>JABAOH010000638.1_pt2 | contig 38527 bp, 29 predicted proteins | sample 7062181 | NCBI WGS metagenome assembly JABAOH01 (sample SAMN14538630, study PRJNA623070) | marine sediment metagenome | biome: marine biome [ENVO:00000428]; feature: marine pelagic biome [ENVO:01000023]; material: deep marine sediment [ENVO:00002113]; isolation source: pool of 5 deep marine... | reverse complement strand
CGCATGCAATACCTGGAGAACGTATCTGCCCTGGCAACCCTGACCATCAATCTCACCCCTGAAGAGGAGGTGGAGCCGGTCGTCGAGCCGGGGTGGGAGCCCCTGCGCCAGGCAAGGGATGCCCTCCGGAGTTTGGTGACCGCACTTCAGGGTTTGGTGGAGGTGCTTATCTGGGTGGCCTTCTTCTTCTTGCCGCTGGTGGCCCTTCTCGCGCTACCTTTCGTATTGGCGTGGGTGGGCTGGTACCTCTGGAGGCGCAGGCGACGACGGTTCAAAGCAGACTAGGTAAGAACAGAGGCGTGGCCACGGCCACGCCTCTGTTACTATTTGAGCGGGTGTACTGCCTAGTCGCGGGGTCCGTCCACAGGTTTTTCCTCCTCCTCAGACAGGTCGGCGTATGTAGCGAACCAGTCGAGGAGTTCGTGGGCTCTCCTCTCTCTTTGCCGCTCTCTTTCTCTCTCCCGGAAGGCGTTCATGCGCGCGAACACTTCTTCCTGGACTCGACGCGGCTGGTGCACCCAGGAGAAGGTGAACGCCGCTTCCCTGCCCGCGGTCTCGATGACGACATGCCCGTAGTCGAGCAGATTGGCCACGATGCCGGGAATCTCATATCCGATGTCTTGGATCATGGCTAGGCTGGCCTCCCTCCGCTCCTCGCGGAGACCTAGAGGCAGCCTGTCGAGGTCTATGATGCGCTCATCGGTCAGTTGGTAGACGTCGTTGCGCCAGTCTTCATATCTGTACCAAACCAGGAAGAGCCCGACTGCGAGCCCAACCAGCAGTGCGCCCCAGAACCAGTCTTCATAGCCCGCAGGCGGGCGAAGTAGATCAACAAAGACCGCTATTGCCAGTTGGACCAGGATGAGCACCAGGAGGAAGGATGCAGCAATCCTTTCGATGAGCCTGAACCAATGCTTCCGCCAGGTGACGACCCCGTTCTTCTCAAGCCGCATCTCGGGCACGACATAGCTGCGGAATGCCCGAAGCAGACCGGCGACTGCGGACCCGGGGCGCGGAGTGAGGGGAGGAATTCCAGATTCTGCTGCGGCGGTCACCCGATCACGCTCGGTCTGCAAAGGGATTTGGCCCTCGGCGAGGCCCAACTCCACCCTCAGCTTGCGGCGAATCGCGTCTCTGTCCTCCCCCTTCCCCTCCTCCTCCATGCGCTCCAATTGCTCGAATATCCGGTCTCTGATCCAGGATGCATTGCCTATGGTCTTGAAGACCACTTGTCCCTTTGCTCCGGCCGTCTGGATGCTCAGATCGTTGAAGTCGAGCATCCTGCCCAGGATGCTGGGCATCAGGATGTAAATGTCTTGGATGCTCTCCAGTGGCGCCTCATCCCGCGATTCTTGCAGCAGAACGGTCTTCTCCACATGCGCCACTCGCTTGTTGGTGACTACGTAGTAGTCATTCCGCCAGTCAACGTACAGCCAGGCGACAAGGCCAACCGCACTGGCTCCAGCAAGTGCCAAGAAGACATAGAAGGAGAGTCCGGCCCAGTCGAAGGTGAGCGCCACTGCCAAAGTGGCCCCCAGGGCAAGCAGGGGAAGGACAAGGAGCCACAGGCGGCGAATGAAGGCGTACTTGTGCTTGTGCGATAGTGCAAGGAGCACCTCCCCTTCGCCCTGCCAGGGGAAGCGTTGGCTCAGCGTCACGTCGCGCGCGCGTGCCTCCATGTTGAGAGCCCGGACGGCGGACGGGATACACCTCAGGACTTTGTCGAAGTCTCTCTTGTACAGGTAGAAGAGGCTCGTGTCCTCCAGCGCTTGCACGCTTGTGTCTCTGGGCTCCGCCCTCAAGAGGGAACGCCCGCCGAAGAAGTCCCCGGCGCTGAGATTGGCGATGAGCATTTCCTCTCCTGTTTCTTGCCTGGCGAGCACGGCCACGCTGCCGGATTGGATGATGAAGAGGGTGTCAGACACTTCACCTTGCCGGCAGATCATGCTTCCACGGCGGTATCGAGTCCGTCCGATGGCGGCAGCGATGCGGTGCAAGTCTTCGTTGGGGAGATCCTCGAAGAGGGGCACCATGGCCAGGCTCTGCAGTGTGCGAAAGGATAGTGCCTCTCGCAGGTGGGGGTGCTGCTCCAAGAGGCTATCGAAGTCCTTTTTCTCGATGCAGAGCAGTTCTGCGGCTTGCTCCACGTCGACGGTTACATCTCGCCGGTCGCCGGTCAACAAGGAATGCTCACCGAAGGAATCCCCGGCCTCAAGATAGTTCAGGACTTGCTCACTCCCCCGCTCATCTCGAGCCGAGACCCTCAGTCGGCCGGAGAGTACTACGTAGAGGGTGGTGTCCAGCTGGCCTTGGCGATAGAGTGTGCTCCTGGGGTGGACTGACCTTCCCTTTGCCAGCTCAGCGATCCGAAGGATGTCTTCTTGAGGGAGGGCACTGAACAAAGGGACTCTTGCCAGTTGGCCCATCCTCTCCTCCATCGTACTCTCCTACAGGTATTCCTGCACCCTCCGAGCCATGGTCTTGTTCATACCTTGTACTGCGGCCAGCTCTTCGACGGAAGCATTCTGTATGGCCCCCACCGAGCCGAAACGCTTCAGCAAGGCCTGCCTACGCTTGGGCCCGATGCCGGGGATCTCCTCCAAGACGGAACTCAACCCCTCTTGGCGCCGCAACCGCTGATGGTAGGAGATGGCAAAGCGGTGAGCCTCGTCGCGCATATGCTGCATCAACTGGAGCGCCGGAGAGTCCAGCGGTAGACTCACAGGCTCGCGCTCTCCGGGCATGAAGATCTCTTCTCGCGCCTTGGCGAGCCCGACGATAGGCATATCCTCCAGGCCGTACTCCGCCCTCACCTCCAGGGCAGCATTGAGTTGACCTTTGCCGCCGTCGATGACGACCAGGTCCGGCAACTGTGCCCAAGTGTTCTCTGCCACTGCTTCCCTGACGATTGCTCGGCGGAATCGGCGTCGCAGGATCTCCTGCATCATGGCGTAGTCGTCGGCTCTGTGCACCGTCCGTATCCTGAACCGTCGGTATTGACTCTTCAGCGGCGCGCCCTCAACGAAGACCACCATGCTTCCCGTGGCCGCAGTCCCTTGGATATTGGAGATATCGTAGGCCTCTATCCGTGAGGGCACGGTACTGAGACCGAGTTGGGCCTGCAGATCGCCGAGGGCAGTTTCAGCCCTCTCCTTCTCAAGTTGCTCTCTAGCCATCAAGTGGCTGAGGGTCTGAGTGGCATTCTCCACCACCATGTCCACCAAAGCTCGCTTCGCTCCCCTCCGCGGGACGCGCAACAGCACCCTGGTGCCGCGCTTGTCGCGCAGCCATTGCTCGATGAGGCGCGCCTCATCAACCGGGGCGGGCAGCAATACCTCTGGTGGCACATACGCCGCATGATCGTAGAACTGCTTGATGAACGAAGCCAGTATCTCCTGTGGCTCTACATCTTCGGCGCCATCCATCAGGAAGTACTCGCGGCCAACGAGCTTGCCGCCACGCACAAAGAAGACTTGGACGCAGGTCTCGCCGTCCCGGCGAGCGAAGGCGACGGCATCCTGATCGCTCATGGAGGAGGAGACCACTCTCTGACGCTCAGTGACCTGTTCGATAGCCTCGATCTGGTCCCTCAGGCTCGCCGCCCGCTCGAATGCCATCGCTTCGGCGGCTGATTCCATCTGACCCTTCAAGGAGGAGACGATCTCTTCCCCTTTGCCCTGGAGGAAAAGGCAGACCTGATTCATCATCTCACGGTACTCTTCTTTGGAGACGGCGCCGATGCAGGGGCCCAAACAGCGTTTGATATGATAGTACAAGCAAGCGCGATCATCGGTGCCCGTTATCTTCCTGTTGCAGGTGAGGTAGGGGAAGATCCGACGCAGAAGCTCCAGGGTCTGGCGCATGGCGGAACTGGAGGTGTAGGGACCGAAGTACCGTGCTCCGTCACTTGTCACGCGACGTACGACTTCGATGCGGGGAAAGTCCTCCTGCCACGTTACTTTGACGTAAGGGTATCGCTTGTCATCCTTGAGGCGAACATTGAAGTGAGGACGGTACCTCTTTATCAGGTTGCATTCCAGGATGAGGGCTTCCAGCTCCGAATCTGTGACTATGAAGTCCACGTCAGCGACGCTCCAGACGAGGTGCTGCAGCTTGGGAGGATGGGTGACCGAGGCATGGAAATAGGACCGCACGCGACTCCGCAGGTTGATCGCCTTGCCTATGTAGAGGACGTCGCCGTTCTCTCCCTTCAGCAAGTAGACACCGGGCTGAGTGGGTATAGAACTGAGTCTCTCCTTGATTGCAGAAGTGACCATCTTTGTGTGGTTTGCTGGGCTGGGGGCGCTACCTTGCTGCGCGGTAACAGGCTCCACTTCAATTGTATATAACAACGGGCACGTGTGTCAACCCTATGTTCCTGACGTGCAACTGCTCACGGTTGAGTTTGCGACATGGGTGTGGTATGATAAGTAGTGGTTCTGGTCAATTGTTCGCCTCATGGCGTTTCTTGTCGGGAGGTCATCGAACCTTGTCGACCACGGTGATCGAAGCTGGAGAAGACGACGCTGGTCAGGCACATCGCGCGCTGGCCACACTGGAGGCTATCGGCAGCTTGGCCGGCGAATCACCGGACTTGGGAGAGATACTCAGCCTCGCCCTGGACAAGGTGTCGGAGATTCTGGACGTTGAGATCGCCTACATCTCTTTGATCGACCAGGAAGCCGGGGAATTGGAACCTCTCGCATTTGGGACAGCACGCGAAGAGGCCTCCCGCCAGGCTAGCGAGGTACAACTGTGCCGGGAACTTTCGGAGCGAGTGGCACTGGCGGGACAGTTGGTGGTGGAGGACGTGTCGGTCGATTCCCAGTTGGCCCGACGCTTGGCTGAAGGATCCCTGGTACGAAGCTACGCTGGTTTACCCCTGCAATCAAGGGGCAGAGTGTTGGGTGTGATAAGCGTGGCAAGTGGCGAACCTCACCGATTCACTTCAGCCGATCTAGCCTTTCTGTCGGCGCTGGCTGGTCAACTGGGAGGGGCCGTCGAGAACTCGCTGCTGCACGAGCAGCTCGATAGCTCTCAGGCCCGGCTCCGGGAGCGAGTCAAGGAGATTCGGGCCCTATATGACGTCACGAGGGAGGCGTTGATCGCATCGGACATCGACGCCTTTCTTTCGTTCGTCACTCAGAGGCTGCCTGCATCAATGCAGCACCAAGAAGCGGATGCGGTCATCTGGTGCCTCGTCGGCGATAAAGGTCATTTGGCTTGGTCGGACAACGTTGACCGAAAGAGGGCTGAGAAGCTGCGTGTAGTGCCGGGCGAAGGCTGGGTGGGCGAGCGGATCGCAAGAAGGGAGCCCGTAGTTGAGTACGGGCTCAAGGCAGCGAACCAGTTCGGCGCGGACTCGGGCGTTAGCTCTCTCATCGCAGTTCCCATCGTCGTTGACGATAGGGTGACGGGTTCAGTCACAGTCTTCTACCCCAATGACGAGTGGCGTTTTCTGGAGGAGGAGAAGCAACTCCTCTATGGCATCTCGGAGCAAATCGCGCAGTTCATAGCCAGGGATGCGATCGGCCGAGAGAGCCGGCAACGCACTCAAGAGATCTCGACGCTCTTCGAGGTATCGAAGGCCCTAGCTTCCGTGGTTGAGCTTGAAGATTTGCTGCCGGTCATAGAGGACACCCTTGTGGAGACGCTCCGGCCTGCGGAGGCAGGGGTGCTTCTGCTATTCGATGAAGGCACCGGGATGCTGACCGTGGAGTCGGCGTTTGGGTACGACATCAACCCCCTGCGGAGAACAAGCCTCCAGGTTGGTGAATCCATTTCAGGGAAGGTCTTCGAGTCCGGCAGACCCAGGGTGTGGGCGACGCCAGAGGAAGCCGCGAGAGGCATGGCCAACATGACGGAGCACAACCGGGCGTTCTTCCGTCAGGCCTCCGGCGGATTGGACTATCCCAACAGTGCCATAGGGGTTCCTCTGGAGTACAGGGAGGGTAAGATCGGCGTCGTCACGTTGGAGACTCTCCGAAGCGAGAACGGACTGTCTGTGTCAGATCTCCCGTTCCTCCAGGCGCTGGCGGAGTTGATAGTTGTCAACGTGGACAAGATCTGGCTGCTGAGGCAAACTGAGCAGACCAAGGCAGTCGAGGAAGCCAACAGGTTGAAATCGGAACTCATTGCCGCTCTTGCGCATGATATGCGCACACCTTTGGCCTCGATCAAGGGGTATGCCTCCGCGCTGCTGCTGGATGACGTTGAATGGGACGACGAGGCCAGAGCCGAGCATCTGAGCATCATCGATGAGGAGGCCGACGAACTGCAAATCATGATCCAAGATTTGCTGGAATCGTCCATCATCGACGCTGGGCTCCTGCAGATTGAGAAGGAACCCATCTTGATGCCTCGTCTGGTTGAGCAGATCATTGGCGAGATGAGCCGCCGTACAGCCAAGCATCAATTCGTGACCAGCTTTGGGGCTGACTTCCCCATCGTGAGCGCCGACCCTCGCCGTATCATGCAGGTGCTGCGCAACCTACTGGACAATGCCATCAAGTACTCCCCGGACGGGGGATTGGTGGTGGTGAGGGGACAGGTGACTGACAAGGAGGTGATCATCAGTGTGGCGGACGAGGGGATTGGCCTTTCTCCCGAACATCTGAACAGGCTGTTTGAGAAGTTCTTCCGATTGAAGTCGCCGTTGGGCCAGCAGCTGCGGGGCTCGGGCCTAGGTCTACCAGTGTCGAGGACTATCGTAGAGAACCACGGAGGAAGGATTTGGGCCGAGAGCGAATTGGGAAAGGGCACGACCATATACTTCTCTCTGCCTCGAGANNCTCGAGATGGTGAGCCTTCTTCGGCTGACGAGGACTGAGACACGCAGCTCGTTTCACAACGAGTTGAGGAGACACTGGTGATGGTGGCGGAGCTGAATCCGTTTGAGATTGCGCAGAGGCAGCTGGACGAAGCGGCGGAGATGCTGGGGTTGGAGCCAGGGGTGCATGCGTTGCTGCGCGAGCCCGCGCGGGAGCTACATGTCACCCTGCCAGTCAGAATGGACGATGGTTCGGTCAAGGTGTTCAAGGGTTTTCGTGTCCAGTACAACGATGCTAGGGGACCTGCTAAAGGAGGCATTCGCTTCCATCCAGATGAGACCATAGCTACAGTGCGGGCGCTTGCCGCTTGGATGACCTGGAAGACCGCAGTGGTGGACATTCCGTTGGGCGGCGGCAAGGGGGGCATCGTCTGCAACCCAAAGGAGATGTCTCAGGCTGAACTCGAAAGGCTAAGTAGGGCTTACATCCGCGAGGTCGGTCGCATTTTGGGACCCGAGTCTGACGTTCCGGCTCCAGACGTGTACACCAACTCCCAGATCATGGCGTGGATGATGGACGAGTATTCCGCCATGCGCGGTCACAATGTGCCTGGGGTCATCACAGGCAAGCCCCTTGCACTAGGTGGATCCGCAGGCAGGGAAGATGCCACCGCGCGGGGAGGCATGTACTGCATCCGCGAGGCGGGCAAGGTGCTGGGCATCAACTTGAAGGGCGCCACTGCCGCCATCCAAGGGTACGGCAATGCAGGCTACTATGCTCAGGTGTTGGGTGAGGAGCTGCTGGGCCTCAAAGTAGTTGCTGTGAGCGACTCGAAAGGAGCAATTGTCCGGGAAGAGGGACTAGTGCGCGAACGCGTCAAAGCACACAAGGACGAGATCGGCACCTGTGTCGGCCTCAGTGGCTGTGACACCATTACCAATGAGGAACTTCTGGAGCTGGACGTTGACGTGCTCATTCCAGCAGCCCTGGAGAACGTCATCACGGGTGGGAACGCTGGCCGAATCAGGGCCAAGATCGTGGCTGAGCTCGCCAACGGGCCTACCACGCCCGAAGCCGACACAATCCTCCATGAGCGCGGTGCGTATGTAATCCCCGATTTGCTGTGCAATGCCGGAGGAGTGGTAGTCTCGTATTTCGAAGCAGTGCAGAATGCCTACAACTACTATTGGACGCTGGAGGAAGTACAGCAGAGGCTGGACAAGAAGATGACGTCGGCCTTTCATGTTGTGCATCAGACGGCACAGGCCAGGAACGTCCATAATCGCCATGCAGCCTACCTGGTTGCTGTGACTAGGGTAGCCGGGGCGATGAAGCTTAGAGGCTGGGTTTGAGGCACGCAGGCGCTCATCCATCGGGCCGCAGGCAATCTCCCAAGGTGACGGACTAGGTGGCCGATAAGGAGACAGTACTCGTCGTCGATGATGAGCCGCGCCTGGTGAGACTTGTGCGCGAAGTCCTCACAGCCGTAGGCTACAGGGTTCTCAGCGCGGGAGATGGCGAAGAAGCGTTGGAGATAATCGCCATCGAGCAACCGGACCTCGTGCTGTTGGACATAATGCTGCCCGGCCGCATGGACGGTTACGACGTTTGCACCCGAGTCAGGCAGTTCTCGGCAGTGCCTATCATTATGCTCACAGCGAAGACTCGTGAAGTGGACATGCTGCACGGCTTCGACGTGGGAGCTGATGACTACCTCACGAAACCTTTCAGCGCCAAAGAACTGATTGCCAGAGTCAAGGCTGTACTCCGCCGCAGCAAGATGCATGGTGAGGAAGCCATGGTCACGGCTGACTTGACATGTGGCGACCTTGTGATCAGCTTCGCTCGACGTAAGGTCACCGTGCTGGGCCAGGAAGTCGCTCTCACGCCCACTGAGTTCAGGCTGTTACAGGAGCTGGCTCTCAACGCCAACCGCGTCATGTTGCACGAAGACCTCCTTACCAAAGTCTGGGGTTCGGAATACCGCGATGACATAGACTACTTGAGGACCTACGTACGTCATCTGCGCCGTAAGATCGAAAGGAAGCCCTCTGAACCTCGCCATATCCTGACGACGCCCGGTGTAGGCTACATGCTTTCCTGCCCCGAGGAAGGCTGACCGGTAGCGGGTCGGCTCGAAAGCAACCGTTCCCCTCAGACAGAGCCTTTTTTCATGGGTTTTTCATGTTTTCGCCTGCGGTTTATATGAAAGTGTCAGGCTTTCTTTGTTAGAATCTAGGTGGGACAGCTTGCTTACTTGGACAATGTCCTATGCTGTGACCCGGATGCGGGTGCGGTCCCGGCAGAGGTGCTGCAAGGAGAGGATAGCGTGGCGTCACAACCCAGATTCGATATCAGCGAAATAGCGGAGTTGCTTGAGAGCAGGAAGGATGGTGGGGATAGGTCCCTGATGGCCGTTCTGGAAGAGATCCAGGCGCGATATCGATACCTGCCAAGAGATGCCTTGATCTTGGTCAGCGAGAGGATGGGAGTGCCGTTAAGCCAAACCTACAGCGTGGCCACTTTCTACAACGCTTTCAGCTTGGAGCCCAAAGGCAGGCACGTCATCAATGTCTGTCTGGGCACCGCGTGTATCGTGAGGGGGTCGAGGAGGGTCCTTGAGCGGATCATCGACAGGCTGGGGATTGAGCCGGGTCAGACTACCGAAGACGGCGAATTCAGTCTGGAGATGGTCAACTGCCTTGGTGCCTGCGCTCTGGGACCTATTGTGGTGCTCGACGGCACCTACTCTGGCCAGATGAACGCTTCGAAGGCGGATGCGCTGCTCCGTGAGATGATGAGTGAAGGTGAAGGATCCTAGCCCATGAGAAGGATACAGAGCGCGGACGAACTGGAGAGGTCAAGGAATGCGCTGGTTGCCCGGCGTGACCCAGACAAACCACGAGTATCGGTTTGCTGCGGCACTGGTTGTCGTGTCTACGGCAGCATGAAGGTCATCGAAGCCTTTCGAAACGATATAGGCAGCCGAGGCTTGGACCACGAGATAGGTGTTGTCAGCACCGGCTGCCATGGATTCTGCGAGAAGGGACCTGTTGTTGTTATCAAGCCCAGCGGCGTCTTCTATCAGAGAGTAGGCATTGACCATGTGCCTGAGATTGTATCGGAAACGGTGCTCAATGGCGCAGTCATTGACAGTCTGGTCTACACGGATCCGGCGACCAATGAGAAGATAGTGTATGAGCGAGATGTGCCCTTCTATCAGAAGCAGCAGCGCCTTGTGCTGGACCTGAATGGCGACATCGACCCCACGGACATCGAGGACTACATTGCCTTTGGCGGATACTCCTCTCTGAGCAAGGCCCTGCACCAGATGCGTTCGGAGGAGGTGGTTGACGAGGTCACCAAGTCCGGCCTGCGGGGTCGAGGAGGTGCAGGCTTTCCGACGGGTGTCAAGTGGAGATTGTGCCGAGAGGCAAAGGGGGACACCAAGTACATCATCTGTAATGCCGATGAAGGAGACCCAGGTGCCTATATGGATCGCAGCATCATGGAGGGCAACCCCCACAGGGTGGTTGAGGGGATGATTATCGGCGCTTGGGCCATAGGCGCCCACCAGGGATATGTCTATATTCGCAACGAGTACCCTCTGGCGGTGGAGAATCTGACGATTGCGATAGGGCAGGCTGAGGAGTACGGATTCCTTGGCGACAACATATTGGGCTCGGGGTTCGATTTCTCCATCCAGATACGCCCGGGGAGCGGAGCATTCGTCTGCGGTGAGGAGACGGCCTTGATGGCGTCCATCGAGGACAGGATCGGAGAGCCCAGACCCAGGCCGCCCTATCCTGCCGTCAGTGGTCTTTGGGGTAAGCCGACGAACATCAACAACGTTGAGACCTGGGCCAATGTACCACTCATCATCGATCGAGGAGCAGGTTGGTATTCCCAGATTGGCACCGCCGACAGCAAGGGGACCAAGATCTTCTCCGTGGTAGGCAACATCAACAACACAGGTTTGGTTGAGGTGCCCATGGGTGCCACCTTGGCCGAAATCGTCTATGACGTCGGAGGCGGGATTCCTGGCGACAAGGTGTGCAAGGCAGTCCAGCTGGGTGGACCATCGGGGGGCTGCGTACCAAGGGAACACTTCGATGTACCTATTGACTTCGAGTCGCTGGCGGCATTGGGTTCCATGATGGGCTCTGGCGGAATGGTCGTCTGTGACGAAGACACCTGCATGGTGGAGTTTGCCAGGTTCTTCATGGATTTCGTGCAGCAGGAATCGTGCGGGAAGTGTGTGCCGTGCCGTCTGGGAACCAGGGCGATGCTGGAGGTGCTGACCAGGCTCACCGAGGGACAGGGTCATGGTGGAGATGTTGAATACCTGGAGGAGTTGGGCAAGGAGATAAAGGAATCGTCGCTCTGCGGTCTAGGGCAGACCGCTCCCAATCCGGTCCTCTCGACGATCAGGTATTTTCGTGACGAGTACGAGGCGCACATCCAGGACGGCTGCTGCCCGGCTCACGTGTGCAAGGCCTTGATCCAGTATTCCATTGACGCCGAGAAGTGCACCGGCTGCGGTCGTTGCCTTCGCAACTGCCCCGCCGAGGCGATAAGTGGGGAGAAGAAGGAACCTCACACTATAGATCAGGAGAACTGCATCAAATGCGGATCTTGCTTGGAGCTGTGCAAGTTCGATGCAGTGATCGTAGAGTAGGAAGGCAATGGTGATGATGACTCTGACTATTGATGGCCAGCGAGTCGAGGCTATGGAGGGCTCAAGCATACTGGAAGTCGCGCGAGAGTACGGCATTGAAATACCGACCCTGTGCTACCACGAAGCTCTTGAACCCTATGGCAGCTGTCGACTGTGCGTGGTGGAACTCGAGACCCCAAGAGGCCCTCAGTTGGTCGCTTCGTGTGTCTACCTCGCCGAGGAAGGCGCAGTAGTCCGGACCGGCTCTGAAATGGTGCAAAGATCTCGCCGCATGACTGCTGAGTTATTGCTGGCCTCCGCTCCGAACGCGAAGGTCATACAGGAGTTGGCGGCGAAGATGGGTGCGCTGAAGCCCCGGGTGAGCTTGAGTGACAACGATTGCATCCTGTGTGGCTTGTGTGTGCGGGCCTGCAAGGAGATTGTCGGTGCCAATGCCATCAGCCTGGTCAACAGAGGCTTCAGCAAGGAGGTAAGCCCTCCTTTCGAGATCGGGTCTAACGCTTGCGTTGGTTGTACGACGTGCGTGTTCATCTGCCCGACAGGTGCCATCAAGCTAGAGGATGTCTTGGCCAAGAAGTCTGTCCACCACTGGGAATCCGATTTCAAGGCCAGGGCGTGCAAGATCTGCGGTGACCATTTCCTGGCGCCAGAGTTCGCAACAGATTTGGGGGAGTCAGTGACCCGGGAATAGGCGGGATGAGCAGAGTGGCCTCTCCCAGGGGGAGTGTTGTAAGTGGCTAGTGAGAGCGAAGTCAGGACCGGAGTCTTCGTCTGCGATTGCGGAGGAAAGATCGCAGATGTCGTCGATATCGAGCAACTGGAGAGGAGCGTGGCCAACTGGCCTGGAGTCGCGCTGGTGCGGCGAGAGGCCTACGGTTGTTCCAGAGCCGGGCTACATGACATAGCGGATGCTATAGAAGAGTACGGCCTGAATCGAGTCGTTGTGGCTGGCTGTACACCAAGAACGCACGAACGTCTGTTCAAAGCGGCCCTTGAGGAAGCGGGTTTGAGCGGCCTCCTACTGGAAGTCGTCAATATCAGGGAGCAATGTACCTCTGTGCACGCCGATGACGCAGCCGGCGCGACAAGGAAAGCCCAGGACTTGATAAGGATGGGTGTGAAGAAGGCTGCACTGCTGCAACTAGAAGACAAGGTACAGGTTGAAGTGACGCCTGTCGCTCTCGTGATCGGGGGCGGGGTGGCGGGGCTCACGGCCGCTCTTTCGCTGGCCAGGGGTGGTTTCCCTGTCAAGCTGGTAGAGAGACAGGCAGACCTTGGAGGACAGGTTGCTAGACTTCACACGCTCTACCCAACTGGTGAGAGCGCCCAGGAGTTCGTTGAGAAGAGAATCCGTGCCCTGAATGAGCATCCGCAGATCGAGGTGCTGACGGGTGCGAGTGTGACGAACGTCGGGGGCTCGGTCGGCGCCTATGCGGTCACAGTGCAGCAGGACAGCCAAAGTTCTCGGTTCGTCGTGGGTGCAATAATCGTCGCCACAGGAGCCCAGGAGGCCAGGCCCGGTGACCTATTCAGATATGATGGCACTAGAGTCATTACACAACTTGAGTTGGAGCAGGCTCTGCAAGAGGGGAGCGTGGATGCCCAAAGTGTCGTGATAGTTCTGGATGGAATGGACCCTCCGCACTACGCATCTGTCTCCGCCACGGCTGCACTCAAGAACTCCATTCTGCTGAAGCATAGAGATCCTGGCGCGGAGGTCTCACTGCTTTTCAGTGAGTTCACTTCTGATCTTGATCGGGACAAGATCGAGGAAGCGAGACAGTTGGGCGTTCGATTTGTCAAGTATTATAGGAGACAGCCGCCGCACGTTACCGATGAACGCATTGAGGTCTTCGATCAGCTTCGTGCCGAGCAGGCGAGACTGTCCTATGATCTGATTGTGCTGGCTCTGCCTCTCGTCCCTCACGACGATGCCGCCGCGCTTTCGAGAATGCTGAGACTGCCTGTCGATGACCGAGGATTCTTCCTAGAGCCAAACCTCCGGCTGCGACCCGGTACACATATTCCCGAGGGGTTGTTCGTATGTGGCAGCGCTCACTATCCGGCGGATGTGGACGAGAGCATCTTCCAAGGCTATCGGGCAGCCGCAAGAGCACTTCGCCATCTATCGGCAGGGAGGATGGTCAGCGAGGGGCTGCCGGCCAGGGTAGAGGAGAGTCTTTGCATCGGGTGCGGCACTTGCGTCGAATCGTGCCCGTTCGACGCTATCGCCATGATACCGGGAGAAGGAGCACTGAGCGTGGCGAGCATAGACACATCCCGGTGCAAGGCCTGCGGCAATTGCACAGTGGTCTGCCCGGCTAAGGCGATCGCCATGGAGCCCTATAGAGACACGGAATTCATCGCTCAGATCAACGCCGCGTTGGCCGACCGGTCGGACGGACAGCCACGCATAGTGGGGCTGATGTGTGAATGGAGCGGATACGCCGCGGCTGATCTGGCTGGAGCCGAGAGGCGTCAATATCCAACAAACATGCGCATCATCAGACTGGGTTGCTCTGCCCGGTTTGATCCGTATCTCATTCTTTGGGCGTTCCTGCAGGGTGCAGACGGCATCCTCTTGGGTGCGTGTGATCCAGGTACGTGCCACTACGTGGAGGGCAATGAGTGGGCAGAGGCGCGGGTCGAGAGTCTGCGCAGGATGCTGAAGGAGACGGGCTTTGATCCCAGAAGACTGCATCTGGAGTGGTTCAAGCCCGATGATGCAGACGCCTTCGTCGAGGTNNACAAGCGAGGGCTCCCAGGATAGCGCCTGTGTCCGCACCTTCACGGGACGAGCGGCCAGTAGGGAGGGTAGGTGATGTCGAAGCAGATAGAGAGAGAGGTCTGGGCGCTGGACAGGTGTGCTGGCTGCGGCCTCTGTGTGGCCACGTGCTCCAAGGGGATGCTGTACTGGGATGAAGAAGCGAAACATCCCACGAGGGAGATCAGACAGAAAAGGATCGGCCTCACAGAAATTCCGCTTGACAGCTGCACTTTTTGCCAGGTCTTTTGTGAGGAGACCTGTCCTCGTTTGCACGTCTGGGAGGGACTTCCAGCCCGGCGTATGGTCTCGGCGAGAGCTAGAGGTCCCCTCGAGAGTGGTGAGCCTATGGATGTCATCAAGGCTCTGCTGATCGCCAATCTGTCGGCGGGTGCAATAGACGGGGTCATCGCGAACGATGTGGATGGGTGGGAGCTCCAACCTCAGGCCAAGGTCATGACCAGGGTGGAGGAGGTCGCCGAAAGCCTCGGGGTACAGGGTTTGTGGGTGCCCACACTGGACTTGCTCAACGAGGCGGTCTACGAGAGGAAGCTCAGGGACATCGCCGTGGTCGGGACTCCATGCGTCAGCGAGGGTATCAGAACTCTCAGAGCTTCAGCCAACGAGAGGCTAAGCCCCTACAGGGACGCCTTGCGCCTCAGCATCGCTGTCTTCTGCACGGGCGTGTACTATCCCGACCCGGTGCGTCAGTTCTTGGAAGAGACAATGGGCATAGGGGGACGCGAGGTGAGGCGGGTCTACGCGTCGCCGCGGGACAAGGAACTACGAGTGGTGTCTTGGGATGGGTCGATGAAGACGATTCCGCTTTCTAGGATAGAGGGCTATACCCGGCCGGGATGCGCCAGTTGCAATGATTTCCTGGGAGACTCAGCCGACGTTGCGGTGGGCAGAGTAGGCGCGAAAGAGGGGTACTGCACATTGATCACCAGGAGCGAGGTGGGTGATCTTTGTCTCGAGAACGCTCTGGGTCTGGAGCTAGTCGAGGTCCTGGAGGAGGTCGATGAGCAGGCCTTGAAGTCTGCGAAGGAGGAGAAGGGACGCAGAGAGAGGGCGCAGGCCTTCGATGACCTGATGTTGATGATGCTTGATGCATTGAGAGAGCCCCAGAAGAGAGCCGAAGTGAGGCAGGAATTCGTGCGACTATATGAAGTCGAAAGCATATCGGGATCCACAGAGGAGGGGACAGGCCATGGCACATGCGGCCAATGTGCTGGATGCTAAGGGTAAGGACCTCAGAGTTGCGAGCACAGAACTCAAGGCGATGCTCGGAACCAGCTCGGTCGTCGTCAACAACGCTTCCCATCTGCATGGGTTTTGCGGAGGGCTCAAATCTGGCGAGATAACTGTAGAAGGAGACTCGGGAGACTATCTCGGCGTAGTCAATGACGGAGCCACGATCAAGGTCAGCGGGAATGCTGGCAAGTACGTCGCTGACAACATGACCTCCGGCACAGTGATAGTTGAGGGAGACGCCGACTATGGTGCCGCTCAGTACTGCTATGGTGGTACGGTTGTCATCAAAGGCGATGCTGGTGACTTCACCGCTACCATGAACAAGGGCGCCACCATCATCATCGGCGGAGACGTGGGCGATGAGGCTGCCACCTACATGGTCGCTGGCGATGTAGTCATCGTTGGCAATGGAGGGGAGAATCTCGGCAACTACCTCATCAGGGGCAGTATCTACATCGGGGGCGACTGGGCCAGCCTGGGCCACAACTGTGCGGTGGGAGAGGTCAACGGTGAAGATACCCAGAAGCTCGAAGCGCTCTTGGGCAAATATGGGCTCGCCGCCGATGTCAAGAGCTTCCGCAAGATCGCGCCTCTGTCGGACAAGCCGTTCTATTCTCACTAGGAGGGAGCATAATGGCAACCGTCGGTGCTTTCTGCGTTACACTACATAAGGACGAGTGCATCAACTCGCAAATGCCTGGTAAGTGTGCTACCTGCGTGGAGATCTGCCCGTACGGCGTCTACGACCTCAATGAGAGCAATGAAGTAGGAGTACAGAACTACAATGCCTGTGTGGGCTGTCGGCTTTGTGCCGAGTTCTGCCCGGAGAATGCCATCCGCATCAACCCAGCGGAGTCGGAGTTGGTGTCCAGATTTCCGTGGACCCTGGGGACAATCGAGGAGATTCACCACAAGGCTCTGACGGGCAGCTACATGCTGCGGGGCTTCGGTGCGATGGGCCAGACACCACATTTCGACAGCATTGTGGTTGTGCCTTCGCAGCTCGCATCTCCCGCGCCGAAAGACAAGTACCGCGAAGAGTGTAACCTGGAAGTGGTGATTGGGGAGGACACCTGCGAGAAGCCGGTCAGGCTGCAGTACCCCTTCATCTTTCCCGCGATGTCGTACGGCGCTCTTTCCAGGGAGGCTAAGCTGGCGCTAGCCATCGCCGCGGCCAAGACGGGCATCGTCACCAACACCGGCGAGGGCGGTGTCGTCGAAGAAGAGCCTTACTACGCGAACGGGTTTGAGAAACCCAACGCGTCGCGCAAGAGGTGGGAGCCTGGAGGCTACCTGGTGATCCAGTGGTCGACCGGGCGCTGGGGTGTATCCGTCGACTATGTGAACGCCGGAGACGCGGTGGAGATCAAGATAGGTCAGGGCGCAAAACCTGGGATGGGAGGCCATCTGCTGGGGGACAAGGTGACAGAGGACATAGCGGCGATCCGTGGCATACCCGTAGGCAGTGACGCCCTCTCCCCGTGCAGGTACTATGACGTCCTCGATCCTGAGGACATTAGGAAGCAGGTTGAATTCCTGAGGGACATTACCAACTACCAAAAGCCGATCTTGATGAAGCTGGGTCCCAGCAGGCCGTACGAGGATGTGAAGGCAGCGGCTCTGTCCGGCGTCGATGCTATCTCGATCGACGGGCTAGTAGGCGGCACTGGCTGCTCACCAGATGTGGTCACCCAGGGCGTGGGCATACCTACCATTGCGTGCATTGGACCGGCCGTCAGGGCTCTCAAGGACTTGGGTCTGCACCGGAAGGTAAAGCTCTTCGCGCTGGGTGGCATGAGGGGCGGCCTGGACGCATACAAGGCGATAGCCATGGGTGCAGATGGCGTGGGCTTCGGTACAGCAGCTGAGATAGCGATGGGATGTCGAGGTTGCATGGCCTGCCATCAGGGCAACTGCCCCTATGGCATTACCTCTCAAGACCCCAAGATGAGGGAGCGATTGGATCCTGAGGAGATCGGCCAACGGCTAGCGAACTTCATCAATGCCTCGGCGGAGGAACTGAAGATCCTGACCATGCTTTCTGGGCATTCGGACGTCAGGGAGTTGAGCGAGGAAGACCTGCGAGCCTTGGACGTAAACACGGCAGCGATAACCGGTCTGAAACTGGTGGGCTATGAGAGGCCTCTGCCCTGGTGGGAGAACGGCCACGCCAAGTAGCTTCCGTTTGTCGAGCCCCAGGCGGGTGCGCGACAGAATTCTGTGGCCAGGCTGATCGGGAGCGGGAGAGGAGGCAACATGGGTACGGTCTCTATTGATGCGACTGCGATTGGAAATATGATAGACAGCGCTCTTGTCTTCTGTGCGGAGTTGTCAGGGTTAGCGAGTCGCCAGCAGGCTCTGGATGTTATTCGCGGCGGCGACTGCTGTGCCTGCAGCTATCTGAGACATGGCCTCAGCAAGGAACTCGGCGGGTACCTGGGCGGTATAGATGCCTCCGTGATGGCTGTGTACGCCTATGAGCCCGAGTACTCCACTGGCGTCAACGACATTGCGGATGTCGGAAGGGAGCGCATGGGCGGGATCAACCTGGTTGTCTCTGTGGACCGCAGGAGTGCTGCCTTCACTTCGATCCTAGCGTCCCTGGAGGACGCAGTGCAGGAGGCTACAAGGCCTCTCATCTGTCCGAAGGGCAACGGTTCATGCTATATGCTGGATGTGAAGGTGGCTGACGAGCAGGAGGTAGCCACGAGACGAGGCTACGGCGCATTGATCTCTTCTATCCACATCAGACCCCTCAGAGTTTGGAGCAGGGGCGACTAGGAGCGCGTGACATCCCAGGATGAGGCGAGCTACCCTCCTTGGGGCAAGAACGGAAGGTAGCGAACATTCTTCCTTGTCCCGTCAGTTCCGGAGCGCGGGTGAACACTCGCGCTGTGGCCGCATTGGGCTTCCCCCATTGGGTAGTGTCTCAGCGCGTCCGCTATGCTGAGAGGCACCCCCTACACAGTCTAATCGAACAGACGGGTCCCCCGTAGGCGTCCAGCGGCCGAGGACCTCTCGTTGCCTTGATATCGAGCTGGTGCCCACTGCCTGCGCGTCTCCAACGGCCTCTTGCTTCGGCCTCTGGATGTGTGTGGGCAGAGGCGGTGAGATGGTCGCGAAGTCCAGATCGGCTGAGGATGAATGGATGCACAGCGCTGCGGAGCTAGTACGCTTCCAGAGTGCCCCGCCGCTTGGCCTGAATCTCGAACCAGCTGAACAGCAGGTAGCCGATGGCGACGTAGAGCATGCCGATGAGGATCTCTCCAGTCAGGAGCGGCGCCACCTGCGCGAGACTGGCGCCAGAGATTACCTGCCGCGCTGCCTGGATGCCTCGAGTCAGTGGCATGAGATGAGCTGCCCTCTGTATCCACAGCGGGAATCTGGCCAGGGGAACGTTGGCGCCGCTGAACACCAGCAGCAGGAAGTAGATGGTGTTGTTGATGAACATCACGTTCACCGTGACAAGGCTGAGGCAGCCCATCAGGAGGCCGAATCCCGAGGTGCTGACGGTGGTGATGAAGACGGTGAGCGCCAAGGCAAGCAGGTCAGCCCTTGAATAGTCGACTCCCAAGAGCAGACCGGCCCAGACGAGGCCCATCAGTACGCCCAGCATGCCATCGAGAACGTGGACGAAAGCCCGGCCCACGAAGGTGAGCAAACGGTTGGCGGGACTGCCGAAGAGATAGATGAGGGTGCCCTCGTTGCGTTCGCCACCAACGCTCATAGTGACCCCGTAGATGCCGCTCATGGCCGTCAACTGTATGGCGTTGCCGATGGCGTAGAAGCTGGCGGTGTCAGGCCCAGTGGCGAAGCTCCCCAGTAGCGTGAAGAACAGGATCTGATTCAGGGGCGCTATGACCTTGGTAGCGAGATAGGGCTCCAGTCTGAACCAGCGGAAAAGGGCCTTGTACGACAAGATCGCGCCGCTGAAGAATATCCGTACGGAGTTCTTGAGCCGTTTCATCTCCACTAGCACCTCACATCAGGCTCAACGTGGCGTCGACTCGCGCTCGGTGAAGGACGATCTTGAAGAGCCGGTAGGAAGCCGCGATGTACGCAGCACCGAGGAGGAGCATCATGACCCAGCTGAGAAGTATGTCTGGCAGGGTGGCCACGCCGCTGCTGGTCATATGCAGGACTCTCGCTGCCCAGTACGGTGCCAGAACATAGCTCAGCGGATTGCTCCAACCCGGCAGCAACAGGATAGGAAAGAGAAAGCCCCCCAGGATGTACATGGGATACTCCAGGGCGTTCACCCAGCCGGTGAGGGACAGGTTAACTGCCATCAGAGGCGAGATCAGCAGCCCAAAGGATATGAAGGCCAGTACGGTCATGAACAACGAGGCGAAGAAAGGCACGGGTTGGCCGATAGTCAGGGGAAAACGGAATACCAACGATGCTAGCCCGTAGCTGAATATCATGGACAACAAGGACAGGCTGACGCTGGCCAAGGTCTTACCGATGACCACCGTGGCCAAGGGCGTGGGGCTGGCCACTATCCCCTCCAGAGTGCCCATGAATCGTTCGGCATTGATATTGAATGTCCCTCTGAAGAGCAGGCTAGTCCACAGTCCGGTCATACCACTGCCAACAACCACGTAGATGCCGCGAGAGGCATCCCGTTCCTTCAGCATGTAGATAGCCATGATGGCGATGAGCAAGGGCTGTATCAAGACCCCGAAGATCATGAACAGGTCTACCATCTGCTGTTTGACGTCCAACTCGAAGGCAGTGCGAACAACTCGCAGATTGACGATCATGCTTCTCCTCCCACCAGCCGCACGTAGGCGTCCTCCAAGGTTGGCTCCCGGACGGTTACTCTGCCCAGCCGGATGCCGTTTCCGTCGAGGCTCTGTAGGATCCGAGGCACGATTGCCGACCCGAGCCTCGAATGCACCAGCAGAGCCTGTTTCTGATCACGGTCCTCTACTGATACCGTGTCCACGTCTGACATGTGCCGCAGTTCCTGAACGGTCTGCTGGCCGATGCCAAACACCTCCACTTCGACAATGGACAAGTCCTCCACGTGCTGCTTGAGACCCTCAGGCGTGTCAAGGGCCACTATCTTCCCGTGGTTAATCACTGCCACACGCTCACAGAGGGCATCGGCCTCGAACATGTAGTGGGTGGTGAGGAAGACTGTCTTCTCCTCCGCCACCAGGTCTCTGATGACCTGTCTCAGTTCCCGCGCGCCCACTGGGTCCAGTCCCATGGTCGGCTCATCTAGGAACAGGATTTGTGGGTCATGGAGGAGGCAGCGGGCAACGTGCAGGCGCTGGCGCATGCCCCGGGAGTACCCCTCCACCTTCTCATCCTCTCGCCCCATGAGGCCCACCAAGTCCAGGAGCTCTGGTATGCGTCTCCTGGCCACATCGGGGTCAACGTGGTAGAGGTCGGCGAAGTACCGCAAGTTGTCTTTCGCCGATAGTCGCCAGTATAAGCCACGCTCCCCCCCGAAGATGAACCCGATGAGGGACCTGATAGCGCTTGCCTCTTCCACAACGTCATGCCCAAGGATGGTGGCTGTACCGTCCGTCGGGATGAGCAAAGTGGTGAGCATTTTGACTGTGGTAGTCTTGCCGGCCCCATTCGGTCCGAGGAGGCCGAAGAGCTCGCCGTCTCGGACGTCGAAGGATATGCCATCCACAGCGATCACCTCCTTGGTTCTGCGCCGGATGGTGCCGATAGTAGCCCGGAAGACTCGACGAAGGTCGCGTACTTCAATTGCACTCATGTGTTGGCGCCTCCTATTTGTCAGTTCTCATACTCCTGGGCGTCCTGACTCTCGAGGGAATCGGGATTTACGCCGATGTCGGCACGGCGTGGGGCCGCTGGGGCGCCGGCGAGAGGGCTCTCGTCGGTGACTATCCTTCCGATCAGCAGGAACGCCACCGCCGACACCAGCGCGACGCTGGCCATTATCGGCCAGATGAGAACGGGGCTGAGGTTGTCGTTGATCATGCCCCCGACGATGGGTCCCAGTCCGAAGGATACGCCCCAGCTCATACCGTACACTCCCATGTAGCGGCCGCGCATGGTTTCGGGGGCCACCTTCGCCACAAAAGCTATTGAGCTGGGTGCGAAGATCAACTCCCCGATGGTCAGGACGACCATGCTCAGAAGAAACGTGGCGAAGCTGCTGGAGAAGGCCACCATTCCTACTCCCAGAGCCGTGAATAGCGCTCCCGACGCCAGAGTTGGCGCCAACCGGTATCTTCCCACGATTCGTGTCAGTGGATACTGGAAGACTACTACCATTGCTGCGTTGGTAGCCATGATCAGGCCGAACTGATTTTCAATCACCTGGTACTGGTCCTTGATGTAGACGGGGAAGATAGTCATCATCTGTACGTATGCTATCATCATCGCTGTGAGGGCAAGGCAGAAGAGCAGGAAATGGTAGTCTCGCATCAGGTGGCCGTACCCGGCGTTTCGCTCGTTTTCGTAGTCATAAGCGGCTTCCATCTCTGGCTTCGTCTCCTTGACGAAGAGTGAGATGATCAGAAAGTACAATGCTGAGGACGTGGCCGCGGCCAGGAAGGAGACGAGGTACGACCGAGTGGCGATGAAACCGCCGATGGCAGGGCCAATGGCGATGCCTAGATTGGCCACGATCCTTATCAAGCCGTAGGCTTCCATCCTCTTCTCGGGTTGGACGATGTCTGCCACCATGGCGTTGAGGCCCGGGTTGTACATGGCGCCAAAGAAGCCAGATAGGACTACTAGGATCACGAACGCACCAAGAGAGTTCGCCAGTCCAAGCCCGACCAATATGACGGCGCGGGTGCTCAGGCTGATGGTCATGGCTATCTTCCTGCCGAAACGGTCCACCATAGGTCCTGCCACAACCTGAGAGAGCAAGCCGGCCGCCGCGTTTGCGGCGAGGACAACACCCACCACAGTAAGCGGGACACCGAGCTTCTCATGGACATAGATGGCCATGAAGGGCCATACGAGGCTGTTGCCGCTGGCGCTTACCAGCGTACCGAAGAAGAGAACCCAGAACTGCCTGGGGTAGCCTGACAGGGTACTCTTGAATCTGCCTATCACTTACTGCTCCTCTTCGTATAGATAGCCTACCAACTGTGGCGAGAGATCCTCTATCCGGTCGCGGCGCACCTCGTACGCGATGTAGTTGTCCATGGGTCTTTCCTCTATCAACCCTGCCTCTTTGAGGATCCTCAGGTGGCGGGAGACAGAGGGCTGCGAGATATGGCAGAGTTCGGCCAGCTTCCGCCCATATAACTGCGGCTCCCTCACGATCCACCTAAGTAACTGCAGCCGTGTCTTGTCCGCCAGCGCCTTACCCGCAGCGGCGATTTCCGCTGCGAGCTCTTCGAGCTTGTCACGATCCTCCTCAGTGACGTGGCAGTCGTATATCACGGTGATGGACCCGTAGCCGATGAAGGTCATGGGAGGCCGGCCAAAGCACGTGGGCACGAGGATTATCTCACTTGTAGGATACCCCGGTGGAATCTGGTCGGGGAGCCCAGGTTTGTTCGAGAGCTTCTCGAAGAACTCCAAGGGTTCTTGGCGCGATAGTGCCTGCGACTTCTCCTCTACGCTCTCTTTCCAGAGTCGCCTGTACCGCTCACCTTCTTCTCTGAAATAGCTGTCCCAATACCTTCTCCATAGTCGTAGGATTCTCGTTCGATAGCCATTCGGATCCGCAACCAGCCCTATATAATCCTCAGTCGCATACTTCCTCTCCATGTGTGAATCTCCTTCTGGACACGCCTGAGTGATCACATAGAGCAGCGAGTCCATGGTGGCTTCTAGCGTGGCCATCTCCTCCGCCGGAGCCAGGCGACCAAGGACGTAGAAGAGGAACTCCGGGATCGTCATCTCCGCCACGTAGCGCAGAAAGCCATCAACATCATGGTGATCGGGATAGTCAACCGCGAGTTCGATGAGGAGAATTCCATTCTCAAAGCGGCTGTACAGGAACTCCAGGTCGTCCAGGACTTCCTTGGACTGCAGAGCCCTGGCTTGCTCTGCCCAATCTCGGTGGCGCGGCCGTGGCTTGTGCAGGGTGCTCAGACTAAGGAGCATCTCATAGATGGTCGAGGTTCGGAAAGTGATCATTGAACGGAGCTCATCTGTGTCAGTGGTGATCAGTGGTGTCATGGTGATTCTCCCATGGGCTGCATGTCAGAGTGCATTCTGCATGCCAGTCTAGGTTCTGCCCTTCGACTCATGGGCATCAGGGATTCTACTGGTGAGTAGGATATTGCGCAATTAGCAAATTAATTATACCATAATTCTGACCGTTGTCAAGCTCTAGCAGGTTGCTCAACCTTAAAACTTGGGCTGCGGGCGGCAAGGAGAGGTTTGACTTTGAGCCATCAGGCAGATAGAATGACTGCGCTCAAGGTCAAGGTGCTGAGGAACGGTAGAATGGACCAAGCTTTCAGAAGGAGAATGGCGATAGCTGTTGCCAGACGCCGCTCCGGCCTCGCCGTTGTCATCTCGCTACTGATGACGGTGACCGTGTTCGCGTGCATGCCTCTTCCTGCTGTTCCCAGCCCCACGCCCGAACCAACGCTCAACTCCACCGCGACGCCCATCGTCGTTGTGGCAACTCCTACGCCGCTCCCCCAGACTGTGTTGGATGAGGCGGCTGCCGAGGACTTGCTCTTGATCAACCTGTATGAGCGGGTGAACCCGGCAGTTGTGAACATCCAGATTCTCAGACCCGCTGCTCCGTTGACAGGAGCCGACCTGTTCCGGGAAGGTGAGGGTTCTGGCTTCATCATTGATGAGGAAGGCCACATTGTCACGAACAATCATGTGGTGGAGGGCGCAGAAGAGGTTCAGGTGACTCTGTACGATGGGACCATCGTCTCGGCCCGAGTGCTGGGCACAGATCTCCACAGCGACCTGGCCGTGATCAAGGTGGACCTGCCTGCTGAGCTCCTGCACAGTGTGGAGCTAGGGGATTCAGACGACCTTCACGTGGGACAGCGGACCATCGCCATCGGGAATCCCTTTGGCCTGGAAGGCACCTTGACCACCGGCGTCATCAGCGCCTTGGGACGCACGCTGCCTGCCGAAAGCTTGTTCGCCATACCCGATGTCATCCAGACCGACGCAGCGATCAATCCAGGTAACTCGGGAGGGCCTCTGCTGGACGCAAAGGGAATGGTGATAGGCGTGAACACTGCCATCAGAACGACCACTGGCTTCGGCAGCGGGGTTGGCTTTGCCGTGCCCATCAACCTGGCGAAGCGGGTGATCCCCCAGCTCATCTCTGAAGGGCGTTATGCACACCCACAGTTGGGCATCAGGGGCGTCGCCATCACGCCCATCTTGGTGGAAGAGTTGGGCTTGCCCGTGGAGACGGGGGTCTTGGTGTCGGAGGTCATCTCGAACGGCCCAGCCGAGAAGGCGGGGCTCAGAGGAGGCTCGACGGAGGTGCAGATCAGAGGGCGACTGGTGCTCGCGGGAGGGGACATCATCGTCACGGTTGATGATCGGGATATTATCAAGTTTGAGGACCTGTTGTCGTATCTGGTCATGGAGACAGAGGTGGGGCAAGAGGTCACCCTAGGTATCATCCGCGACGGGCAGCAGCAGGCCGTGGAAGTTGTGCTGGAAGCGCGCCCTAGTCTGTAATCTCGGCGACGAAGCGAAGGCCACCAAGGGCAGCTTTCCGCGCTGCGGTGATCAGCGAGGAGAAGAATCTGGAATCGGGGGAACTGGCCAGAGAGCTGGTAAACGCCATCGCCGATAAGAAAGGCTCCGACATCGTCTTGCTTGACGTCCGATCTGTGTCGCTCCTAGCTGACTATTTCATCATCTGCAGTGGAGATACTGAGCGACAGGTCAAGGCCATCGTTGACGACATACTAGATAGAGCGAGGACCTCAGGACTCAAACCCCTCCAAATCGAAGGAGCCTCTGCTTCGGGCTGGATGCTCCTGGACTACGGCAGCATCATCGTGCACGTGTTCCTACCTGCTCAGCGGGACTACTACCAACTGGAAGAGTTGTGGAGCGATGCGCCGCTCGTGGTCAGGATACAGTAGTACGGTACGTGGGCGTCTCTAGATAGTGATGTCCTTCAGCCTATGCCACAGTTTCGGCACCTGCTCGGCAGCCGGGCCCAATATGACTTCGTCGGCATAGGTAGAGAGCGGTGTTCTTTCTACGTTGACTTCTATCAGGTAAGCACCCCTGTCCTTGGCTATCGCCGGTAGCGAGGCCGCGGGCTGCACTACAGCCGAGGTGCCAATCACCAACATCAACCGACTTCGCTCAGCCGCGCGAAACGCTGCCGCCAGTGTCTCAGGGTCCAAGGACTCGCCGAACCATACGACGTGAGGCCGCAGCAGACCACCGCACGAGCACCTGGGCGGTACCTCGGGGAGGGGCACAGCGCTGTTCTCAGCGACGCGATTCTCCACTGTACATCGCAGCTGCCAGATGCTCCCGTGCAGTTCCAATAGTCGCTGGCTGCCGGCACGCTGATGTAGGCCATCCACATTCTGGGTGATGAGGATGAAGTCTTCACAGTGCTGCTCCATCTCGGCCAGCGTTTGGTGAGCTGCGTTAGGTTCGCAGCTGGCTATCAGTCCTCGGCGCCAGTCGTACCATTCCCAGACCAGCGCCGGGTCTCGTTGAAAGGCCTGAGGCGTCGCGAGTTCCTCGGCACGGTATTGGCGCCAGAGCCCATCTTCTCCTCGGAAAGTCGGCACACCGCTCCCGGCAGATATCCCCGCGCCCGTCAGCACGACAATGGAATCGAGGGTCCGTCCGGTCACTTTCTACACAACCCCTTACGCTAGAACATCACGCTCTCGGCAGCACTATCGTAGGAGCAGAGTTCGTCTTCTGAGAACCAGTAGTTGATCTCGTACTCCGCCTCTTCGGGATCACTGGAAGCGTGGACGAGGTTTCTGACTGCTCTTTTCAGCTCGTTGGCCACGATAGGAGACGTGATCGAGAAGTCGCCTCTGATCGTGCCAGGCTCAGCGAAGGCAGGCAGTGTGAAGCCACAGATCTTTCTCACCACACTGATGGCATGAGCTCCTTCCAGTACTAAGGCGACCAGAGGACCAGAAGTAAGATAGTCCACGTTCCAGTCCTTTATCATGTTGCCAATCTCCATAGGATCGTCCGTACCCACCTCTTGCACGGGGTCTTTGCCCTGCTCTCGGTAAGTCTGCAGGGTCTTCTCCCCCATGCCTCTGATCCACTCCGGGGTATTGGGATAGTGGTTCTCTGCGAAGTCCCTGGAAACCTGAACCATTCTCAGTCCCGCTATCTTGAGACCTACTTCCTCAAACCTGGTCAGCACCCTGCCCACCATGCCCCGTTTCACGCCGTCGGGTTTCACCAACACCAAAGTTCTCTCCGATAGATCTGCTCTCATCGCACAAGCCCTTTCACCATTGTCTACTCACACCCAAAGGCGTGTGGCAGAGCCACACGCCTTCACATAGCGACGCACCTTCACACGGCTCGGAAGCCGTCAGCTGCTGAGCGTTACTCTCAGCCAACGGTACTTGTCAAGTGCCTTCTGCAGGTGACCGCCTTTCATGTAGGCATCAGCCAGCAACTCGTGGGTCCCCAAGTGATCAGGGGCATCTTCGGCCATGGGCTCCAGATCTCCTATGACTTCCTCGAACATGGTGCCGTGGGAGAGTATCACCTCGTACTCAGACACGGCCTCATCCCAGTCGCCGTTGCGCGCACAGGCTCGGGCCAGGGCTAGGCGCGTGCTGTCGTCCTGCGGATTGGACTCCAGATGTTTGCGATACTCCTCTCGGCCCCAGCCAACACGAAGCTCCTCCGTCTCTGGTTCTGCTACACGGGGAGCAACTTCGGCACGCTCTTCGGCAGTCACGACCTCCAAGGCCGGCGGCTTTTCCTCGACAGGCGGGGCACCGATCTCTTCGAACGCAGGCTCGCCTTCGGCCTCCACGTCTGGGAGAGCTTTCTCGACGATTGGCTCCGCCTTTGAAGGCACAGCTTCTTCCCCCTTGGCTATTTCTGCCCTGAGTTCACGAAGCCACGATGGAATCTCGTCCTCTTCCAGCCGTGGCAACTCAAGTTCCTCGAGGCCAGCCTCCGGGCGTGCGACTGCTTCTTCCCTTGCCGCCTCTGCCCTGAGTTCGCGAAGCCACGAGGGGATTTCCTCTTCTTCCATCCGCGGGATTGCCGCCTCCTCAAAGGGAGCTTCGGGCTCTTCGGTGGGGATGGCCGCTTCGGGTTCTCCGGTAGGGATAGGCGCTTCTTCTCTGTCCGGTTCTGCCCTGAGTTCGCGAAGCCATGAGGGGACCTCCTCTTCTTCCATTTCCGTGGGCAGGATTGGCGCTTCCTCAACCGAGACTTCTGGTTCCTCGGTGGGGATGGCTGCTTGTTCCCTGACTGCTTCTGGACCCAGCGAGCGAAGCCACGGTGGGATCTCTTCTTCCTCCATCAGGAGACCCGGTTTTTCCTCTACAAACGGCTCCGCCTCCTCCACCGTGATCGGTTGTTCTTTCGCAGCCTCCGCTCTTAGCTCCACAAGCCAAGATGGCAACTCTTCCTCCTCTGGTGAGGCTATCGGTGCTTCTTCGACCGCGGTCTCGGGTTCTTCTGCACGAGCCACTGCCCCTTCCTCTGCTGCCTCGGGTCTCAGGTCTCCCTCCCAGGTTGGTATCTCTTTCTCCTCGATGGGCACAGCCTCTTCGTCAACGGGAGCTTCAACTTCCTCCTCCTCGGGCCGCAGTTCGCTCAACCAGGTCGGCAGCTCTTCTTCAGGTGTGGGAATCGCCACTTCTTCAGGCTTCTCTGGAGGAGCCTCCAGATCCTCCTTGAGGCCCACCTCGAGCGGCTCCTCCCCGGCCAGCATGGCCTTGGATCTCTCCATCCAAGCCATTATCTCCTCAATGGAAGCCGATTCGTCCGGCATGGTTTCGCGTAGATGCACCATGGTCTCTTCGCTTATCTCTGCGTCTTCTTCCTCGGCGGCTGCGATCTCTTCCTCCCGAGCTGGCGTGGGAGGTTGTTCCTGGTCTGGCTCCTCCAGTGGGACCTCTGCGGGACCGATGATTTCTTCTTCGCTAGGCTCTTCGCCCAACTCACGCAGCCACGCGGGAACCTCCTCCTCTTCTGCAGAAGCTGGTTGCTGTTCCCGGGGGACAGATTCAGCCTCTTCCGCCCTCAACGCCCTCAGCCAGTCTGGTACCTCGTCCTCAAGAGCAGGGGCTTCCTCCACTGGGACTTCAGAGGGCGCCGCTTCAGGCAACTCCTGTTCGGGTCCCTCCAACATGGCCATTGGCTCCTCGATGGGAACTGACTCAGCCGGCCCTGTCTCCGGCGGTTCAGCAGATGTCCCCTCACCGACCGCGGCAGCCTCTTCTTCTGCGACTTGAGGGAGCTCTGCTTCTGCGGCGCTGATGGCTTCGGGTTCAGCTTCCATCTCCTCCAGACTGGGCAGCCCTTCCGCAAGCGCCTCGGCTTCCACTTCCGGAGGCAGAAGTGCCTCCTCGGGCTGACTGGCCTCTGGGGCTCCCCCGATCTCACGGACCCAGGCAGGCAGTTCCTCTTCCTCCGTCGGAGACCGCTTTTCCTCAGCCGGCGCTGCGACTTCCGGTTCTACAGCTCTATCTGTTGCCAGTTCACGCAGCCAACTGGGCATCTCATCCGCTATGAGCGGGGACTCTTCTTCCTCGGTGGCTGGTTCCCTCTCTCCCTCCTGCAACTTGCGGAGCCAATCCGGCATCGCCTCCTCCAGTTCCTCCTCGGGAATCAGTGGAGGAGCCTCTTCCGGCTCGGCCTCCTTGGCCGCGGCGGGAAGCTCTGGACTGATCTCTTCTACCTCTTGCTCCAGTTCTCTCTCGTCAAGCCTCCGCACGCTGATGGTCTCCAAGGGCAGAGGTGATTGGTCGCGGAACAGCTCTCGGGCGACGATGTTCTCAGGATCCATGGCTTGAGCTGTGCGCAACAGAGCTCGACCCTCATCTTCGCGATCACTATTCAGCAGGGTTTCGCCGAGAATGAGGTTGGCTTTCAAACAGTTTGGAAATGTCTCCAGGATCTTTTCGCAGACCTCCGCGGCTTCTCGACGCTGATCGTTCCACCACAGGGCCAGGGCCATCGTCACCTGGATGTCCACTCTATCAGGGTCTTCCTCTAACACGCCTCTGAACTCATCTATGGCGCGCTGATATAGACCCTCCCTTAGATACAGCCTACCCAAAGCTGCTGGGGTGAGCTTCAACTTGGGGGGCGCTGCGCCGTCGCGCTCGGTGTAGAGTCTTTGCAGTTCTTTGCGAACCTGGGCGTTGCCCGGGGTCAGTTCGAAAGCTCGTTCGAGCTGCCAGATGGCTTCGTCCACGGCTCCTTCCTCGTCATAGACGATGCCTAAGCCCGCGTAGACAACGACATCCTCCATATCGGCGCTTAGAATCCTCTTGAAGAGATTGGCTGCCTCGACATAGTCCCCCTGCTCCAGGGACGCCTCGCCCATTAGGCGATAGGATCTGATGTGCCTGGGGTAGTGCTTCAAGATGTGACGGCAGATGGCGATGGCCCGGTCGTAGGACTCAGCCCTGATAAGCTCCTTTGCCTCGTCACAGTATTCCCGCAGGGTTATCTCGGCCATGGTACTTCCTCCGTCAACAATTCATAACGGGGGTCCCACTCGTTTAATATTATGCACCCATTTCCCTCAAATGTCAATATGACTTCTGGGTCAGATCTGAACTCAGACACCGCGGGCCACGGAGTCAAATCTAGATCTAGGGCTAGAGTCAATACCTCGGCTCGGGGTGTCGAGTTCGCACGGTCAGTGGGGTGCCGGTGTCAGATTCAGGCCTAGACTAAGCGGTGTACGCCCTTGATCTGAACGATTATGTCATCAACGGACACGCTTGGTCGGGGCGAAGGGCCCAGGGGATCGGTGGCATCGTCGCCCAGCAAAGCCTGCAGCGTGGCCGCGATGGAATGAGCTACAGCTTCCAGGTCGTACCCGCCCTCCAATGTGAAGGCAAGGTGCCCATCGCAGAACTCCTCCGCCATCTCCTTCACTATACGCGTCAGAGAGGTGTAGCCAGCGGCAGAGAGCTGCAACATACCCAAGGGATCTGCCCAGTGCGCATCATATCCGGCGGACACGAGGATGAGTTCCGGACGATAGCGCTCAGCTACTGGATACAGTACCTCATCGAAGATGCGCCGGTAGCCTTCGTCGCCTACCCCCGGGGGTAGAGGCACGTTCACGGTATAACCCTCGCCTTCGCCCCGTCCTATGTCGCTCCAGTGACCGGTGCCGGGATAGTACGGGTACTGATGAGTGGAGAAGTACAGCACCTCGCTCGTGCCATAGAACACGTCTTGGGTGCCGTTACCGTGATGGAGGTCGAAGTCCACGATGAGAACGCGTGAGAGTCCGTGCTGGCTGAGGGCATACTTGGCAGCCACCGCAACGTTGTTGAAGAGGCAGAATCCCATCCCTCGGCTCGGCAGGGCATGGTGTCCGGGGGGGCGCACCAGTGCAAATCCGTTGTCTACGTCTCCGTCCAAGACTGCGTGGACGAGATTGAGCATCCCTCCGGCTGCCAGCAACGCGACCTCGTATGAACGGTCATTGACATAAGTGTCGGGGTCCAGATTGCCTCCTCCACCGCGGGAGACCTCCTGGACAAGGTTCACATAGTGCTCCGCATGGACCTTCAACAGATGTTCCATAGACACCGGCGTCGCCTTCAGGTGGACTAGCTTGTCCAGCAATCGATCCTCTTGGAGCACTTCCATCGTTTTTTCCAGCCGGTCTCGACGTTCGACGTGTCCCGCTTGGTTATGCTCTAGGTACCGAGGATCGTACACGTATGCCGTGGCCATGGCTACCTCTCTTGGATTCGAACCGTCGAGCGCGTTGTCTGGAACGGCGAGAGCGGGGTCGACAGCGACCTAGTCGTAGAACACTTCGTCAACGAGGGCATGGATTTTGTCCCAATCCGGGTAGAGGAGGCTGGGCTCGTCGCCCGGTCGCCGTTGTGAAGGGTCAAGAAGGGAGCGGTCCATGACGATGAAACGGGTCTCATCGGGATGCACCTGGGCGGCCATTCCGGCCACGCGGACGATCACTGCCGGCGACAAGTCCGTATGGAAGGTATGGCTCATGGTTTGCAGCAGTTCTGGCAGTCTGGGTAGCATCTCAAGGCTCAAGAACTTGTCGCCCAACGCTGCCAGTGCTTTCTGCTGCCTGCGCATGCGATCGAAGTCGTCACTTCCATATCTAGTACGGCAATACCGCAGGAGCGTTTCGCTGTCCATGTGCTGCTGTCCCGCCGGGATGTGGATGGTCATCTCGCCCCCACGGTCGTCAGGGTACTTGTAGTCCCATATCTCCTTCTCGACATAGATGTCGACGCCGCCGAGGAGATCGACCATCTCCCTGAAGCCCTGGAAGTCGATCATCAGATAGCCATGCATGGGTATGCCGAAGTTCTGCTGTATGGTGTCCATTAGCAGACCCGGTCCTCCACGGGGATAACCCTGCGTCTCCCCCAGCACGTGGGCGACATTGATTCGTCGTTTGCCGTGTCCGGGAACGTCTACATACAGGTCGCGGGGGATGGAGAATAGCATCCCCTCGTTGGTCTCAGTGTGGAGCGAGGCGATCATGATGGTGTCGGTCCGGAATGACGTGTGTGACACCTGCCAACGGTTGTCGAGACCGACGAGCAGGATATTGATGCGCGGGTTCCCATGAATGGCCAGTGCAGTCGCCTCCTCTGCCGGTACGTTCTCGAATCGCGGCCCTACTGTGGGCAAGAGGCCACTTGCTTCCAGAGGCTGAACCAGAGTGCGATAGATGTCGTAGAAGTATGGAATGTCGATCAGTTCGTAGAATACATACCCAGATGCAACTCCAAACACCGTGCACAGAGTCATCGTTGCGGAAGCGAGCAGTACGAGGGCTACGGCTCGAAATCCGCCTACCTTCATCTTAGCAGATTGATCCAACTTCTTTCTCCTGTGAGCCTATACGTTTCAATTATAATGCTTTTGAGTATCATGTCAATGTCCTCGCTTGGGGCAAATGAGCACGAAGATAGCCCCAGGTCAGCAAGACGACGCCGAATCGGGGCTATCCTAGCCGGATTGGGTGCGACAGCGGAGATGCTACACGCTGATGAATAGTGGCGCAAGCACCAAGGTGATCGTGGACAACAGCTTTATGACAACGTGGATGGAAGGCCCCGCGGTGTCTTTCAGCGGATCTCCAACTGTGTCCCCAACCACCGCCGCTGCATGAATCTCACTGCCCTTGGCGATGGCATTTCCGTCAGCGTCCTTGAGCAGTCCTGCTTCTATGGATTTCTTAGCGTTGTCCCAGGCGGCACCGCCGTTGTTCATCACCGTGGCCAGGAGAACGCCCGCTATGGTGCCCACCATCAAGAAGGCGGCCTCTGCTTCAGCGCGCAGCATGATGCCGACGGCGATGGGCGTAGCTACTGCCAGGACTCCCGGTGCGATCATCTCCTTCAATGCTGCGCGGGTGCTGATGTCCACAGCCCGGGCGTAGTCCGGCCGGGAGGTGCCGGCCATGATCCCAGGATCTTCGCGGAACTGCCGGCGCACCTCCTCGATCATCTCGCCTGCAGCGTGTCCTACCGCACGAATGGCGAAAGAACTGAACAGGTAGATGAGCATCGCTCCGATGGTGGCCCCGACGAAAACCTCGACCCTGGTCAAGTCCACTACTTGTGCGCCGATAATCTGCTCGATCACCTCTGGGGCGTACCCCAGGCCTTGGAGCATGCGTGTCCTCACCAACTCCACCTTGTCCAGGTAGGCTGAGAAGAGCAGGAAAGCAGCCAAGGCCGCGGAGCCGATAGCGTAGCCCTTAGTAAGGGCCTTGGTGGTGTTTCCAGCCGAATCCAGCGCGTCGGTGCCTCGGCGGATCTGGTCGGGGGCTCCCGACATCTCCACGATGCCGCCGGCGTTATCGGCAATGGGCCCGAAAGTGTCCATCGAGAGAATATATGCGCACGTCATGAGCATGCCCATGGTGGCCACTGCAGTGCCGTAGATGCCGCCGGTGGTAGGGCTGACGCCCAGCATTGCACTGCCCTGGGCCCCGGCCCAGAAGGATCCGATCAAGGCCATTGAGATCACAACCACCGGGGCAGCTGTGTTCTCGAAGGCGATAGCTACGCCACCGATGATATTGGTGGCTGCACCCGTCCTGGACTGTTCGGCGATGAATCTGACCGGACGCCAGCGGTTGCCCGTGTAATATTCGGTAATGACCACGAAGGCCACGCTGGTCAGGAGACCGATGAAGCCGGCGACGAAAAACCACCACCAGGCATGTCCCAACATGAGGTAGGTGCAGGCGGCCAGGCCTACCACAGAGAGCACGAAGCTCACTGCATAGCCGCGGATGAGAGGGTTGATTGGGTCTTCACCTTCCCTCCACCGCACAGCCACTAGACCAAACATGGAGGCGATCAAACCTACTGCACGGACCACCAGGGGAAAGAAGATCCAGGAGTTGTAGCCCGTGGCTTGGGCCAGCGCCACACCCAGGATCATCGCTCCGATGTTCTCCGCCACTGTGGATTCAAAGAGATCGGCGCCTCGACCGGCACAGTCGCCCACGTTGTCGCCCACGAGGTCAGCCACCACGGCTGCGTTACGCGGGTCATCCTCGGGGATTCCTGCTTCAACCTTACCCACGAGGTCCGCACCTACATCGGCAGCCTTGGTGTAGATGCCTCCCCCCAGCTGAGCAAAAAGGGCTACAAAGCTGGCACCGAACGCAAAGCCGACGATGATGAACGGCGCAGCGTGGGGGGTAGTGCTCCCACCGTATAGGTAGAAGATGGCCGCGACACCCAGCAGGCTCAGTGAAACCACGAGGAAGCCCGAGACTGCGCCTCCACGAAGGGCTACGATCAGGGCTTCACCTACGCTCCTGCCGGCAGCACTGGCACAGCGCGTATTGGACTTGACCGCGATATACATGCCGATCACCCCGGAGATCGCAGAACAGGCCGCTCCTACAAGGAAGGCGATCCCCGTGCGTATGCCGAGTTCCACGACATCGATCTCTACCTCGGGATACCGCTCGAAGAGGGCAATAAGACCTCCGATGAGGAGGGCGGTCAGCACGGCAAGGATGGCGATAGTGGTATACTGGCGCTTGATGAAAGCTACTGCCCCTTCGTAGATCGTGGCGCCGACGTCCTGCATCTTCTGAGTCCCTGTGTCTCGTTTCAGAACATCCCACGCCAAGTAGATGGCGAAGAGGATTGCGGCCACCCCGCACACAGGCACCACCCAGACCAGATTCAATGTCATGGTTACCTCCTAGCAACGTGGTTATTCAGGTGAGGCGTCATGGCCTTACCTGGTCGCAAACGGCCCTATTCTAGCACAAAGCATGCGGGGTAGCAACACTTCTTCGACGAGGGTTTGGAAAAAAGGCGGGGTCACGAAGGTCTGAGGTCTGATTGGAGTGGACTTGGAGTGCCATACTGCGTCGACTGGTCCGGCGGCAACTCGTCCGCTGCCAGAGCCAGAAAGTAGTTCACTGGTATGTTGGACCTCGCCATCTCTTCCACCTGCCGCTCCGATAGGTCATACAGGTACGCGACCAGCAGCATCTTCAACAGCAGCGCAGGGTCGTACGGCGATCGCCCTGTGGGGGCTTTCCCTCGATAGTACTTCAGCAGCTTCCTAGTGAAGCGCTCCCAAGGTATGATCTCGTTCAGCTTCCCGAAGAAGTGCGCCTGAGGCACGACCCGATCATACACCAACCGCCCGAAGAACGAATCAGTCCCCTGTTCCTTGGACCGCTCTCGTCCCATCTCGCTACCTGCAGGCCTCCCTATCCATTCAAGTCTCGCTAGCCTTGCCTTATGCCCTTCCTCCCTCAATGCCACCCCTGAGCGCTAGTTATCCAACACCCTTCAGTCCCTGGGCGACCTGGAAATGGGCTTGCTCGGACACGCTGTCGTGTTTGCGGCGCACGACCGGTATGCTATAATAGCGTCTCATGGAGCGCGAAGGGCGTGATCTGAAGTTCCTGGCCGTTGTGTTTGGGGTGGCTCTGATGCTGCGTCTGATCCCGGTGTTGCTCACTCGCGACTTGGGAATAGCCCTGGACGACATGTTCCAATATGATGCACTGGCGGAAAGCATCAGGCTCGGGCAAGGCTACACCTGGTACGGGGGCATACCCACCGCTGCGAGAGCGCCCGCGTACCCTTTGCTTTTGGCAATCATCTATTCGTTCTTCGGTCATCGATTCCTGGCGGCGCGGCTAGTCCAGGCCGTTATGGCTTCTTCCGTGCCCGTCGTGGTCTATGCTTTGGGGCGAAGACTGTTCGACAGACCGGTGGCCAGGATCGCCTCCTTGGTGACGGCCTCTTTCCCGATGTTCCTGGTTTATCCCCTGGCGCTGGTGACGGAGAATCTGTTCTTCGTGCTGGTGCCGTTGACCGTGCTTTGGCTATTGAAGGCCGTGGATACCGCGCGCATCAGGTACTACGTGCTGGCGGGTGCAGCGCTGGGCATGTCCATTCTCACGCGTTCGGTCCTGGCGGGATTCGTGCTGCTGATCCTGCCCTGGCTCTGGTACTGCAGCTCCAGCAGAAGGCAAGCGATGAAGAACTGGGCCGTGATCACAGGATGCGTGGCGGTACTCACCGTGCCGTGGAGCATCAGGAACTCCCTGCTCTATGGCCAATTCGTGTTTGTGGAATCCAGCCTGGGCTTCAACTTCTATCTTGGTTATCACCCGGAGGGCACAGGTACCTTCGACTCGACCATCGCCATCGACTTCCTTGAGGAGGTCGGCGCCTTCGAAGAGCCCAGTCTTGAGACCGAAATGCGGACACACAATCTGGGCATGGGCAAAGGGCTGAAGTTCATACGGCAGAACCCTGGAAGGGCTGCGTGGTTGCTGACAAGCAAGCTCTCCCATTTCCTGCGCCTGGACAAGAGGGCGCCGTTGTATTTCTACTCCAACAACTTCTTGGGCGAACTGCCTCCATCCGTTCTTCTCTTCGCCCTCTTGCTTATCTGCCTGCCATGGGTCGTGGTCCTTGTGCTCGGGGTGATGGGCATGAGCCTCAGCAGCGTGAGCAGAGACAAGGTGCTGATCTACCTTCTGTGCGCGTACTTCGTTGGCATCCACATGCTGATCATGGCCGAGCCACGCTTCCACCTCGTCTTGGTGCCTTTCCTCGTCATCTTCGCGGCTCATGGGGCCATGGCATTGACTCGAGTGAAAGACAACCTGGGGGCCAGTGATGCGGAAGTGAGGCGATCGACGAGGTGGCGTTTGGCCTTGAGTCTGCTCATAGTAGCACTGCTGCTGGTGAACTGGTCTTACGAGGTGAGTGTGGACATGGACAAGCTGCGTCTGGTGTTTTCGCCAGGGGGCAACCTGGCCCGGTTCACATATTGAGGCGTGGGGACGGATCCGAGGAGCGGCGGGGACAAGTGAGGCGACCCAACTCCAACTTGAAGGCGGCGATCATCTTAGTCTCCTCAACGCTGCTGCTGATCATCAGTCACTACCATACGTTGCTGGGCGATGATACTGTTTCGTCGTTCATTCTCTACTTCCTGATCCCCCTGGGAATCATTGTGCTTGTCTTCCGGGAGGACCCCCGCAAATACGGGTTGAGGCTGGGGGACTGGAAAAAGGGCGCTATGTTCAGCGTGGGGGGCATCGCTCTCATGGCCGTGGTGATTGTCGGCCTGGTGCAGTTGGACGAGTTTCGGCAGTATTACAGGCTGGGTAGGTTCGAACAACCGGATCCGGCGACGTTGGCCGAGTTCGCCCTTCGCCTGGGTATTTTCATGTTCAGTTGGGAGTTCATGTTCCGTGGATTCATGCTCTTCGGTCTCAAAGAGCGTTTCGGTTCGCTGGCGATTTGGATACAGGCCATTCCCTTTGCCATCATGCATGTGGGAAAGCCGGAGCTGGAGACTCTGAGCACTATATTTGGCGGGGCCGCTTTCGGGTATGTGGACTTGGAGAGCAGGTCAGTTTTCCCCTCGGTGGTCATCCACTGGGCCATATATATGATGATGGTTCTGGCTGCCACGTGGTTCTGACGCCATGAAGCGGCTGTGCACAGACTCGAGAGCTCGCACTACTTGACAATCTGGAGAATATCTGCTATACTAGTGATGTAGTCGAGTACGGCGTACATCGGCGTATTTGACATTGTTCCTTAAGTATGGTATACTAGGGAATACTGGACCTTAACAACCGAAGAGTGGTAGGAAGCCTAGAGAGCTGGGGGCTCCGAAATTCGAGTAAAGCTTTACGGAGAGTTTGATCCTGGCTCAGGATGAACGCTGGCGGCGTGCCTGATACATGCAAGTCGAACGGACCAGCAACCGGCGACTGGCTAATGGCTTCGGCCGGAAGTCAGAAGCCCTGCTGGTTAGTGGCGGACGGGTGAGTAACACGTAGGTGACCTGCCCCGAAGAGGGGGATAACTACTGGAAACGGTAGCTAATACCCCATGTGGTCGGCGATTCGTTTCGCTGATTAAAGCTCCGGCGCTTCGGGAGGGGCCTGCGGCCGATTAGCTAGTTGGTAGGGTAATGGCCTACCAAGGCGATGATCGGTAGCTGGTCTGAGAGGACGATCAGCCACACTGGCACTGAGACACGGGCCAGACTCCTACGGGAGGCAGCAGTAAGGAATATTGCGCAATGGGGGAAACCCTGACGCAGCAACGCCGCGTGGGCGATGAAGGCCTTCGGGTCGTAAAGCCCTTTTCTGGGGGATGAGAAAGGACAGTACCCCAGGAATAAGTCTCGGCTAACTACGTGCCAGCAGCCGCGGTAAAACGTAGGAGGCAAGCGTTATCCGGATTTATTGGGCGTAAAGGGCGTCTAGGCGGTGTCTTAAGTTGGGCGTGAAATCTCCTGGCTCAACTGGGAGGGGGCGTTCAATACTGAGGCACTTGAGGGCAGGAGAGGAAAGTGGAATTCCCGGTGTAGTGGTGGAATGCGTAGATATCGGGAGGAACACCAGTGGCGAAGGCGGCTTTCTGGCCTGCACCTGACGCTGAGGCGCGAAAGCGTGGG
>JABAOH010110110.1_pt4 | contig 38567 bp, 38 predicted proteins | sample 7062181 | NCBI WGS metagenome assembly JABAOH01 (sample SAMN14538630, study PRJNA623070) | marine sediment metagenome | biome: marine biome [ENVO:00000428]; feature: marine pelagic biome [ENVO:01000023]; material: deep marine sediment [ENVO:00002113]; isolation source: pool of 5 deep marine... | reverse complement strand
TCGCCGCCTCCACCGCTTGTTGGGCGAACTCGGGGTTCGAGCCCCGCAAGGCCGCCGCCGCGTTCGCCACCCCGTCCCGAAGCTGGCGGGTGCGGACCAGCTCGTAGTCGAGGGGAACGGTGTAGACTTCGCGCACCTTGGGCTTGCGGGGTGGGATGAACATCTCGAACAGCGAGTAACCCCGGGACTTGAGTCCGATCGTGTGCAGGGCGAATAGCAGGAACCAGGGCACCATCGGGAAGTGCGCCCACTGCACTCCCGGAGAGGTGTACAGGTCCGCGCCGATCAGCGCGGCGCCGAACGCCAGAAAGAGCAGCAGGTGCCGCTGATAGATTCGCCGCCGCTTTTCGGCCACCCCACCGACACCGGGCCGTGTGGCCACACGTGCCGACGGCAGCGCCGGCTGTTGCGATTCCTCAACCAAGTTCAGCCTCCCAGCATCCCACGAACCAGATAAGCGATACCGAAACCAGCGTAGTTGCCCAGGGCATATCCCAGCAGCCCCACGGCGATGCCCGGGAGCGCCAGCGCCGGCCAGTCCCGGGCCACGGCCACCGCCATCGCCGTTGAGGGGCCGCCGACCGCGGCCTGTGAGACGACCGCCATCATGGGCAGCGAGCCCCGGAGAAGACGCCCGATCGAGTAGAGGAAAATACCATGAATGCCGACGACCACGAGGGTGTAGAGGAACACCGCGCCGCCCACCTGGGCGATGGCGGCCACCAGCGAGCGGATGCCGATGACGGCGAAGAACAGGTGCAGCCCCAGGTTGCCCAGCTGCTGCGCCCCGTGAATGTGGCGGATCCGCGGGACCTGGCCGAGGATGAGCGCGACGCTGGTCAGCCAGAGGATCTCGGGAACCAGGCCGATCTCGCGCGCCGCCAACCGGGCCAGCGCCAGCACGGCCATGCCGATGGCCGCCAGGGCGACCAGGTCGAACAGCGAGATCGGCGTCCGTCCCCAAAAGGGGTGCGGGTGGGCGGCCCTTTCCACCTCGGGCCTGCCGGCGGGGTCGGCCAGCGCCTCCTCCGGCGCCGCCAAGACCTCAGCGCCGGGGTTGCCGGCGCGCATCAGAAACACCGGCGCCGTCAGCGTGACGCCCAGCCAGATCGCCGTGGTCAGGGCGTCGGCGGCGGCCGCCGCGGCGAAGGTCGAGGCCGGAAGCTCCAGGCCACGTCCCACGGCGGCGAAGTTCAGGCTGCCGCCGGTATACGTGCCGGTGAAGGCGCCGGCGAGTTTCCAGGTGACCTCGCCCAGGCTGCCGGCGAACAGCAGGCCGCCAGCCAGCGCGCCGATCGCCGTCCCGACGCTCGCCACTAGGAACAGGCCGACCATGCGCGGGCCTACGTCCTTGAGGTCGGCGAGCCGCACGCCGAGGAGAAGATAGACGATGGCCAACGACGTCACGGGCCCCTCGATGCTGCCGTACACCGGCGAGTCGGCCGGAACCAGGCCGCTGTTGGAGAGGGCGGCGCCCAGGACGATGACCATCAGCGAGGCGCCGACCTTGGAGAGGACGGGGACGCGCCGGTCCAGCCAGAAGGCGAGGGCGGTCACCGCGGCGATCAGCGCCGCGAGGGTGAGGGGCTCGGTGATCATGCGCCGGGCAACGTCAAGGTGTCGGTTCCATCCAGTCGGCTTCCAGCAGACGGCGTCTGTTTCTGTTCGTGCGCCCTGCAGTCGCGCGGGCGGTCCGGCGAGGCGCGGGCGCGAGGTCCCTGCGCTTGCAGCGGTCTACGGCGCGGCCGCCGCCTTGAAGATCTGTTGACGAAACGGCGTATTGTGGGGGCACCGGTCGCGGTGGGCAAGCGGATGGGACGTGAGGTGGTGAGCCGACCGGGCCGGTACCGGGCGTGTCCGGTGGCCGGCGGCAATTCGATTCGAACTACAGGGCCGTACCAGCGCGCCGGCACGCCCCGGTCTTATCCCCGGGGGGTGTTTGCCAGCGAGGTGAAGCTGACTCGCGGCGCCGGGCGCTCGAGTCATCACTGGCGCGGCATCGATCGACTCTCTAGAATGCACGCTCCCGGAGATGGACACCGCATGTAGCTGATGCGCGATGGCGGCGAACCCCCAACGTCCCACGCCTCCCGGTCAGCGTCGGCGTCCCGGGGGGTACGACATCGCCGAGCGCAGTTCGCGTGGGTGAAGGGGCTTCTCTGGTTCCACTATTCCTGGTACGACGACGAGTTCTGTACGCCCTGGCGGGCGTGGCGGCCGCCGCCCTGCTCTTTCTGCTCGGTGGGCACTTGATGCTGGAAGCGATCGAACGACAACTCATCTATTTCCCGACGCGGGTGCCGCGGGACGCGCCCACCCCGTCGATCCTTGGCGCTTCGACCGTGGAGGAGGTGTGGCTGGACACGGACGATGGCGTGCGGGTTCACGGACTCTATGCCCGCGGCGGTGGTTCGCTAGGCGACCTCTTGTTCTTCCACGGAAACGCCGGGAACCTGTATGATCGGCTAGAGAATGTCGCGCTGCTGCTGGAGCTGGGGCTGAACGTCCTGATCATGGACTACCGAGGCTATGGCAAGAGCGAGGGGACGCCGTCGGAGGGCGCGCTCTACGCCGACGGCTTGTTGGCCTACCGCCACCTGATCGAGACGCGGGGAGTAGATCCGGCACGCCTGATCATCTTCGGGCGATCGCTGGGCTCGACGGTGGCCGTCGAGCTGGCGACGCGCGAATCGGCTGCGGCCGTGATCCTCGAGTCGGCGTTCACCTCGGCGGGCGACCTGGGCCGGGTGCACTACGGTTTCTTGCCGGCGATGCTCTTCCGTGCCCTGACCCACCAGTTCGATTCGCTGTCGAAGGTGCCGGGGCTGCGAGCGCCCGTCCTCTACATCCACGGCACGGCCGATAACATCGTCCCCATGCGGATGGGCCGCCGCCTGTACGAGGCCAGCCCCGAGCCGAAGGAGTGGTACGAGATCGAGGGGGCAGGCCACAACGATACGCTGTGGTACGGAGGTCGAGAGTATGCCCAACGTCTTTCTAAATTCGTGAGGCTACATGTGGCGCCGGGTTCCTGAGACAGCGGCGCTGTATCTTCTCCTGGCCGCGCTGGCCGCTTCAGGGCCCGTCCTTCAGTCGCGGCACGATTCCGTATCGACTGGGCCGGAAGCGCCGCGACTCATCGATGTGCTGGGTTACCGGATCGAGCTGGGGCTGGAACCGGAGGCGCGGTCTCTTAGCGCCCGCGCCGAGATCACCTTACGCGTGGTGGAGGCCGATGTGGCGACGGTGAGGCTGGACCTGGTGGGTTTGACCGTCGACTCGGTGACGGTGGACGGCGCCGCCGCTCAGTTCTCACAACATGAGACCGGCTTCGAGCTTCAGACCGGCCGGAGCGCCAGCCCTGGAGATACGCTTGTCATCGAAGTCTTCTATCACGGCACGCCGAGGGAGGGTCTGTACTTTCAGCCGGATGCCTACGGGCGGCCGACCGTCTTCGCCGACAACTGGCCGGACCGGGCTCGCCACTGGTTCCCGGCCGTCGATCATCCTCGTGACAAAGCGACGGTGGAGTTCCATGTATTAGCGCCCCAGGAATGGAAGGTGGTCAGCGTCGGCCGATTGAAGTCTGAGACGGAATTCGCCGACGGCCGGCGGCTCACCGTTTGGGCCACGGAGCGCCCGTTGCCCGTCTACACCATGGTCGTGGGCGCGGGTGTGCTGGTGGTGCGTGAGCTGGGCGCGCTGGGTTGCACGCCGCACGCAGACCGTTGCGTGCCAATCACTCAGTGGGTGTTCCCCGAAGACGAAGAACGGGCGCTTCGCTTGTTCCGGCGGGCGCCCCAGATGGTGGCTTTCTACGACAGTCTGATCGGTCCTTTTCCCTACGAGAAGCTGGCCCTCGTCCAGTCGTCTACCCGCTTCGGCGGTATGGAGAACTCGAGCGCGATCTTCTTCGCCGAGGGCGTGGTGCGGCGCGCCGCCAGCGATGTGATCGTGGCGCATGAGGTGGCGCATCAGTGGTTCGGCGACGCGGTGACCGAGGCGGACTGGGCACACTTGTGGCTCTCGGAAGGTTTCGCGACCTACTTCGCCTCGGTCTTCTATGAGTTCGTCGACGGCATCGCGGCCGCGGACGCGCTGCGGGCTACGGCGGAGCAGAGATATCTCGCCTCCGGCGACGTGGCTCGGCCGATCATCGAATTGCCGCCCGACGATCTTTTTCGGCTGCTCAACAGCAACCACTACCATAAGGGCGCCTGGGTCCTGCACATGCTCCGTCGCGTGGTCGGCGACGAGGCCTTCTTCGCCGGCATCCGCCGCTACTTTGCCACCCACGCGCATGGGACCGCGCTCAGCGCCGACCTGCGACGCGCCTTGGAAGAGGAATCGGAGAGCGAGCTCGGCTGGTTCTTCGAGCAGTGGCTCGAGCGACCGGGCTATCCGCAGGTGGAGGTGCGGATGAGTTGGGACGGGGAGGCCGGGGTGCTGGCGCTGGAACTCGTCCAAGCGCAGCCGTGGCGACCGTTCCGCTTTCCTCTCGATATCGAAGCGAAGGGGGAGGGGTACCGTCTGCAGAAGACCGTCTGGGTCGAGCGAGGGAAGGAAAGCGTCGCGTGGGAGTTGCCCGGCGAGCCGGTCCGTGTGGTCGTCGATCCGGATAATCAGCTACTGGGAACGACGAAGCTGGTTCGCTAACTCGCGCTGCACGAAGCGTCGACCGGATTTGTCGCTTCGGCGGTTTGGGCGCGAGCGATCGGTGTGAGGAAGGATACATGGAGCGCCGCGGCACCCTTTTTCTACTGAACTCCCGCCTCTGGATCACTGAGGCGAGTCTACAGCAGGGAGTTGTGGAGGATGCGACGATCCAGGGCGCCGTTACGGCGGTCACGCGAGTCGAGACCCGAAGCTAGCGGCCTGGGAACGCCGCGGAGATGAGATCGCATGAGCAAGAAGACTGACGAGTACAAGAAACAAGCCGCGGAACGCGGCGTGGAGCTGGTCGAGTCGGGCATGGTGGTCGGCCTGGGTCACGGGAGCACGGCTTTGTTCGCCGTCCGCCGACTGAGCGAGCGGCTGCGCGCCGGCGAGCTGGAGAAGATCGTGGGGGTGGCGTGCTCCGGTTTCATCGCCTCCGAGGCATCGCGGCTGGGTATCGCGCTCACGTCGCTGGACGAGCGCCCGGCCGTCGACCTGACCCTCGACGGCGCCGACGAGGTCGACCCGAAGCTCAACCTGATCAAGGGGGGCGGCGGCGCGCTGTTGCGTGAGAAGATCGTCGCCCAGTCGAGCCGGCGTGAGGTGATCTTGGTGGACGAGTCGAAGCTGTCGGCGGCGCTGGGGACGAATTGGGCGGTGCCGATCGAGGTGGCGGTTTTCGGCTGGCGTCCTGAGCTCGATTTTCTCGCGGCGCTAGGGGCGGAGGTCGCGGTTCGGAGAACGGACGACGGTTCGTACTTCGAGACCGATCAGGGAAACATGATCCTCGATGCGCATTTCGGTCCGATCGCCGATCCGCGCACGCTCGCGGCCCAGCTTGACGAGCGCGCGGCGATCATGGGGCACGGCCTTTTCTTGGGGCTGGCCACCGACGTGATCGTCGCGGGTCCCGGCGGAGTACGTCACTTGGAAGCGTCGGCCCCGGCTTCCTGAGCCTCTCGTCTCTTTTCTTACCGGGCCGCTTTCGATGTGAGCGGCGCGCTGCCCGACATCGTGGGGAAAAAAGTGGTGGGCGACCCGGGTCCAGCGGTCGTCCACCACCTTTGATTTCGTGACAGTTCGAGTAACTAGCCGACTGAAAAGCTCATCGACTCGAGCACGGTGCCGTCTGGCGCTTCGACGTCCACGCGCCATTGGCCCGTCCAGCTGGGCTCGATCTTCTTCGAGCTCCAGGTGCGCCAGCTGCTGCTTCCCACGCGAAGCGGCACGCGCGCCATCTCCATGTCGCCGTGGTACCAGACATGCACGACCTCGACGTCGCTCTCCGCACCGACGACCCGGGTCCAACAGTAAACCGTACCCACATCCGCGGGTACCGTGGTGACGTTGTCCACCGGCTGGCGATCAGCGATCTGGGTGGCGATGGCCGATTCGGCCACGTCGAGCTGGGCCGCCATCTGTTCCTGCGCCGGGACGGTGGTGGCGACCGCGAGCACGAACAGCGTCGCGAGAGTTGCCACGCGTTTTTTCATGGGGAGGTCCTCCATTGAATTGTGCGGGGGCGTACCGGAGCGCGAGCGGCGCCTCTACTTTGGCTCGTGGGGCGGCGGCCGTCAAGGTCCGGGCCGATCGGCCCGGTTATTCGCTGACTTTGGGATCGCGAAGGTCCCGCTTTATCCACTCGAATATCGTGCGACAGCGGCGGCAGTAGTATTGGGCGACGGATAGCACGCTACCGAACGGTGACTGCAGCACCGTGTCCCGGCCACGACAGAACGGGCACTCGACGGACTTGGGCAGCGGGTATCCTTCGTCTTGGCTTGGGTCCGGCATCGCCGCTTCAATCCATGAGGAAGGCGCGGTTGCGGTCGCCGCGCGCGCGAACGACCGCTTCGCTGTCGGGACCGTCGGCGTTGGAGCGGCGCCGGCGTCGATCCCAGCCGCTGAAGTCGAGATCGGCCGATGGCACGTCGAGACCGCTGCGCTCGATCAGCGGGACGACCCGGTCGAGGTAACGGGCGCGCAGCTCGCCGCCCGTAGCGTCCCAGAGACCTTCCTCTCTTTGCTGGGCGCCATGGTCGTCCGGACCGAACCAACAGAGAACGGCGTTCCAGCGCGCCGCGAGGGCGGACTGAACGCTGGCCCGCGACTCTTTGCTCGCTTTGCCGAGGCGCAGGAGCCAGGCGGCGCCATGGCCGGCGTGGAAGCGCTCTTCCTCCACCTGCTTCTGCACGCGTTGCCGAATGGGTGCATAGCGCGAGCCGGTGAGCGCCTCGAGCTGGACCGTCAGCGCTCGGTCCACGACCGCGTTGGCCACGACGAAATCGGGCCAGGTGCCCAGCGGCCCGTCGATCGCTTCGATGTTGCAGTAGTCGGCGGCCTCGCGCCCGTGCTCGATCTGTTGCGGATCCTCGCCGAAATCTTTGAGCAGCGCATAGAGCAGCCGCGAGTGGCCCCATTCGTCCTGGGCGATGCTGGAGGCGGCGATGTTGGCCTCGAGCTCGGGAGCGCCCAACACCCAGTCGGCGAAGCGGATCCCGAGGATGCGCTTCGAGTCAGCCAGACAGAGTATGAGGTCATGCAGGGCCCGGGACGAGTCTTCGGACAACTCCTCCGGCGTCTTGAGGTCGGGCGCGCTCACGCGACCTCCGAGGGCGGAGGCGCGCGGTGGATGCTGAACGGGGCTTCCTCGCGGTTCACGGGGTGAAAGGCGTCCTGCGGCACCACGACCATCTCGAACCAGCGTTCCTCGTCGTAGGTCTTCCAGGCGTAGACCTTGGCCAGCTCGGGATCGGCTGCGTGCACGCTTCCTATATGATACAGAGCGTCCTCGCGGTTCTTGCGGGCGAAGACAACGTAGACTCGGTCGGGCATCAGGCGCTTACACCGAAGGCTCGCAGCAACTCTCGGCCCTCCGGCGTCAGCCGATCGTTCGTCCAGGGGGGATCCCAAACGATGTTGATCTGGACTTCGTCGATTGCCGGCTCGCGCAGCAGCCGGGTGCGAATGTCCTCGACGATGAAGTCGGCGCAGGGACAGGCCGTGGCGGTAAAGGTGATGTCGAGCTGCGCCAGACGGCCCTCACAGCGCACGTCGTAGACGAGCCCCATGTCCACGATACTAATGGGAAGCTCCGGGTCGCGGACGTCTTGCAAGGCGGCCCAAACGTCCTCCGTCCGCGGCTCCGATCCGGCCTTCGGCGCGCTGCTGCTCATGCGGCCATCATGTCCTCGAGCTGCAAGCGGCCCACCCGCAGCGATTCCACGTAGGGCTCGTTGGCCGGGCCGCGCCGCTTCCAGCGGTCGAACGCTTGCTCCCAGGTGACCGGCTCGTCGAGCAGCCAGACCTTTTCGCGCTCATCGAAGTTGACTGGGAACTCGTAATCGATGACGGCTCGGCCTTCATCCTCATCCCAGTGGGCCGGGAGATTCAGGCCCAACTCTTCGCAGAGCGGGACGACGGCGTTGAGCCAGGTCTGGCGCAGCTGGTCGTTGGTAAACCCTTTCAGCTTGAACTCGAGCTGTGCGTTGTGACGCTTCTTGTCGTCTGGCATGCCGAACCACTCGACGCCCATCGGAAACATCCAATCGACGCCGCGCTGCACCTTCTCACGCGCTTCGCCGCCCGCCTCGCACAGCCGGCGCATCCAGACCTCGCCGTGCCGCAGGTGGAAGTTCTCCTCCAGGCCGACCTTGACCAGCGCCCGCTTGAGCGGCCCGTAGGAGGTGTTGCGGTGCACGTCGCCAAGCAGCGTAATCCCGGCCCGGTCGAACAGGCCGTTGGCGACAACCAGCTCGGCCCAGTTATCCAACCACTGATCGAACCCGTACGGGTGTTTAAACTCGTGAGGCTGCCGCTCGTATAACAGGTAGTCGCGGCTTATGCCCAGGTCTTCCAGCAGCCGATAGGCGATGTTCGCGTGTCCCAGCTCGTCTTGAACGATCGCCATCGAGCTGACCATCGTGTTGGTGGATGGCGCGTCCTTGGCCGCATTGAAATAGGAGGGCGCGCTCATCAGTTCGGTGTCGCCTTGAACGGTGAGCTGGGTGATCAGCGCTTTCTTGTACGTCTCCGTCATCTCGTCTTCCGACTCGACGATGAAGCCGCTTTGAACTTTCTGCTTGAGCTCTTCGTCGGTGAATCGTGCCATGGGGGCAGTCTCGTAGGTTTCGCCGAGGCGCTGGCCTTCTGCTCTTGTTGGCGCTTGTGCGGTAGAACTTACAGGAGCCGCGGTCCCAGGCAAGGCCGCGGCGATCAGCCCGTCGTTATCGAGGGGACTGAGCAGCGGTTCGGCTACAAATCCTCCGGCAACTTCTTCTCCGAGACGATCAACGGGCAGGCGAAACAGCCGCCGTAGCAGGGGTCGCGGACAAAGGGCTCGAGACAGCGCGGGCAGACGGTGCTGACCGTGTAGGGCAGAAACTCGTAGCCGCAGCGTGAGCAGCGGGCGACGGGGCAGAGTTCCGGGAGTGCCGCGGCGCCGGGCGCCGCAGCCTCTGTTGCATCGTCTTGGCGTCGCCAAAGGATCAATCCACGCTGCAACAGCCTCGGCGTCTTCATGATGTCAGTCCGATCCAGGTCAGGACGCGCGCCAGCACGCCACCGATGGTAAAAGCGACCACCCAGGTGCCGACCCAGATGCGCAGCGCCGTGCGGGTGCCGTGCTCCTTGGCCATCACCATAATGCTGGCGACGCAGGGCACGAAGAGGGTGATCACGACGAGGGCGACCAGCGCTTGCTCTGGCGAAAGCCCCATGTCGTAGAGTCCGGCGGCGCCGAAGTCACGCCGCACCAGACCCATCACAATGGTCCGTGCCGCCTCGGCCGGCAGGTGCAACCAGCCGACCATCAGCGGGCGCAGCAGCCGCTGCCACAGCTCCAGACCGCCGGTCACCTGCAGCGCGGCCACGATGAGCGCGCCGGCCGCGAACCAGGGCGTGGCTTCCTGCATGAACCAGAAGCCCTTGATCAACGTCTTGCGCATCACGGCCCGAGGGCGCGGCCAACGCAGCGGTGGCAGCTCGATGAGCAGAGGCGTCGACTTACCCGGCAGCGCGCGATCGAGCACCGTGCCGACGGCGACCAGCATGGCCAGGATGATCGCGGCATAGGCAAACACCCAGCCACCGCCGAACCCGGCGAGCAGGGCCGCGATCACCGCCAGCTGGGCCGAGCAGGGGATCGCGAAGTTGAGCAGAGCCGTGGCGATGGTCTTCTCGCGCTTGGTGGAAAGAAGGCGCGTGGTGATCGTTCCCATCGTTACGCAGCCAAACCCCAGGATGATCGGGATGACCGCCCGGCCATTCAAACCGATAGCGCTGAGCAGGCGGTCGACCAGCGTGGCGATCCGGGGCAAGAAACCCGAGTCCTCCAAAAGGGCGAGCGAGAAATAGAAGGCGGCGACGAGCGGTGCCAGCAGGAACACGATGTAAGTCACCGTCATCGTCAGCAGCCCAAACTCACCCACGAGGATCTCTCGGATGGGGCCGCCGATCCCGATCCGATCGACAACCGAGCGGGCGAAAGGCTCCCACAGCTCTTGTCCCAACCGAGCTTCGGTGAAACCCACGAGGTTCTGGGCCACGGCGACACCCACCAGCATGTAGACCCCGGCCAGAGACAACGCCAGCATCGGGATCCCCCAGTGCAGCGTGACCGAAGCCCGGCTCAGCCAGTCGGCCAGGCGCCGGCGCTGCCGCGTCTGCGGCACCACCCGCGCGTACAGCTCGTCCGCCGCCCGGCGGCGCGCCAGGTCGTCGGCGCCGTTCAGCGACCAGGTTCCCGGTCGGGCCCGTTCGATGGCCGCCGCCAGCTTGTCCAACCCCTCGCCCGTCACCGCGACCGTGGGCACCACCGGCACCCCTAGCGTCCGCTCCAGCTCGGCCGCGCTGGGCTCCACCCCGGCGCGACGTGCCTCGTCCACCAGGTTGAGAGCGACGACCATGGGGACGCCGCTCTCGGCCAGTTGAAGCGTGAGAAACAGGTCGCGGTCGAGATGGGCCGCGTCCACGACGTTGACCACCGTCGCCGCCCGCTCGACCAGGTCCGTCGTGATCCGCTCCTCCACCGAATGCTCGCCCAGGCCGTAGATGCCCGGGGCATCCAGCAGCGACCGATCCTTCCAGCGGCCCGCCAGCGCCTCGACCGTCGTGCCAGGAAAGTTCGAGACCTCGGCGTAGGCTCCGCTGAGCCCGCTGAAGATCGCCGACTTACCCACGTTCGGGTTGCCCGCCAGGACGATCAGCCCCTCGGCAGCGACGAAGGGCGCAACGCCTTCAACCGCAGCGGCTCGTTCGTTTTCGGGGTGCACGGGGACCGCCACGAAAGCCTCTGCGGAGGCGATATCCTCGCCCGCAGGCTTACCGTGGCAGCGGCTCACTGTTCGCTTGTAACGTGGACGCGGCGGGCGAGCTCCCGGCCGATGGCAATCTGGCGGTGACGGCGTTGCAGGACGATGGGACCGAAGGGGATGCGGCTGACCACCTCCACGTCGGCTCCCTCCTCGAAGCCGAGCCGGGTGAGCTCCCGACGCGCCGCCGCATCGTCGATGGCGACGATCCGGGCGCTGGTGCCAACAGGTACGCGGTCAATCCCCATTCGAGTCTCCAGGCCGGGGCTGAGAACGAATTTCAACCTCAATCTGGTTGCACGTTCCGTACCCGTCAACCGCTCCCGGGTCGTAGCTTGCAACGTATTGCAATACATGACGTTACGGGCTCGACGATCCGCCCGACTCCTCACCGCGACTGGGACATTGTGCCCCCGAGCGGACGGATCGCCACGTCCCCGAGCCGTTCCGGGCACGCTCGTTGCGTCTCCCCATCGCGCCCGCTATCGTCAGCGGGACTGCACAGCCGAACTCCCTCTGCTGGTCAGCCATTTGGGCCTGACCCCGGCGATGGCCGGACAGGCCCGTACCCTCGAGAGTTCTCTGCAGAATCGGTTCAATGGTAGAAATCGACGGCTCTTTCGGTGAAGGCGGCGGCGCGATTCTCAGAATGGCGCTGGGGATGGCCGCTTACGCTGGCCAGGCGATCCGCGTGACGAATATTCGCGCCGGTCGCCGCAAGCCTGGCATCGCACCCCAACATCTGAAGGCCGTCGAGGCCGTGGGCGCTGTGTGCTCGGCGCGGGTCCGCGGCAGCGGGCTGGGGTCGACGGAGCTGACGTTCGAGCCGGGCCAGGTGCGGGCGGGCAAGATGAGCTTCGACATCGGGACGGCCGGGTCCACCACCCTGGTGCTGCAGGCTCTGCTGCTGCCGTGTCTTCGTCACGCGGGGCCATTCGAGTTCAGGCTTACGGGTGGCACCGACGTCCCCTGGAGTCCACCGGCCGACTACCTGAGACGGGTGACGCTGGAGGCGCTGCGGCCGTTGGGGATGGGAGACCTGCAGGTGCAGCGGCGCGGCTACTATCCAAAGGGTGGTGGGAAGCTCCAGGCTCGACTCGAGGGCGGCGCCCAGCCCGGGGTGGAGCCGCTCAACATGGTGGTGCCGGGCGAGGTCACGGCGATCCGGGGCGTGAGCCACGCGGCTCGCATGCTCCAAGAGCGCAACGTGGCCGAGCGCCAGGCCGACGCAGCCGACCACCTGCTCACGCGGCTCGGCTGTCCGGTGGACATCGAGGTCGTCTACTCGCCCGCGGCGAATCCCGGCTGCGGGATCACCTTGTGGACGGAGTCCCCGAACGGTCCACCGCTGGGCGCGTCGGCACTTGGCGTGCGCGGAAAGCCGGCGGACGAAGTGGGCCGAGAGGCGGCGCGGGCGTTGTTGGAGGCGATGGATGCGGGCGCCGCGGTGGACCGCTATCTGGCCGATCAGCTGATCCCCTTCCTGGCGGTGGCGGGCGGCTCGGTGCTGACCCCGGAGATCACCAACCATGCACGCTCCAATATCTACGTGGCCGAGCGGGTGCTGGGAGCCGGCTTCGAGATCGATGGCCTGACGATCAGGGCGCAGCCCTAGGGCGGCCGGGTTCCGGAGCCGGCGCCGTTACTCGAGGCGGCCGGCGAGCGCCCGGAGCGAGTCGCCGCTGATGGTGCCACGCAAGATCAGGCGGTAGCCGCGCTCGTCGTTCCAGCGATACGCTCTTTGACCGCTGGGATCCACGAGCAACGATGGCAGCCCAGCCTCCGCTCCGCCTCCAGCCCGGCCACCCAGCCACTGCTGGTCCAGGATAATCGACTGCCCGGTGGCGTCCCGGTAGGTGAGTCGCACGGCCGGGAGCACCGGCACCGCCCCGTCGATGGTGCTTCCCGGCGCCACCTCGGCGGCGACCAGCTGGAGGTCGGGCAAAGTGCGCACGTCCGCGCCCAGCCAGACGGCCGCATCCTCGAGCTGAACCGAAAAAGCGAACTTCTGGCGCTCGACCTGGTCGGCCAGCGTTTGGGCGCGGAACCCTTGAACGGCAGGAACACGGAACTCCTCCACCTCCACCGGCGCCCGTTCAGCCAAAGCCGCGCGGGGCTGCGCCTCGTCGCGCCGCGCCCGGTCCGCCTCCAGCTGCCGGCGTTGGCGGAGATCTGCCGGTGGCTCCGTGGGCGCGGCCGCCGGCTCGGCGGCGCGCGATTCCTCGAAGGTGGTGGGCACCACGCTCACGTCGGCCTCCTCCGTTCGTGCGGCCTTGCCCACCGCCGCTCGACCCGCGACCTGACTTTCCGCCGCCTCGGCTTCACCCGGGGCCTGGCCGGGCTGGCGCTGTGCGACTGCGCTCGGATCCGAGACACCCTCGGGGCCGGGTTGGTCGGCGCCGGCACCACGGTTCAGGGCTTCGTCGGCGGCGGGCGACTCGGCCTCGCGCAGCGGCTCGACGCGATCGACCGCCGGCGCTTGCGTCGCCACGCCGCGGCTGGTCAGATCGGGCCGCGCTGCGACCTCGACCCACGAGGCCCGGGAGAACCAGCCGACGCCGAAGGCGATGACGATGGTCGCCGCCATCGCCAGGCTGGGCTTGATCCAGGAGCGGCGCGGCGCCTCGCGCCCGCGGGCGCTGGCCCGTTCCTCCAGCTCGCGCCAGCTGGGCGCACGCACCGGTCCCGGCTCGAGCTGGGCCAGCAACTGGGCGGCGCGGCCGGTGGCGACTCGCGCTTCAGCGAGGCGTGCCCGGCACTCCGCGCAGACCGACAGATGCGCTTCCACCTCGGCGTGCTGGCGCGCCAGCAGCTCACCATCCGCGTAGGCGTGGAGCGTGCCCTCGTCAACGTGCGACATCTTCTTCACTTCCTTCATCCTTCGACATCGTCTCTTCGAACGCTGCGGCCAGACGCGTTCGCGCCCGGGCCAGCGTCGTGCCGATGGAGCCGCGGGACAGACCCAGCACCTCGGCGATCTCGTCGTAGGAGAAACCTTCCTCCCACAGCAGCAGGGCCTCGCGGTCGCGTTCGGCCAGTCGCGCCAGCGCCGTCCGCACCCGCCGCACGTTCTCCCGCCGTTCCAACGCCACGTCGGGTGGCGGCTCCGGCGGTTGGGCCTCGGCTTCGGCCTTGATCAGCGTCAGGTGACGCCGACGCACCGCCGCCCGTCGCCCCTCGTCCCGGGCCAGGTTGGTCGCGACGGTGAACAGCCAGGCCCGGGGCTGCGAGGGTTGGTGCTCCAGCGCCCGGACGAACGCCTCCTGGGCCAGGTCCTCGGCGCGAGCCTGGTCGCCGATCCGCCGGAAGAGGAAGCGGACCAGCGACCGATAGTGCTCGCGATACACCTGAGAGAGGTCCAAGCGCTCTCTCCCGTGGCGGCCGGCCGAATGCGCCGCCGTTAGTGGCTCTCCTCGAACGCGGCCAGTACGGCCGCGAGATGCCGGGAGCCCCACTTCGTTATACCCTCGGGCGCCAGCCTCAGCGCCACGCCCTCGCCGGCGATGACGACCCGCTCGCCCAGCGCGAAGTAGGCCGCCAGGTTGGGTAGCCGTTTCACCAGCTCGAAGTAGGCCTCGCTGTACGGCGCCACCTCGATCACCTCCAAGCTGGGATCGAAGCGCAGGTCCGTCCAGCTTTGATCGCGCAGCACGAACAGCCGGCGTCCGACCTGACGAACCTGAAGCGCTTCGCCGCTGGCCAGGTCCCGAGCTCGCCCCTCTTCTACACCTAGCGCCGCGAGCATCTCTTCCGCCTCGACCACTCTGTCGGCTTCGCGCAGGCGATTGCTGCGCTCGGCGCGCTTGAACGCGGTGACGCCGAACTGCTCGGCCGGCGGCGCCGCCGCGGCCTGGGCCCGGTCGAGGGCGACGTCGGGGCGTGACAGGGCCAGCTGGGGCTCCTCTACCAGGTACGACGTGTATTCGGTCAGGATCCCGTAACGCAGACCCAGCTGGCGGATTTCCTCGATGACCTCGGGGTCGGGTCCGTGCAGCCTCACGTAGGCGGTCAGCGCGCCGGCTTTACGGGCGGCCCAAAGCCGCGGGATGAACTCGTTGTCGGTCTCGCGCCGGGCCAGCTCGACCCGGTAGCGGAACCGCTGGGTGCGGCCCGCCCGCGTGCCCTCCAGCACCAGGTCGCCGGAGCCGTGTCCACGGTATCGGCCGAACAACACCAGCTCTTCTCCGTGAAACAGATCGGGGAGCGGGTTGGGATGGATGTCCTCGAGCTGCGCCGGCGCCCGGACGATGCGCAGGTCGGAGAGCGCCGGGTGCGCGATCTTCCGCGTGAGCGACGAGACCGCCTGTTCGACATCGTCACCGGGCCTCACATAGCTCACGGCGCCGCGGCCGTCCTGAACCATCCGCTCGAGCAGATAGGTGTTCACGTCGTAGCCCACGCCGAAGGCAAAGATCCGCTCACCGTCGCGCAGTCGCTCCATCGCCGCCGCGATCCGTTCGGGCGCCGTCTCGCCGACGGTCGGCTTGCCATCGGACAGGAACACGATGAGGGAAAGGCGGCCCGCCTCTACCTCCGGCGTCAGCGCCTCGCGCAGCGCGTCCATAACGTTGGTGCTTCCCTCGGCTCGCAGGCCGGCCAGGTAGTCTCGGGCCTCGCGCAGCGTTCCTCGGTTCGCCGACGCCCAGCCGCTCTGGAACGAACGCACGACGCTGCTGAACGAGATCAGGCGGAAGCGGTCCTGAGCACGCAAACCGGCCAGAATCTGGTCGAGGGCGGCGCGGGCCTGCTCGATCTTCTCGCCCGACATCGAGCCCGAGACGTCGAGCACCAGCGTGACATCGCGGGGGATCTCCGCCCGGCGTGTTTGAGCCGGCGGCGCGATCAGGAGCATGAAGTAGCCGGGCTCGCCGCCGGGCGCGTGAGCCAACAGGCTGGCGCCGACCTCTGATTCGCGGAGCGGCAGGAAAAGCTCGAAGTCGCGGGCGGCGCCACCGCCACGGTGGACGATCTCCAGCTCATCGCGCCCGCGCTCCCTCACCTCGATGGCGTGGGTCGGCGAGTAGGGGGTGGCGAATCGCGCGGCGCCGGAGACGCGGATGCGCAGCGTGAACGGGTGCTGAACTAGATTCTGCACCGGCGGCGCGGACACCTCCCGCCCAGCGCTCCCGGGCGTCATGCCGATGACACGCGGATAGCGCAGGCGCAAGAGATCTCCGTCTTTGCCCAGCAGCTGGGTGTAGCGGAGGATCACCCGCCGCGTCTCACCCGGGCCGATGGGAAAGACCCGCGAGCGCAGAACGCCGTGACCGACCAGTTCGATGAGGGCCGGGTCCTTCTTGCGACGGACGATCTCTTCGTAGATCGCTCGAGCCCGCTCGGCCGGCAGTATCTCGCCGCGAAGCTCCTGCTCGCCCATGAAGAGCGAAAAGTCGGTGAACACCGCCTCCGGCGGGATCGGATACAGGTAGTCGCCCTCCATCAACGCGCGCGAGCGATTGCGAAACTCCTCATCCACCTCGAAATAGGCGACGCGGCGATCGCCATCGATGGTGATGGCCACGTGACTATGCAGCCGCTCCACGGCGGGGTGCGGCAGCCGGCGGTGCGTGTCGGGCTCGATCCACCCTTGGGCGCGCGCCGGCGCTGCGGCGGCCAGCAGAAGCAGACCGGCGAGGGCACAGGCCCCCAGGTTCTGGATACGCCGAGATCTCATGGTCAGTCCTCCCCAGTTTGGGCGGGATCGCGGTCCCGCCGCTCTCTAACCGGGTAGACGCACACGGTCGGGTTGGTTGCACAGGCGGCTGAGGCCGCGCGCCGGTGGGGCTGGCCGAGCGCCGGCGGGATGAGCACGCGCCGCGGGGACGTCGGCTGCGGGCCGCGCGGCGCCCTGCGCGATCGGCCATCGTGAGTTAAACTTCAGGGGCCCTCCTGACCGCTCGATCCGCCGTCGACACGAGAGAGAACCGGAGCTGATATGAAACTCCACAAGGGTTGGCTCTGGGCCGCCGCCGGTGGCGTGCTCGCCCTGGTGCTGGTCAGCGTGCTGGTCAGCGATCCCACGTCACGTACGCTGCTCGCGCTGCTATCGATCGCACCCTTGATTTTCGTCACGGGTGAGGTGGCGAAGGGCTACGTTCGCCAGGCCGATTATCAACGCCGGCGGTTCACCAAGCTGCGGAACGCCACCGACGAGTTCATCATCGCCGTGCGAAACCTCAACCGCCTGACCGTGTTGGCGCAGGATGAAAACCCGCCGGAGAACGCCAAAGAGATGATCGAACAGGTCGTGCAACGGATGCGCACGCTGGTCGATCGCATCGTGGCGGCGGCGGGCCAGACGGACCCTGCCCCGGGCGGCGATGTCGAAAGCGCCGCGGATTAAGCGTTCCGTCGCCGCGGTCATTCCGCTGGATCGGGACGTGCCCGACCCACCTGTTCTGGCCGTGCGTCGCCCGGCGGACGATGAGGCCTTGCCCGGCGTGTGGGGTCTGCCGGCGGCCAGCCTGCGTGAGGGAGAGAATTGGGAGGGGGCGGTGCGGCGGCTGGGCGACGAGAAGCTGGGTCTGGAGCTACTACCTGTGATCGCGCTCGCCCAGAGCAGACTCGAGCGCCCGGATTACCTTCTCGACATGCGGCTCTACGAGGTGCGCATCCTCAACGGCACGCCGCGGGTGCCTCAACCTGATCGCACGGTCACCCAGTACGTGGACTGGCGATGGTCGCGCTCCGAGGAGCTGTTGGACGGGGCTCGGCGCGGGTCGCTCTGTTGCCGGCTGTACCTCGGTCTTCTTGGGAGAGCTTGGGAAAGGGCCGATTCGAACGCCGGGTAAGTCCGCGCATCGGTCCCAGCAGCTCAGAAGGTGGCCGATCCGGGGTGCGACGCTGCGAGCGCGGGCATTCCAGATTATATTGCAGACCTCTATTCATATACCTAAAGCTTAAGTCTCTCTGTAACAAGAAAGGTTTGAGCGGGGCCCGCCACGCCGGGCTCGATAACTGCGGCAGTGTCTCTGGGCGTCTTCGAGGCCGGTCCTGCGGGCGCGCATAGGGCGTTAGGACGCGGGGGGCGAGCGCAGTTGCGGCGCCCGGTACGGCCTGACCCCGGTGGTGGGTGAGAGGCAACCACGTCATGGAAGGCGAGGGAGAGAGACAATGGAGCTGCTATCGTTGCTGCTGTCGGTCGTGGCGCTGATCCTGGCCGCGATGGCCTTCGGCCGCACCGGCGGCATGCGGGACCTGCGTCGTCAGCTCGACGCCCTGAGCACCAAGGCAGAAAGCGCCAGGGAGCTGGCGGCCAATACGATCGACAAGATCGAAGACATGGTTCGTGGCGGCGAAAAGTCGACCCGTGCTGAGGAGCCGGGCCACGCGCCTACGGACAAATCGGCTCAGGAGTGACTGCGGTGTTGAAACGTCCGGTGTTAATAGCGCTGCTGGCCGGGATCGTGCTTGGCGCGACCGGCGCGGTGCTAGCGCCGCTGCTGGTGTCGCCTCTCTTGCCAGGGTCCGGAGCGGGAAGCGGCGACAGCGTGGCCGGTGAAGTGGTGGCGAAGAGCAGAGAGGCGGACCGGATCTTGATGACGGTGTCGGGTGAGGGCGGTGCGGTCCTGTTGACGGTCACGAAACGGATCAAGGAGATCGATCTTCTGGTGGAAGTCGGCGATAGCGTCACGCTTCTGATGTCCGCNNGTGTCACCCAGAGGCGAACGACGCGAAGAGGTCCCGTCGCAGGGCGCAACCACGCAACCGCCGGCCCAAGACACCACTTCGGCTTCCACGCCCCGGGAGGCGATGCAGCAAGCGGACACAGCGATGGGCTGAGGATGTAGTCGGCCGAGCGGGCCACAGCAATCAGGGCCAGCGGCCAGAAGGTGCGGTCCAATCGCAGCCCCGGCTCGCCCCGGGGGGTAATTTCAGCTCCCATCACTCCAACTCATCGCGCTCCGACCCACGTCGGTTAGATTCTCGAATCGCGGTCGCCGGCACCGGAGGTTTCGGATGTTACTCTCGTTGCTATTCGTGACGGCCCTCGCCACTGGCGCTCTCGCGTCCGACAGCGCTGGCGCGGCCGTGATCCGTGCGATGCACGATCGCTACGCGGGCCGTTGGTATGAGAACTTTGCCCTCGTTCAGACGGTCACCTACTACGACCCGCGGAGCGCGGCCCTCGATTCTGTTCGGGTGTGGTACGAGTCGATACGGCTACCGGGTGCGGTTCGTAGCGACATTGCGCCCCTCGACGACGGTAACTGCATCCTCTTCCTGGATGGGCGCTGGATCGAGTTTCGGGCTGACAGCGTAGTGAGCGACCGACCGGGCTGGCATCCCGTGTTGCTCCTTGGCTTCGACGTGTATCGGCAGTCGGTGGAAAAGACACTGTCGGTGTTGCGGCGCCACGGGATCGACCTGTCGCGGGTTGCTGACGATGAGTGGCAGGGACGGGAGGTCCACGTGGTCGGTGATGACGCGGGGCAGTTCTGGGTGGACAAAGAGGACCTCCTGTTTCGCCGACTGCTGCTCTCGAATCCCGAGACCGGCGCCCGGCGCGAGGTTCGCTTTGACGCGTACGAACCGCTGGGCGAAGGGTGGATCGCGACCGAGGTGGTGTTTCTTCGGGACGGGCAGGTGACGATCCACGAACGCTACGACTTCTGGACGATCGATGTCGAGTTCGATCCGGCGCTCTTCGCAACCCGAGATCGAAGCCGACCGGCCTGGGTGAGGAACTAACGATGGATGAAGTCACCCTTGAGATGCCAGCGGCGGAGATGCGGCGTCTGGGCGTGGGCGTGCTCGAGCGCCTGATCGAGCACTATGGCACGCTGCGTGACCAGCGGGTGGTGAACGTTCTCGATCGGCCCCACACCGAGGCGCTGCTACGCGAGCGGCCTCCCGAAGACGGGCTCGGCGTCGACGAGCTTCTGGCGGAGTTCGGGAAGAAGGTGGCGCCCCACATGTCTCACGTGGATCACCCCCGTATGTTCGCCTTCATCCCCGGCTCCGGGACCTTCATCGGTGCCATGGGGGACGCCCTGGCTTCGGGCTACAACATCTACGCCGGCACCTGGATCGAGAGTGCGGCGGCTCACCAGCTCGAGCTGGTGGTCACCGACTGGTTTCGCAGTTGGCTGGGACTGCCCGAGTCGGCNNGCGCGCCGACGGCGTCATCTATACGAGCGAGCTGGCCCACTCCTGCATCGACCGCAGCGCGCGGATCCTCGGCTTCAGGCGGGACCAGCTGCGCAAGCTGCCGACGGACGCCCGCTATCGCCTGGAGGTCGGGGCGCTGGCGCGGGCGGTGGCCGAGGATCGCGCGGCCGGGCGTCAACCGTTTTGCGTGGTGGCGAACGGTGGAGCCACCAGCAATGGCGCTATCGATCCCCTCCCCGAGATCGCCGACCTCTGCGCCGCCGAGGGCCTCTGGTTCCACGTGGACGCCGCCTACGGCGGCTTCGCGGTCCTCGACGAGCGGGGCCGGCGGCTGCTCCAGGGAATCGAGCGCGCCGACTCGTTGGCTCTGGACGCCCACAAGTGGCTCTACACGCCGTTCGAGGCTGGCTGTGTGCTCGCCCGCCGCTTCCGCGACCTCTACGACGCCTTCCATGTGCTGCCCGATTATCTCGTGGATGTGGCGGCCGATGAGGGCAACGTGAACATGTGCGATCATGGCATCCAGCTCAGCCGCAGCGCACGAGCGCTCAAGATATGGATGTCGATCAAACACTTCGGCGTCAGACGCTACCGCGCCGTGATCAGCCGAACGATCGACCTGGCGCGATACGCCCAGGCGCGCCTGGAAGCGACCTTGGGGATCGAGATCGTCAGCCCGGCGGTTCTGAGTGTGATCGCTTTCCGCTATCTGCCGCCCCAGGCGAGCGCTTCGAGCAGTTCGGCGGCTGAGTCGTGGGTCGAGCGAGTCAATCGGGAGATCCTTCGCCGCATATGGGAGAGCGGGCGCGCCATGATCTCGTCGACAAGCTTGCGGGGCCGCTACGTGCTGCGGCTCTGCATCGTCAACCACAACACGCGGCAGGTCGATGTCGACGAGGTCATCGAGCTTATCGGTAAGCTCGGCCCGCAGGTGGCCGCCGAGCTGGGTGGGAACGACTGAACGATTGCGGTGCCGACCGGCGCTAGATTCCCCGGACCGGGGCGCGGCCCAGCGCCGATTGAAACATCAGGAACTCGCCGACATTTTCGCTCGTGAGCAGGCCGACCAGGCGACCCTCGTGCATCACGGGAAGCAGCCTGCGGCTGGCACCCTCCTGTAGGCGGGCGAAGGCGGGCTCCAGCATCTCGCACGCCTCGACCACCTGCACGTCGCGGCGCATGACGTCGGCGACCCGCACGCCGGGACCGCGCTGGGCCAGAGCGGAAACCAGATCCCCTCGGGTGAGAATCCCCACGACCCGACCGTCGCTCACGACCGGGAAGTCCTGTTGCGATCCGGCCAGGACCAGCTCGATGGCTTGCTCGAGCGCGTCCTCGGGTGTCAGGGTGTAAAACTCTGTCAGCATCGCTCGGCTCACCGGGATGCCGCTGAGCGATGAGCGCATCTGCGCCATGCTCGACTCTTGAGCGGCGCCGATCCAGACGAAGAGGGCGATGAAGATGAGAAAGGGGTTGGTGAACAGACCGACGAAGCCGAAGAAAAAGGCGATCGCCTGGCCGAGACCGGCGGCGATGGAGGTGGCCTGGGTATACTCGAAGCGCATCGCCAGCAGCGATCGCAGCACCCGGCCCCCATCCATCGGAAAGGCGGGGATCAAGTTGAACCCCACAAGAAGCAAGTTCACGGCGAAAAGCCGGTCCAGGAAGGGACCGGACGCCACGCCCAGCCGGTCGAACGGCTGGAAGCTACCGGCCACCTGGATCCAGACGTAGAGAAGCGCGGCGATGACGACGTTGACCGCCGGCCCCGCCAAAGCGACCCAGAGCTCCTGCACCGGTTGGTCGGGCATACGCTCGAGCCGCGCCACGCCGCCGATGGGCAGCAGGGTGATGTCACGCGTCTTGATGCCGTAGCGGCGGGCGGTGAGCGCGTGGCCGAACTCGTGGAGCACGACACAAAGGAAAATCGCCAGGATAAAGGCGACGCCAACCACCACCGCTTCCAGCGACTTCCCCTGGTTCCAGTGTACCAGCGCGACCCAGGCGACGAGCAACAGGAAGGTGGCGTGCATATAGACGCCGATACCGGCGAACTCGCCGAGTTTCCATGACCACTTCATCTTGAACGGCTCCTGGCTTCTGCTGAGAGCAGCGCCCTGCGATGCTGTCCGGCGTAGATAGGGGAGTGAGCGTGGGGCGTCAAGCATCGCGCGGCCGGCTCTGGCTACGGGCCGCCGGAGCGGGGCGAACGGCGCCGGTGGATGGCTGGCGACCCGACGAGAGGGCCGAGCCCGGCTTTACTGGACGTCTTCGACGCATCAGATTGGCCCCGGGGAGCGGCTTTGAACGATTCCCACGATGGCACCGGATCGAACTAATTGAGTTACAGGGAGGAGTTGGATGGACAAGAAGAAGCTGATCGAGAACCTCAACCACGATCTGGCCGGCGAGCTGGGCGCGATCATCCAGTACATCACCTACGCCGCCAAGGCGACCGGGCCGTATCGCCCACAATTGTCCCAGTTCTTCCTCGCAGAAGTTGCTGACGAGCAGGGCCACGCCCAGTTCCTCGCCAACAAGATCGTGGCGCTGGGCGGCGAACCGACCACCCAGCCACGCCCGGTGCCGGCAGCGAAGAAGAACCGGCAGATGGTGGAGGCGGTGTTGGAGGCCGAGCAGCAGGCGCTGAAAGACTACACGCAGCGCGCCAAGGAGGCGGAGGAATACGGCGACAAGGGGCTGGCGGTGCAGCTGGAGGACATGGTCCGCGACGAGAGCGGCCACGCCGAGGAGACCGAGCGCATCTTGCGCGACTGGCCTTTGTAACGCGGACAGCTTCGAGCGGCCGCGCGGAACGAGGACCGCGCCCGCCATCGCCAGAGGTTCGAGCGGTGGTGGGCGCGTTTGGGAGCGCGGCCGGCAGCCGGTTAGCCGACCAACAGATTGATCAGCCGATCGGGAACGAAGATCGTCTTCTTGATCTTCTTGCCGTTCAGGTGACGCTGGACCGCTTCATCGTCCAGCGCCTTCTTTTTCACCACGTCCTCGCTGGCTCCGCGGGGCGCCCGCACGGTCGCCCGGAAGCGGCCGTTGACCTGCACGGCGATGTCGATCTCGTCGGTGACGGTCAGCTCGGGATCGTATATCGGCCAATTCGCCTTCGCGAAGATCGAATGCTTATGACCCAGCCGCTCCCACAGCTCCTCCGCCAGGTGGGGCGCGAACGGTGCCAGCATGACGATCAGCGGCTTCATCTCGGACCGCCGCGCTTTACGCCCCTCGAAGCGCACGGCGTTCAGATACTCCATCATCGCCGCGATGGCGGTGTTGTACTGCAGTGAGGCCACGTCCTCGGTCACCTTCTTGATCGTGGCGTGGAGCTTCTGCTCGAGCTCTCCGGTCTCCGGCGGCCCTTTGGTGGGGCCGCCCTCCGAGGTGGTGGCATCCCAAACCCGCTCGAAGAGCCGCGAGATGCCGGCGATCCCCTGCTCGCGGAAATCGCCCCCTTCCTCGTACGGGCCCATGAACATGAGGTAGGTGCGGAAGACGTCGGCGCCGTAGCGTTCCACGTACTCGTCGGGGATCACCACGTTCCCCCTCGCCTTCGACATCTTGGCGCCTTCCTTCACGATCAGCCCGTGCTTGCGGAACTTCTCGTACGGCTCCTGGAAAGGCAGGTGGCCGAGATCGTGCAGCGCCATAGTGATGAAGCGCGAGTACAACAGGTGGAGCACGGCGTGTTCTTCGCCCCCGATGTACGTGTCCACCGGCAGCCACTTCTTCGTGCGCTTCGGGTCGAACGGCTTGTCGTGCACGTCGGTGGACGGGTAGCGCATGAAGTACCAGGCCGAGTCGAGGAAGGTGTCAGAGACGTCGGTCTCGCGTCGCGCCGCGCCACCACAGGTCGGACAGTCGACGTTCAGGAAAGCCTCCGAGCGTGCCAGCGGGGCGACACCGCTCTCGTCGGGCTTGAAGTTCTCCACGTAGGGCAGCAGGACGGGCAGGTCCTGCTCGGGCACCGGCACGATGCCGCACGTCTCGCAATGGATGACCGGGATCGGGGGTCCCCAGTAGCGTTGGCGTGAGATGCACCAGTCGTGGATGCGGTAGTTCACCGCGAAATCACCCGTACCCTCCTTTTCCAGCCAGGCGGTGATCTCCTTGATCGCCCGGGCGGCGGGCATCCCGTCGAATTTCGCGGAGTTCACCAGCACCTCGTCGGCGGTGTGCTCGGTGAAGGCGTGTTCCAGCTCCGCCTCCGGATCGAAGCCCTCGTACTGGTCGGCGGGGATGACGACGACCCGTATCGGCAGGTCGAATTCCCGAGCGAACTCGAAGTCGCGCTGGTCGTGGGCGGGAACCGCCATAATGGCGCCGTGACCGTACTCCATCAGCACGTAGTCGGCCACCCAGATCGGAATCTCCTCGCCGGTGGCGGGGTTGATGGCCTTCGCGCCCGTGTCCACGCCGGTCTTCAGGCCCTCCTCGCCGGCTTTGCGGCGCTCCACCAGGTCGCGGGCGAGGGCCTCTTTGACGTACGCCGTCACCGCTTTACGTCGTTTCGACGTCGTGACCTGTTGCACGAAGGGATGCTCGGGCGCCAGCACCATGAAGGTGGCGCCGAACAGAGTGTCGGGGCGCGTGGTGAAGACGCGGATCCGCCTGTCCGGGCGGCCGACGATCTCGAAGTCGATATCGGCGCCTTCCGAGCGACCGATCCAATTGCGCTGCAGTCGTTTGGTCGATTCGGACCAGTCGATCCACTCCAGATTGTCCAGCAGCCGCTGGGCGTACTCGGTGATCCTGAAAAACCACTGATCCAGGTAACGCTGCGTCACCTCGGTGGAGCAACGCTCGCAGCGCCCGTCTATGACCTGTTCATTCGCCAGCACGGTCTTGCAGGACGGGCACCAGTTGACCGGAGCCGCGCGTCGCTCGGCCAACCCGGCCTTATAAAGCTGCAGGAAGATCCACTGGGTCCACTTGTAGTACTCGGGTTGCGTCACATCGACCACCCGGTACCAGTCGTACATGAACCCCATCCGCCGGAGCTGGCGAGTGAAGTTCTCAATGTTTCGCGGGATCAGCTCCATCGGATGGATGCCCAGCTTCAGGGCGAAGTTTTCCGAGTGGATGCCGAAAGCGTCGAAGCCGATGGGCTCGAAGACGTCGTACCCCTGCAGCCGCTTGAAACGGCCGTGGATGTCCGCGCCCGTGAAGGCGTACACGTTCCCCACGTGCAACCCTTCCGCCGACGGGTAGGGGTACATCATCAGGTTGTAGTAGGGGCGTTTCGCCCCATCGATGTCGACCCGATTGAGGCCGGACTCCTCCCAGCGTTGCCGCCACCTCTGTTCGACCGCTATCGGGTCGTAGCGCTCAGCCATGGTCCCCGTGAAGCCGTTGCCGGTCCGATTCCGGTCCAGTCACAGAAGAGGCGGGCTCGGCCGCCCGCCTCGCGAGCTAAGGAAAGAGTAATAAATAGGCGGCCTGGCACCAATATCAATGGGGCCAGGGGTGCCGCGGCGGGGGTTTCTCGGGACCCTGCGAGCCGCAGCGCGCCGGGTGCGGCCCCAGGGTACCGGGGCCCAAGGCGCGATCGTCAGAAAGGTTCCGCCGGGTCGTCGGCGCCGACGTCTCTGGCCGCGGCCACGAGGCCCTCCAAAGCCGCCCACGGCTCCTCGGCGCCGCGCGTCGCCTCCGCCACCCACTCGATCGACTGCCTCAGGTTCGCCGAACGGAAATAGAGCTTTTGAAACAGTGGCAGCCGGTGATAATAAAGGTGACGCGCGATGAGCGAGGCGTTGTTCAGCCGCGTCGGATCGAAGCGTGCGAAGCCGGGCGTACGCATCGTCGGAGCGAAGTCCTGGCGAAAGCGCGCCGCGGCCTGCGCGAGCAGCGCCTGACGTCGCGGGATCGTCGCTTCCGGCGAGAGGTTCTCGGCGTATAAGCCCTCGAGCTCGGCCCAGAGTCCGTCGAGAAATTCGCTCAACCGCTGCGTGTCGTGCCAGCGATCGCGGGCACGCGTGCAAAGGGACGCGTCGGCGTCGTGCCCGCAGAAGAACTCGATGGCGCCTACCGAGCCCACGAAGTTGGCGAAGCTCTCATTGAACTTCACGTGCCCGCTGACGAACAGGGTGTTGTGCGTGACCTCGTGGACCACCGTCTCGACCAACCCCACGCTGTCCTGAGCGAGCACGGTCGACAGCAGCGGGTCGGGCAGCCAGCCCAGGGTACTGAAAGCAGCAGTGGGGCGCAGATACGTGTCGTAGTGTCGCGCCTCCAGCTTGCGCCGCTCCTTCTCCGCCGCCGAACGGCTGAAGAAGCCTTTGTAGGGCACGCGCCCGACGATGGGGAACCACCAGGTGTAGGCGGTCAGCCGATTGACGGGGCTCGCCGAAAGCACCAGGGCCAGGGTATCGCGGCCGATGTCGGAGTAGGAGGTGTAGCTGTCGCCGACGTCGAGGCGCAGCTCGCGCTGGGCGAACCCTCGCGCCTGCACCACGAGCTCCAGCTTGGCCCGGGTCTCCATGTCGACCCTGGGGTCGTCGAGGATCTCGGCGATGGGACGGCGCTTCGACAGGATTCGCGCCTCTTCCCAGGCGGCACGGAGTACATAACCCGGAGAGCAGGCGAAGCCGGTCGCGGCCAGGAGGAACACGAGGGCGGCTCCCGCTATCCGTCGCGCCGGTGCCCGGAATCGGGGCATGCGCGGGTCGTGGGCACCCGCCCTCAGCTTCCCGCCCATCGCGCCAGCCTGCGCAACGCCCGCAACCGCTCGACCTGGCCGATCCGCGCCCGACCCAGAGCGTCGCGGATCCATTCGATCGAAAGATCGTAGGCTTCGCGGTCAACCGGATAAGGGTGCCCGTCCTTGCCGCCGTGGGCGAAACTGAAACGCGCCGGGTCGCGGTAGCTGGGCGGTTGGCCGTGCGCGAGCTCGGCGATGAGCGCCAGGGCGCGCAGGGTCTTGGCCCCGACGCCCCGAAGCGCCAGCAGCGCCTCGAAGTCGGCGGGCTGGGCCTCATAGGTGCTGAGCAGCACTTTGCTGAGGTTTCGCGGATGGACATCACGGCGGATGTCGACGTGATGTCGCGAGGGAAGCTGCAAGCTCAGGATGTCCGCCACCTGTTTCTCAACGCGTTCGGGCCGCTCCCGGGCGATTTCCGCGGCGGCGCCACGGGCGCCGGCCGACTCGACCGCTACGAGATCAAGCACCAGCTGCTCGCGGCGCTCTGAGCAGATGGCGGCGTGCGGCTCGCACACGAAGTCCGCGACCCGTTCTCCCAGCCAGTGATAGCGGCGCGCCGACCGACGGTGCGCGTGCATCCCCTGTTGCACCACCGCCCACTCGCCCGCCGCCGACAAAAAGAAGGAATGGTGATAGATCTGATATCCGTCCTGTAGCGCGGCGCTGTCCACCTTCGCCGACATGCGGCTGGCGTAGACCAGTCGTTTGCCATCGAGGCCAAGCCGGAAACAGATCCGCTCGAGCTCGACCGGGGTCTTGCGAGAGGTGCGACCTTTGCCACCGGCCACATAGATGCCGGTGTCCAGCTCGGCCCCCTCGAGGCCTGTCTTCAGCGCGCCACACACCGTGGTGGTCAAGCCGCTGGAATGCCAATCGAAGCCCAGCACACAGCCGAACGCCTGGAACCAGAAGGGGTCGGAGAGACGCTGGAGGAAGGCGCCGGGACCGTGTTCGGCCACGATCGCCTCGGTCAATGCCCGGCCCAGGGCCACCATCCGCTGGAAGAGCCAGCGGGGCGCGCGCCCCGTGTGCAGTGGCAGAGTGGCGGTTCCGGTGCGTTGAGCCATGTCGCGCTGCAAGATTTCGAATCGGTCTTCGGCTTGGCCACCGGGATTATACGCCGTGCGAGGCGGCACGATCCAGAGGGCCCGGCCAGAGTGGGCACCTTTCTTGTTTGCAGTGTAATATGGTAGGACGCGGATGTGGACTTCACAGGGATGACTCGATGGCGGAAAAGGGCAAAAAGGTAGATCCGGAGAGGCTGAAAGCGGAGCTGTTGAGCTTGGCCGCGGCCATCCGGCGTCTGGATCAGGAGGGCGAGCTGTTGCATGCGAGCCCCGAGCTAATCCGGAAAATGGGTGATTTGCGCCGCAAACTGTTCGAATACGAGGTCAGGTGTACCGAGCGGCTGCTGCCCCGCAAGGAGTTGCCTGAGGTATTGGAGGCTCAGCGTATTGTCAGGGACGCGGCTCGCCGGTTGCAGGAGGAGGACGACAAATGGCGCCGCTTGTTCGAGGAGCCTGATGAGGGGAGAGACTGACCCTGGGCGCGAATCCTCCTGGACCTACGTCCAGACTTGCCCTTCGAGCATCTGAACGGCACCTCCGGTGATCTCCAGATCGGAGATCTGGCCGACCTGACGCTTGATTCGCACTCCCACGCGACCGGGTCGACCCAGCGTGTCACCCTGTTCGCCCTTGAACTCGAACCAGCCATCCTTGTTACGTTCCGCTTGCTGCTCCAGGTAGATCACGCCCATCGGGCCCTGGGCGCTGCCGGTGACGACATCCTCCGGCACGCCGTGGAACGGGGCGAAGAACCGCAGATGCCAGTGAGCATCCGGGTCAACGGTCTCGGTGGTGAAGAAGGCGAAGGCGGCGGTCTCATCGATGTGCGCCAGCTTCTCGGGGTTTAACGTCAGCGCCTTCAGCACCTCCATGTCGCGTGCCGGGAAGTAGCAGTAATTCAGCGAGCTATGTACTAGCCACTTCCCGGCCAGATCATCGGCGCCAACCCCCCAGAGCGCCGCGAAGGCTTTTCTGTCCAGCTCGAGGGGCGCGAATTTCGGCACCGGCAGCTGCATCGCGACGCGCGTGGTGTCACGGCGGCTGATACGCACGCGCAGAATGCCCGATAGAGTCTCGACCCGTAGCTCGCGAACGCCGCCCGCTTCCACTTCGATGACGCCGTGCTCGGCCGCGGCGGTGAACGAGGCAATCGTTGCGTGCCCGCACAGCTCGACCTCCATCGTCGGCGTGAACCAGCGCAATCGGATATCTGCGTCGGGTCTCGACGAAGGCACCAGGAATGCCGTCTCGGCGAGGTTGAGCTGCCGCGCGATCCGCTGCATCAACTCGTCCGAGAGGTTTGACGCCTCGAGCACGACGCCGGCGGGGTTGCCGGCGAACGGCCGGTCCGCAAAAGCGTTGTACTCCAGGACCTTCACGCTTCGTCGCTGATTCATCTCTTTCCTAGCTAATTCGCCTCTATCCTCGCCCCCAACAAGAGACTGATGCTCGCGTCGCGGGCACTTGGTCCGAGGCGCACACCAGAATACGGGCGGCTGCGACCTGCGGTCAACGACCGATTCTCCCCTCGGAATCCGGCCCCCTGTTCGATCGGCGCAGCCGGCTTAGTTTTGGGCGCCATGGTCTCGTGCGGCAGAAGGATCGTTCTCGTCCTGTGTCTGCTCGCCGCGGCCCGCGGGGCGGCGGACGCGGGCCAGGCGGCGGTCAAGGCGGAGCCCGGTTCGGAGCTGACCGTTTTCCTCGTTACCATTGGGCCCGGGTCGGCGACCTGGGAGCTTTACGGCCACAACGACTTCCTGATTCAAGATGATCGCCTGGGAACCGACCGGCTTTACAGCTACGGTCTGTTCAGTTGGCGCCAGGAGAGATTCCTTTGGCGCTTTGTGAAGGGCCGCATGCTGTACCGGGTCGGTGTGTTCGAGGCCGAGCCGCGGATGGCCGACTACATCGCCGCGAACCGATCGGTCTGGATTCAAGAGCTCAACCTGAGCCCGGGCCAGCGTGCCGAGCTGCAGGCGTTCCTGGAGTGGAACGTGCGGCCGGAAAACGCAGACTATCCCTATAACTACTACTACGACAACTGCTCGACGCGCGTGCGCGACGCTTTGGATCGTGTGCTCGGCGGCCAGCTTCAACAACAGACCGAGCTTCGCAAGGGCGCGACCTATCGCTTCCACACCCTGCGCTTCGCCGGCAACGATGTCTGGTTGCAGACCGGCCTGAGGCTGGGACTCGGACAGCCGGTCGATCGACCGATCTCCGCTTGGGAGGAGATGTTCCTGCCTACGCGGCTACGCGATCACATCAGAAGGGTGCGCGTCATCACAGACGACGGCTCGGTGCAACTGCTGGTGCGTTCGGAGCGCACCCTCTACTCCAGCGACCGCACCCCGGTCCCGGACAACCCTCCGTTGTGGCTGCTCGGGTATCTGGCGGCGGGCGCGGCGCTGGCGGGCCTGATCCTCTACCTGGCCGTTAGGTCCCGGTCCGGGCCGCGCGGCCGCCGCATCTTCCTGATCGTGGCCAGCGTGTTCAGCGCTATCATCGGGGTCGTCGGTACGCTGCTCGCCTTCCTTTGGGGCTTTACCGACCACTTCACCTCGTTTCGGAACGAGAACCTGATCGCCTTCAATCCCCTCTTCCTCATCCTGGCCGTGTTGCTGTTCTCGCTCGCCTTGGGGTTGAAGCGGGCGGAGGGACCGGCGGTCAAGCTGGCCGTCGTGCTGGCGGCCGCTTCGCTGCTCGGTTTCGCGGCTCAGCTGCTGCCGGGGTGGGTTCAAGCGAACGGCGAGCTTTACGCGCTGGCGCTCCCTCCGACGCTGGCGGTCGCCCTGGGGCTGGTTCGAGGAAGCCGATAGTCCACGGGCGGCTCCTGGACGCGAGGGGCCGATACCTGTAGTCGATGTGGAAACCGGCGGCAACGCGTGTGCGGCCGGTGTGCGTACATGAAGCTAGGTGTGGGGGAGGAGCTGGGCTCTGCGCCGGGGGTGCTCAGTCGTCGCTCCCCTGCGAGGCCAGCGGATCATCCGGCCGCTCGTCACGCTGAAGCCGCCGATAGAAAAAATAGGAGACTCCGGCCGCTCCCAGGGCGCCGGCGGCCGAGGCGACGAGCTTGGTCAGGCGCCGTCCCCGTCGTTTCTTCTTCTTGAGCTGCTTCCGGCGCGCGCGCGCCTTGCCCCAGGCCCAGAAGTGGCGGTCGAGGTCGCTCTGGTAAAGATCGTGCATGCCCCGGCTGTCGCCGTCGCCCTCGAGCGCGGTTCTCATGCGGTCGCGGGCTCGCTTCGCCGCCCGTGCGCTCTCTTTCCCTCGGAATCTGGGACGGACCAAGACTGAATCCTCCGAACATTGAGTCTGGGATCTGCCGCACCCACAAGCGCTCGCGGGATCAGGGCGACGAAGGCTCCCGGCCGTACTAATTAACCCTCTAGCCCTTAAGACGTTCCAGGGGGCGATCGGGTTTCTCTACAGCCCGCCTTGGGTCCGACACGAGGCGCAAGCCGGCGCGACCAACGGCCCATCCGCTCGTCGACGTCGTGCGGGGTCCGGCGCGTCTTACTCACTCGACTCGTACGTAGTAAAGCCGCTCGGTGACGCGGTCGCCTTTGTAACGGCGGGTCGCGCTGTCGCGGTCGCTGCGATAGCGTTTGTAGGGTAGCTCCAGGCGTCGGTAGGTATTGGCGCGTCCGCGTTCGCGGAGCACGGCCTCGATGCACCCCTCGGAGATGATGCCCTCGGAGTTGTAGCTCATCAGGATGTGTCGGCACGGTGCGGCGTCGATCAGCTCGGCGAAGACGCGCTCGCAGCGGCCGCGCCGCGACCAGTCCGAACGCTTGTTTCCATCCTCTGGTAAGCCCGTCTTTCCTCGCAACTTAGGCGTCTTGGCGAACCACCCCTCGGCGATGATCTCGGGGATATGGTAGTAGCCCGCATACTGCCGGCTGTTGTAAGGCGGGTCCAGATACAGCAGATCGAACGGGTCTTGTGTGCGGACGATCTCGAGGGCGTCACGCTGGAAGGCGCAACAGCGGCGGCCGGTGTCCGTCACCAGGCCCGGTCGCCGCAGCCGCAGCGGCCGCGACGCGTTGGGTTGCCAGCTTTTCACGTAGGCGGCGTAGACACCCGTCGTGTTGGCCACGCGGTCGGCGGCCTCGAGCAGCGCCGCGATGAGGATGTAGTGCTCGTCGTCGTCGAGACGCCCGGCCTCGCGCCATTCCCAAATGCGCCGGCGGATGGCGTCGATCCGCGACGCGTTCGTGGGTGTGAAATAGCGCCGGCCGTGCTTCGCCCCCGCCGCCCCTTCGGGGCTGAAATGCTCGAAGATGAAATCGTGCCTTGGTTCCAGCGCGTTTAGGCAGTCGAGCGTGGCGCTGAGAGGATCGGTAGAGGAGGCGATCTCGGAGCGCAGGCCGCGAAATCGCGGGACGCTGTCCACGACAACGTATGCCCATTGAAGCGCCAAGCTGAACGACATGATGTCGCCGGTAACCAGGGAGTATCCCTGGCCCTTGAGGAAGCGGGCGACAGATGCCGTTCCGGCAAAGGGATCGCAGGCGGTTCGACCTTCGATGCCGAGCCGCTCCAGCCCTTCACGAATGAAAGGAATAAGCTTGCGTTTGTTGCCGATGTAGCGCACGTGACCCGCCACAACCTCCACCGTGGCGGCCGGTGATGCAAGCCGGTGAATGGAACGGCGGGTATCTGAGAGCGCGGGCTTCGATCGCTGACGCCAGTTGGCCACTGAAGGCGGCCTCATCGACAGCTCACCGAATGACATGAAAGCGACACCACCCAATGACCCGGACCTGTCGCCTGCAGCACATCTTAGAAGTCCGCCTGATCTTCCCAATGATGAACGTGATCGGCCACCCGAGCGGCGCATGATCGCGATGAAAGTCGTCTGATGGCTGGATGAGGCTGGGCTGAAGGATCGGTCGTACGCTGGGCGCAGAGTTCTTGGGCGGAAAGCCCGCCTGTCGCGTAATCTGGGCTCGGCAAGGGCCCTCAGCTTGTCAGGGAGGTGCCGCATGAAGGCATTGACGAGAATAGCAGATGTGCGTTGGACGTCGGTCGCTGCGCTGTTGGCGCTCGGGCCGGTCGCTATTGTCGCCTGTGACGAGAACGTCACTGGACCCCCCAGCGCGGCTGTGGTTCAAAACCCGAAGCCTCCGCAAGCGTCGGCTCAGGGGAGGGTGGAGGTGTCTCTCGTTGTCAAAATCATCGACAACAGCGTCAAACAACCCACCCTGATCGATGAGCGGTTTGACATCTTGCTGGATGGTCAGCTGCGTGGGACGGTGCGCTCGAGGGAAAGCGTGATACTGGCTGACGTCCCCGCCGGTGAGCACACCTTGGGGCTGTCGGGCGTGCGGGAGCAATGTCATGTCGTCGGTGCTGCAACCCATTCTATCCTGGTCCGCGCCGACGAGACGGAGCAAGTGAGGTTCCTGGTTTATTGCCAGTCGGCTCCGAAGAAACGGCGCCAGTAGTGATCCACCCAACGCTGGCCAGGCGCAATTGACCCGGCTCTTTTCCCTGGTCCCGGATTGGCCGTTGCTGCATAACTCAGCCAGCGACAAGTTGGCGGCATGGAGCTCGCCGAGGTGCTGTACGATTGGGGGATCGACATCGGGACTCGGGTCCTGAGACTCAGCCCTTTTCTGCCCGAGAAGGTTCGCCGCGGCATCGAAGGTCGCCGCGATCTAATCGCACGGATCGAAACCTGGGCCCGCGATCGGCGCGGCGAAGCCGCGCTGGCCTGGTTTCACGCGCCGTCGGTCGGCGAGGGTCTGCAGACGCGGCCGGTGATCGAGGCGCTTCGAGCTTTCCGCCCCGATCTACAGCTTTTTTACACCTTCTACTCGCCCTCGGCCCTGAAGCTGGCAGGCCGGATGCCGGCGGACTTCGCCGATTACATGCCTTTCGATGTGGTCGCTGACCTGCTGAAAGTGATGGAGGCGGTGAGGCCCGACATCCTCGTTTTCGGCAAGCTGGATGTCTGGCCGAACGCGACCCGGGTGGCGCGCTGGCGCGATGTGCCGCTGGCGCTGGTGAACGCGACGGTCGCTCCGAATTCCAGCCGGCTGCGCTGGCCGGCGCGGCGACTGCTGGCCGGCGCCTACGCGCGCCTGGACGCGGTGGGCGCGATCTCGATGGAGGATGCCGCGCGTCTGGCGTTGCTCGGCGTTCCCGCCGATCGCATCGAGATCACCGGCGACGCGCGTTTCGACCAGGTCTGGGCGCGGGCCCGGGCGGTCGATCGCACGAAGCCGCCAATGGCCGCACTCGGCGACCACGCCGGNNNNACTGCGTGCCGGGCACCCGGAGGTCCGGGTGATCATCGCGCCCCACGAGCCGACGCCCGATCACCTGCGGAACCTGGAAGCGCGCCTCGGTCATCACCGCCTGGGTCATGTTCGCCTGTCGGCGTTGGAGCAGGGTGCGGAGCGGCGGCAAGAGGTCGTCGTGGTCGATCGGGTGGGTGTGCTGGGTGAGCTGTACGCGCTGGCCGACGTGGCTTACGTGGGCGGCGGCTTCGGCCGTCGGGGCTTGCATTCGGTGCTGGAGCCGGCGGCGTTGGGGTCGCCGGTGCTGTTCGGGCCGCGGCACGCCAACGCTCGGGAGGCCGGCGAGCTGATCGCTCGTGGGGGGGCGGTCGCTGTGGACGACGCGGGCTCGCTGGAAGAGGCCCTGGGGCACTGGCTGAGCGATGCACCGGCGCGGGAGGCGGCGGGTCGGGCGGCGTCAGACTACGTGCAGTCGAACCTGGGCGCGGGTCGCCGCAACGCCGAGCTCGTATTGCGGCTGTTGGCTTCGAGAGAAGGCGGATCCTAGGTCTGGGCGGCGGCCTGCTGACCTAGGCGACGCCCTCGCCCACGAACTGTAGTTCGTAGAGCCGCGCGTACAGCTCGCCCTTTTCCAGCAACTCCACGTGGCTGCCTTCCTCTACCAGCTCGCCATGATGCATGACGAGGATGCGGTCGGCGTTCTGCACGGTGGAAAGTCGGTGGGCGATCACCAGGCTGGTGCGGTTCCGCATCAGCTCCTCGAGGGCGTGCTGGATGCGCGCCTCGATCTCCGAGTCCACCGAGCTGGTGGCCTCATCCAGAACGAGGATGCGTGGATCGAAAGCGAGGGCCCGGGCAAACGACAGCAGCTGCCGCTCGCCCACGCTGAGGCTGGCGCCACGCTCGCCCAACGCCTGGTCGTAGCCGGCGGGCAGCCGGCGGATGAAGCGGTCCGCGTCCACGCGCTCGGCCGCCGCCACGACCTGCTCGTCGCTGATCGCCTGGTTGCCCAGTCGGATATTGAACCGGGCACTGTCGCTGAACAGGTAAACATCCTGGAGGACGAGCCCGACGGCGGTGCGGAGGTCGCGCTGATTGAACTCGCGCACATCGATACCGTCCAGCAAGATGTTGCCCTTCTGCGGGTCGTAGAACCGCATCAGCAGGTTGATCAGGGTCGTCTTGCCGGCCCCGGTGTGGCCGACGATGGCCAGTCGCTCGCCAGGCCGCGCCGTGAACGACACACCCTTGAGCACCCACTCTGGCGGCTTCCCATCGTCTTTGTAACCCGCCTTGTTATAGGCGAACCAGACATCGCGGAACTCGATCGCGCCTCTGAACGGTGCGGGGAGGGCGCGCGGGCGTTCCGGATCCGGCACCGTCGGCTCGATGTCGAGCAGCTTGAAGATGCGCTCCGAGCTGGCCATGGCGCTCTGCAGGATGTTGAACTTTTCGGACAGGTCTTGAATCGGCCGATAGAAGCGACGCACGTACTGCAAGAAGGCAGCGACGATGCCCACCGTCAGCGTGCCCTCCAGCACGTTGAGTCCGCCGTACCAGAGGACGAGAGCCACGGCGACGGCGGCCACCAGCTCGATGATCGGCCAGAAGAGCGCGTAGTAGGTGATCGAGCGCAGGTGCGCCTGCAGGTGGTCGGCGTTGATCTCCTGGAACTTTCGGAACTCGGAACGTTCGCGGCCGAACAGCTGGACCACGCTCATCCCGGTGATCCGCTCCTGCAGGAACGCGTTGATGCGGGCTAGCCGTACCCGGATGTCGCGGTAGGCGCGGCGTACGTTTCTGCGGAACCAGTGGGCGGCGAACCAGACCATCGGTAGCACAAGGAACGAGACCAGCGCCAGCTCCCAGCTCATGAACAGCATGATGCCGACGATGAAGATCAGGGTGAAGATGTCCCCGAACACGGCCACGACGCCCGAGGTGAACAACTCGTTCAGCACCTCGACGTCGCTGGTGAGCCGCGTCATCAGCCGCCCGACCGGGTTGCGGTCGAAGAAGCGCAGGCTGAGACGCTGGAGCTGGGCGAAGATCTCGGTGCGCAGATCGTACATGACCCGCTGGCCGATCCAAGTGGTCAGCAGAGTCTGGGCGTAACTCAGCACCAGGGCGAAGATCAGCGACCCGGTGTAGATTCCGGCCAGGAGCACGATCAGGCCCAGGTCCTTGGCGGGTATCGCCTGGTCGATCGCCACCTTGGTGAGATAGGGGCCAATAAGCTCGAGGCCGGAGGCGACGATCAGCATGACCACGGCGATGGCCACCCGCAGGCGGTAGGGCCGCAGGTAGCGCAGCAGACGCCGCATGAGCCGCGCGTCGTAGGCCGTGCCGAGAGCTTCTTCCTCGTGGAAGTCGAGGTCCGGGGCGATCTGCATGGCTCCCTAAGCTAATCGGGTGTGGACGGGTCAGGAAGTATGTAAAGAGGGAGACCGAACAGCGAATTTTGAAGTCAGGGAAAACGAATGACGAATGTCCAACGTCCAATGTTCAATGATGAAGTGGCGGCACGAGCCCACGAGTCCCTCCTTGAACATTCGATATTGAACATTGGACATTCATTATTCTCTCGGCCACGGACCCCTGAGGCGGCCGCCCCAGTACTAGCACAGTAATGGAAGACAGAATCCGGATAAGAGGCGCCTCCCAGCACAACCTCAAGGGCATCGACCTCGACATCCCGCACCGCGCCTTCACCGTGGTGACGGGGCCGTCGGGGTCGGGCAAGTCGTCGCTCGTCTTCGACACGATCTTCGCCGAGGCGCAGCGCCGCTACGTCGAGTCGCTCTCCACCTACGCCAAGCAGTTTCTGGAGCGCATGCAAAAGCCGGATGTCGTGTCCGTTGAGGGTGTCACGCCGGCGGTGGCGATCCAGCAGAAGAACCCGACCAAGACCAGCCGCTCCACGGTCGGGACGGCCACCGAGATCCACGACTACTTGCGGCTGCTGTGGGCGCGCATCGGCCGCACCTTCTGTCCAAGCTGCGGTCGCGAGATTCACCCCGATACCGTCCAGGGCGCCGTCGATCGTGTGTTGCAGCTTCCCAAATCCACTCGAATCGAGGTCGCCTTCCCGCTGCCACTCTCGGCCGAGGTCAGCGACGAGCTTGTCGTCGAGAACCTCCGGGCGCTGGGCTTCATCCGCGTCCTGGCCGACGGCCGCGAGATCTACCTGGGCGACGCGGCCGTGGGGGAGACGGCGGGCTCCGGCGCGACCCCTCTTCTCACTTCGGCGCACGAGCTGCTCGTCGTCGTGGACCGCCTGAAGGTCGGCCAGGCGTCGAAGTCGCGACTCGCCGACTCCATCGGCACGGCCTTCGCCGAAGGCGAGGGCGAGGCTGTGGTGCTCACCGGCGGACGGAACGGGGANNTTCTCCTTCAACAGCCCGCTGGGCGCCTGCACAACCTGCAACGGCTTCGGCGCCACCCTCGAATTCGATCTCGATCTGATCGTACCGGACCCCGAGCGCTCGCTGGCCGACGGCGCCGTCGACCCCTGGACCAAGCCGCGCTACGAGGACCGGCGCTTCCGCCTGCGCGAGCTGGCCCGCAAGCACACGGTCTCGATGCGCGTGCCCTGGAAGGCACTGCCCGAGCGGTTCCGCCAGATCGTGTTGCATGGCGAGGGAGGGTTCGAGGGCGTCGTGGAACAACTGGAGCGGCTGAAGCGCGAGAAGCGCTACAAGCAATACATCCGCGTGTTCGTGCGCCAGTATCAAACGGCCCAGAACTGCCCCGCCTGTGGTGGTACCCGGCTGCGACCCGAGTCGCTCAACGTCCGGATCGACGGCCGCACCGTCGCCGAGGTGAGCGCGCTGCCCGTGGAGGAGCTACGCCGCTGGGTCGAGGGCGTGGAGCTGACCGAGCAGGACACCGCCGTTGCCGAGACGATCCTCAGGGAGCTCCGGGCCCGAGTCCGCTTCCTGGACGAGGTGGGGCTGGGCTACCTGACGCTCGATCGACAGGCGCGAACCCTGTCCGGCGGTGAGGCCCAGCGCATCAACCTGGCCAACTCGCTGGGCAGCGCGCTGGTCGACGTGACCTACGTCCTGGATGAGCCATCGATCGGTCTCCACCCTCGCGACACGGAGAAGCTCTATCAGCTGCTCGAGCAACTGCGCGATCTGGGGAACTCGGTGCTGGTGGTCGAGCACGATCCCGCCGCGATCGAGCGGGCCGACCACGTCATCGAGCTGGGCCCGGCCAGCGGCGAGCACGGCGGAGAGCTGGTGTACGAAGGGAGCTACGAGGGACTGCTTACTTCTGATACGCTCACCGGCGCCTACCTGTCGGGTCGCGAGATGATTCCGCTCCCGGCCCGTCGCCGGCCGGCGGATGGCCCGCACCTGACGCTGGAAGCTGCGCGGCTTCATAACCTGGACGGCGTGAATGTGACCATCCCACTGGGCGCCCTCACCCTGGTGACCGGCGTGTCGGGGAGCGGCAAGTC
>JABAOH010122427.1_pt3 | contig 38569 bp, 32 predicted proteins | sample 7062181 | NCBI WGS metagenome assembly JABAOH01 (sample SAMN14538630, study PRJNA623070) | marine sediment metagenome | biome: marine biome [ENVO:00000428]; feature: marine pelagic biome [ENVO:01000023]; material: deep marine sediment [ENVO:00002113]; isolation source: pool of 5 deep marine... | reverse complement strand
CCAGCCCGATTCCTCGTCCAGCCCGAAAGCCTGGAACGGCACGACCGCCATGCCCGCGCGTTCGAGCAACAGGCGGCGGATCTGCTCGTTGCTCTCGACGCGCGCCCCGGCGACCGTCTTGCCGATCAGATCGAGTCGAAGCGAAAGGTAGATCGCGCCCTGCGGGCTGACGCATTCGACCGGGTAGCCCTGCTCGCGCAACTGTTCGAAGCCCTCGAACAACGCGTGGAGCCGTCTCTGGACGCGGTCGTTCATGTCTTGCTGGAATTCGCGCACGGCATCGGGCTCGTTGAGGAATCGCGCCAGGGCGATTTGCTCGGGGCGCGGCGCCCAGGCACCGAGGTGGCCGATCAATCCCTTCATGCGGCGAACCAGGGCCGGAGCGGCAAAGACCCAGCCGACGCGCAACCCGGTGCTGGCGAAACACTTCGAGATGCCGTCGAGGCTGATGACCCACGGAGCCGCCTCGGGGACCAGCTCCGTCGGCATGTGGTGGCGGTTCGAGTCGAAGATCAGCGCGGCGTAGACCTGGTCGTGGATCAGGAACAGGTGCCGCTTACCGGCACGGGTGCGCCGCTCGTTCTCTTCGACGATCGCCTCGGCGATGGCGCGTAGCTCGTTCTCCCGAATCACCGTCCCGGTGGGGTTGAGCGGGCTGTTGAGGCAGATCAGGCGCGCCTCGGCGAGGTGCGGGGTCAGCTGCTCGAGGGTCGGCATGAAGCCGTCCTCGGGCCGCGTCGGGACGACGACGCCCTCGGCGCCGGTCATCCAGGCGTAGTGGTTGTTGTTCCACGACGGAACGGGGTAGACGACCTTGTCCCCCGGGTTGACGACGCTGCGGTAGGCGCCGTAGAGGATCGGCCGCGCGCCGCTTGCGATCAACACCGACTCGACCGGGTAGCGGGCGCCCCACTCGCGGGCCGCGTATTCGCAAACCGCTTCGCGCAGCACGGCCACGCCATCGGCCGGCGGGTAATTCGTCTCTCCGTCGAGGTACGCCTGCTGGATGTGCTCGAGAAACCGTGCGGGAATCGGAAACTGCGCGGAATCGAAATCGCCGACGGTCAGGTTGCAGATTTGCTCGCCCGCGGCAACCATGGCGTTGATCTCCGCGGCCATCCTGAGGATCTCGGAACCGACCAGTCCGCGAACGTTGTCGGACATCGATTGTTCGACGAGAGAAGAGTCACCAAAATTTAAATTGGATAGGGTTTCTTGCGACATACCGGGGATTCTATCCGTCCTCGAGGCGCGAAACCAGCCCGCGCCAAACCGCTCTATTTTCTGCCGGTTGGGGTGAGCGTCGTGGTGTGTTTTTCTCCGTCACGCACATAGATCACCTCGAGCGGCTCGTCGATCTTCGCCACGTCGAGTGCGAACGTGTAATCGTAGATGTTGGCGATCTCACGCTCGCCGAACTTGATGATGACGTCTCCTTTTTGCAGGCCCGCCTGATCGGCGGGCCCACCGCCGACGACACCCGACAGGAGCAGGCCCTGGACCTCCTCGGTGTAGTTCGGGATCGTCCCCGTGTAGGCGCGCACGGTATCGCGGTCCGTGCCGCTCTCGCGCGTGCGCTCGACCTTGGCGTATTCCAGCGATGCCTCCAGACGCGACACCTTGCGGGTCAACAGCGCGGCGAAGTTGACGACCTCTTCGATCCCCTCGTAGTTGAGCGTGTCCGCCGTGTCGCTGGGCTTGTGGTAGTCCTCGTGGCTGCCGGTAAACACATGAATCGCCGGCACGCCCGCCTGGTAGAAGGCGGTCGAGTCCGTCGGCAGGTAGGGGTCGTTTTGCAGCGCCACGTCGAGCCCGGCGACGACGTTGGTCTGCTCGATCAGCCGCGGCCAGTCGGGGCTGCTGCCGACGGACTGCAGGTTCAGCTTGCCCTCTTCCATGCGGCCGACCATGTCGAAGTTGATGTAGGCGCGGATCTTCTCCGGGGCCAGTAGGCCACTCTCGATGAAACGTGTCGAGCCGAGCAGGCCGATCTCCTCCCCGGACCAGAACGCCAGCGCCGTGTTGACCTGTGCGGGTTGGCCGACCAGCCGTCGTGCCAGGCCGAGCAGTGCGGCGACACCGGATGCGTTGTCGTCCGCGCCGTGGTGNNCTCATCCTTGTCGGCGAGCGAGTTACCCCGGTCGCCGGTGCCCAGGTGATCGAAGTGGGCTCCGATGACGATCCAATCGTCGGATGCCTGGCCCTTCGGTGGAAGCCATGCGAGGACGTTGCGCCCGGTCTGTTTCTCGCGCAGGACCTTCGTGGACAGCGTCATCGTCAGGCCTTCGAGCCCGAACCCCTGGACATGCGGGTTGCCGGTGTCGAGGTCTTCCTGGACCTTCGCGAGACCGCCTTCGGGCAGGCCCGCGAAGAGCACCTCGGCAACGTTTGCGCCGACGCTCGCGGCCGCGATCCCCGACCCGCCGAGCGCCGTGTCGAAGGTCATGGGGATCGTCTCACCGGCGTTGGGTGAGCGCGGCCCGGTCACGAGCAGCAGCGCCTTGGCGCCGAGCTCTCTCGCGTGCAGCGCCTTGTACCGCAACCCCGAGTACCGCACGAGGATCGCGCGCGTCTCGTCGTCGGTGTCCTCGGGGACGTAGCGCAGCACGACGACGATCTTGTCCTTGACGTCGAGCCCGAAGTAGCTGTCGTAGCCGAAACCCTTCTCCTCCGGGATCGACAGGCCGTACCCGGCGAACACGACCGGACCGCTGACGGTCGCGTTGTCGGAAAACGAGAGCGCGCTGATGTCGTCGCCGCTCCACGCGTGCGTCTCGCCGTCGACCGTGATCTCGATGGTCGATCCGCCGTCGTTCATGCCGGCGGTGAAGTCGAACGGCTGTGCATAGCCGTCGAGTCCCGGCAGCGGTTTCGCCCCGAGCTCCTTCAGTTGCGCGGCGATGTACTCGGCGGCGAGGGCCTCTCCGTCGCTACCGGTCATGCGGCCGGCCAGCTGCTCGGAAGCGAGATAGCCGACGTCGGCGCGGATCTGCTCCCCACCGGCCACGGCCGGCAGGGCCGCGCAGGCAACCAAAACGATGAGGCAAACGGCTGAGCGAAACGAGTTCATGGTTCTTCCTTTTGCTGACGAAGCGGCGCCCCGTCCAGTGCGGCGCTCGCCGCTTCGTGATCCCAACGCGCGATCCACAACTGCGCACCGTCGCCCGATCCACGGTCGGTGGTCCAGGCAAGGCGTCGGCCGTCCGGGGAAAACACCGGAAGCCCGTCGAACCCGTCGGTCGAGGTGACCCGCACGGGCTCCTTGCGACCGTCGGTGTCCACGATGAAGAGCTCGAAGTTCTCGAAGCCGAATTTGTTGGTCGTGAAGATGAAGTAGTTCCCCGACGGGTGCGGGTAGGGCGCCCAGCTCATCGACTCGAAGTCGGTGATGCGACGGGCGTCGCTACCGTCGAGCCGCATGGTCCACAGGTCGGCGATCAAGCCCTCCTCGTCGAACCGGCGCCAGATGATGCGCGCCCCATCCGCGGTGAAGAACGGGCCCCCGTCGTAACCGTCGACCCGGGTCAGGCGGCGCGCCTCCCCGCCGTCGGCGGGCATGAGGTAGAGCTCGTTGAAGAACGCCGCGTCGCTCTCGAAGATCGCCTTTTCTTCGTCGGTCGGCGTCCCGGCGAAGTAGTGCCGGTTCGAGGCGAAAACGATCCACTTGCCGTCGGGGCTGTAGCTCCCCTCCGCATCGTAGCCTCGCGTCCGGGTCAGCCGTTGCAGCGCACCTTCTCGGTCCATGGCGTAGAGATCCATCTCCGGGTCGTAGTCCCAGGCGTAGCGGCGCTCCTGGCCCGAGGCGCGGAAATCGAGCTCGGCTTTCTGCAGTGCCAGGCTCTCCGGGTCGTGGTGCGTCGATGCGAACAGGATCTCCCCGCTACCCGCCCGGAAGAAGGCACAGGTGGTCTTACCGTGACCGGGCGAGATGCGGCGCGTCTCGCCCGTTTCGAAATCCAGCTCGTAGATCTGGTAGAACGGGTTGCCCGGCTCGCGCTCGCTCTGGAACACCAGCTTCGACCCGTCGGGGGAGAAGTAGCCCTCCCCCGCGCGGGCGCCTTCGAACGTGAGCTGCCGGGGACGCTCGAGGAAACGGTCGCCCTCGGCGTGGGCCGGGCCGACGGCTAGACAGAGCCCCAGAAACACCGACGGAATTGCGATTCTCACGCGAACTCCCTGAATTTATGCTGTCGCGAATCGAGTCACGGAAATGATGCCACACGGACCGATTTTTTCTGTTCGGGGATTCCCGTAAGCGCTTTTCGTCTAATTCCTCAAGACATTCCGGCGGTATTTCTTCGGAAACCCCGTATATGTACCGGTGATTCCGTCCTCACTTAGTTAAGGAGGTCGATGGGGCGTGAGCGACGCGCTGCGGACAATCTTGTCCGTCCCCCGGTCAGCGCGCCGGCTGGGATGTCTTGTACCCGCATGGGTGACACCCGTCGTCGTGTGCCTGTGCGCGTTCGCCCCGGTGACCTTCGCCCAGGACGACATCGTGTTGATCGAGCGCGGCACGTCGATGCGCTACCTCGCCAACAGCTCGGATCCCGGTCTCGGCTCGACGTGGACGAACCCCGCTTTCGACGACTCGGGCTGGACCGACGGCGTCTACGGGATCGGCTACGAGAACAATCCGCCGGGCGCGCTGGGGTTGATCGACACGACGGTCCCGAACACCACCCGTTCGATCTACACACGCCTGACGGTCAACGTGCTGAATGTCGGTCAGGTCACCAACGTGTTCGTCGGCGCCGACTACGACGACGCCTACGCGGTCTGGATCAACGGGACCGAAGTGTTTCGGTCCGCGGGACTACCGGGTGGCGCTTTGGACTGGAACTCACCGGGCGGAGACCACGAGTCCAGCAACAACGGGGTCGAGCACTACGAGTTCACCGATGTGACCGGCACCGCGCTCGGCCTGCTGGTGAACGGCGTCAACGACGTCGCCATCGCCGTCTACAACGCGGGCGCCGGCTCCAGTGACCTGGTCCTCGTGCCGAACCTGACATTGAACAAGACGGTCATGGTGGACCGTGGCCCGTACCTGCAACAGGGCACCAGCGATACGATCACCGTGCGCTGGCGCACCGATGTCCCCTCCACGTCGCGTGTGCTCTGCGGGCCGGCTCCCGGCAGCCTCGTCACCTGCGCGCAGAGTGCCACACTCGCTCAAGACCACGAGATCGAGGTGCCGGGGTTGAGTCCCGACACGACCTACTACTACGCCATCGGGGATTCCGTCGCTATCCTGGCCGGCGATGATGCAAACCACAAGTTCATCACCGCCCCGTTGACCGGTGTGGCGCGACCGACGCGCGTGTGGATTCTCGGCGACTCGGGACGCGGTGGGCAGACCGCCATGGACGTCCGCGATGCGTACTACACAGCCGTCGGCTCGGCCCCGACGCACCTGTGGCTGATGCTCGGGGACAACGCCTACGAGAGCGGCACCGACGGCGAGTACCAGTCGAAGCTGTTCGACATCTACCCGGACATGCTGCGCAAGTCGGTGCTGTGGCCCACGCTCGGCAACCACGACGCCTTCACGGCCGACTCGCTGACCCAGACGGGGCCCTATTTCGAGATTTTCACCATGCCGACGATGGCGGAGGCCGGCGGGATGAGTTCCGGAACCGAGGCGTACTACTCGTTCGACTACGGGAACATCCACTTCGTCGTCCTCGACTCGGCCGATTCGGATCGCACCCCGGGCTCGAACATGCTGGTGTGGCTCGCCGCCGATCTTGCCAATACGGCCCAAGACTGGATCATCGCGATCTGGCACCACCCGCCCTACAGCAAGGGCAGCCACGATTCCGACAGCGAGGCGCCACTGGTGGAAATGCGGGAGTATGTCGTCCCGATCCTCGACGACTACGGCGTCGACCTGACGTTTACCGGACACAGCCACAGCTACGAACGATCGTTCCCGATCGAGGGCCACTACGACGTGTCGGGGACGTTCGACGCCTCGATGCTGACCGCCACCGGGGACGGCGACCCCGCGGGTGACGGTCCGTACCTCAAGCCGATCGTCGGCCCGGACCCGCATTCGGGCATCGTGCACACGGTCGCGGGACAGGGCAGCCAGACCTCCGGCGGCGCGTTGAACCATCCGGTGATGTTCCGCTCCCTCAACGTCCTCGGTTCGGTGATCCTGGACGTCAACGACACCCAGCTGGATGTCGCGATGCTCGACTCGGCGGGAACGATCCGGGACCAGTTCCGCATCGTCAAGGGATCGACGATGGGTCTACCGGTCGCCTCGTTTACGCTGGCCCCGGCGACCGGTCCCGCTCCGCTGGACGTCAGCTTCACCGACACCACGACGAACAATCCGACGAGTTGGAGCTGGGACTTCGAGAACGACGGGATGACCGACTCCAACGCGCAGAATCCGATGCATACGTACGACCAGCCCGGCGTCTACGACGTCCGGCTGAGTGTCGTCAGTCCTGCCGGGAATGACGAGACGCTGCAGACCGCGGCCGTCTGTGTGCACACGCCGGAGCCGACCAAGGTCACCGGGTTGATCTTCAACTTCTGGGAGGACCGGGTGTTCTGGGATCCGGGAGTCGGCGTCACCGGCTACGACGTGATCCGCGGCGACCTGAACATGCTGCGATCGACCGGAGGAGACTTCGGCAACGCCCAGGTCACCTGCGTCGCCAACGACACGACCGCCACGGACGTGACCGACGTGCTCGCCACGAGCCCCGGGGACGCCTTCTTCTACCTGGTTCGTACGGCGGATTGCTCGCGCCGCACGGGAAGCTTCGATGCGACCGGAACGAGTCAGCAGGGAACGAGAGATCTCGAGCTGCAGGCAACCATGTCCGCCTGCCCGTGCGAGAACACGGACGACCCCGACTCGGACGGTTTGTGCAACGCGTTCGACACCTGCACGGACTTGGATGGCGACGGCTTCGGCAATCAGGGCTACCCCAACAACACCTGCCCGGACGACAACTGCCCGCTGTTGGCCAACCCCGCTCAGCTCGACGGCGACGTCGACGGTGTCGGCGACGCTTGCGACAACTGCCCGAGTGTTGGCAACCCCGCTCAGGAAGACGATGACCTGGACGGACAAGGCAACGCTTGCGACGGCTGCCCGCTGGATCCCCTCAAGATCGATGCCGGCATCTGCGGCTGTGGAACGCCCGACGAGGACCTCGATTCCGACGGGCTGACCGACTGCCTCGACCCGTGCATCGACGCCGACTTCGACGGCTACGGGATCGACGGTGGCGGCGGCGTCTGTCTCGGCTCGGACTGCGACGACAGCGATCCGAACATCAACCCCGGTCGATCGGAGGTCGGCTGCGACGGTATCGACAACGACTGCAACGCGGGCACCCCGGATCTCCTGGATGCCGACTCGGACACCTTCGACTGTGACGTGGACTGTAACGACACCGATGCCGCGATCAATCCCGGCGCCATGGAGCTGGGCTGCGATGGCATCGACAACGACTGCAACGTGGGAACGCCGGATCTCGTGGATGCGGATAGCGACACCTACACCTGCGACGTCGACTGCAACGACTCGATCGCGTTCATCAACCCGGGCGCGACCGAGGTCGGCTGCGACGGCATCGACAACGACTGCGACGCCGGCACGCCCGACGTCCTCGACGCCGACGGCGACACGTACGCCTGCGACGTCGACTGCAACGACTCCATCGCGTTCATCAACCCGGGCGAGACCGAGATCGGCTGCGACGGGATCGACAACGACTGCGACGCCGGCACCCCCGACGTCCTCGACGCCGACGGCGACACGTACACCTGCGACGTCGACTGCAACGACGCCAACCCCGATATCAACCCCGGTGAGACGGAGATCGGCTGTGATGCGCTGGACAACGACTGCGACGCCGGAACGTCGGACATCCTCGATATCGACGGCGACGGCTCTACTTGCGACGTCGATTGCCTCGAAGTGACCCCGCTGGCCATCTTCACCTTCCCCGGCGCCGCGCCGAACGACAACGCGTCGGCCTGCATGAAGGACGCCGACGGCGACGACTACGGCGACGACACACCGCCTGCCGGCGTGACCCCGGGCACCGATTGTGACGACACCGACCCCGCGGTACCGCCCGGTTGCTAGGGCCTGCCGTGGCACGGGTATACTTGAGTATGCGAAGCCTGTTTCCCGGAATGCGATTTGCGATCCTCTTGCTACTGGTTTGCGCAACGCTCTTACCGGTCCCGACCGACGCGCACCCGGGCATCGACGAGCAGATCGCCGAGCTGACCAAGTTGATCGCGGCAACCCCGACGGACCCCAAGCTGTACCTCCGTCGCGGTGAGNNAACTCGATCCCGAGTTGATCGTCGCGCGGCAGGCATTCGGGCGAATGCTGCTCGAGTCCGACCGGGCCGCCGAGGCGATCGAGCCGCTCGAGGCTTATCTGGCCAAGCGACCCGACGACACCCGGACCCTCGCGCTGCTCAGCCGCGCGTACATGAAACTGGGCAAGCACCTCGAGGCGGCAAACGGGTACACGCGCACGCTGGCCTCGATCACCAACGGCCGGCCGCGGCCGGAGTATTACCTCGAGCGCGCCCGCGCGTTGGTTGCCGCGGGACCGAAGCACATCGACCAGGCTCTCGCCGGCCTCGACGAGGGGCTCGAGGCGCTGAAATACCCGGTCACGCTCCAGCTCTACGCGATCGAGTTGGAGATCGATCACCTGCGCTACGATGCCGCGTTGGCCCGGGTGGACCAGATCGCCTCGCGCTCGGTTCGCAAGGAGACCTGGCTGATCCAGCGCGGCGAGATCCTCGAGAAGGCCCGCCGGCCCGAGCAGGCACGCCAGGCCTACCAGGCCGCGCTGGACGCGATCGCCGCGTTGCCCGAGTCGCGCATCCGCAACCGCGCCGTGGAGAGGCTCCAGGCCCAGGCGACGGCCGGTCTCGAACGACTGCTCTCCTCCGAAAGCGACGAACCCGGCGCCACGCCTTAGCCTTGGCCGGCCTGTTCCGAGGGGGCGAGCGTGCGGATGGCGAGGGCGTGGATCTCCTCGCCGATCATCGATTGGACGGCGGCGTAGACGGCGCGGTGCCGCTCCAGCCGGTTGAGGTTCTCGAAGGCGGTCGACACGATGACGACGGAGTAGTGGCCGCCGCCGGAGGTCGCGCCGGCGTGACCGGCGTGCTTGGCGCTGTCGTCGGTGATCTCGAAGTGGGTGGGATCGAATCGCTCGCGAAGCAACCGTTCGATCTTCTGCGCGGTCGTCTCGCTCATGTCCGCTCCCATGTGCGATCGTCGCCGCCGCGGCGCACGGCGCCGCGGCGCTCGAGATCGATGAGGTGGGCCAACGCCTGCATCTCGATCAGCGCCTGCGGCAACTGCGGGAGCTCGCGGTAGGCGCCGCGGGCGATCGAGCCGAGCTCCGCGGGCCCGTCGCCGAACTGCTCGAGCAAGGCCGCCTCGCGATCGCGGCGATGTCGGATCAACGTCTCGAAGGCTTTGCCGGGCAGCGGGGGGCCGTGACCCGGGAACAGTGTACGGTAGCGGGTGGCGTGCATCCGTTCGAGCGAGTCGAGGTAGTCTCCCATCGAACCTCCCTGCGGCTCGACGAGGATCGTCGAAATCCCGCTGATCAGGTCGCCGGCGATCAACCCGCCGCGATCGACGGTTTCGTAAGCGACGTGCCCGCGCGAGTGACCGGGTGTGTACCGCGTCTGCAACGTCAACCCGTCGAGATCGATCGGCTCGCCGTCTTCGAGCGACTCGCGGCGCTCGACTCCCGCGACGAGGGGAGCCGACAGTGCGGCGGGATGCGCGCGCAACGGAAGGTCCAGCGCATCGCACAACGCCGCGGCCCCGGAGACGTGATCCTGGTGCTCGTGGGTCAGGAGTACCGCCACCGGCTCGTGCCCGAGCGCACGGCGCCGAGCGATCACCTCGAGAAGACGGGCCTGCTCTTCCATGTCGGTCGATCCGGGATCGATCACGACGAAGCGTCCACCGCCGGGCATCCAGACGTTGGTCGTGGTGGCCGGGGGCATCGTCAGCGTCCGGACGGGCAACATCCAGAGGTCCGGAGCGAACTCGATGCGCGGCGCGCGCTGTTCCTGCGCGTTGATCGCGATCAGCGTTTCCGCGATCCGCTCGAGCGTTTCGTCGATGCATTCTTCGAGACCGCGCAGGAGCGGCAGCACCGGCGGCGGCACGGCACAATCGCCGGCGCCCCAACGCGCCAACACGTCTGACGGGCGCTCGAAGACCAGTCGTTCGATCTCGTCGCCGCGCGGCGTGGGATCGGGATGACCTGCCTCGATCTCGGCCAGGAAGAACGCGGTGTGGAACCGGACGGGAAACATCGGCGGTGTGGTGCGTTGACCGGCCTCGAGCAGATTCTCGGCGGCCAGCTCCAGGTCCGTTTCCTCCGCCAGCTCGCGGACCGCGCAACGGACGAACGCCTCGGCGTCACCGAGGCCATCCGCCTCGTCGACCGCTCCACCGGGGAAGGCCCAGTGGCCGGGCATGAAACGGGAACGTCGCGAGCGCACGCCGAGCAGGACCTCGCGACCTTCGGGTCCGGGACGGACCACGATCGCCGACGCGCTGTCGCGGGGAATCACCTCGGGGGCCGGTTCCAGTCCGGCCGGCAACTCGCTCATCGCCGAGCCATGCCCGCCTCGATGGCCTCGATCGATTTCGGGATCGCCTCGGTCAGGACCCGGGATCCGTTGCCGGTCACCAACACGTCGTCCTCGATACGGATACCGATGCCCTCTTCGGGAAGGTAGATGCCGGGTTCGATCGTGATCACCGCGCCGTCGCGCAGCGGCTGATGGATCTCACCCGCATCGTGCGTCTCGATGCCGAGGTGATGGCCGATGCCGTGGATGAAGGACTCGCCGTGGCCCGCCCGATCGATCTCGTTCCAGGCCGCCGTGTGCAGCTCGCCCAGCGTCACACCGGGTCGCGTCGCCTCGATCGCCGCCTGCTGGGCGGTCAAGACGGCTTGGTAGAGCTCGCGTTGTCGCCCCGTAAAGCGGCCATTTGCGGGATAGCTCCGGGTGACGTCGGCGCAGTAGCCGTCGAGCTTTGCCCCGCTGTCGACGAGGATCAGGTCGCCGTCCCGGATCGGGCCGTCGTTGTCGCGGTAGTGCAGCTTGAGCGCGTTGGCTCCGGCGCCCACGATCGGGCCGANNCACGATCGGGCCGAACGCGAAACCCGCGCCGGCGGCACGGTACGCGGCGGCCAGTTCGGCATCCAGCTCGTGCTCCATGATGCCGGGCCGCAAAGCGGAGAGCACGCGCTCGAAACCGGTGGCCGTGACGGCTACCGCGCGTTCGATCGCGGCGATCTCGGCGGCCTCCTTGACGCTCCGAAGCTCCGCGACGGCCGGGGTCGCGTCGTGCAACTCCAGGTTGAGGAAACGATCACGGATCGAGCCGACGAAGCTGGTGTCGACGTCGATCTGCCCGACCGTCGCTGGTGCGGCACGGACGTAGTGCAACCGTGAGCTCGCCTGGAGCCAGCCGGACAAACGCGTGTCGAGCTCGGCGGTCGAGAGGACCGCGTCGACACCGACGGCGTCCTCGTGCGTGGCCTCGTGGGTCGCACGCGCGTCCTCACCCCAGCGAGCCGCGACCGGATCCCCGGGGGGAAGGAAGAGGACCTGGTGCACGAGGCGTCCGCTCACGTAATCGGGGCCCGGATGGTCCTTCCCCGTGAAGACCCGCAAACCCGCGGCGCTGATCGCCAGAACGCCGGCAGCCTCGGTCAGGCCCGTCAGGTAGAAGAAGTTGGGATTGACACCTTCGGCCGCGGCACCACGGACCAGGATCAACCCGTCGGGGAAGCTCTCGAGCAGCCGCGCGCGTCGCGCCGCCGCCGGTGACGTTGCCGCATCCATCGCCGCGGCAGTCTACCGCGGGACGGAGTTACGCGGAAACCTCACGCTCGACGGGGACCGCCTGCGGCTTGGACTTGCGCACCTGCTGGACGAGGCCCTGCTCGAGCCACGCCTGCTCACCGCTCAGGATCGTCTTGCTCACGACGTACTTCGCGCGGTCGTCGTTGGACCACAACGCCTTGAACGAGGCCTTGATGCGTCGCCGCGAGCGCCGGCACAGCAGGTCGGCGAGCCGCTCGGCCTGCTTGGCATTCGCGTGGTTCTCGTCACGCATGCGCGTCGCGCGCGAGCAACTCGCGGCCATGACGAACAGCTCGTTGACCACGTCGACCAGGCGGAACAGGAAACCCTGGCGGCGTTCCAGCTTGGGCCCGTGCACGATCATGCCGTGGAACGACTGCCGCGCCAGCTTACGAGCGTTGCGTTCGACGAAACGCATGTGACGCGCCAGCGAGCCGAACTCGGAGTAGCGCGGCCAACGGCCCCATCCGATCCAGCGCGTCGGGTACCACCAGGCGTAGAACGCGGCGATCTTGGGCAATGCGGCGAGTTTCGCACCGCTGGACTTCCGCGGATCGATCAACGCGCCGGCGACCTGCAGGTGCTTGTCCACGGCCTCGCGGGCCATGAACAGGTGCATGATCTCGCTGGAGCCCTCGAAGATCGTGTTGATGCGGAAGTCGCGCATCATCCGCTCGACCGCGATCGGCTTGTCCCCGCGCGCGTCGAGCGAATGCTCGGTTTCATAGCCGCGACCTCCGCGGATCTGCATCGTGTCGTCGACGAGTTTCCAGCCCTCGACGGTGTTCCACTCCTTGGCCGCGGCGGCCTCGAGGCGGATGTCGTAGTTGCCACGATCGGCCATCTCGCTGGCCAGCAGCGAGAGCGAATCCATGCCGAACACCGTGGCGGCCATGTCCGCCATCTTGTTCGCGATCGCCGCGTGCTTGCCGATGGGTACGCCCCATTGCACGCGTTCGGTCGACCACTCGCGGCAGATCTCCAGGCAGCGTTTGGCGCTCCCCGTCGCGCCGGCCGGGAGCGACAACCGGCCGGTGTTCAACGTGACCAGGGCGATCTTGAGCCCCTGGCCCTCTTTGCCGATCAGGTTGGACTTGGGAACGCGGACGTTCTCGAAGCGGATCAACGCGTTGGAAAGCGCCTTGAGGCCCATGAAACGGCAGCGGTGCTCGATCTTCACGCCCGGCGTCGCGGTGTCCACGACGAACGCGCTGATGCGCTTGTTTTCCGGGTTGCGTGCCATCACGACCAGCAGCTCGGCCAGCGTGCCGTTGGTGCACCACAGCTTCTCGCCGTTGAGGATGTAGTACTCGCCGTCCGCGGTCAATTCGGCCGTGGTCTCGAGCTGCGCGGGGTCCGAGCCGACGTTGGGTTCGGTCAGGGCGAAAGCCGAGATGGCACCCGCGGCACAACGCGGCAGGAACTCCTGCTTCTGCTCCTCCGTGCCGAAGACCTTCAACGGCTGCGGGACGCCGATGGACTGGTGCGCCGACAGCAGCGCCGACAGGTTGCCGTCGTAGGTGCCCAGCAGCTCCATGATCTGCGAGTACTCGACCTGGTTGAGCTCGAGGCCGCCGTACTTCTTGGGGATCTTCATGCCGAAGGCGCCCAGCCGCTTGAGACCGTCGACCACGGATTGGGGGTACTCGCCCGTCTTATCGATCTCACCGGGATCGACCTGTTCCGCCAGGAAGCGCTCGAGTCGCGTGCGGAACTCGATGAATTCAGGTCGATTGGAACGGGTCGGGAAAGGATGGATCAGGTCCGACCGGAGGTTACCCAGAAACAGCTCGCGGATGAAACTCGGCTGCTTCCACTCCTTCTCGCGTGCATGCTCCGCGACTTCGCGAGATTCGCGCTCGGCGTCGGTCATCGGTTCGTGATCCTGATCCTTGGCCATCGGAGCCCTCCGATCTGTCGTTTCGCCCGTAATGATTGAATGAATTGGTAGTTAATTTACTTCCCGGCCGGCGATAGATCCACTGTTTCGTCGGGTTTACACGGAGGTCGGGACGGATCCGTAATCCGGAATCGTTGTTGCGCCAAAGAAAAAGGCGCGGCCGAGGCCGCGCCTCGTGGATTCCCGAGACCCTGGGGCGACCGCTATTCGGCGCCCTTCGCCAGCCACTTGATCAGCGGCCACAGCAACACGAAGAACAGGCCCGATCCGATGGCGATCATCGCGACCGTGCGGAACAACGTGGCCGGCGGCAGATTCTCCAGCGATCCCGCGACAAGGCCGGCAATCAGGTTCCCGATCGCCGCGCCGACGAACCAGATGCCCATCATCTGGCTGACCAGCCGGTCCGGCGCGAGCTTGGTGGTGAAGCTGAGTCCGACGGGGCTCAGGCAGAGCTCCCCGATCGTGTGGAAGAAGTAGGTCACGACCAGCCAGCGCATCCCGACCGGGCCGTCGTCGACGTAAAGCGAGCCCCAGGCGAGCACCAGGAAGCCCACGCCGAGCAGGATCAGGCCGGCCGCGAACTTCAGCCCGACCGAAGGGTTGTGTGAGCCCAGCTTGACCCACAGCATGCCGACGATCGGCGCGAAGATCACGATGAACAGCGGGTTGACGTTTTGCAGCCATCCTGTGGGAATCGGGTCGAGGAAACGAACCCCTTCGACGACCGTCCGGTTGGTGTAGTCCTCGGCGAACAGGTTCATCGACGATCCGGCCTGCTCGAACCCGGACCAGAACAGCGCCGCGCCGAGGAACAGGAAGAAGATCGCCCCGACGTGCCTTCGCTCCATGTTCGTATGACAGGCGAAGGCCAGCGTGTACAGGAAGTACACGATGACCACGCCGAGCAGGATGATCCCGGTCCAGCTGGCGAACTCGACGAGCGTCACGACGCCGGACGAGAACAACCACCAGATGAAGACGGCAAGCAAGACCACGATGCCGAGGCCGTACAAGAGCATGCGCTTCGCCTGGTCGTACTTGGCGACCGCGTCCTCGGTCAGCTCGCCGGCCTTTTCGAGGTACTTCTGTCCGAGAACGTACTGGATCAGCGCGAACGTCATCCCCACGCCGGCGGCGCCGAAGCCCAGGTGCCAGCTGACGTTCTCGCCGAGCGCCGAGCAGATCAGCGGGCCGAGGATCGCGCCGATGTTGATGCCCATGTAGAAGATCGAGAAGCCGGCGTCGCGGCGCGCGTCCTTACCCTCGTAGAGNNCGAAGTACGTGCCCACCGAAGGAACCGCCAGCGTGTAGTGACCGAGGGCGATGACCACGCCGCCCCACAGGACGGCCTTCTTCTTCCCGATCAAGCGGTCGGCGATCCAGCCGCCCGGCAGCGCGAGGAAGTACACGCTGAACGTGTACAACCCGTAGATCGCCGAGGAGTGCTCGACGCCCCAGGCCATCCCGCCGCGCGTCGCGTCGGTCATGAAGAGGATCAGCAGCGCGCGCATCCCGTAGTACGAGAAGCGTTCCCACATCTCCGTGAAGAACAGCGTGGCCAGGCCGCGCGGGTGGCCGAAGAACTGTTTTTCAGCGCTCATGCACACTCCCCCGGGTCGGAAACCGGTTCGCCCTTTTACGCGGAGAAGCGTTTCAAGTCAACTTGGGGGGAACGCTGGGCTCGCGGAGACTAGGTGGATTGCCCCATTTTGACGATGATCTTGTACTCGTCGGGTCGGACCGGCTGGACCGAGAGACGGCTGCGGTTGACCAGCACCATCTTGTCCAGCCCCGGCGTCTCACGGATCTCGGGCAGCGTGACCGGCCGCTTCAGATCCCGCTCGTGGCGGATATCGACGACGAACCAGCGCGGATCTTCGTGCGTCGATTTGGGGTCGTAGTACTTCGAGCGTTTGTCGAACTGTGTTGGATCCGGGTACCCCGCGCGTACGACCTTGGCCAGTGCGACAACCGCCGGGGGCTTCTCCTGCGAGTGGTAAAAAAGGACTCCGTCGCCGACCTTGATCTTGTCGCGGAGGAGATTACGCGCCTGGTAGTTGCGCACGCCGTCCCACAGAGAGGTCTTGTTCTTGCACTTCTTGAGCTCGGCGACCCCGAAGTCCTCGGGGTCCGATTTGAACAACCAGTACGCCTTGGCCATGGCCGCAGGCTAACCAGTTCCCGGCGACCGGGCAAGTTCGAGCTGGATTCCCAGAAGAAATCGACGATATGCTATCTCTGTAGGCTTCTTCGGAGGGGGCTTGAGCGAAGGGCCAAACACGAACGGCTTCTGGCCGCTGGATCGGTCTTCCTACACGATCCGCCGACGGGTCAGCATGCCCAGCACGCGCGAGTCGATCGGTGACGCCGTCACCCTGATCCTTGCCGTGGCGCGTGACTGCGGCTGCTCGATCGAGCAGGAGGCCGACCTCGAGATCGCCCTGCGCGAAGCGCTGGCCAACGCCGTGATCCACGGCAACGGCGAGGACGAGAGCAAGGGTGTCTTCGTGCGCTGCTACGGCGGATCGGACAAGACGCTGGTGCTGGTCCGCGACGAGGGCGTCGGTTTCGAGCCGGGCGACGTCCCCGACCCGCGCGGCACCGACCGTGTGCAACTCGACCATGGCCGTGGTCTGTTCCTGATGCGCGCGTTGATGGACCAGGTGGAATTCCGCCGCAGCGGCTGCGAAGTGCTGCTGTTCAAGCGCTGGGCCTGAGGTCATCGATGTCCCTGCTGGCCCGGCTTGATCTCGAAGAGTTGACCCCTGCCGCGTTGTGGTCGGCGCTCGACGACGCGACACGCGAGGCGGCGTTGAGGTCCGTCTATGGCGACGGTCCCGGTGGCGGCAAGGTCGAGGCGGACGTAGCGATCGCGAAGGCGCTGCGTTTTCGCCCCAACGCGGTCAAGCAGCTTCCGTTGGAGCGTCGCGTCGGCTACCTGATGAAGAACGTTCACGTCGACGACTCGCTGGCGACGACGTTCCTACTCGCCCTGCACCTGAACGATCGTTCGGAGATGCTGCAGACGTTTCTCGACGATCTCGAGATTCCTCAGCAGGATGGGCTGATCGACGAGAGCTACGACCTTCAGCCGCCGGAGCCGCAGGCGCTGGCTCGCGCGAGCTCGACCATTTACGAGAAATTCGGCAGCGAACGATCCGATCTCTATCTCGCCGCGCTGATCGCCATGGACGCGGTCACCTGGGGCGCGCTCGGCCAGATCCTCGCGGCGCGGAAGTAGATCAGGCTCGTTCTTCTTCGATCAAGACCGCCGTTCCGTAGGCCATGATCTCCGACGCGGCGGACATCATGTAACTCGTCGAGAATCGCATGTCGACGACCGCGTTGCCACCTTGCGCCGTCGCCTCCGCGGCCATCCGGTCGAGCGCCTGCTCGCGCGCCTCGGCCATCATCTTGGTGTACTCCTCGATCTCGCCGCCGACCACGTTCTTGAACACGGCGAGGATGTCCTTGCCGACGTGGCGTGCACGGATGGTACTGCCCTTGACCAGGCCGATAGTCCGGATCACACGATGACCGGCGATGGTGCTTGACGGGGTGATGATCATCGAAGCACTCCCTTGTACGTGTCTCGTTTGCGGGTGAACCACTTTTCGCGGGCGACCGAGATAAACAGGATACCTCCGCCCGTGGCTGCCGCGAAGATCGCGAACTTGATGAACCACGGAATGCCCGTGTTGGCGAGGATGGAGTGCACGGCATGCCAGCAGCCCCAACCGTACAGGATCGCCAGTCCCGCCGAGATGAGAGTCCAGGCGACCGCCCGCTCCGACCGGTTGTAGACCTTTTCCCAGTACGTCTCCCAGACTTCCTCCGGCGGTTCTCTGAAGGTCATCGTCGTGGTCACCTCTTTGACGTTCTTGAGTCGTTCGAACTCGGCGCTCAGATCCGCATCGCCGGAGAGCATCCGCTCCAGTTCGTCGTGATCCTGTGCCGTCAATTCGCCGTCGAGAGCGGCCATCATCAATGCGTGAGCACGCTCGGAGTGTGCATCGTGTCGTTTGCTCACGGTTCCATCTCCTCGATCGCGGCGGCCAGATTCCGCCGCGCGGAGTACAGGCGAGACATCACGGTACCGATCGGGATGCCGACGATATCCGCGATCTCGCGATACTTCAGACCTTCGAACTCTTTCAGGACGAGAACCTCGCGCTCGCGATCGGGCAGGGTCTCGATCGCCTGGCGGACCCTTCGACGCGTCTCCTCACGTTCGACGTTGCGCTGCGGGCTGCGTTGCCCGGAGCGGTACTCGGCGTCGTCGACGATCCAGCTCTTCTGTTCGCGCAGCTTGGCGCGATGCAGCTTCCGGTCGCGGATGAAGTTGAAGCAGAGGCGCCGCAGGATCTGGTAGAACCAGGTGTAGAACTGCATGTCCGGGTTGATCTTCTGCCGTGCACGGTAGGCACGCGCGAAGGCGTCCTGCGACAGATCCATCGCATCCTCGGGCGAACCGACGAAACCGAGCGCGGCGAAATAGGCGCGGCGCATGTAGCGTTGGACCAGCTCCCCGAAGGCCGGCTTGTCCCCGGCCTGCGCACGCAGGATCAGGTCGCGCTCGCTGACCACGGGCCTTTGTTGATCCACCAAGAGCTCCACGTGTGCAGCCCTCCGTCGACCCGGGTCTCGTCCGGGTTCGATCTTCGGTACCCGCACGAGGGAATTCTATTCGCTCGATCGGAACTGTTTTCAAATTGGGGTTTTTTCGCCGGTCAACTAGGATAGCCCGATGTCCTGGGAGCCCGGAGATCGCGTCGTGCACCGATTCAACCCGGAACTGGGTCCGGGGCTCGTCCGCGGCGTCGAGGGACGAACGCTGGTCATCGATTTCTCGGCCGGGGAAACCCTGCGCTTGGCGCAAAGCACGGACGCCCTGGCCCCGCTGACCCTGCCGGTCGGCGCGCGCGTCACGCTGCAACCCGCCAACGAGACGGTCACGATCGCGGCACTGCCGTCCGCCGGTGTCGTCCGCCTGACCGACGGACGCGAGGTGGCCGAGACCGATCTCTGGCCGCTGCACACGGGGGTCTCGCTGTTCGACAAGCTGGCCCACGGCGAGATCGACAACCTCGAAAGGTTCTCGTTGCGTCTCGACGCGTTGCATCTCGCCGCGATTCGTGAGGCCGACGGCCTGGGTTCGTTTCTCGGTGGGCGCATCCGCTTGTTCCCTCACCAGCTCCATGCCGCCGAGTCGGCAACGCGCACGCCGCTCGTGCGCTGGCTGCTCGCCGACGAGGTCGGCCTGGGCAAGACGGTCGAGGCCTGCCTGATCCTCAACCACCTGCTGCGCACGGGACGCGCCGACCGCACGCTGGTCGTCGCGCCGGAGACGCTGACCGTGCAGTGGCTGGGCGAGCTGTGGCGCAAGTACCACCAGGTCTTCGTGCTGCTCGACGACAGGCGGCTGGTCGACGTCGAGAAAGACTACGGTCCGGGGTTCAACCCTTTCGACGCGCACCGGCGCGTGGTGCTCGGATTGCAGACGTTGATCGACCGGCCCGAGTTGACCGAGCAAGCGGTCGAAGCCGGGATCGATCTGTTGATCGTCGACGAGGCGCACCATCTGCGACGCCCACCGGGCCACCCGGGCGACCCGGCTTACCGCGCCGTTCGACCGATCGCGGATCTCGGCCAGCATTGCCTGTTGCTGTCGGCGACGCCGCTCGAAGACGACGCGCACGGTTTCTTCCGCCTGCTGCAGTTGTTGCGCCCCGACGAGTTTCCCGAGGACACCGACTTCGAGCAACGTCTCGCCGACCGCGTCGCCCTTCCCCCATGCACCAGCGCGACTCGGCGGGTGGAGATCGGCGGGTTACCCCCGCGCGAAGGCGGTCCCGTGAAGCTGGACGACTCGCGGTCGATGTCCGATCTCGAGCGCGCGGTTCGCGCGCCGAGTGTACAAAACGCGCTCGAGCGCAAGAAGAAGTTGCGCCGGATCCGTCACGCACTGGCCTCGGGAGCCGCACTCGAGAAGATCTGCGATCCGAAGGAAAGCGAGCTGCTGAAACTCGCCCGTGCCGCGCAGGAACACGACCCGCGGCTGGACTGGCTTGCGGAAATGGCGCCGAGATGGCGTGCCGGCGGCGACAAGACGCTGATCTTCGTCGCGCACCGCGAGTCACTCGAGGCGATCAAGACGGCGATGAGCCGGCGCGTCCAGTTGCGCGTGGGACTTTTCCACGAGGACCTGTCTCCGGGCAAACGTGACATCGAGGTGGCTCAGTTCCGTCTGCCGACCGGACCCTCGATGCTGATCTCGACCGAGTGCGGCGGCGAGGGACGCAACTTCGAGTTCTGCACGCGGCTGGTGCTGTTCGACCTGCCGTGGAACCCGATGGTCGTCGAGCAGCGCATCGGCAGACTCGATCGGATCGGCCGCACGATTCCCGTGGAGATCGTCTACTTCGTCCCGCCCGACGGACTCGGAGCGGCAATCGCCAGGCTGCACGAATCGTTGGGGCTCTTCCGCGAGCCGCTCGGCGGACTGGAGCGCGAGCTGGCCCACGTCGAACCGGTGATCGAGCAGCTGGCGCTCGAGGCGGAGTTCTCCCCGTCGCACGAACGCTTCAACGAAGTGGTTGCCGAGGCCCGCGAGGCTCAGGGGCGCATCCAGGCCGCCGCATACCACGAGCTTCACCGCAACCCTTACCGCGCGGAGCTCGGTGACGGGATCCTCGCACGCGTCCCGCCGGATCTCGAAGAGCTGACGGCCGACGTCGTGCTCGGCGCGGCCGAGCAACTGGAGATGCACGTCGAGACCCTGCGCGGCGATGCTCGCTATGCGATCGAGCTGGGCACACGTGCCCGCGTCGAGTCGCTACCCGGCATCGCCGCAGGCGCCTCTTTCATCGGAACCTTCGACCGCGAGGAGGCGGTGCGAGACGAGAGCATCGACTTCTTCGCCTCGGGACATCCGCTCGTCGAGGGGATCCTGGCGCATCTCGAGGAATCACCGCTCGGCCGGGTCGGCCTGCTGCACACGCGTCTCCCCGGCGGTAAGGCCGGCCTGGGGCTTGCCGGGCTGTATAAGGAGGGTCCGCAGTTCCACGCCGTCGTCGTCGACGCCGACGGCCGGCGCCGTGAAGACTGGGAGCGGGCTCTCATGCGTCGCCCGCTCAAGAGCCGCCGCGTTCGATCCGACGACGTCACCTCCCAACCCGGCTGGCCCGCGCTCGTCCGCGCCATGGCCCGTCATCTCGAGCAGCACGGCCAACCGGTCGCCATCGCTGCCCTCGTCATCGAAGGTTAAGGGATTGGGGTCAGGTCTTGAATCTTGAATGACCAGCAGGCCGCTTTCACGGCAGTGGTCGGGTCCGATCATTCAAGATTCAAGACCTGACCCCAGTCTTCAGAAGCCGATGATGGCGATCGCCACGACGAAATAGAGCAACAGGCCGGTCACGTCGACGAGGGTGGCGACGAACGGTGTCGAGGACGACGCCGGGTCGACGCCGAGGGCGCGCATCAGGAACGGCAGCATCGAGCCGAGGATCACACCCCAAAGCACGACGCAGGTGACCGAGACCGAAACGGCGAGGGCCAGCTCGAACCAATCGTGTTCGAAGGAGCCGAGGCTGATGCGGGCGAAGCCGATGCCGGCGAGGATCGCCCCCACGGCGACACCGAAGCCGACCTCGCGGCGGAGCACGCGCCACCAATCACCGAGCGTGACCTCGTCGAGGGCCATCGCGCGCACCACCAGGGTCGCCGCCTGCGAGCCGCTGTTCCCGCCGCTCGAGATGATCAACGGCATGAACAGCATCAGGACGGTCAACTGCGCCAGCTTCTCGTCGAACAGGGCAATCACGTTGAGCGACAGCAGCTGACCGAGGAACAACAGGACCAGCCAGCCTGCCCGCTTGCGCAGCAGGTCGACGAAGCCGACCTGCATGTACGGCTGCTCGAGCGCCTCGCTGCCGCCGATCTTCTGGATGTCCTCGGTCGCCTCCTCCTCGGCCACGTCGAGCACGTCGTCGACCGTGACGATGCCGAGCAACGCACCGGCGCTGTCGGTGACGGGGAAGGCAACGCGATCGTACTCCTTGAACACCTGGACGGCGAACTCCTGGTCATCGGTGGCCTTGAGCGCGATGAAGTTGCCGTCCAGCAGCGCCTCGATCTTCGAGTCCGGCTCGGCGAGCAGCAGCTGGCGCACACGGAGATCGTCGATCAACGCCCCACGGTCGTCCATCACCGGTAGGACGTTGAGCGTCTCGCTGTCCTCGCCGTGACGGCGCACGTGGTCGAGCGCCTGCTGCACGGTCCAGTCGCTGCGGATCGCGATGTAGTCCGGCGTCATCATGCGGCCGACGCTGTCTTCGGGGTAGCCGAGCAATTGGTTCGCAACGCGGCGTTCTTCCGGCGAGAGCATCGCCAGGACCTGCTTCGTCGCGGCGACGGGAAGCTCCTCGAGCAAGCTGGTGCGATCATCCGGGGCCATGTCGTTGAGGATCTCGGCGACCTGCTCGCGCCCGAGGCTCTTGATCAGCTCCTCCTGCGCCTCGGGCTCGAGATGCTCGAAGACCTCGGTGGCCAGCTCGCGGCGCAAAACGCGGTAGACCACCGCACGCTTTTCCGCATCGAGGTAGCCGATCAACTCGGCGACATCGGCGGGCTCCGAATCGCTGATCATCGAACGCACGTCACCGAAGCGGCGCTCGTTCAGCGCTCGCTCGAGTTCGTCCCGTGCCGTTTCGTTGACCATTGAAAAGCCCCTGCCGGCGACTCGCCGCGCCGGTTGGCGCAGGGTAACATCGAGCGTCGATCCTTGGTATCTTTCCCGCTCCGGAGTGACTCGATGCGTCTGAAAGCTCACTTGATCGTGCTCGCCTGCGCCGCGGTGCTGGGTTGTGGATCCGAAGAAAGCGGCCTCGACGAGATCGTCGACTGGGAGGCCGCGCGCGATCAGGGGCGGCTCGCGATCACGGAAGGTCGCTTCGAAGACGCGGCGGCGGCCTATCGGCGGGCGTTGGAGCTTGCGGCCGATACGGAGGACCCGGATCACTACCGGATCATGAGTCTCAACGGGCTCGGTGAGGTCTACCGGCATCAGGGCGACGTGGCGCAGGCGGTCGTGCACTACCGGGAGGCGCTCGAGATCAAGGTCCAGGTCACGACGCCTTTCGATCTCGGCCTTGGCCGCGACTACACGAACCTCGCGATGCACCTGTTGCACGCGGGACGGTTGGACGAATCCGAGGAGGCCAACAACAAGGCGCTCGAGATCTTCGAGCTGCACCACGGCGGGGATCATCCGGACATCGGCCTGACACTGAACAACCTCGGCACGATCGCCTGGATGCGTGGCGACCCGGTGACGGCCGACCGGCACATGAGCCGGGCATTGGAGATCCTCGAGGCCTCGCCGCTCGCGCGGCATCCCGACACCGCCAGCCTGCTGAGCAACTACGCCCAGGTCCGGCTCCAGCAACAGGATCTCGACCGCGCCGAGGCGCTGACCGACCGGGCGATCGCAATCTGGACGGAGAACCACGGCCAGGAATCCTTGCCGGTCGCACGCGGGATGAACAGCCTCGGCGAGATCCTGCGCCGCCAGGAACGGCTCGACGAATCGGTGAAGGCGTACCGCCGCTCGCTCGAGATGATGGAGCACCACCTGGGCAGTGAGGACCCTGAGGTCGCGACCGTGTTGAACAACCTCGCGCTGGTCCAGCGAAGGCAGAACCGTTTGGCGGACGCGGAGGCAAGTTACCTCCGTGCAGCGCAGATCTTCGAGAGCACAGCCGGTGGCCTGCATGCCGATCTCGGCGCGACGGCGTTCAACCTGGGGCGCCTCTACACGGCGCAGCAGCGCTACGTCGAGGCCGAGCCGCAGTTCAAGCGGGCACTCGAGATCTACGAAACCGCGGCGGGGCCCGAGCACCCGAACGTCGCGATGGTGTTGCGCGGCTACGTGGAAATGCTGCGTGCCGTCGGGCGCGATTCCGAGGCCAACCCGTTGGCACAGCGGGCAGACCGTATCCTCGAGGGCTCCGGTTCGTGAGCCTCGCGCTGCAGACACGCGGATTGACGCGGCACTTCGGCGACCTGACGGCGGTCGACGCGGTTGACCTCGCGGTACCGGCGGGAAGCTTCTACGGGTTCCTCGGCCCCAACGGCGCCGGGAAGTCGACGACGATCAAGTGCCTGACCGGCCTGCTGCGGCCGAGCGAGGGGGAAATCCGGATCCTCGACCTGGACCCGCTCGCGGATCCTGTCGGGGTCAAGAAGATGATCGGCGTCCTGCCGGAGGACCTGGCTCTGTTCGACCGGCTGACCGCAGCCGAAACCCTCGGCTTCGTCGGTCAGATTCACGGGCTGAGTCGCGAAACGCTGGAACAGCGAGCCGAGGAACTGCTGACGCTGATGGAGCTCAACCGGCGCAAGGACAGCCTGGTTACCGATTTTTCCCACGGGATGAAGAAGAAGCTGGCGCTCGCGGTGGCGCTGCTTCCGGCGCCGAAGCTGCTGTTCCTCGACGAGCCGTTCGAGGGCATCGACGCCGTCGCCTCGCGACAGATCCGCAACCTGCTCAAATCCTACGTGTCGCGTGGCGGCACGATCTTCCTGACGTCGCATATCCTGCAGATCGTGGAGACGTTGTGCGATCAGATCGGCGTGATCCAGCACGGCCGACTGATCGCCCAGGGCAGCATGGAAGAAATGCGGCGCGGCACCGAGGACGGCCGCACGCTGGAGCAGATCTTTCTCGAGTTGGTCGGGGCTGAGGCCGAGGCATCCGCCGCGCTCGACTGGTTGACCTGATGTTGCGCACGATCCGGGCGTTCCTGTGGATGCGCTGGCGCATCTCCCGCAACGCGTTCAAGACGCGGCAGCGCGATTCGCTGGAGCAGATCTCACGGGCGCTCGGCGCGCTGGCCCCTGTGTTCATGTTGCTGATGCTCGTGCCGACGGTCCTGGCATTGGCCGCAGGCGGCGTCTTCCTGGGCTGGAAGATGGGCCAGGCCGAAACGGTGATGATTTGGAGGAGCTTCGGCTTCCTGGCGCTGCGCGGCGGTCTCGCCGTCGCCACGATCACCGTGTTGATCGCTCCGATGGTCCGGTCGAGCCGGGGAACCGGGTCCGAGACCACGCGCTTGCTGCTCCTGCCGATCCGGCGTGGGATGCTCCACGCCTCCGAGGTCATCGCCGCTTTGAGCGATCCGTGGCTGGGCGTGCTTTTTCCCGCCCTGGTGATGTTCCCGATCGGTATCGCGATCGGAGGTTCCGTTCTCGGCGGTGCGGTCTCGCTCCTGGGTGCGTTGCTGTTCGTCGCGATCCTGATGCTGGCCGTGTCGCTGGCGTCTTTCTTCATCGCGCTGATCTTCCGTAAGCGCAAACGCGCCGAGCGCTTCACCGCCGTGCTGATCGTGGTGCTGTCGATGTCGGGTCTGCTCTTCGCCCTTGTCGGTGATGAGTGGGAAGAAGGCTTGGAAAAGAAGAGGGACGCGAAACGGTTTGGCGTCGACGCGGCCGAGCAAGCGGCCGAGGACGATCCCGACCTGACGTTGTCACAACACGTGGATCAGCAACTGCCGTTCGGCGTCCGCTTCCTACCGTCGGAGGCCTTCATGCGCGTGGTCGAGGCGGCGGTCGACGGGCATGTCGCACAACTCGGCCTGAATCTCCTCCTGCTGGGAACCTGGACAACCTTGCTTTACGTCTCCTCGCGATGGGCTTATTGGCGTCTGCTCGAGACCCCCGAGACCGGCGGTGTGGAGGGCAACCTGGGCGCCGGGTTCCGCACGCGCTCGCTGCCGGGCGTGCGGCCCGCAGTCGCCGCGGTCGCCTTCGCGACGATGCGTCTCGCGTTGCGCACGGTTCGCGGAAAGACCGCCGTGTACCTGAACTTCGTCATCACCGCGATGATCTACGTGATCCTGATCCGCGAGCTCTCGAAGGTCGAGCTCCCCTCGGGGCTGAGCTTCGGGCTGGGAATCGGTTTCGCAGGAGGCTTCTTCACGCTCATCTCGCTGCAGCCGATCATGGCCAACGTCTTCGCGATCGATTCGAACGGGTTCACGCTGCAACTGCTCAGCCCGCTCAGCACATCCGAGATTCTTCACGGCAAGGTCGTCGGCTCGGCCCTGCTGGTCGCGATCTCCACGGCGTTGTGCTTCGGCATCGGGTTCGTGTTGGATGCCAAGGGGTCGCCGGTCGTGTGGCTCGCCGGATTCCTGATCCTGGTCGCCATGTTCCTGGTTTACGCCCCGATGACCCTGTTGTTGTCCGCGGTGTTCCCCAAGGTCGCGGACCTGTCACGCATGGGCAAGGACGGCAACCCGCAACCCATTGCCGGATTCGTCGCTTTCATCGCGGTGCCGTTGTTGCTCATCCCACCGGCGCTGACCGCGGCGGCGACGTTGATGATCGCCAAGAGCGGCCTGTTGACCCTCGCGGGAGCGCTGGTCTGGCTCGGCGTCGCGATGGCGATCTACATCGTCGGGATGCGTGCGTTGTGCGTTTTGTTCGAACGCCGGCGCGAAAATCTGTTGCTCGTCGCCACGGGCCGCTGATGGCCGACGCGCTCGAGTTGGCGTTCCGCCGCGCGGCTCGCCGATTGATCGACCGGGACGGGCGTTGGCTCGTCGCGGTCTCCGGCGGCGGCGACTCCGTCGCCTTGCTGCACCTGCTGGTTCGGTTCTTCGACCGGGCCCCCGGGCAACTGGTCGTGGCGCACCTCGACCACGGCCTGCGCCGCGGCTCGCGCACCGATCGAACGTTCGTCGAGCGGTTGGCCCGCTCGCTCGATCTCGAGATCCATGCGGAGCGGCGGGACGTCGGGAAAGCACGCAGACGAGACGAGTCACCCGGGGAGGCCGCTCGACGGGTGCGCCGGGGGTTCCTGGTCGAGACAGCCGGGAGGTTCGACTGCGATGGGGTCGNNACCGTTCTGATGCGGCTCGCGCGAGGGGCGGGGGCGGCGGGGCTGGCGGGTATCCCGGAATCCCGCGGCCTGTTTGTGCGCCCGCTTCTCGGCCTGGAGCGCGTGGCACTGCGCCGCTGGCTGCGGGCCCGCCAGCTGGAGTGGCGCGAAGATCCGTCGAACCGCGATTTGCGGTTCGATCGCAATCGGGTCCGGGAGCGGGTGGTCCCGCTCCTCGAGTCGCAGTTGAACCCGCGCGCCGCGCGCCACCTGGCGCACGCCGCGCGAATGTTGCGTGACGACGCCGCGTACCTCGACCGGCTGGCCGAGCGCCACCTCGCCGAGGCCAGCCGCGTCGACCGCGACGGCCGCCCCGTGCTCCGGGTCGAGCTCGTCAAGGCGTTCGAACCGGTCATCGCCCGCCGTGTCGCGCTGATCGCGCTCAAGCGCGCCGGAGTCGATGCGCGGCGCATCGGCCGCAAACACATCGAGGCGTTGCTCGGCCTGACCGCTCCCCCGGGCAACCGCGAGATTCACCTCCCGGGAAAGATGACCGCCCGGCGAGTGCGTGGCGAGATTCGCTTCCAACCGCGCAAGCCGGTCTGAAATCAACGTCCCCCGCCTGACGTTATCTTGGGTGACAGAGCGACTTTTCGGGGGAAACCCGCTGATCGTGCCGGGAGACCGCCAATCGGTGAAGACGGCCACAAAACAAAGGATCATGGCACCGCGTAGGGTCGTTCTATATATTGAGAGTGACGGGGTCGTTCGGCCACGGAGGTTTTCTTCTTGAGTTCTCACGTCAAGACCATCCTGATCTGGTTCGTCGTGATCATGGCGCTGGTCGTGGGCTATCGGATCTTCGATGCGGAGGCCCGCAACAGCAAGCGGCTGACCCAGTCGGACTTCTACGCCAGGGTGGCCAGCGGCAAGATCCTCGAGGTCACGGTCACCGGAGACGAGGTCGGTTACGAGATCCGCGGCCTGCGCCGGCCCGACAACCCGGGCAGCGGCGCCGCCAACGTCCCCTTCACGACTTATATCGTCCAGGATGCGGACCTGATCGCGGACCTCCAGGCCCAGGGCATCAAGGTCACGGCCGAGCCCCCGCGCAACACCTCGTTCCTCACGACCCTGTTGATGTGGTCGCCGATGCTGCTGTTCCTCGGCGTCTGGATCTTCTTCATGCGCCAGATGCAGAGCGGCGGCAACCGCGCCCTCTCGTTCGGCAAGTCGCGTGCCAAGCTGACCTCGTCGCAGGGCCGCAAGGTCACCTTCAAGGACGTGGCCGGCGTCGAGGAAGCCAAGGAAGAGCTGCAGGAGATCATCGAGTTCCTCAAGGAACCCCAGAAGTTCCAGAAGCTCGGTGGGAAGATCCCCAAGGGCGTCCTGCTGATGGGCCCTCCCGGAACGGGCAAGACGCTGCTCGCCCGCGCCATCGCCGGCGAGGCCAACGTGCCGTTCTTCTCGATCTCGGGCTCCGACTTCGTCGAGATGTTCGTCGGTGTGGGCGCGTCTCGCGTCCGCGACCTGTTCGAGCAGGGCAAAAAGAACGCTCCCTGCATCATCTTCATCGATGAGATCGACGCCGTCGGACGGCACCGCGGCGCGGGGCTCGGCGGCGGTCACGACGAGCGCGAGCAGACGCTCAACCAGCTGCTCGTCGAGATGGACGGCTTCGAGACCAACGAGGGCGTGATCCTCATCGCCGCGACGAACCGGCCCGACGTCCTGGATCCGGCGCTGCTGCGGCCCGGCCGCTTCGATCGTCAGGTGGTCGTGGGCCGTCCGGACGTTCGTGGGCGCGAGCAGATCCTCAAGGTGCACATGCGAAAGATCACCGTCGACAAGAAGGTCGACGCTTCGGTGATCGCGCGATCGACACCCGGTTTCTCGGGAGCCGATCTGGCCAACCTGGTCAACGAAGCAGCCCTGCACGCGGCGCGGCGCGGGCGCAAGTCCGTGGTCCAGATCGACTTCGAGGTTGCCAAAGACAAGGTCTTGATGGGGCCCGAGCGCAAGTCGATGATCATCAGCGACGACGAGAAGCGCGCGACGGCCTATCACGAGGCCGGGCACGCCCTGGTCGCGCTCAAGGTGCCCAACGCCGATCCGGTCCACAAGGTCACGATCATCCCGCGGGGGCGCGCGCTGGGCGTGACGCAGACCTTGCCCATCGATGACCGTCACACGCATTCGATGGAATACATCGAGTCGACCATCGCGATGCTGATGGGCGGCCGCGTGGCGGAGGAGCTGACGCTCAACCGGTTGACCACGGGCGCCAGCAACGATTTCGACCGGGCCACCGACATGGCGCGTAAGATGGTCACCGAGTGGGGCATGTCTGAAAAGCTCGGCCCGCTGACCTTCGGCAAGCAGGAAGAGCAGATCTTCCTCGGTCGCGAGATCAGCCAACACCGCGACTACAGCGAATCGACCGCCGTCTTGATTGACGAGGAGGTCAAGCGGATCGTCATGCGGGGGTACGAAACGGCGAAGCAGATCCTGACGGACAACAGGGAGGCGCTCCATGCGATCGCGGAAGCGCTGCTCGAGCGCGAGACGATCGAGGCCTCGGATATCGAGTTGATCCTCAAGGGCCAGCCGCTGCCGGATTTGATGCAACCCGCGTCGGACGCCGAGCCGGACGAGAGCGTCCCGCTCTCCGATGAGCCGGCAGACACCGAAACCGACGGCCCGGCCGTGCTCCCCAAACCCGGCGAGCAACCGGCCTGATCCACTTGTCCCGGCGCGAAAACGGGCCATATTTAAGGTCATGCAACCGCGCGCGGAATACGAGTTGACCTTTGCGGACGGCGGCGTCATGAGCCTCGGTCTGCGGACCCGGGTGATGGGCGTGCTCAACGTGACGCCCGACTCCTTCTCCGATGGCGACCTCTACCCCGATCTTCCGTCGGCGCTCGAGCGCGCCGCGCGGATGGTCGACAGCGGCGCCGACATCATCGATATCGGAGGCGAGTCCACGCGGCCCGGTGCCGAGCCGGTCGACGAGACCGAGGAGATCAACCGGGTCGTTCCGGTCGTCGAGGGTGTCAAGAAGGAACTGGACGTGCGCGTCTCGGTCGACACGCGCAAAGCCGCGGTGGCGCGGCGGGCGATCGACGNNGAGATGCTGCCCCTGCTGCGCCAGACGGGCACCCCGGTGGTGCTGATGCACATGCGCGGTGAGCCGCGGACGATGCAACGCCAGACCCGTTACGAGGACATCGTCGCCGACGTCGTCGGTTTCCTGCGCGATGGGGTCGATACGGCAACGAGGGCGGGTCTTCCGGATGATAAGATTCTCATCGACCCCGGTATCGGCTTCGGCAAATCGGCGGCGGGGAACATGACGCTGCTCAACGAGTTGCCTGCACTGGCGGAAATCGGGCGGCCGATCCTGGTCGGCGCGTCCCGCAAGTCGTTCATCGGGGCCGTCCTGGACCTGCCGGTCGAGGATCGGCTGGAAGGGAGTTTGGCGGTCGCCGCATTTGCCGCGGCACAGGGGGCGCACATGGTGCGTGCCCACGATGTCCGGGCCACGCTGCGGGTGGTTCGGATGATCGACGCCATCCGCAGCACGCAACGTCCGGACCGACCGTAGCGCAGCGGAAGGCCGGAGGCAGAGACGATGTTCGAAGGCCTTTACACAGCGCTTCACCTTCAAGAGTTGACGCTCCGCAGCGTCCTCGACATCGCCATCCTCGCCGTCCTGATCTACCAGTTGTTGCTGCTGATTCGCGGGACTCGGTCGGTCAACATCCTGCTGGCGATGGCCGTGCTGGCGTTGCTCTGGGTGTTGACCGGGCCCGGGCTGTTCGAGCTCAAGGCCGTACACAGCGTGCTGGGCAACCTGTTGTTCTACATTCCCCTTGCCGTGCTGATCCTGTTCCAGCAACAGATCCGCCAGGCGCTCGCGAGTCTGGGCACGAACCCGTTCAGCGCGTTCCTACCCAAGAGCGTCGAGCACCGGCTGATCGACGAGGTCGCGCTCGCCGCGGCAGCCTTGTCGAGCAAGCGCGTCGGCGCGCTGATCGTGATCGCACGCGACATGGGCCTGCGCACGTTCTGCGAGACCGGGATCGCCCTCGACGCGCTGGTGTCGTACGACCTGATGATCAACATCTTCATCCGGCGTTCGGCCTTGCACGATGGCGCGGTGATCATCGAGGGTGGGCGGATCAAGGCCGCCTCTTGCTTCCTGCCGCTGACCACGCGACCGAGCCTGTCGCGCAGCTACGGCACGCGACACCGCGCGGCCATCGGCATCAGCGAAGAATCCGATGCGGTGGCCGTGATCGTCTCCGAGGAAACCGGCGGAATCTCGATCGCGCTCGGGGGCAAGATCATCGAGGGTCTGAACGCACAGACGTTGCGCGACCACCTCGAGGAGGCGCTGGCCTCGCAGATGGAAGAGAAGGAATCGACACCGACCCTGGTCGCGCGGGAGGCCGGCGATGCTTGACCGCGTGCTGGTCAACTGGCCGCTGAAGCTCTTCGCGGTGTCGCTGGCCTTCGCGATCTGGGTCTTCGTCTCCGGTGAGGAACGCATCGTCCAGGACTTCGAAATCCCCCTCGACCTGCAGTTACCGGACAACCTCGCGCTGCTCGAGGTGCCGCAGGCGACGGTTTCCGTCCGGCTCCGCGGCCCGGAGAGCCAGATCCGCCGGCTCAACCCCGTCGGGATGGAGCTCGGGGTCGAGCTGGGCGACCTGCCCGCGGGCCGTCGCGAGGTCACGCTGTCGAAGAGTGACCTCACGGGCGTGCCTCGTGGTGTGGACGTGGATTACATCGATCCGCCCAGCGTGAGCGTGCAATTGGACGAGCGCGGCCAGCTCAAGTTCCCGATCGACGTGACGTTCCTCGGACAGCCGCCGCAGGGATACGCGTTCTACGGCGTGAGCGTCACGCCGAACGAGCTGACGCTCGAGGGACCGCTGAGCCAGCTCGGGCTCGTCGAGTCGCTGCGCACGGAACCGGTGCGTCTGGACCAGCGCACCGAGCCGTTCACGGCGACGATCAGCGCCGTGCCGGGTCACCCGTCGCTCCGAGTGGTCGAAACGACGCCGATCAAAGTCGATATCGAGGTCGACGTGGCGCCCGTCGAGCGCACGTTTACCGGCGTGCCGATCGAAGCGGTCGGCCAGGTCTACCAGACCTCGGTATCCCCGACCCACACCGCGGTGACGCTGTCCGGCCCGCCGGCCCTGCTGAGCGCTTTGCGCTCGAGACAGCTTCGCCTGGTCGTGGATGTCAGCCAGCTCACGCCGTTCGACCAGCCACGCCAGGTCCCCGTGCGGCTCGACCTCGTCGATGTTCCCGTAGAGCACATCTCCAGGATCTCGATGAAGACCGTCGGCCGCCGCGAAGCCTCCGTCCTCGTCTCGGAGCGAAGATTGTAGTGAGCAAAAGACTATTCGGAACCGATGGGATCCGCGCGGTCGCAGGCGAGGAGCCCCTCGACCCCGCCACCGTTCGCCGTTTCGGCGTCGCTTTGACGCGCAGCCTGGGCCGGACCGCCCCACGGGTCGTGCTGGGAAGGGACACCCGCGAGTCCGGTCCATGGTTGCGGGACGCCCTGGCGGCGGGAATCGCGGCCGGCGGCGGCGCCGCGGTCGATCTCGGTGTCGTCACCACGCCCGGGCTGGCCTGGGTCCTGCGCGCGCGAGGCTACGACGCGGGCGTGATGATCTCGGCGAGCCACAATCCGTTCGAGGACAACGGATTGAAGGCCTTCGACTCGGCAGGCGTGAAGCTGTCGGACGACGTCGAGCGGAACATCGAAGCGCTGATCCTCGACACCGGAGTAGACGATCCCGGCGAGCAAGCCGGCTCCACCCGGAAGCAGACGAGCGATGTTGACGGTTATGTCGAGCATCTCGTCGGTGCGCTCGATCGCGGGCGGCTTTCCGGCCTGCGCATCGCACTCGATTGCGCGAACGGTGCGGCGTGCCAGATCGCCCCGCGAGTGTTTCGCGATCTCGGCGCCGAGGTGCTGACGATCGGTGTGGCCCCCGACGGGCGCAACATCAACCTCGACTGCGGCTCGTTGCATCTAGAGAAACTCGCGGAGTTCGTGCGGGCGAACGGGTGTGACTCCGGTCTGGCATTCGATGGCGATGCGGATCGCTGCCTGGCCGTCGATCGGCACGGGCGTGTTGTCGACGGTGACGCGATCCTGTTCGTGACGGGACGACGGCTCAAACGTGACGGACGGCTCCCCGGCGACGCCGTCGTCGCCACGATCATGAGCAACTTCTGGCTCGAGGAGCGACTGGGCGCCGAAGGCGTGCAACTCCATCGCACGAAGGTCGGCGACAAGTACGTGCTGGAAACCATGCATCGCCGGAAGCTGGCGCTCGGTGGGGAGCAATCGGGCCACGTGATCTTCGGCGATCACGCCACGACCGGAGACGGGATCCTGACCGGGCTGCAACTGCTCGATGCGGTCCTGGCCGGCGACGAGTCGCTGGACCGGATTGTCGATGGAATCGAGCCCTATCCGCAGGTTTTGATCAACGTACGCGTCTCGGATAAGCCCGACCTGCGATCTCATGCAATCATTGGACCGGCCGTTCAGGGTGTGGAAGACACGCTGGCAGGCACGGGCCGAGTCGTTTTACGTTATTCGGGCACGGAACCTCTCGTACGTGTCATGCTCGAGGGAAAAGACGCGGACCAGGTCGGCGAGCAGGCGGAATCGTTGGCTGAGGTGATACGAGACGAACTGGGAGTCTGACACTTGAAGCTGCTGGGCCTCGAACTGGCGACACCGCTTCCGCAAGGCGACGGTGCGCGCACGATGGTGCTGCTCGGCGACGACGGCAGCGTCGAGAAGATCCAGCGCGTTTCCGAAGTGCCCGCCATCGCGGCCACGGTCGGTCGTCTCACCGACGGTGAGCCGTTTCTTCTCGGGGTCGATGTTCCGGTGGTCGTGCCCGCGAAGGCGGCGCGCGTGCGCCCGGTCGAGAATCTGCTCCGCCGTCGCTTCCGACAGAAGATGCATGCCGGCGGCCGCGCCTCGGCCGACGAATCCGGGCTACCCGGAGAAACGTTGCTGGCAGGCCTGGCCACCGCGGGTTTCCCGTGTCTGCCCTACCCCGACCGTGATCGCCGAACGAGCGGACTCGCCGAGACGTTGCCGGCATTGGTCCTGAAGTCGCTGCTGTGGCAAAACTCGGCGGCGTCCGGGGAACGCGACCTCGCGAGCCAGGAACAACTGTTCCGCGCCTGGACCGCGCCGGCTTACCGCCGCTCCGCTTTGCCGGCACGCGCCGGTTGGGCCGATCAGGCGGTGGCACTGGAAACCGCGTTGAACGCATTGGGGACGATCGAGGGCTACGACTTCTCCGCCGTGCGTGAAGCGCTCGCGTCGGCGGCCTCGTCGGAGAAAACGGAGAACGCCGCAGCGCTGCTCGACGCGATCCTGATCGGCGGTACCGCGAAGCGTTACCTCGACACACCGGAGAGCTGCCTGTTCGCCGGCGAGCGCGACGACGGCTACGTGATCGTTCCGGCGGACAGCCTGATGCGCCGGCTGTGGCTCTCCGATGGTGGACAGGCGAGCGGTGAGTTGTTCCCGCAGGCATCGTTGCGCGAGCGGCTCGGCAACGAGGCCCGGCTGCGATCGATGGACCTGTTGAACGTCCCGGGTCGGCCGGCACGGCTGGAGGCGACGTTCAACGAATCGCCGTTGTACGAATTCGACAACATCGACGAAATGCTGTGGTGGAAACATTGTCGCCATCTGGCCGGGCCCAAGATGCCGGTCAACGGCCTGCAGGAAATCCAGATCGAGCTGAGAGCCGGGGACGAGGAGCCGGGCGCCTCGCTACGGCTCGTTCGCAGCCGCCACCAGGCTTTGTCGTTCCGTTTCGACCGGCCCGAGGCGTGGCGCCGACACCTGCCCACACGGGACAATCGCACCTACCCGTTCCGCGTGGTGCGCGCGGTCTACGACACGGCTCCGAGCGCGTAGTGCCCCCCGAGCTGGTCTTCTATGACGGGCATTGCGGCCTCTGCCATCGCACGGTGCTTTTCCTCGTCGCCCGCGATCCCGAGGGCACGCTGTTCCGCTACGCACCGTTGTTCGGCCCGACGTTCGAAGACAGGGTGCCGGCGGACCGACGTGAGGGGCTTGCCGACAGCGTCATCGTACTGTGCGACGACGGCACGTTGCTGGAACGCGCGCAGGGTGTGTTCCACACGCTGCGGCGCATCGGCGGTTTCTGGGGCCTGGTGGGAACCGTCGGAAGTTGGCTTCCGAACGGCTTGTCGGACTGGGGGTACGATCGCATGGCCGCGGTCCGACACCGCCTCTTCAGGCGACCGGAGCAGGCCTGCCCGAGAGTGCCCGCGGAGTTGCGCCCGCGCTTCCTGCCCTGACGAGCCCGAGTGCCGCCGGGAATGAACCAAGATAGACTGTTGTTCGCCGAGGGGGAGGCGGGGAGCTGTCGTGAATCGTCGTCAAATCATCGCCGTCCTGTTGATCGCGGCGGCCGCGCTGCCGGTCCACGCGGGCAAGGCCGCCGAGGTGCGCGCCGAAGCGTTTCGCCTGCTCAACCAGGGTGTCGCGGCCTATCGCAAGGGGCTCTACGCCGACGCGGCGGATAAACTCAACCGCGCGGCGTCGATGGCGCTGAACAACTTTCGAGCGCATTACTACCTCGGACTGGCGTTAATCGGCGACCGGCGTTACGACGACGCGATCATCGCGCTCGACATCGCGCTCGATCTCGACCCCAACCACCTGCAGAGCCACGTCGCGAAGGGCGATGCCCTGCTCAAGCAGGGCGATCTGGACGAGTCCAAGGCGAGCTACACCCTCGCGCTCAAGCTGCGACCGGAGTACGCGCCCGCGCTGGACGGGCTGGCGCGGCTCGAGGAAGCCGCTGCCGAGGAGAACGCGGCGATCGCCCTGTACCAGCGCGCGATCTCCAGCGATGCCGGCTACGCACCGGCCTACATGCACCTGGGCGACCTGTACCTCGGCCGGCGCCAGTTCGAGGAAGCCGTTCAGTTGCTCGAGGAGGCGGTGTCCGTGCGACCGGACTTCGCCGATGGCCTCAACCGGCTGGCGCAGGCCTACGGCAAGTTGGGTCTCGACACGCTCGCCATCGGCACGATCCAGAACGCACGCGAGCTCGAGCCGAACGACCCGTCGCACGCGGCGACGCTCGGTTGGCTGTACCTCGGCCAGGGCCTGACGAAGAACGCGGAGACGTGGTTCCTCGCGGGGCTCGATCTCGACCGCGCACACCCCGAGTCACGGCGCGGGCTGGCCGAGGTGGCGCGACGTCGCGGTCAGTACGAGCTGGCGCTCAACCAGGTCGACCGAGCGCTGGCGGATGAGCGTCTCGAAGCCCTGGAACGACGCAGGCTGCAGGAGTATCGCGACGGAATCGATGACGAGCTCGAACGGTTGACCCGCCTGGAAGAGTTGCGCGACGCCGGGGCGGCCAACCCCGACGACTTCGCGCAGCTCGGGATGATCTACGCCGCGCGTGCGGACTGGAACGCTTCCATCGAGGCGCTGGAGGCCGCCGAGGGCAGCCATCTGCGCGATGAACGGCTCGGCTACGTGTTGTTCCGCGCGGGGCGTTTCCGTGACGCGCTGCAGGTCTACGATCGGATCGACATCAGCGGCAGTGTCGAACACGCGATCAACCGGGGCGTTTGTGCCGCCCGGCTGGGCCACGACATCAAAGCCGTCGAGGCGTACCGCCGGGCGCTCGAGCTGGACCCCGGCAACCGCACCGCCCAGCTCTACCTCGGCAACGCGCACCTGCGGCTGGGCGAACGCGAAAAGGCCGTGGAGCAGTACAAGGCGTTCCTCGGACACAGCACCCGTGGCGAGGCCGCCGAGCGCGTACGCCGGATCCTGACCCAGATCGCACCCGAGGCGGTTGCAGAGAGCCACGATCCGCTGGCGCCGGTCAAGACGCCGGAGGAAGAACCCGGTTCGGAGGGATCGTGATGCGTTGCTGCAGAGGTTGGTTCATCCTGGCGATCGCGTTGCTGCTCGCCGTGCCGTTCTCCATCCTGCTGGCCCAGGACGCGACCAAGCGCCGCGGCTTCTCGATCGAGATCACCGAGCCTGCAAACCAGGAGCTCGTGGCGGGCAAGACGAAGATCGCGGCCAAGGTCAAGATCGACGATCCGGACCTGCTCGACCGCGTGGAGTTCATCGTCGGCGACGAGGTGATCTTCGTCGATCGCGAGCCGCCGTTCGAGTGCTTCCACGATTTCGGCGAGGAGTCGCGCAGCTGGATCGTGCGCGCGATCGCCTACCACGTCGAGGAGGTCACGGTCAGCGACGCGGTGATCTCGCGCAAGCTGCCCTTTACCCAGATCGAACGTGTCAACCGGGTGATCCTGTGGGTCACCGCCACGGACAAGGAGGGCAACCTGGTCACCGACCTGACCAAGGGAGATTTCCGCGTGTACGAGGACGGCGCGGAGCAGAAGGTACTCGATTTCCACGTCGAGACCCGTCCGATCAAGATGGCGATCCTGATCGACACCTCCGGCTCGATGGTGGACAAGATCGAAGAGGTGCACGAGGCGGCCGGGGCGTTCGTCGAGAACCTGCGCGAGATCGACGAGGCGCTGATCATCGACTTCGACGAGAACGTGTTCCTGATCCAGGACCTGACGTCCGACGTCGATGCGCTGAAGGAGTCCATCGAGTCGACCGAGCCGCTCGGCGGAACCGCGCTGTACGACGCGCTGCACGCCGCCTACCGCAAGATCGGCACGATCGAGGGCCGCAAGGTGATCGTCGTGCTGTCCGACGGCGAGGACACGCTGAGCCAGTTCGGTTTCGACCGTGTTCTCAAGGAGGCCAAGACCAATTCCACGATGATCTACTCGATTGGCCTCGGCATCGAGGGCGGCGCACCGCGGCGCGACGTCCTGCGGGAGTTCTCCGACAACACCGGCGGCGAGTTCTACTACATCAAGAAGAAAGGCACGCTCGGTGGAGCCTACGAGCGCATCGCCGAGGAGCTCGGCAAGCAGTACTACCTGACCTACTCGACGACCAACGAGGAGTGGAACGGGCGCTGGATCAAACTGCGCGTCGAGAGCCTGCGCGACGACATCAAGATCCGCGCCCGACGCGGCTACTTCGCCGTGCGCACCCCGGGCATCGGCGGCTAGTGGGGCGGCTAGTGGGGTCAGGTCTTGAATCTTGCGTCATCGGTAATCGATGTAGATTTGCCGGCGCAAGATTCAAGACCTGACCCTACTAGCGGATGAAACCGTCGGGCGCGATCGGCGTCTCCGGAGGCATCAACTCCAGCGGCGACGGGACGTAGTCCGGCGGCTGCTCGATGAGCTGCACGACGAGTGCGCTGTCGGTGGCGAGCATCAGCCGCTGGTTCACCGGCAGGAAGCCGATCCCGACGATCTCGAGCCGCCACTCGCCGACGGGCAGGCCGTTGAAGCGAAACGCGCCGTCCTCGGGTGTGCGCAGTTCCAGCGGATCGACGGCCCCATCCTGTCGCACGATGCGTACGGAGATCTCGCCGAGACCGCTCCCGTCGGTACCGCGAATGATCCCCGCGACGTCAATCGCCTCGCCACTCTGCGGCGTATCGCCCGCGGCGCGCAGATCGGCCTGGCCCGGCTCCATCGTGACCTCGACGACAGCACGAAACGGGTACTTGAGCCGTATGCCCTTCTTGACCTCGGAGCCGTAGCCTTCGCGGTTGAGCCGCACGGTGTAGTCGCCGTCCGGGAGACGATCGACGAAGAAGGCGCCATCGGCCCCGCTCGTCGTCAGGTAGAACGTCGACGCATCGGTGTCGCGCTGCACGACCACCATCGCCCCGACGACGTCGCGCGTGCGCGATTCCCGCGCGGTCCCCTGCA
>JABAOH010124064.1_pt1 | contig 38577 bp, 40 predicted proteins | sample 7062181 | NCBI WGS metagenome assembly JABAOH01 (sample SAMN14538630, study PRJNA623070) | marine sediment metagenome | biome: marine biome [ENVO:00000428]; feature: marine pelagic biome [ENVO:01000023]; material: deep marine sediment [ENVO:00002113]; isolation source: pool of 5 deep marine... | reverse complement strand
CGGCGCGGGTGAACCACGATGAGGGTGGCGCCCAGCTCCTGGGCGGCTCGCCGCACCCGCAGGTAGAGGGTGCCCACCTCCTCCTTGAGGTCGGGGCCCCACAACAGGATGGTGCGGGCGCGCTCCAGGTCGGAGATCCGGGCACGGGGGGTGACTGCCGCCAGGAACTCGGGAGCGAGCCCGTCATCGAGCTGGGCGTCGAGGTGGTTGGTGCCCACCACCGTCCGCAGGAACTTGCCGAAGGCGTAGGCATCCTCGTTGGTGCCGCGAGCGCCTCCCAAGCCGGCGACGGCGTGGCCTCCGTGCTCGTCGATCACCGCACCGAGGCGCTCCGCCACCAGGTCGAGCGCCTCTCCCCATGACGCCTCGCGCAACTCGTCCCCTTCGTCTCGCACCAGCGGCGCGCGCAGCCGACCTTCGGACCCGATGAACTCGAAGCCGAAGCGGCACTTGTCGGAGAGCCAACCCTGGTTGGTGGGTTCGTTGTCCACCCCGAGGAAGCGCAGCACCTGGTTCTGGCTCGACTGCACCGAGATGCGGCAGCCGACGGTGCAATGGGGGCAACTGCTCTCCACAGCCGCCAGGTCCCAGGGTCGCGCCCGGAACCGGTAGGGAACGGCGGTGAGCGCCCCCACGGGGCAGATCTGCACGGTGTTGCCGGAGAAATAGGAGCTGAAGGGCTCGTCGGGGAACGTCTGCACCTGGGTGCCGTAGCCCCGGTCGGCGAACTCGATCAGCGGGTCGCCGGAGATCTCCTCGGAGAACCGCGTGCAGCGGGCGCACAGGATGCACCGCTCCCGGTCCAAGTACACCAGGTCGGAGATGGGGATCGGTTTTTCGAAATGGCGCTTCTCTTCCACGAAGCGGCTCTCGCCCGGCCCGTAGCCCATTGTCTGGTCCTGGAGGGGGCACTCCCCGCCGCGGTCGCACACCGGGCAGTCGAGAGGGTGGTTGATGAGGAGGAACTCGAGGATGCCTTCCTGAGCCTTCTTGACCGTGGGGCTGGCGGTGTTCACCACCATGCCCTCGGAGACGCGGGTGGTGCAGGAGGTGGTCATGATCGTGCCCCGGGGCGTCTCCAGCTCGACGAGACACATGCGGCACATTCCCACCGGGTTCATCCGCGGATGCCAGCAGAAGTGGGGGACATAGGTGCCGTGCTGGATGGCCGCCTGGATGACCAACTGGCCGGCGGGAACCTCGACCGAACGGCCATCGATAGTGATGTTCACCGTGTCAGCCAATGGGGCAGCCTCCCCCGTGCACGTGCTCCAGCACCTCGTCCTTGAAGTACTTGACCAGCGAGTGGACCGGGGATACCGCCGAGGGGCCCAGCGGGCAGATCGTGGTCATCGCCGGCGGCCAGCGCAACCCGGGGCTGATGCCGTCCGAGACGTCCAGCAACAAGTCGACGTCGATGGTGCGGCCCGCCCCGTTCTCGATGCGGCGCAGCACCAACTCCAGCCAGGTGGTGCCTTCCCGGCAGGGGGTGCACTGCCCGCAGGACTCGTGGGCGAAGAAGCGGACCACCCGCTCCGCCGCTCGCACCATGCACGTAGTGTCGTCCATCACCACCACCGCCCCCGAACCGAGCATGGAGCCGGCATCGTTGCAGTCGTCGATGGTGACCGGCAGATCGAGGTGCTCGTCCACGAACCAGGGCGCCGAGGCGCCTCCGGGGATCCACGCCTTGAGGGTGCGCCCCTCGCGCATGCCGCCGCCCACTTCGTAGATCAGCTCCCGCCAGGTCATACCCATCACGATCTCGTAGTTCCCCGGCCGGGCGAGATGGCCCGACAGGCTGAAGAGGCGAGTGCCTTGAGAACCCTCGGGACCGAGGGCGGCGTAGGCGGCGCCACCGTGCTCGATGATCCACGGCACGTTGGCCAGCGTCTCGACGTTGTTGACGATCGTCGGCATCATGTAGAGGCCCTTGGCCGCCGGGTAGTAGGGGGGCTTGAGCCGGGGCTCCCCGCGCCGGCCCTCCAGGCTGTTGAGCAGGGCGGTCTCCTCCCCGCAGATGTAGGCGCCACCCCCCAGGTGCACCGTGACCTCCAGGTCGTAGCCCGAGCCCAGGATGTCCGTTCCCAGGTAGCCGGCGGTGTAGGCCTCCTCGACTGCCTGCTGCACTCGCCGAGCGGGCCGCGGGTACTCACCCCGGATGTAGACGAAGGCGTGGTGCGCCTCGTTGGCGTAGGAGGAGATGATCACCCCCTCGATGAGCTGGTGGGGATCTCGCTCCAGAATCTGCCGGTCTTTGAAGGTGCCCGGCTCCGACTCGTCGGCATTGACCACCAGATAGGAGGGCCGCTCCTCGGCGAGGAAGCTCCACTTGACCCCGGCGGGGAAGCCGGCGCCTCCCCGGCCCCGCAGATTCGAGGCCTTCATCTCGCCCACGATCTGGTCGCGGGTCATGTCGAGTGCCTTGCGCAATGCCTGGTAGCCCCCGGTGGCCTCGTAGCGGGCCAGGGTATGGCTGTCGGCGGGATGGGCCTCCATGCGACCGGTGAGGATCTGCGGTGCGGTCACGCCCTGCCCTCCCGGGCGCTGCCCAACGGCCCGAAGGCCGGCACCGGCGCCGCCGCCCCCTCCGTGTCGGGCGGACCCCAGTCGAAGGAGCGCCGTCCTCCGAAGAGCTGCTGCATCTCGTCGGAGAGCACGACCTCGGGGGACGCCTTGCGCAGCCAGTCCACCAGGTCGGCCACCTTCTCCGCTGAGAAGCCTTCGATCAGCTCGTAGTTGACCTGCACCGCAGGCGCGCCGCCGCAGGCGCCGATGCACTCCACGTGCTCCACACTGAACAGGCCTTCGGCGTCGGTCTCACCGTGCGGGACCCCGGTCTCGTCCTCCACCCGGTGCAGCACCTCGTCGGCCCCGCACAGCATGCAGGAGATCGAGGTGCAGACGGAGATGAGGTAGCGGCCTACCGGCTCGCGTTTGTACATCGTGTAGAAGCTGGCTACTGCCTGCACCTGGGCCGGGGTGAGGCCGGTCAGCTCCGCCACCCACCGCATGCCGGACTCGGTGAGGTATCCCTCCTCGAGCATGGCGAGGTAGAGCAGCGGCATCACCGCCGACCGCGGCTCCGGATAGCGGGCGAGGAAGGCGTCGGCCCGCGCCAGTGTCTCCTCAGACAGCGGCACAGTTTCTCCTCGGGGCACGGCCCCAGGTTCTCAGTACTTGGTACTTGGTACTTGGTACTGGTGTTTCCATCACCGATCCACGTCTCCCAGCACCGGATCGAGAGAGGCGATCGTGGCCACCGTGTCGGCGACCAGCGAGTCGGACATCATGATCGGCAGTCCCTGCAGGTTGACGAACGACGGCGTGCGCATGCGCATGCGCCAGGGACGCCCCCCACCGTCCGAGACCAGGTAGCAGCCCAGCTCACCCCGGGGAGATTCCACGGCCGCGTAGACGTCTCCCTCCGGAACCTTGAATCCTTCGGTGAAGATCTTGAAGTGATGGATGAGGGCCTCCATCGACTCGTCGATGCGAGCCCGGGGCGGCGGTGTCACCTTGCGATCCTCGGTGCGGTGGTCGCCTGAAGGCATGGCGTCGGCCACCTGGCGGGCGATCCGCAGCGACTCGTGCATCTCGTCGATGCGAACCCGGTAGCGGTCGTAGACGTCGCCGTTCGCACCGGTGGGGACGTCGAACTCGTACTGCTCGATCCCCGAGTAGGGCATGGCTTTCCTCAGGTCCCACGACATGCCCGTCGCCCGCAGCGTGGGACCGGTGACCCCATACGCCAGGCACTCCGCGGTGGTGATGACGCCGACGTCGCGAGTGCGGCCCTCCCAAATCGGGTTCGCCCTGAGAAGGTCGTCGTACTCCTTGATACGGGGCGGGATCGATTCGAGGATCTCCTCGAGGTCCTCCTCCCAACCGTCGTGGAGATCGGCGGCAACTCCGCCGGGACGGATGTAGTTGTGGTTCATGCGCAACCCGGTCGTCTTCTCGAAGAAGGCCAGGATCAGCTCGCGCTCCCGGAAGCCGTACAGCATGATCGACAGCGCCCCGATGTCCATCCCGTTGGTCGCCAGCGCCACCAGGTGGCTGGCGATGCGGTTGAGCTCGGTCATCAGCACCCTGATCGCCTGAGCGCGCGGCGGGATGTCCACCCCGAGCAGCTCCTCCACCGCCAGCGAGAACACCAGCTCGTTGTGGAACGGAGACAGGTAGTCCATGCGGGTGACGTTGGTGGGGCCTTGCAGAAAGGTGAGGTTCTCGCCGGTCTTCTCCATGCCGGTGTGCAGATAGCCGATGATCGGCTTGGAGCGCCGGATGATCTCACCCTCCAGCTCGATCTGGAGACGGAGCACTCCGTGCGTGGAGGGATGCTGCGGCCCCATGTTGACGATCATCCGCTCCTCGTCGGAGGCCTCGTCCGCGATGACGTAGTCGTCGGACACCACCGCCCCCAGTTGTTCCTGCAGGCGGCGGTCCGTCTCCTCCAGCGTCATCTCCTGGGCGCCCTCGTCGGTTGCCGCCAGTACCCACGGCGGCTCCTCGGTCCCGGCGACCCAGAGGTCGCGCACCTCGGTCTCCTCGTGCTCAGCGGTTTCCCTGTCGCTCACGTCACCCTCGGAGCATCTTTGAACTGGACCGGCACCGCACCTACCGCGTAGTCCTTGCGCAACGGGTGTCCCACCCAGTCGTCGGGCATCAAGATCCGGGTCATGTCCGGGTGGTCGGGGAACGTGATCCCGAACATGTCGTAGACCTCGCGTTCCAGGAAATTGGTGCCCGGGTACAGCGGCACCAGCGAGGGCACCTCTGCGTTGTCGGCCGGTACCGGCACCCGCAGCCGCAGGCGCAGCCGGTGCTGGAGGGAGAGCAGCCCCACCACCACCTCGAAGCGGACGGGGCGCCGGCCCAGGTAGTCGACCGCGGTGAGGTCGGCGCACATCTCGAAGCCGGCGTCGCGGGCGGCCTCGGCGAAGCGGCGGAGCTGCTCTCGCGGCACCACCGCAACGTTCTCGATGCGGGTGGGCTGCCAGTCGGCCTCTTCGACTTGCTCGAAGAGGGCGCGCAGCACCGGATGGTCCGGCAAGGACCGCTCCTCGGAGCCCGCCGCGGCTTCGGACTGGGGAGCCCCGGTGGTCTCGCCGTCCATCAGTGAACCAGCTCGCCGCTCATGATCTTGTCGTGCAGGGTGAGGATCCCGTGCATCAGCGACTGGGGCCCAGGAGGGCAACCGGGGACGTAGATGTCCACCGGCACCACCTGGTCGACGCCTTGCACCAGGGCGTAGTTGTTGAACATGCCGCCCGTCGACGCACAGGCGCCCATCGACATGACCCACTTCGGATCGGGCATCTGGTCGTACACCTGTCGGAGCACCGGGGCCATCTTCTGCGACACCCGCCCCGCCACGATCATCAGGTCGGCTTGGCGCGGGGAAGCACGAAACACCTCCATGCCGAAGCGGGCCAGGTCATAGTGGGCGGCACCGGTGGCCATCATCTCGATGGCACAGCACGCCAGGCCGAAGGTGACGGGCCACATGGAACGCGTACGCGCCCAGCGGGCCGCCTTGTCGAGCGTCGTGGTCAGCAGGCCCGGCGGTGAGCTGGCGCCGGCCATCAGGCCGCCTTCTCGCCGCCCGCCGGCTCCTCACGCCGGTAGCGGGCCCGGCGAGGGATGTTCCAGTCCAGTGCCCCCCGCTTCCACACGTAGCCCAAGGTCTCCAAGACCAGCAGGGTGAAGATGCCCGCCGCGGCGACTCCGTACCACCCCAGGTCCTGGAACGACACGGCCCACGCGAAGAGGAAGATGATCTCTATGTCGAAGATGACGAACAGCATCGCCACCAGGTAGAACTTGACCGGGAAGCGAGCGGCCGGTTCCACCTCGGGCACGATGCCGCACTCATAGGGAGCGAGCTTCTCGGGGGTGGGATGCGCCGGCGCAACCCAACGGGCGACGGCCAGTGCCCCGGCTGCGAACACGACCACCAGCCCGAACATCAGGGCGATTGGCAGGTAGTCGGCTAGCTCCACACCATGCTCCTCCGCTGCTGCTCTGAGATTAGGGAGCCACCCGGCGAAGTGACAAGATCAGCCAGGCGGCGCCCGCTCGCATCGGCGAGACGCCCGGCGGCTCATGCCCCAGGCCCTGACATACTGGGTGTGACAGCCGGCAGCGAGGTAGAGCCATGGCCCAGTCGACCAGCTACGACGAGAAGACGGCCCTCGTGGTGGTGGACGTGCAGAACGACTTCGCCGACCCCGCAGGCGGTCTCTACGTGAAGGGCGGGGAAGAGGTGGTGCCCGTCATCAACGCCGAGGTAGACCGGGCCCGTGGCGCCGGGGCCCTGGTCGTCTACACCCAGGATTGGCACCCGGAAACGACCCCCCACTTCGCCAAGGACGGTGGCATCTGGCCGGTGCACTGCGTGCGCGACACCTGGGGTGCCGCCTTCCACCCGGACCTGGTAGTGGACGGCCCGGTAGTGCGCAAGGGCTCGCACGGCGAGGACGGCTATTCGGGGTTTACCATGCGCGACCCCGAGAGCGGGCAGGAGGCTCCCACCGAGCTCGACGACCTGCTGCGGGAGCGGGACATCGGGCGGCTGGTGGTGGTGGGCTTGGCCACCGACTACTGCGTGAAGGCCACCGCCCTCGACGGGCTCCGGCTGCAGTACCGGGTGGAGTTGCTCACCGACGCGGTGCGCGCGGTGGACTTGGAGCCGGGCGACGGCGAACGGGCCCTGGCCGAAGTGCGCGCCGCTGGGGGCGAGGTCAACTAGGGGATCATTCGGGGATCCGGGGCCGGACGGCGCTCAGCGTGGCTCCGGAACGGCCCGTACCAGGGTCGCCAGCATCCGGTAGGCCCGCTCGCCGATGCTCTGTTCCTCCTCTTCGAGGAGGTTGGCCATCACCTTGAGTACCCATTCCATGAGCGGTTTCGAGCGCAGCCCGGTATGGGTGAGGGTGCGCATCACCCAGGGGTGGCCGATGGCGCGTACGAAGATGCGGGCCATCTTGTAGTAGAGGCCGTAGGTGTCGTCGAGCGCCTGCGGGTAGCGCTGCAGCAATCCCAGATCACCGGCTGCCAGCGCCACGTCGATGTGCTCAGCGGCCAGCCGCCCCGTCTCGTACGCGTAACAGATGCCCTCGCCGTTCCAGGGGTTGATGGCGCCGGCGGCGTCGCCGGCGACGACCCAGTTCGCGCCCGCCCGCGGTCCCACCGAGAACCCCATGGAGAGTTTGCCGCCCTCGGGGCGAGTGAGCGCCGCCTCCGGCGACAGCCCCCAGTACGCAGGGGCTCGCCGCACGTAAGCGTCCATCATGTGGGAAGTGTTCACCTGCTTCCAGCGCTTGAACGTGGACAGCAGGCCGACCCCCACGTTGACGGTGCCATCCCCCAACGGGAAGACCCATCCGTAGCCGGGCATGGACGCGCCCGAAGGATCGCGAATATCGAGCTGGCTCTCCATGAAGTCTGCGTCGGCAACCGGGCTGCTGAAGTAGCCGCGCGCCGCCAGGCCCATCGGATAGTCGCGACGGCGGTGGGTGCCTAGGGCGCGCCCAAATCGGGACAGGGTGCCGTCCGCCACCACCACCGCGCCAGCGGAGACGTGCTCCACGCTGCCGTTGTGACTGAGCTCCACCCCGGCGAGTCGACCCGACTCGAGAAGCGGCCGGGCCGTTATCTGCTGGAGCACGCGCGCTCCCTGCTTCTCCACCAGAGCAGCTACTTGCGCGTCCAGGTCGCGCCGCCGGATCACTCCGCCCCAGTCGGGGAACCGGGAGTGGCGCGGCCACTCCAGCTCCAGCATGAGATCGTCGCCCGCGTAGGAACGGAGGCCCGCCACCCGGTGGAACTCGGGCACGGCGAAATCAAAGCCCATATCGAGGAGCTGACGGATCGCCCGCGGAGTCAGCCCATCGCCGCAGGTCTTGTCGCGCGGATACTCCTTGCGCTCGACCAGCATGACGTCGCGACCGGCGCGCGCCAACCAGTAAGCGGCGGCGGACCCGGCGGGACCGCCTCCGACGACGACAACATCGGGGGAGGTGGTGGCCACGACGGGAAGCCTACCGGTGCGCCCGGGCTGCCGGTAGCCCGCGCTCCCAGCCCTCCGATTGAAGGAAATCGCGGTGCCGGGTCTATATTCCGTCCCCGTGGCTTCACCCCGTGTGCCCCGGGCGACGGTGGCCCGCCTGCCGCTCTATCTGCAGTGCCTGGAGCAGCTACCGGCCAGTCGCCGCACCCTGTCCTCGAACCAGTTGGCGCGCATGGCCAACGCCAACCCGGCCAAGGTGCGCAAGGACCTCTCTTATCTCGGTTCCTATGGGGTACGCGGGGTGGGCTACGACGTCGCCCATCTGCGTTTCGAGATTCGGCGCGAGCTGGGACTGACCCGGGAATGGCCGGTGGTGATCGTCGGTATCGGCAACCTGGGCTCGGCACTCGCCAACTACGGCGGGTTCGCCGAGAGAGGGTTCCGGGTGGTGGGCTTGTACGACGTCGCCGCCGAGAGGGTCGGAGAGCGGATCAACGGCCTGCTCGTGCAGCACCTGCGGGATCTGGAAGGGGACGTGCGCCGACACACGGTGGCCATCGGGATCATCGCCACCCCTGCCTCGGTCGCCCAGGAGGTTGCCGATCGCCTCGCCGCCGCTGGGGTCCGGTCGATCCTGAACTTCGCCCCGACCGTGTTGCGGATGCCCCCGGGCATCGAGGTGCGCCGGGTCGACCTCTCCACCGAGTTGCAGATCCTCAGCTTCTACCTGCAGCGGGAACACACCGAGGGTTGACACCCCGGAGCGGCGTCGCCGGCTACTCGTTGCCCCGTTCCTGTTCGCTCTCGTAGCGGTGCAGCGCGGTGAGGAACATGGCGAAGAGGATCAACGAGGCGAGCATGAAGCCCAGCGGGATGATGCGGATCTCGAAGGCGTTGAGGCCCTCGAAGTCGACCGGGCGGGGGCCGCGAGGAGCGTAGAGCACGAACAGGAGGCTGCTGATCGAGGCCCAGCCGAACAATGCAGTCCCGCTCACCAGGAACCCCAGCTTGCGTCCCATGTTGGTCCTGTTGAGGAGGTACACGCTGCCGTAGAAGACGAGCATCGCCGCCAGGGTGAGCACGATTCCCGTGAACACCAGGTTGGCCGACAGTATCTCCCGGAACAGCTCCCTCATCTATTTCCCCCGCAACGTGTCGCCGCGCAGGTAGTCGACGGTGAGCCGGATGTCCTGCTCGGAGAGCGTGGTCCCGAAGCCGGGCATGCGGCCCGAGCCCATGCCGTTCACCCCATACTCGACGCCCTGCTGCGAGCCGACCACGATGAACTGGACCATATCCTCGGCGGTGAGGAACTGCACGCGGGTGCGGCCCTCGAACAAAGCAGGCCCGAAGCCGCCGGAGGCGGTCTCCTGCTGGTAAGGGATCCCCGCCGAGTAGCCGGGAGTGTGGCAACGGGCGCAGTAGGCGTTGTAGAGGCCGACCGCTTTCCGTGCCTGGGCGACGTCGCCGCCGAAGGTCGCCCTCGCTACTGCGTCGAAGTCGACGTCCCACAGCCGCAGCTCTGCGGCCTCGCGGAGAAAGTCCAGGCCCCCGGTCGCCTGCGCCAGCAGCTTCTCCTGGTTGTCCGTGGTCACCCGCAGCGACAAGGCCCGAGACTCCACAGCCGAGGCTGCCTGCTCGGCGGCCGCGGCGTCGGCCAGACCGGCGACACTCTCCGGGTTGGTGGGATCCAGACTCGTCGCCAGCGCCGGATCGCCCAGCTCGTCGGCAGCCCGCTGCGACACCTCGGTGATCGACGTCTCACCGACATCGGACACCCCGTCTCCGTCGGTGTCGAGACCGCCGGCGGCCGCCTCGACGGCCGCCATCATGTCGCGCGCGAGGGCCTCCGCAATGGGAGCCAGCGCAGGGGCTCGTTCGATGTCGGCTACTAGCTGCTGCTGCTCCTCGATGGCAGCGGCGACGGTCTGGTCGCCGTTCTCGATGCGGCCCACCTCCACCTGCCAGCGCGCCTCGATCTGGCCGAGGGCTTCCTCCTGTGAGATCTGCACGCTGTGGAGGTACGCGATGAGGTCGCTGACCTGCTGGTCGTTCATGGGGCCTCCTCCGTCGACGCCCCAGGCCGGCATCGGCGAGTTGAGAGAGCGCCCGTAGACGGTCCAGAAGGCCACCTCTTCGTCGTCGTAGCGGTAGAAGATGTCGTCGAGCGGGGGTGCCAGCCAGGAGACGGAGATGCCGCTGCGCTTCTCCAGGTACGGTGCCGAGCCGCCGCCCAGGTCGGCGCCGTGGCAGTTGATGCACTGAAACTCGGCCACCAGCACCGAGCCGTGTTCCACCGCCGCCTCGTCGAACTCCTCGACGAAGCCCTGCTGCCGGTTGACCTCACCCAGGTAGTAGAGGGGAAGCGACAGCGCCAGGAACGCAGAGAGCACTACTGCCGAGGCGAGCACCTTGTCGAGACGGCGCGTCTCCAGCTCGTCGTCGGTCTGAAAAGGGGCGATGTTGGGGGCCACCTCCTCGCGACCCCTCCCGCGCACGCTGGAGGCGACCAGGAAAGCCAGCCAGCCGATTGCCGCCAGCGTCACCAACGCGATGACCATGCTGTTGACCGGCACTCACTCTCCCGCAGTGATGGCGATGCAAGAGGGGCCCTGTGGGTACGGGACCGACTTGGCCGACGCCCTGGGGGTCTCGATGATGGAGCCCGTCTTGATGAGCAGCCTGCCCGCCTTCTCCTCCAACACGAATCGATCGAGGTTGCGAGGCGCGGGACCGGCCTCGTACTCACCGACGACGTTGTACTTGGAGCCGTGGCATGGACACTCGAAACCCTGCGAAGTGGCGCACCACGGAACCCGGCAACCGAGGTGCACGCAGCGCTGCCAGATCGCCATGAGGCCGCCAACGGATACCCCGAGGTCGGCGAACTGGGATCCGGCGAGAGCACCGTCGTCGACGGGTACCACATACGCCCGAGCCTCGGGGATGAAGAGGGGGGCGATGGAACCATCGGCCTGAAAGACCTTGGAACGCAGATCTTCCAGCTCGCCGGCGTCGACATCCGATCCGAAGCCGCCCGACAGCCGGGGCCACATCATCGCCAAGGAGTTGACGCCAAAGAGCGCCAGGAAGGCGCCGAAGGTGCCCAGCAGCGCCCGATTGAAGAACTGCCGGCGAGTGACACCAGCCTCCTCTTCGGGCACCTCCTCCAGACGCGGCACCGCAATGGTCTGCACCGCCACCCCGGTCGGGGGACCGGCCGGAGGTGCGGCGACCTCCTCCACGGGTGCCTCCACTTTCACCACCTCGGCCGGCGCCTCGGCCGTGACCTCCGCAGGCGGGGTCTCGATGGGTGGCGCCTCGGTGGGCGGCGCCTCCGGCTTCGCCGGCTCCACCCTGCCAGCCTCCGGAGCGGCACCGCGCCGGTAGGCAATGGTGAAGGCCCCTACGGCAGCCAGCACGGCCACTGCCGCCACCGAAGCGAGAAGGATCTCGGTCCCGGTCATTGCTCGAAATCTATCCAGTCCTTGAGGTCATCGAACCAGATCCCGTCGGCCCACGGATAGGTGAAGTTGAAGCCGGGTCCCCGGAACAGCACGCCGAGGATGGTGAGGGTCGCTGAACCCATCAGGAAGATAGTGAACATCATGATGGCGAACTTCCGATCCGCCGGCTTGGTGGACGGGTTGCGGTCGAAGTAGGGGACCGCCATCAGGCCGAGGATCCCCACGATGGTGGGAACGGTGACGCCGGCGATCTGCGGGTCGAAATACGACAGCAGCTCCTGAAGGCCGAGGAAGTACCAAGGGGCCTTGGACGGATTGGGAGTCAGGTTGAAGTTGGCCCCTTCCAGCAGCGGAGCCTGCAGGATCACCGACAGCACGATCAAAAACGCGGTGATGGCCAGCAGGGCGACGAACTCGATGATCAACAGGTGGGGCCACACACTGACTTTGTCGGTGGGCTCCGCCTTGACCTGCTGGATGGCCCTGGCCTTGACGACGGTGAGGAGGCGCTGGGTGCGCACCCCTTCGGGCACCGGTGCGGTGGGGGGCGGCGCTACCGCGGTGGCCACGCCCCCGGCGGCGGGAGCCGCCGCGGGCGCCTCCTCCGGCGGTGGCGACGGAGGGGAAGGTGCCGGCCCCGGAGCCGCGGCGGCGGGTGGCTCGGCCGCAGCGGGAGGCTCGGCGGCGGGTGGCGCAGCCTCGGCTGCCGGCGGGATCTCGGCGGGCGCGGGCTCGCCGCGCATCTCCGCCAGCACCTGCTCCACCGGCACGCCGAGAGCCTTGGCCTTGGCTGCGGCGGAGCGGCGTACCAACTCCTCGGGGATTGCGGCCGGGGCCTCCTCGCGCGGCGGCGCGGCAGGGGGCGCTTCGGCGGCCGGGGGCGGGGCCGGCTCTGCGGGCGGTGCTTCCTCGACCGGAGGCGCTTCGGGCGGTGCTTCTTCGACGGGCGGGGCCGGCTCTGCCGGCGGTGCTTCCTCGACCGGAGGCGGGGCGGCAGGGGGCGGTGCCTCGCCCCGCATCTCTGCCAACACCTGCTCCACCGGCAGGCCCAGCGCCTTGGCCTTGGCTTCTGCCGAGCGGCGGAGCAACTCTTCCGGGATCTCGACCATCCGGGCTCCCTACAGCGGCCCCGAGATGCCGCCGTCCTTGCGCACCCTCCAGAAGTGGACGGCCATGAAGATCACGATGATGAAGGGCAGGAACAGCACGTGGGCCACGTACCAGCGGAGCAAGGTGTTGGCCGACACCTCTACCCCGCCGAGAAGCACGAAGCGCACCTGGTCGCCGAAGACGGGGACGAAGCCTGCCATGTTCGTGCCCACCGTCACCGCCCACAGCGCCAGCTGGTCCCACGGGAGCAGGTAGCCGGTGAAGGAGAGCAGCAGCGTGAGCACCAGCAGCACCACGCCCACCACCCAGTTGAACTCGCGCGGTGGCTTGTACGCGCCGTGGTAGAAGACCCGCGACATGTGCAGGAATACGGTGAGCACCATGAGATGCGCTCCCCACCGGTGCATGTTGCGCACCAACGTCCCGAAGGCAACGCTGGTGGAGAGCGCCGCCGTGTCGGCGTAGGCAGCCGCGCTGGTCGGCGTGTAATAGAACATGAGGAAGATGCCGGTGATCGTCAGGAGGATGAAGAGGAAGAAGCTCAGCCCGCCAAGGCAGAGCGTGTAGGAGAGCCGCACGCCGTGACGCTTCACCTTCACCGGGTGAAGGTGATAGAGCACATTGTTCATGATGACGTAGGAGCGGTTGCGGGGGCTGTCCGTATACGCCTTCTTGAAAGGCGAGCCGGGACGGAACACCGAGTCCCACACCTGGCTACCGCGGATCCGGGCACCCAGTTCGGCTGCCCGTTCTCGGGTGCGCTCCGCGAGCGAAGTCCTGCCGTTGCCGTCGGTCACCTTCTCCGAGTCCTCCTCACCAGCGCATTCCGTACGCGTAGCCGTTCTTGAAGTCGCGCTGCCCGGTGTCGACCTCCCAGGGATCCTCGTACAGCCCGGCCTCTATGGCCTGCTCGGCGAGCGAGCCCTCGAACTTGCCAAGGGTGATCACACCCGTCGGGCAGCGGTCGATACACAGCGCGCAGCGGGTGCACTCGTCCTCGTCCACCACGAAGAAGCCGAAGTTGCCGGGATCCTCTCCGGGGTGGCCCACCCCGTGCGCCTCGCTGATGGCATCCAGCGACAGGTAGTGGATGCACTTCCAGGGGCAGATGTCGACACACCCTTCGCACAGGATGCAATCCGCTTGGTCGATGTGTAGGAACTGCTTGGGCTTCACCGACTCCTTGAGGTAGTCGCCGTCCACCATCGCCAGCTGGTAGTCGTCGCGGAACGGGGGCGTCTCGAACCAGACGTCGGTGCGGGCCATCAGTCGCTCCCCTTCACCAACGGACGCCCGTAGGGCGAGGTCTTCACGACCGGCTCCGCGATGACCGGCTTCTTGGCCATGGCCTGCAGTTTGTAGGCAAACACGATCACCACGCCCAGCATGATGGTGTTGTACGCGCCGGAGACCGCGTCCTTGACCGTGGCCGAGGTCAGCTCGACCTCATTCCCCAGCACGAGCCAGCGAGGGATGGTGAAGGCGACGCGCTGCTTGGTCATGCCCAGTGGGCCCTGGCTGAGGTTGAGCCACTCCGACGGCACCACCCCGAACAACAGTACCAACTCGATCCACACCAGCCACGCGGCCAACGAGGCCCGCACCCAGGTCATATCGCGATGCAGCACCCACAGCAGCGCGGCGCCCCCCAGCATCAGCTGGGAACCGGCAAAGGCAACCACTTGGGCGAGGGTGACCCACTGCCACCCCCGCGGGATCCATCCCAGCGTGTCGACCTCGACGGGAATGGTCTCGCCGGCCACCACCTCGGAGGAAGGGAAACCCGCATAGTGGGCAACCACGATGCCCACGGCGAGGAGCAGCGTCCCGACGATCAGACCGCCCGCACCGAGACGCGTCCGCTGCGTGTCCGTGAGCTGACTGAGTCGGTTCATCCGCGGGCCCGGTCCTCGAAGGTCGACGAGTCTTGTTGAACCGGCACACGCCCGTTGTCGCCGGTCCGCTCGACATTACTACCACACTCCGGGGACAGCTGAGAATCCCCCCCCTCTTTGACGAGGACGGCAGCCGCCGGGAGAATGCCGCGTATCGTGGGGCGGGACGCTCCGGATGGCGTCCACGGCCCCGTGTCGGAAGGACGGCAGGGAGCAAGGAGCGGCCTTGGCGGCAGCCACGGCAACCGAACCTCGGCGCGCGACGCTCTTCTCTTCAGGGGAGCCCGACTCTGCCGCCCGGCGGCACCTGGTGGTCGGCACGCTGTTCCTCGGAGCCGCCGGTCTGCTGGTGATGCTCCTCTATCTCAAGCTGCCGTTCCCACTGTTCTTGCAGACGGTGCCCGCGTGGAGCTTCGGGCGGCTGCGACCCATGGCTCTCAACGCCGCCGTGTTCGGCTGGATCACCCTCACCTACCTGGGCGCCGTCTACTACTTGCTCCCCCGCCTCACCGGCGCTCCTCTGTGGGGAGAGCGCATCGCCAACGCCAACCTCTGGGCAGCCGGCATCGTCTACCCGGCCGGCATCGTCGCCATCGGGCTCGGCGGGAGCCAGGGGCGCCAGTTCCTCGAGTTCCCCCTGTGGCTCGACCTCCCCGTTCTGGCCACCCTGGTGGTGCCTGCGGTCATTGCCACTAGGACCGTGCAACGGCGGCGCGAGGCCAACGTGTACGTCAGCGTCTGGTATCTGCTCGCGGGCCTCTATTGGATGGTGGGGCTGTACGTGGTGGGCAACATCCCCGCCCTGGGAGGGATCAGCGGCCACCTCCAGGCGACGTTCTTCTCCGCAGGACTGACGGGCTTGTGGCTGACGGGGACGGGAGTGGGCATCGCCTACTACCTGCTGCCGGTTCTCACCGGCAACCCTCTCTACAGCCGCTCGCTGGCGCTCATAGGCTTCTGGTCGCTCGCTTTCGCCCAAGTGTGGGTAGGACAAGCCGACTTCATCTACGGGGTGGCGCCGGACTGGCTAGAGACCGTGGCCGCGGTGCTGTCGCTGGCGCTGGTCGTTCCGGCGTTGGCGGTGGCCACCAACTTCGCCGGCACCCTGCAGGGCCGCTGGAACGCCATCGACGAATCGATCCCCCTCCGTTTCGTCCTCACCGGTGCGGTGGCATATCTCTTCGTGGCGGTGCTGGTCGGCCTGCAGGGGTTCCGCTCGGTGGCGGCGATCGTCGGCCTCACCTCTTGGGGTGAGGGCACGCTCTACGCCACCTTGTTCGTCGTCGCCGGCCTGTGGGTAGCCGGCTTCGCGTACTACGCGCTGCCCCGACTCACCGGCCGCCGCCTCTTCAGCCCGAGGCTGGCGATCCTGCATCTGCGGCTCACCACGTGGGGAGGAGGGGTCGCCGCGATCCTGCTGTGGGCCGCCGGGGTCGTCTCCGGCTACGCCTGGGCAGGGGGAGCCTTTGCCGGAGCTGCTATCGGCTCGGGCGAAGGGTTCCTGGAGACGGTGCGGTCGGTGTACCCGCTCTACACGCTGGCCAGCCTCGCCGCGTTGGCTGTGTTCGCCGGTCAGGTCGTCTTCATCTACAACGTCGTCCGAACCCTCACCTCCGGCACACCGGGAGAGCTGGAGGTGCTCGTCCCCGCCGAGGTGGACGATGAGTAGCGATTTGCTCGCCGCCGCCGCCGCCGCCATGGGCGCGCCCGAGGCGATGGTGGAGCGCTCTGCGGAAGCGCGAGCCAGGGCCGACGGAATCACTACGGAGGATGTGTTGCGGGCATGGGCCGGCGGGCAGGCCCCTGCCGCCGCCGCCCCGGCGGCACCCGCACCCGCCGCAGCCGCACCCGAGGCCGAAGCCGCACCCCCAGCCGAGGCAGCCCCCGAACCCGCCCCGGCGGCACCCGCACCCGAAGCAGCCCCCGCACCCGTCCCCGCGGCACCCGCACCCGCAGCAGCCGCACCCGAGGCCGAAGCCGCACCCCCACCCGAGGCAGCCCCCGCACCCGTCCCGGCGGCACCCGCACCCGCCGCAGCCGCACCCGAGGCCGAAGCCGCACCCCCACCCGAGGCAGCCCCCGCAGCCGTCCCGGTGGCCGCCGAGGGGGCGACCGCCCCCTCGCAGGCGGCTCCGCTGCTGGAGGGCCGCAAAGAGCACCCCTTCGCGATGCTGGCGGGAGTGGTGGCGCTGTTCGTCGCCGGGCTGCTGTTCTCGGTGGTGGTGCCGGCCCTCGATGCCGCTTCTACTGAGCCGCCGGGGGTGAACCCGCCGCAGCTGAGCGCCCTTGCCACCCAGGGCCGCGAGGTATACGTGCGAGAAGGGTGCTGGTACTGCCACACCCGCCAGGTGCGCCCTCTTGTCTCCGACACGGGCCTCGGGCCGGTGACCCGCGCCGGAGAGATCGACTCTGCCACCGCTCCCGCCCTGGGCATACGGAGGCTGGGACCCGATCTCGCCCACGCCGGAGGGCGGGATCCGACAGGCGAGGCGTCGTGGATCGTCTCCTTTCTTCGCGAGCCGCGCCGCGTGCGCGCCGACTCCCTCCAACCCGGCTACCGGTACCTCTCGGAGGGGGACCTGATGGCGCTGGCGCAGTTCCTGGTGGAGTCGCAGTGAGCCGGCAACCATAGGATGAGCTCATGAGCAACGACCTGCTGGCCGCGGCCGCCGAGGCGATGGGAGTCCCCGCGGCCATGGTGCAGCGCTCGGCGGAGGCGCGGGCCAACGCCGACGGCATCAGCGTCGACGAGGTGCTGGGCGCCTGGGCGGGCGGCGCCGCGCCTCCGTCGCCGCCGGCACCGCCCGCCGATGAGGCCGTGGCGGCACCTCCCCCGGCGGTACCTCCCCCGGCGGTACCTCCCCCGGCGGCGGCCCCTGCCGAGGAAACCCCTGTGGAGGAGGAGGCACCGGTCCCGGCCGGGGAGACGGCGCCCATCGAGGCACCCGTGGAAGCCCCGGTGGCGGCTGCGGCAGCCCCTCAGGTCGAGAAGGCCGCCGCGGCCGCCGTTCCCGCCGCGCCCCCCTCTGCTCCCCCGCCCCCACCAGAGCGGGTGTCGGCCGCCGAGGCGGCGCAGTACCCGGTCGTTACCACCGTGCCCACGGCGGGGATCAAGGAGCGCACCACAGTCGGCATCCCCGGATGGTTGCTTTCCGTCTTCGTAGTGATACCGCTCTTCGCCCTCTGGTACTTGATCACCAACTCGGTCGGGGTGGCGTGCGGCGATGCCGGTCAACTGGCCCTTGATCCCCGCAGCGGCGAGTTGGTCAACTGCGACGGGACCCCGTTCACCGGGCGGGGCGCCGACGGAGGGGGGCAGATCGACTACCTGGCGCTGGGCGAGGAGATCTATCAGGGCGCCGTCGGCAACTGCTGGGCCTGCCATGGGGCCAATGGGGAAGGCGGGGTCGGGCCCGCGTTCGCCGGCGGCGCGGTGCTGGTGACGTTCGAGAGCTGCGCCGGGCACGTGGAATGGGTGGAGTTGGGATCGACCAACTTCGCCGCGCAGATAGGCGGCAACTACGGGGATACCGGCAAACCGGTGCAGGGAGGGATGCCCGGGTACGCCGGCAGGATCAGCGACGAGGAGCTGCGGTCGGTGGTTCTATTCGAGCGGGTGCGACACGGTGGAGCGGCCATCGAGACCGCCCTGATCGACTGCGGCCTCGCCGCCGCCGAGGAGGCTCCTCCCGAGGAGCCCGCCGGGGAAGGGCAAGAGCCGGGGGAAGACACGATGGACGGCGCGCCCGCGACCGGAGGCTGAGCCGGTCCCTCGCCTGGCACCTTCCCGACCCGGCGCTGCGGTGTGAGGCCGGGACGTGCAGTCCGGCTACCGTCCCCACGCGCCGAACCGCTCGCGCAGCAGCGCCCACCCCAGCCTGGTGCCACGCACCGGGCCCTCGGCCAGGACCCGGCCCGAGGGGCCCAGCACCACCGGTATGCGCTCCCCGTAGTCGGCGTTCAGCCCGGCGTCACCATCCACGTCGACGACCATTACCGCAACCCCAAGGCGCCGCGCCCAGCGTCTCACCACCGGTTCGGCCTCCCGGCAGCGAGCGCACTGAGGGCGGGTGAGAAACTGCACGGCAAATCCGCTCAAGGGCTCAGACCTCCTGCCGATATTCTGCATGCCCGGTCGTGATCGCGTCCGGGTGCGAGGCACCGAGGCGTCTCGCCATGAAACAACCCTGGGCACGTTCAGTCCCAAGGTGTACAAGGTAAGCCTCCCAGCCCGCCCCCATGGCGAGCGTCATAGTGCCTCTCTGATGGAGCCCCCCAATGGGGGGCTCCATCGCGCCGCTAGGCTGGGATTCCGCTCGGCGGGCACAGCTCATGCGACCTGCTACCACCATCGCCATCGTGACACTGCTGGTGTTCATCCTCGCCGCCGGCCTGGTGGTGACGATCCAGCTCATGCGCGGCTGAAGCCCACCGCGGTACGAGGTGCGAGATTGAACCGCTCATCGGCCCTCCCCGCCCGCACCGCCACCGCCATCAGCCCATACGAGTCGACGTGGACCAGTGGCTCCCCAGGCTCCACCTCTCCGTAGGAGCCGGCCCAACGTAGCCGGTGCTGGGCGGCGCCGACCTGCAGCACCACATCGTCGCCGGGTTCCACGCCGATTTGCGCGAGCTGCTCCGGGCTCACGTTGATCTCCACGTTTCCGAAGTGATCGATCCACCACGCCTCGCCTCGCACGGTGTCCGCCTCGACCTCGGCCAGCGGCAGCAGCATCGGGGTCAGGCTGCCGGCGTCCACTTCGGGTCCGAGGTCGTCGAGGCTCGCCTCTCCCGCGGCCAGCAGCCCGGCGGCGGGGGCGAAGCGGTCTCGACCCTCGAAGGTGGCGCCTTCGCTGGGGATACGTACGTCAGGGTTGTCGATCGTGACCACGCGACCGGCACCACCCACCATGGCCACTGCTGGAGACAGCAGCCCGTTGTCTGGACCCACGAAGTGGCCCCAGGGGGTTTCCGCCACGATCGCCCGCCGTGACGTCCCCACCCCCGGATCCACCACCGCCAGCGCCACCCCCGGCGGCAGGTACTGGATGGCCCGCATCAGGGCGAGGGCTCCGCCCCGCACGTCGCCCGCGGCGACTCCGTGGGTGACGTCGATGACCCGGCTCTCTGGGGCGATACGCGCCAAGACCCCGTGCACCACGCCGACGAACTCGTCGCCGTATCCGAAGTCGGACAGAAACGAGATGGGTCGCGTCACTGATGCTCCCTCGGGCGGCAGACGGCGCCAGGATATCCCACGCCGCACGTCCGTCGGAGAGCCGCCGGTGGCCCGGTACTATTGCCGGTCGTGACGGTGGACACCCACGCCGAGTTGGCGCAACGAATAGCAGACCGAGGTGGCGTGGTCATGCTCGTCGGCGCTCCGGACACCGGCAAGACCAGCCTGGCTATGGACGTGCTGCGAGCCGCCGTCGGCGCCGGTCGGCCGGCGGCCTACGTCGATGCCGACATCGGCCAGAGCTCGGTTGGTCCGCCGACCACGGCCGGCCTCAAGTGGGTTCGCGGCCGCGACGACCTGGAACAGATCACCCGCGCCGACGCCCTCCGCTTCGTCGGCTCCATCTCCCCGGATCGCCTCGTCCTCCAGCAGGTAGTCGCCACGGCCACCCTCACCGACGTGGCGCGAAGTGGCGCCGACCTGGTGGTAATCGATACCACCGGAGCCGTCTCCGGCGTGGTGGGCCAGACCCTCAAGTATCACAAGATGGAGCTGTGCCGCCCGGACCTGGTGGTGGCATTGCAGCGGGGCAGCGAGATGGAGCCCATCGTGGGCATGCTGCAGCGCTTCTTCACCGCGGAGGTAGAGGGCGTCGGCGTGCATCGCGACGTAGTGCCCGTTTCACCCGACCAGCGTGCCGCCAACCGGGCCGCCCGCTTTGCCGCAGCCTTCGCTCCTCCCCTGGAACGGTGGCGGGTACGACCCACAGTGTTCGCCCCGACTCTTCCCACCGGCCTCGACCTGTCGCGGCTGGACGGGATGCTGGTGGGAGTGCAGGACGGTGGTGGAGGCTGCATGGGCCTCGGCGTCCTCGAGTACCGGGAGGACGTGTTGCGGGTCATCACCAATGCTGGGGAAGGCATGCGCGGGCTGCGACTGGGATCGCTCCGAATCGACCTCGCCGACCACATGACCCGGCGGGTCAACCTGCGCGAGGTCATGTTCGGTCTCGAGGTCTGAGGGGTCTCCTCAAGAAGGCCCCTGCCGGGACCGAAAAGTAGGTGTGACCCGAAACGGGCTCGCACTGGGCCCCCACCGCATCGTCCGGAGTACGCTCGTGGCGGCGCTGGCAGCCATCCTGCTGGCGGCTGCGATCGCCGATGCCGCCGTCGCCGGCGCCGAATCCGACTTCGTCTCACTGGTCAACCAGGAACGGTCCAGCCGGGGACTGCGACGGCTCGAGGTGTACTGGGATCTGGTGGACGATGCCCGTGCCCACACCCAAGACATGATCGCCGCCGGGGAGATCTTCCACAGCTCCAACCTGGGAAGCGTCACCAGCGGCTGGTGGGCGCTGGGAGAGAACGTCGGTGTGGGACCGAGTCCCAGCCGCATCCACGGTGCCTTCATGAACTCACCCAGTCACCGGGCGAACATCCTCGGGGACTACAACTACATAGGGGTGGGCGCGGCCCGTGCCCCGGACGGCAGCCTGTACGTCACCGTCATCTTCATGAAGGGCCCAGACGGTCTGGTCAGCCCACCGACGACCACCACCACGACCACCCAACCATCGACCACCACGACTACTGCACCGGCGCCAACCACTACCACCGTGCCGGCGCCCACCAGCACGGTGCCCGCAGCGGCGGGGCCGGTTCCCCAAGCCGTGGCGTCGGTGCCGCGGCCCTCAGTCGCAGCGGCGCCGCAGCCCCTGCCCGCAGCGACCCCGGACCAGCTGCTGCTGTGCACCGGGACCTGGAACTACCAGCTCCCGGCTCGCGCCGCCTGCGTCTGCTGAGTCGAGGCTCCTCGCTCACTGCCCGCCGCGGTCCCGTCGATCCGCGGCGGCGGAGTCGGGACGGGCCGACATCACCGCCAGCCCGACGCCGCGCACGCTGAAAATGCGGCGTCCCGGCTGCACGGCCGGGTGGGGTCTGCCCACCTGAAGGCCCGCATCTCGCCAGCGGGCCGCGACCTCCTCGAGGGGCGCCGCCGTCTCCAGCGCCGCCCCCCACAAACGTGGAGTCACTCCTCCGATCTCCACCACCTCGATCACGCAGCCGGCGCGGAGGAACGCCGCCGGTCGGCCCCGCGCCTCCCCCTGGCGGCGCAACACGGCGCCGGCCTGCTCCAGCGAGACCACTGCCGCCGCCAGCCGGCCCGCCACCACCACGACGTGGTCCACCGACCACCCGGGGACCGGCGTCCCGGTGGGGACATCGAAGGCGGCGATAGGAAGATCGGGAGCGGTCCCCTGCCATGACCATGCGGGCGCGCCCTCCGCCAAGACCACCTCGCCCATCTGGGGCAGGGACGGGAATCCCAGGCTGGCCCACGACACCGGGAAGCGGAGGCCGACGATCATCTCCCCACATGCAAGCACCCAAGGAACCCCGACGGGATTGCCCCCCGCACTTCCCCTGACAGGGTGCGATTCCGTCGCTGCACCTTGGGTGTTGCCCTGGCGACGTTACGGATCACCGCACCCCCAGTCAAGGGGGTCGCAGAGCGCCGATACCGGCCCGCGTCTGCTCTCCTACTGATGCCTAATCTACCTACTTGATACTAAGTTGGGCACCAAATGAGCCGCCGTCCACAGAGTCCACAGAATCCACAGGGGGTTGTGCACAACCCCCTGTCGACAACTTTCTAAGGGGTTTTTTCGCGGGTGGGGAATGCCGTCCGCAGCAGCGCGGGGAAGCTCACCTCTACCAGGTCGTAGATCTCCGCCAACACATGCTCCAGCTCACGCTCGCTGAGCGCTGCCAGCGCCAGCCGCCCCCGGAGCACGATCTCGCCGTGCGCGTCGACGGCGAAGTGCACTCGCCACGTGGCTGCGTTGCGCACCAGGCACTGCCGGTACACCTCCTCGCGCTGCCGGGCCGGAGCAGGCAGTACGTAGGCCTCCCACCGCACGCTGCGGGTGCCGACGTCGAACCACACCGTCGTGTAGTCACGCACCCGCTGACGGATCCGCACTGCCCACCGGTCTTCGACGACCTCGGCGTGCACCACGTCGGACTCCGGGTCGGCGACCCAGCGCGCCGTGACCGCGGCCAGCAGCGCCAGAGCGTCCTCTCTAGTCACTGCCGGTGATGCCGTCGTAGAGCTCGAGCAGGCGATCGGCGGTCGCGTCCCAGGAGAACTCGGCGGCGAACTCGCTCGCCTGTTTCGACATCTGCGAGGCAAGCTCGCGGTCCTCCAATATGCGCAGCGCCGCGGCGGCGTGATCGGACGGTTCCCACCCTTCGACCAAGAACCCGGACGCCTCGTGGGCCACCGCGTGGGACAACCCGCCCACGTCGGCGGCCACCACCGGCAACCCGCACGCCTGCGCCTCGACGGCCACCAGCCCAAACGACTCGCTCCGGGAGGGAAACAAGAGCACGTCGGCCGCGCGGTAGAACGCCGCCAANNCCGCCGCGAGCTCCCGCACCCGGAGCAGCTCGTCGTCACCGCGGGGCCCGCTGGGTCCGCCCACCACCAGCAGGCGGGCGTCCGGCAGTCGCTCCCGGATGTGGCCCAAGGCAGCTACCGCAACGTCCAGCCCCTTGAGCGGCTGGACGCGGCCGACGAACAGCAGCAGCGGGCCGGCTCCGAGGCCCAGCGAGGCCCTCGCCTCCTGCTGCCGGCCGGGATGGAAGATGTCGTGGTTGACGCCGGGCGGAGAGACGCAGAGGCGGGACGGCTCGGCCCCGTAGCGCTCGATCAGATCCTCCGCTTCCACCGGCGTTGAGGCGATGACGCAGTCCGCTCCGGCGATCACCTCCTCCTCGGCGGCGATGCGCAGCAGGCTCTCATGAGGCTCGCCGGGCCGCCGCGCGGCGTCCTTCACGCGCCCCAAGGTATGGAACGAGTTGGCCAGCGGAAGGCCGCGGGCGCGCTTCACCAGCAACCCCGCCCATCCCGACAGCCAGTAGTGGCTGTGCACGACGTCGTAGTCGGCGTCGCCGGACTCCATCCTGCGGATGACCTCCTCGGCAAAGCGGCGGACATGGGGCGCCAGCGACAGCACCGCGGAGTCCCGGCGTGGTCCGGCGACGACGTGCACCACGCGATAACCGGGAACCACCTCAACGACCTCACGCAGTCCGGGTGCGGCGGCGCGGGTGAACAGGTCCACAGCTACCCCCCGGCCCACCATGGTGCGAGCCAGTTCGTCGACGTAGACGTTCATGCCACCGGCGCTGCCCACTCCCGGCTGCAACAGCGGTGATGTGTGCAGCGCCAGATAGGCGACTCGGCCGATCATGTCACGGCCTCGATCACGAACAGGGGGCGGGGCCGGGCTCCCAGCCGGAACTTGTAGGGCTCGTCACCCTTGAGGAAGTCGAACCGGGCCAGCCCGTCCTCGATGCATCGCTCGATGGCCGCAGCCAGCAGCACCATCCCCGGCGAGGCGTCACGGAGGGCGGGATCGAAGGCCGAGTTGTAGAGGTAGTAGCCATCGCCGTCGGCGTATCCGATCATGGCCGCAGCCACCCCGGCGTCTGCCACCAGGAGGTCGAGACGCCAGCCAGGCTGCACGACCAGATCGGCGAATAGCGCCGCCATCTCGGCAGTCATGAAGTCGCCTTTTTCGCCTGCGGCGAGCCGGTGTAGCCGGACGAACTCATCGACGGCAGGGCCGGGCCCGAAGTGACTCTCGATTCGCACCTCACCGCCCACCGCCTCGTAACGGCGCCGCTTGCGGCGCACCTCATGCCGCTCCTTCTTGCCGATGCCCGCCAAGTACTCGTCGAAGGTCGACGGCAGCGGCAACACGGCAACCACTGCGTGCTCCCGGCGACTCACCGATACCCCGGCTTCGTGGAATCCCTTGGCGATGACCTCCGCCGCCTCCACCGGCAGGCTGTCCAAACGGAACCTGGAGCCGGGAACGGCGGAGGCGAAGTCCGCCACCAGCGCGGGTACGTCGCTCCCCAGGGGACTGTGGTAGTCGGTCAGGTCGGCCTCACCGATGAACTCGATGGCGCCGGCGTCCCGGCGGAGCGCCAGCAGCGCGCCCTCCCCTTCCACCAGCAGCAACTCCTCTCCCGGCATAGCCCGGTGATTCCACAGCGTACGAAGGAAGTCGCGCCGCGGAAAGGGCCCGGTCGCTTCCGCCACCGGCTCCAGGTCGAAACCCGGCGTCCGCCAGTCCGTGTGCTGCTGCATCACTTCAGCTCCAGCGCCGGTTCGACGGCGCCGACGATCGACTCACCACCACGCACCTCGGGCATCGCCACGGAATCCAGGTAGCCGTCGGTCGCCCCCACGAGTAGACCCAACTGCCGCAGCGCCTCCACCATTCCCACGGCTGCGCCGCGCATCGCTCCGTCCCAGCACTTCACCGCCACCCCCATCCGGTCGCGTACGGCCACCCCCATGCAACCCTCGGCTCCCTGCTTGGCAGCGGCGTCGATCCAGGTGGCGATGGCGGCGTCGGGCTCGCCGGCGTCGGACACCAGTGTCGGGAAGCGGTGCATCGCGTTCCAGGCTTCCCGGAAACGGTCGTCGGTGGCCAGGCGGGCAAAAGCTCGGGCTACGCCCACCGTCGAGACGCGGAACACCGGGAGGCCGCAGCCGTCTCTTCCCACCGGGGTGGGATCTTCGCCGGTGACATCCCCCATCGTCGACGTCACCGCCCGCTGCAACGGATGACCCGGATCGTCGTAGTCCTCGATGGGCCAGCCCTGCGCCCGGCACGCCCGCAGCATGGCGGCATGCTTCCCGGAGCAGTTGTGCCACATTGGCCGCGGTCGGCGGTGACCGGCCGCGGCCAGCCGCCGGCCGGCCGCCGGGGTGCGCGGCCACGCCGGCGGGCATCGCAGCGCTCCCTCGTCGAGGTCGAACTCGGCCAGCATGCTGCGTACCAAGGCTTCGTGGACCGGCTGCCCGCCGTGGCTGGCGCAGGAGATCGCCAGTTGTTCAAGCGAGAGGGCCGCGCCCAACTCCTGAGCCACCGTCGCCTGGAAGGGCTTCGCCGCCGACCGGAAATAGAAGGGGCGCGCCACATCCCCGGCAGCGGCGACGAGGGTGCCATCCGCAAGGCTGGCAGCAACGGCGCCCTCGTGAAAGGCCTCGACGAGACCGGACCGTATCACCCGGGCCAGCACGGTGCTCAGTCGGTGAGAACCTGCCGGGCGTCGATGAGGCCTTCCTTGTAGCGCCGGGCGATCTCTCCCTGGATTCCGTCGAAGACCTGCTGCACCGCCTTGCGCTGCGCGGAGACCTCGTGCTCGGTCTCACCCAGCGTCGCTTGAATGCGCCGCAGCTCGTCCTCTTCGATTTCGGGGAGGCGCGACAGGAAGTCGTCCTCGAGCACCCGGTCGATCTGCCGCCGGCGCGCCGCCGGGAAGTCCGGAGCCAGCAGCGCGGGCAGGCGTCCCGTCTGCCCGCCGCCGCGCTCGCCGGCGCCGAGAATCTCCGGGAGTGCATCGATGATGGACCGTGTCTCGGTGCCGGCTCGCCGGTTGAGCTCGAAGGCGAGCAGGTCCATGCGGCCGTGGAGCACCCGGCGGTAGTAAGAGAGCTCGGTCTCCACCTCATCCGCGACCTGACGGCGAACTCGGAGCTCATCGAGGTCCAGCGCTTCGAGTCCGGCCGCGAACTCGGGATCCAGGACCTGGTCAATGCGCCTTCGGTGCTCGGTGCTCACGTCACTCCCTCTCAGCAAGCTTGCCGCAACGTCGGGTACGGGTTCACCGCCGAGCCACCACTCGGGAAGATCCCGAAGTGGACATGCGGGGCCCCGCCCCGGGCGTTGCCGGTGTTCCCGTTATACCCGATGACGCTACCTCTCGTCACCCTGTCTCCGCTGGACAGCCCTGCCGCCCAGCCGGAGAGGTGGGCGTAGTAGAAGCTGATGCCGTAGTCGGCACGGAGCCACACTGCGGTGCCGCCCAGTCCGCCGGTGCGCAGTCGCACGGTGCCGTCGGCGACCGCGTACACCGGCTGGCCCATGCGGGCAAAGATGTCGGTGCCCTTGTGGGTGCGGCCCCCAGAGCGGGGAAAGCCCCAGTCGTTGATGAAGGAGACGGCGTTCCGATCCATCGGGCAGATGAAGCCCGGGGTGGCCTCCCAGGGAATCCCGCCTCCGGCCCCGCGAGCCCGCGCCGCCGCCAGCGCCCGCTCGCGGGCGAGCTGCGCCTGATACTCGTTGTAGAGGCGGTTGCACTCCCCCCGCAGTTCCCGGTAGAGGGCGGCCTGCTGGTTCATGGCGTCTTCCATCTCGCTCGCCCAAGCGTTCAGGTCGGCGGTGAGCACCTTGAGCCGGTCCTGGGCGGCGCGCAGCTCGCCGCGAAGCCGCTCCAACTCCTTCTTCAGTGCGGCCAGGTCGTCGACGGCCGCCAGGTCCTCCCTCGACGTGACTTCGAGGAACTCCTGGCCGGTGATCAACTCCCCAACCGAGGAGGCGAGGAACACCATGTCGGTCATGGCGGCGCCACCGCTCATGTACATCTCTACCGCTCGCTGCACGACGCGGTCGCGGATCTCGTTGATGCGCTTCTCGTGGTCCTCGGCCATCGAGCGCAGTTGGAGCTCCTGGTACGTGACCGCCTCCAGCTCGCCGTAGGCGTTCTGGTACTGGCGGGTAGCCTCGTCGAAGCGCGCCTTGGCCTGCTCCAGCTCGGCGAGGGCGGCCTTCGAATCCGCGCAAGCCTCCTCGACCTGCTTCTTCGTCACCGAGACGGCCGGGACTGCCGAGACCGACATCAGCGACAGGACGATCAGGACGAGCAGAGCCCGCGCCAGCGTACGACTGCGCATGATGGCATCAGGCTAGTGGAGGCTCCTCCGGGGGAAAAGCTCCGTCAACCAGCGACCAGCGCTTGCAGAAACCCCTCGATGAGTTGGAGGTCCTCCGCCAGCCGGTCCGGGACGACCACGTCGTCCCCAGCACGGTGGTAATCGGGGTTGTCCGGCCGCCACAGGAAGGCGGCGGGTACGCCGGCACGGGCGAACGCCTCGTGATCGGATATGTCGCCGCGGCTGATGACGATCACCGGTATCTCCAGCTCCTCACCCACCGCCTGCAGCAGACGCACGGCGGCGGGGTCGGCGTCCAGGTAGGTGACGGCGAGAAGCCGCTCACCGACCCCCACCATGTCCACGGACACCATCCAGTCCGGAAGGGCGCCGCTCTCTTGGAGACGGCGGGCCCGCAGGCGCGAGCCGTAGTGGTGATCGTTGCGGCCGTGGCCGGCCAGCACCTCCTCCGCACCGAAGAAGGCCACCGTGACCTCCACGCCGGGAACCGGCTCGGCCGCCAGCCGCCGCGCCAGCTCGAGGAGCACCACCGTGCCGCTGCCGTTGTCGTCGGCGCCGGGGGACCCCGCCACGGAGTCGTAGTGCGCGCCTAGGAGTACCCGCAATCCGCCCTCCCCGACGGCACCCCAGAGGTTGGCGCTCACCTCTCCATTGGGGAGCGGCACCACCTCCCTCTGCACCTCGCCGAGAATTCCCGCCAAGGCGCCTTCGAGGTAGTCGGCAGCCATCTTCTCCGCCTCGGTGCCGGCCTCGCGAGCGCCCTGCGACAGCAGCACCTCCAAGTCCGCCAGCATGCGCTCCTCGGCCCCCGCCGGATCGAACGGAGGCCGTGTCGTGGGCGTGGTGGTGGTGGCCGACAGCGTCGCCGTCGGAGCGGCTGCCGCCGGGGGAGCAGGTTGCGCCGCCGGCGACAGCGGACGCGCCTGGGGAACAGCCGCTCGAGTGGTGGTGGGGGCAGTTTCCCCACGGCAGGCCACCGCCATCAGGAGCAGCAGCAGCGCAGTGGATCCCCGAGAGGCTCGGCCCACCGGTTCAGCTGACCAAACGCATGACGGGCAGGAAGATGGCGGCGGCCATCATGGGGCCGTCGAGCATCGCCAGCGCGCCAGGAACCCCGTCCACCAGGTACACCTCACCGGTACGAACCGTCGAGCCCAGTCCCCGACCCCCGATCGAGGCAATGGCCACCGCGATGCCCGCCAGGAACAGCGCCACCTTGTCGAGTTCCCAGAGAACGGCGGTGCCGAGGGCGGCGGCGATGGCGGTGAGCGCGGCGGCGGTAAAGGGGTCCAGGTAGGGAACCCTGGAATAACGTCCCACGAGCCACGACACCACGCCGGCGCAGATGACCATGGCCAGGAACGCACCCGCCAGCTCACGGCCCTGCTCATCGACTCGAGCGAGGATCAGGGAGCCGGTGGCGAGCGATCCCACCAGCGCCACCACCATTCCCGGGGCAATGTGCTCCAGGGCCCGTTCGATGTCCGACGCCATGGCCCACACCATGACGCTGGCCACGGCGAACGCCGCGGCGAGGCCCAGCCCGGCTTCGCCCAAACCGTAGGAAGCCAGCGCTCCAACCAGCACCGACGCCAGGATCGGGGGGAGGGGGAGTACCGGGCCCGCCACCAATGCCTGCCGGACCAAGTCCGCCGCCCATACCGCAGCCACGCCGACCACCGCAGCCGAGAACCAAGCCACGCCCAACACGTCACCCGCCACCAGCGCCCCGCCGGCCGCGATGAGCACCACTGCCTGGAAGCCGGACAAGGCCCGGACCGAGGCGACGCCGCCCGACACGGGCGGGATGAGCGCGACCTCATCGCCGGCCACCACCGCATCCTCGGCGCCGGCCGGTTCGCCGTTCAGCCACACCTTGGCGTGCCGCATGCTGCGGGCGAAATCCTCCCCATACCGGGAGACTGCGGCTTCCAGCACCGCACCGACGGTGGCGCCGTCAACCTCGATCTCGGCGCTGCCGGCCAGCTCTCGTAGGTTGGCGAAGAGGCGCAGTCTCGCCATTGAAATCCCGTCAGAAGTGCCTTCAGCGTAACCGCTCCCCAGGCAGGGACCAGGCGCCCGCCGCTCAAACGTCGTCGGGGAGCACCACCCCCGCGGTGCGGAGGTCGGCCACCGTACTGGAGAAACGGTGGCTGCGAACCGACACGAGCACCTGTTGACGCACCAGGTCAATGGCTTCGGGGCCGACACGCAGGTGCCGCCACCGCAGATCGGCCGCAGTGACATGGAAGAAACCGGCGTCCTCATCGGCGAGGATCTCCGCCACCCGGCGCAGCGGCAGCCGGTGCTGATGGGCGAGGCTCGCCGCGGCCACCAGATTCACGAGTCCCTGATGGTGAAACCCCGTCCGGGAGTCGCGCCTGCGGAAAGCCGGCAGCTGGAGCGCCCTCACCGCCACCGGGATACGGCTACGAGCGCAGGTATCGACGGTGACCGCCATCGCCGCCATCGCCGGGAACTGGTCGCGGCTCACGCCGCCGACGCGCGCCACCGCACCGGCTTCCTGGCGGGCCAGAGCCCGCAGCAACCAACGCACCCGTCGGGTCGACATCTGGTGGAGCGGAAGCTCCAAGAACAGCCCGGCGGACGACAACCCCAGGTGCTCGCGGGCCTCCGCCATCGCGCCGACAACGGAACCGAGTATCCGCATCGGCCGCCGCGCCTGCGCTGCCTCGGCGGGCATGGGGATCTCCAGCCGGCATACCTGGATGCGGCCCGACAATCGTGCGAGTGTTGCGAAGAGTCGCTCCACCGTGTCGGCGAGCTCTTGCCGCCATTGCGGACCCGGCGCGCCGTCCAGCACCAGGCTGCAAGGTATTGGGGCATCATCGCCGGTCGTGAGCGCGCCTGCCAGTTCGTCGAAGCGCGACACGGGGCAGGCGAGAGCGCCCAGCATCCAGCCGTCCTCACCCTCCCTCGCCTTTCGATACGCGGCCAGCACGGCGGGCGCGTCACCGGCCGGCCCGGAGAGGAGCGCACCGTCGTCGATCAAGCGCTCCAGCAACGAGCGGCGGGCGTCGGGAAGAGCCATGTTTCGAGCGTACCCCGGGCCTGCACGCCGGGGCGTCAGCCGCGCACGAACTCCACCACCACGCGGGCCAGCCGCTCCGGCTGGTCCTCCTGGAGGAAGTGCGCCGCGCCCTCCACGACAGGGTGGCGCCGCCCGGCGGCACCCGGCACCCGCGTCTGGAAAGCGCGGTCCGCGCCGGCGGTGATCGGGTCCGAATCGCTGAATGCCGTCAGCAGGGGCTTGCTCCACTCAGCGAGGGCTTTCCACGCCGCCCGGTTGGCGGGGCCCGCCGGATCGTCCGGCGAGATGGGCACCAGTGCCGGGAGAGCGCGGGCTCCCGCCTTGTAGGACTCGTCGGGGAAGGGAGCATCGTAAGCGGCGATCACCTCCGGAGGCAGATCGCGCCGACACCCTCCGTTCACGATGGCACCCACCGGAAACACCGGAGTGTTCTGAGAGAACTGCCGCCACTGAACGAAGGCATCGGGCATGGACTGATCTCCGGTGGGCAGGCCGGTGTTGGTCAGCACCACTCGAGCGAACCGATCGGGCTGCTCGGCCACCAGCCGCAGGCCGATGAGGCCGCCCCAGTCGTGGCCGAGCAGGGTGACGTCCGCGAGGTCGAGGCCGTCCAGCCACGCTCTCGTCCAGTCGACCTGGCGCTGATAGGTGTGGTCGCCCCGCTCCGCGGGCTTGTCCGACTTGCCGAACCCGATCAGGTCGGGAGCCAGCGCCCGCAGACCGGCAGCGGTGAGGTAGGGGATGATCTCCCGGTAGAGGTAAGACCAGGTCGGCTCGCCGTGGAGCAGCAGCACCGTCGGAGCGTCGGTAGGTCCCTCGTCCACGTAGTGCATCCTCAAGCTGCCGCTCTCCCCGTCGGGGACCTCCGAGTAGTGGGGTGTGAACGGGTAACCCGCCAGGTCGTGGAAACGTTCGTCGGGGGTGCGCAGCGCTCGCATGTGGCCTCCTGCCGGCACGCTACCGAAGCCGGCTCGACGATGGAGGTGAGAGCGCGGCGCGCTTCAGCGCGGGCGGCTCTCCGGGGTGCCAGCGACGAACTCAGACCGGGTAGTTTTCGTCTAGTAGGTGAACGCTACGCGTTCGGACCAGAGGACGACCCCGGCCGCCCGGCCGGAGAGAGGGGGAGAGCAATGCGACAGCGTTTCGCCGTCGTGTTCGTCTTTGCCCTATTGGCCACGCTGCTGCCCGCGGGAGCGTCGCTGGCGCAGCCGCCGGGCAACGACAACGTCGCCGCCGCCACCTCGGTCACGGCCATTCCCTACGAGGACGTGGTGGACGTGTCCGAGGCCACGATAGAAGAGGGCGAGCCGGTGGAGACCTGTGCCCCGTTCGCCAACACCGTGTGGTACGCCTTGCAGTTGGAGCAGACCATCGACGTGCTGGTCGACACCGCCGGCTCCAATTACGACACCGCGCTGGCGGTCTGGACGGGCTCCGGGTTCGGCGACGCCACGCTGGTGGCCTGCGTCGACGACACGTTCTTCGGGCTGCAGGCGGCGGTGACGTTCACCGCCGAGGCGGGGACCACCTACCTGGTGCAAGCAGGGGCCTTCGGCGAGGCCTTCCCCGGCGCCACGCTGCAGATCTCGTTCGGCGAGCCGAGCAAGCCCGCCGGCAAGCCACAGATCTTCAAGAGCAGCTTCCGCGGCAACATCGCAGACGCCTTCGTGTTCGGAGAAGGGCCCGACGGCTTCTCCTACACCGAAGCCTTTCTCGTGGAGGGGAGGCAGAAGTTCCACCAGGAGCGGCCCTTCGGCTTCGCCGAGCTGTACTTCTCCTCGTACGAGGAGTCCTTCGACCCGGAGACGGGAGTCTTCACGTCCACCCAGTGGTTTGGGTTCACAGCTTTGGAGTCCGCGCAATACGACTTCGACAACAAGCTGCGGCAGGCCAGCGTCGACGCCGAGATGACGCTGTTCGGGCAGACCTGCACGTTCGACCCGGAAGAACCCTTCGAGGACGAAGCGGGCAACATCGGGTTCGAGCAGAGCTACGTCTGCATCGACCTGGGCGAAGAGACGGTGCAGGCGGCCGTGGAATGGACCGGCAGCGGTCCCACCTTCAAGTCGACGTACTCGGACCGGTTCTCCACCGAGGGCATCAGGGCGAGGTTCCGGGTCCGTTCCACCAGCCGTGACGCCACGGTGGCTGGGGCGGTGGCCGGTGAGAACCTGTTCTTCGACCTGAGCGGCGCCTTCGGCTTCCTGGCCAAGGAAGCCGCCGGAGACATGGCGGTATTTCGCGGGGGTGGGTTCTTCCCCATCTGAGCGCGGCAAGAACTCGCGGGGACCGGTGCCGCCCGGTCCCCGCGCCGCGCCCACACCCGGCTCCGGCAGGAGCCGCGCCGGCCGGCGACGCTCGGGTCTGCTCGCCGATCCGGGCCAGCCGAGGGGTCGTTGAGTCCTTGACCGGCTCCGGCAGCCGCTCGTAGCGTGAGCACGCCGCCGACCGGGAGGAACCGGTGACACAACCACAAGTACCCGAGACAGGGTCCGCAGACTTCCGCCATCTGACCCGGCCCCTCTTCGAGAGCAAGGGCTGGATGAAGCTGATCGGCGTGACCATGATCGTCTACGGCGCCCTGTCCGCCCTCACCATCGTGGGCATCATCTTCGCCTGGCTGCCCATCTGGGTGGGAGCCACGCTGCTGCAGTCGGCATCGGCCGCCGAGCGGGCCCATCTGCACAACGATCACGGCAGCTTGCTGCAATCGATGCAGAAGCTGAGGACCTTCTTCACCATCAACGGAGTCCTGGTGCTGGTGGGGCTAGTGCTCGTGGCGGGCTCCGTTCTGTTCGTGCTCCTCGGAATCGGGATGGGGAGGCTGGGAGAGTTGGGCGACCTGTGAGCGTCGCGACATAGCGCGTCCAGACGGTCACCCTCCTCGCAGGACCGGCTCGTGTAGCGATACGGAGACGACTGACCTAGCCGGCGTGCACCAGTCCCAGCCCGGAAGCGGGATCCTCGCCCACAGCGGCATGCGTACCCGCCACGATGTCCTCCGCCGCCCCCAGCAGGGCCGTCCGGGTCGCCGCAGCACTTCCCGCCCAGATGGCGGCGGCGGTACCTGCGACGTGGGGGGTGGCCATCGAGGTGCCACTGGCCAGCGCGTAGCCGCCACCGGGCACAGTCGACTCCACAGCGACGCCGGCGGCCGCAATCGCCACCTCCCGAGCCTCGCCGACGTCGCCGTCGGCGTCGTTGATGCCGCGACTCGAGAAGCCGGCCACCGTCTTGGCGGAGTCGATCGCCGCCACGGCCAACACTTCGGCGAAAGCTGCCGGGTACGCGATGGTGTTCAGGTCCGGGCCGCTGTTCCCGGCGGCGGCGACCACGAGCACGCCACGGCCCACCGCGTAGCGGATCGCCTCCAGCTCCAGGCTGCTGGGCACGCTGCCACCAAGGCTCATGGACACGACGTCGGCCCCGGCGTCGGCCGCCCACCGGATGGCGGCCGCTACGTCGTCTGAGTAGCAGGCCCCGCGGTCGGAACAGACCTTGTAGGCGAAGACGGCGGCGGAGGGTGCCACCCCGAAGATGCCGAGACCGTCGTCGCCTCCGTCGGCGGCGACGGTGCCGATGACGTGGGTACCGTGGCCGTGGCCGTCCTTGCATCCATTCTTGACGCCGCGAGGATGGGTGAAGTTGAGACAGGCGGTGATCCTCCGCGCCAGGTCGGGATGCCGCGCGTCGACGCCGGTGTCCAGCACCGCGACGTTGACGCCGCTGCCTGCGCCGCTATCCGGATGAACGGCCGTGGGCCCGACCCAGTAGATCTGCTCCACGCCGTAGGGCACTGCATCGCTGGGGGTCTGCCGCTCTCCACCGGGCTTACCCGGCTTGGCGATCTCGTCCGTCAAGCTCCGCCGGGCCACCGGCTCCACCTGGTAGCCGCCGGCATGTAGCTGCGACACTTGCGCCGGGTTGAGGCGCGCTGAGAAGCCAAAGCCGAGTTCGTGGCGGATCTCCAGTCCGGCGCGGGCCGCAGGCGAGGCAGCCATCACCTCGTAGATGGCGGCTCGCGGCGGCACGTACGCGGCCGATGCGGCAGCCGTTCCGGCCAGCAACGTGACTGCCACCAGTGCCCTTCCGATCCGGGCCGACGCGCGACGACTACTGCGCGACATGGGGGTCTCCTCCCGTCCGATTGTCCCTAGGCGCGGCAGGCTAGCTGCGGACGGCTGCGCGGCGCGGGATCCTCCGCTGGGTGGCGACGGCACCAAGCGCGGGGAGCGCGAAAAGCGCCTTCGAAGGGCGTTTTCGCGCCCCGCCGCCGGGCCCCTACAGTGTGCCGTGCCACACTTCCCGCCCACTTCCCCGGGCACTTCCCTGCGCCTTCGCGGCGGCGCCACGAGCGAGCACGGTCGCTCACGAAAAAGGTTGACGAACGACAGCGTCGTAATTACAGTAATGGAACTGCCCCAAGATATCGTGGTCCACTTCCCCATCGACCACAACATCTAGTGGTAGGCGTCACATGCTGCAATCCGGCTCACCGCAACGCCCGAGAGGGAGGGAGGACGAATGAGCGAAGGCCTGCGCATCCCCCGCCGATTCACGGAAGCGGGCCGGGACCCGTACCGGCGGATCGATTGGGTGCAGCGAGACTCATGCATCACCAACCCCGACGGCTCCGTGGTGTTCGAGATGGCCGGCGCCGAGGTGCCGGCGGCGTGGTCGCAGGTCGCCACCGACATCATGGTGTCCAAGTACTTCCGCAAGGCGGGAGTACCGCAGACGGATGAGCAGGGGAATCCGCTGCGTGATGAGGACGGCAACCCGGCCACGGGCCCAGAGCGTTCGGCCAAGCAGGTGTTCGACAGACTGGCCGGCACGTGGCGCTGGTGGGGCGAGACCAACGGCTACTTCGCTTCCAGCGAGGACGCCCAGGCCTTCGAGGACGAGATCAAGTTCATGCTGGCCAACCAGATGGCCGCCCCCAACAGCCCGCAGTGGTTCAACACCGGACTCCATCACGCCTACGGCATCACCGGCACCCGGCAGGGCTTTTGGTACGTGGACCCCGACACCGAGGAAGCCGTCGCCTCACCGGACGCCTATTCCCGACCGGCACCCCACGCCTGTTTCATAAACTCGGTCGAGGACGACCTGGTGAACCCGGGCGGCATCATGGACTTGTGGCTCCGGGAGGCCCGCCTGTTCAAGATGGGCGCCGGGTCGGGCACCAACTTCTCCAAGCTCAGGGCCGCCGGAGAACGACTCGCCGGCGGGGGTAAGTCATCGGGCTTGATGTCGTTCCTGAAGGTTGGAGACCGCGCCGCCGGTGCCATCAAGTCGGGTGGAACGACTCGTCGCGCCGCCAAGATGGTGATCCTCGACGTCGACCATCCCGACATCGAGGAATTCATCAACTGGAAGGTCGAAGAGGAGAAGAAGGTCAAAGCGCTGGTGGCGGCGGGTTACCCCGCGGACTTCAACGGCGAGGCCTACGCCACCGTGTCGGGTCAGAACTCCAACAACTCGGTGCGGGTCACCAACGAGTTCCTGCAGGCGGTGATCGACGACGCCGACTGGAAGCTGACCGCCCGCACCGACGGCGCGGTGATGAAGACGGTGAAAGCCCGCCACCTGTGGCGCCAGATCGCCGAAGCCGCGTGGGCGTGCGCCGACCCGGGAGTGCAGTTCGACACCACCATCAATGAGTGGCACACGTCACCGGCCGGGGGGCGCATCAACGCCACCAACCCGTGCTCGGAGTTCGTGTACCTGGACAACACGTCCTGCAACCTGGCGAGCTTGAACCTGGGCAAGTTCTACGACGACGAGGCCGGCATCTTCGACGTCGATACGTTCGCCTACGCCGTGTACCTGTGGACGATCGTGCTGGAGATCTCCGTCACGATGGCGCATTTCCCCTCCCACGAGATCGCCCAGCGCTCGTACGACTACCGCCCCCTGGGCCTCGGCTACGCCAACCTGGGCAGCGTCCTGATGCGGATGGGGCTGCCCTACGACTCGGACGAAGGCCGGGCGGTGGCCGGAGCCCTCACCTCCATTCTGACCGGCTACGCCTATGCGACCTCTGCGGAGATGGCGGCGGTGGTGGGCCCGTTCCCCGAGTTCGCCGCCAATCGAGAGCCGATGCTGCGGGTGATGCGCAACCATCGCCGCGCCGCCTACTACGCGTCACCCGACGAGTACGAGGGGGTGAGCCATCGGGTGATGGGTATCGACCCGGATCATTGCCCCGACTATCTCCTCAAGGAAGCTCGCCGAGCTTGGGACTTGGCTCTGGAGCGGGGCGAGGAGCACGGCTACCGCAACGGGCAGGCGAGCGTGCTGGCGCCTACCGGCACGATCGGACTGCTGCTCGATTGCGATACCACCGGGGTAGAGCCCGACTTCGCCCTGGTGAAGTTCAAGAAGCTGGCCGGTGGCGGCTACTTCAAGATCGTCAACCAGTCGGTGGCCCCCGCGCTGCGGACGCTCGGCTATAGCGAGGATCAGATCAACGACATCGTCGACTACGTGGTCGGCACCAACAATCTGCTGAGCGCCCCCCACATCAACCGGGACAGCCTGATCGAGAAGGGCTTCACCAACGACGATCTGGTCAAGATCGAACGTTCCCTCCCGGCGCTGTTCGAGCTGCGCCACGCCTTCAGTCCCTGGGTGATGGGCGAGGACACGCTGCAGTCGCTCGGTTTCAGCCCCAGCGAATACCACGCGCCGGACTTCGACCTCCTCACCAAGCTCGGCTTCAGCCGCCAGCAGGTGGCAGACGCCAACGATGCGATCTGCGGACGGCAGACCATCGAGGGGGCTCCCCACCTGGCACACGAGCACCTGGCCGTGTTCGACACGGCCAATCGCAACGGCCGCTACGGGCGGCGATTCATCCACCACACCGGTCACATCAAGATGATGGCGGCAGTACAGCCCTTCCTGAGCGGGGCTTCGTCCAAGACGATCAACATGCCCAACGACGTGACCGTCGGCGAGGTGGAAGACGCCTACCACCTCTCATGGGAGCTGGGTGTGAAGTGCATGGCCCTGTACCGGGACGGTTCCAAGCTGTCCCAGCCGCTGTCGTCCTCCTCGGACGAAGCAGACGACGAAGAGGAAGACCAGGAGATCAACGCCGCGCTCGCCGAGGAGAAGGCCTTCGCCTGGGGCCAGGTCCCCGCCGGGCTGTCGCCCACCGAGGCCTACGCCCAGGGGATGCAGCCGCCCCGCTTCTTGCTCCCGGCCCGGCGCAGCGGGTTCACCCAGGAGGCGCGCATCGGCGGCCACAAGGTGTTCCTGCGCACCGGGGAGTACGACGACGGAACGCTGGGCGAGGTGTTCATCGACCTGGCCAAGGAGGGCGCCACCCTGCGAGGCATCCTGTCGTGTTTCGCCATCGCGGTGTCGAAGGGCCTGCAGTACGGGGTGCCGCTGGACGAGTTCGTGGACACCTTCGTGTTCCAGACCTTCGAGCCGCGGGGCATGGTGGAGGGCCATCCCCACATCAAGATGGCCAACTCGATCGTGGACTACGTGTTCCGCGCCCTCGGCGTCGAGTATCTGCACCGCGACGAACTGGCCCAGGTGCCACCGGTGCGTGACGGCGAACTACCCGAGCCGAAGAAGGGAGTCGCCGTAGAAGCCGGGGTGCAACTCGATCTGACCGACGCGGCCATGGAGCAGGACATGGAGGCGCAACGGCAGGCCGCCGAGTTCGTGGACGCTCCCACCAGGAACGGCCAGGCGGCGGTGGTGCGGGAGCACGCGGTCGCCGTCAGCCGGACGGGCGACACCGGCATGATGGCCGCCCAGGCGGCGCTGGTAGACCTCATGGGAGACGCTCCGCCCTGCCAGACGTGCGGTCACATGACCATCCGCAACGGCTCCTGCTACAAGTGCCTCAACTGCGGGGACACCACCGGGTGTAGCTGAGCGGTCCCGGCCCTCCCACCGGAGGAGGACGGCTCGCCGCCACGAAGGCTCAGCCCACCGGGCACCGCCGGTTTGCAGGGGACGCCCCCACCTAGCTCTCCAGCAGCTGGACCAGCCGGTCGTAGTCGGCGTCGACCGAGCGCTGCGCCCACCACCGCAGCAGCGGGCCGGCGATCGTGAACAGCCGGCCGGGTTCCCCGGAGATG
>JABAOH010026339.1_pt3 | contig 38605 bp, 33 predicted proteins | sample 7062181 | NCBI WGS metagenome assembly JABAOH01 (sample SAMN14538630, study PRJNA623070) | marine sediment metagenome | biome: marine biome [ENVO:00000428]; feature: marine pelagic biome [ENVO:01000023]; material: deep marine sediment [ENVO:00002113]; isolation source: pool of 5 deep marine... | reverse complement strand
CAAACCAGGTGAACCAAATGGCTCGCTTAATTTTAATTCTACAAAAGATGGTGATTGTAACTCTCATCATCAACAAGTAGTCATCTACTAAAGATAGAATAGACGTCTTATCATCCCTGTATAGCCATCTATTAAACACAGTATAGCCGTCTATTGAAAAAGAGTAGCTGTCTATTCATCATTGTATAGCCGTCTATTAAAAAAGAGTAGCTATCTATTCATCACTGTATAGCCATCTATTAAAAAAGAGTAGACGTCTATTCATCATTGTATAGCTGTCTATTAAAAGGGAGAAGACGTCTCATCATCCGTGTATAGTCATCTACTGAAAATAGAATAGACGTCTTATCATCAATGAGGAAGCAAAAAAAGGGGCCAGTCAAAAAAAATTTGGGAATTTATTATGGATTTTTCCCTTTTGAAACTACTGGAAAACTGTGCTATAATTGACTTTTGGTTTTTGACCTGATTTATAGGCTGCCAGCCGCCGGAGGCACCATGCTGGTGCTCCCGACAGCACGGCCTAAAGGAATTTCTTTGCTTCGAACGTTATCTCACACCCTAAGAGGGTGCATGCGCCGCATGCCCGCCGGAGACGCCACACGAGGTGGAGACCTGCGGTGACTCTATTAATAGAAATGATGAAGACAGAGTTTATTACTGACGAAGAGATTTATAGGCGAGTGATACTTGAGGCTGTTTCTTCTGCGCAGGAATTTCTTTGGTTGGGGACGTCTGATTTGAAGGACCTTCATGTGCACAAAGGAAAGCAGATGGTGCCTTTTCTTGAGGTACTTTCCAATCTCGTAGAGCGAGGGGTAGCCATTCGTATGCTGCATGCAAAGGAGCCTGGTCAGGCGTTTCGCCAGGATTTTGACCGTTACCCTAACCTTATTACCGGTATGGAGCGTATTTTGTGTCCCCGGGTTCATTTCAAGACAGTCGTAGTGGATGGTAAGATTGCCTATTCCGGCAGTGCCAACTTAACCGGTGCCGGTATGGGGGCGAAGAGCGGCAACCGCAGGAATTTTGAATCGGGTTTCATTACTACCGATCCCCAGTTGGTGGGCCGGATCATGGAGCAGTTTGATCTAATCTGGATGGGCAAGCGGTGTGTGAAATGTCAGCGCAAAGATTTCTGTACCGATTACAAGGATTTGATGTTGATTTAATGGCCTAGGGAATAAATGAGAAATTGGCCTGGCCAGAATGCCACTAACTTAAGGCTAATAAATCCGAAATTCGAATATCGAAATTCGAAACAAATTCAAATGACCAAAATTTAAATGACCAAAACAAAAAAAACCAACATGCCAGGTTCTTTTTGTTTTGAATTTTGAACATTAGAATTTTGGATTTGTTTCGGATTTCGTGCTTCGTGCTTCGAATTTAGTCTTAAGTTAGTGGCATTCCCACCAGTCCCTTTTTTCAGGTTCGGACAGCTCTATTTCCATTACTCCACTACTCCATTACTCCATAATTAGAATTGCCACAATTTTAGTGTTGCCCTGTAAAAAAAAACGTTTTTATGTTATAAATATGTTCCTATGATGTTTATTGTTAATTCAGGCTGCCGTGTCAGAGAAACCCAAGGGCGGAAGCATGTTTTTCAGTTGGCAGTTGGCAATTGGCAATTGGCAATTGGCAATTGGCAAGCAAAGGAAAGTAAGCAGTAGGGAGTAGGAAGTAATCAGTAAACAGTAAATATTTGGGCCAGGTTTCTCGCGATGAATGGATAAAGATATAAAAAAATGTTTAAGCGAAAGGATTTTTTAGTTTTTGGCAGTCCGTTGATCGAAAACGACGAGATCGAAGAAGTGGTAAAGTCCATGAAATGCGGGTGGATCGGCACCGGACCGAAAGTCCAACGTTTTGAAGAGATGTTCAAGGAGTACAAAGGGGTGAAATACGCCATGGCCCTGAATTCCTGCACGGCAGCCCTTCACCTGTCATTAAATGTGATCGGTATTCAACCGGGAGATGAGGTGATTGTTCCCACGATGACGTTTGCCTCTACAGCCAATGCCGTGATCCACTCCGGCGGTAAACCGGTATTGGTAGATTGCCAAAAAGCTACTATGAATATCGATCCACAGCAGATCGAAGCCAAAATCACCCCCAAAACCCGCGCCATTATCGTAGTACATTTTGCCGGCAGACCCTGCGAAATGGATGATATCATGGAGATTGCCAGGAAGCATGGTTTAAAGGTGATCGAAGATTGCGCCCATACCATCGAAGCCCAATACAAAGGAAAAGATACCGGACTTTTCGGCGATATTGGCTGCTTTAGTTTTTATGTCACCAAAAATATTATCACTGGCGAAGGGGGCATGGCGATTACCAACAACGAAGCATACGCTGATAAAATAAAAGTCTTGGCCCTGCACGGCATGAGCAAAGATGCCTGGAGACGCTTTTCAGATGAAGGATACAAACATTACCAGGTGGTGTATGCGGGGTTTAAGTACAACATGATGGATATCCAGGCTGCCATGGGAATTCATCAACTGCCGCGCGTCGAGTCCTACTGGAAACGACGCAAAGAGATATGGAACATATACAATGAGGCATTCAAAGATTTACCGGTATTCCTGCCTGCACCGGTGCCAGATTATATCAAACATTCCTATCATTTGTATACGCTGTTACCGGATATCCACCGCCTGGGCATCACCAGGGACCGGTTCCTGGATGAAATGACCAAACGGAACATCGGGGTAGGGGTGCATTACATCGCCCTTCATCTCCATCCTTATTATCAACAAACCTATGGATATAAGGAAGGTGATTTTCCCAATGCAGAGTGGATTTCCCAACGCACCGTGAGCCTGCCTCTCTCTCCTAAATTAACCGATCGAGATGTCAATGATGTTATCGAAGCAGTAAAAGATACGATAACCGGAAAAGTCATTTAAACATCCGAAGTACAAAATTGGCATTATGACATCCGAAACAAAACCAAAAATCAAATCCCGAATGAAAACAATAATAAAAAAAATATTCCGAAAACTTTACCATTTTGTTTTTAATGAAGAAAAGCACTTTTCAGGGATTCGATATTGGAAGAAAAGAGCAAAGGCGTATGGCCGGCGGTCGGTATTCAATCTTCGGCATCCCGAAGAAGAACTTGAAGCCGTTACTCAACGGCAGAAAAATATATTATTCCCTATCCTGGAACAGCAGTTAAGAGGGGATGAAAAGCTGGTTCTTGATTTTGGCTGTGGACCGGGCCGGTTTACTCCCGATCTTGCCGGAATCGTCCATGGAAAAGCGATTGGAGTGGACCCGGTAGAGCATTTACTCAACATTGCACCCCGATTTCCCAATGTAGAATACAGGTTGATGAAAGAGGCCGAAATTCCCGTTGAAAACGATTTCGTCGATGTGGTGTGGATATGTATTGTCCTGGGGGGCATCGTCGATGAGAAAGTCCTCCAACACTCCACAGCCGAAATTGACCGGGTGCTAAAAAAAAACGGACTGGTTTTTTTAGTGGAAAATACCTCGAATCAACCGGACACCCTTCACTGGAAATACAGACCCGTGGAAATGTATCGACACTTGTTCGGATTTGTTAATTTAAAACATATTTCCAACTATTTTGACCTGGGTGAAAGATTATCCATAATGGCAGGTAGAAAAAATGTTTCGCCTGACAAGATATTATAACTGGCTAATCTTCAGTATTATTAACCCCGCTCTTAAGGAAAGATTGCCCCTGTATGTACAGGGGAAATTACTGGATATCGGCTGCGGGGAAAAACCTTACCTGGAAATGGCTTCACCTTATGTGACCGGACACATCGGGATCGATCGTTGGGATACCTATTCCGATAAATCGAATATCGATATATTTTCTACGGCTTATGAGATTCCTTGTAAAAATGAAAGCTTTGACTCAGTTCTTTGTACGGATGTGCTCGAGCATTTAAAAGAGCCTGGTTTAGCCCTGGCCGAGGCTTATCGAATATTAAAGCCGGGGGGCTTTGGGATCTATACGGTCCCTTTGTTCTGGCACCTACATGAAGAACCCTATGACTACTATCGTTTCACCAGGTACGGGTTAAAATATTTATTCGAGAAAAATGGGTTCGAAGTGGTTGAAATTAAAGCTTTGTCAGGATTTTGCGCTGCCTTTGGCCAGGAACTGGCTTATTTTTTGAATGGGCTTCGTAAAGGAGGGAAGCTCAATCCGTTGTGGTGGATTATACCCCCCTTTGTACACCTGGTCCAGGGTGCGGCCTATCTTCTAAATAAGATCGATCTCACGGAACGTTTTTCCGTAGAGTATATCGCAGTGATAAAAAAACCATCGAAATAATGAAAAAATAGGTCGATGAAACACGTCTTCGTTTTGGGCTGTGAGCGGTCCGGTACCACATGGCTCTCCAATATTTTCGATTCTCATCCCGATGTGGAATTCTTCATGGAACCCTTTGCCGATTATGCCGCGATTTTTGAAAAAATCCCGGGAAGAAATATATATTCGGATCATCCCGGTGAAGAGCTAACCAATGAGGTAAAAAATGGTTATAACAAATTATATTCTCTTAAATACCCCTTGTTTTATAAGAGTGGAAGGCCACTCTATTTAAAGAAATTGGATAAATTTATTATTGAAAGTTATCAGAGAATTAAGAGACGTTTCAAATCCCCCGTATCGTTGAAGATTCAGCGATACGATTTATTGCACCTCAACACCCGGAACATCCCCCCGGACCGGCAAAGCAGGAAGAGTGCCAATCCTTCTTTTACGGTGACCAAAGAGCTGCGTTTAAATTTCAAGATCGGTTTAATATCGGGAGCTTTCCCGGGTGCCGGGATTCTTGTTTGTATAAGACACCCTGGGGCCCAGGCCGCTTCTATTATGAAATTGTTTTCCCGGGGCAGCCTGGGAGAATTACATCGATCGCTCCTTACGTTTATGGATGATATAAAAAATTGCCCCCGGTTTGAAAAATATAGAGACCTGATTAATCACAGTGATTGGGAGAATGATCCGGAAATAAAACTGGTATTGTGGTGGTTGATTAACTATGACGTCATGCTGGAAGACCTCTATCGATTTCAGTGCACTTTCCGGTTGGTTTCTCATGAGGAGATATCGGAGGACCCGGATAAAGTAGTAAACCGGGTATTTGATTTTATCGGCCTGGATTTTGTGGGAGAGGTTCGATCTTACCTGGACCTGTCAAGTAAAAGCAATGGTGATATTCAATCCAATGTGGATACTCGTAGAGATTCGGCAAACTACTACAAAAAAATGATAAAAGCGGTGAACCCGGTTTTGAATGATAAAATCCGGCAGGTTATCCTGCACTATTCAGAGACGTTGAACCCTCTTTTGCGAAGTTACCTTGAAACGTGTTATGATTTGTAGAACAAACCATTAAAAGGTTTTCCCCGATGTTTTTGAAATACAAAGTGATTGCCGGCACCATCTGGAATGCCATCAGTTCGAGTTTTTCCTTTATCGTCAGTATGGGTACGATTGCGGTACTGGCCCGCCTGTTAAAACCTGATGATTTCGGTCTCTTTGCCATGATTACGGTGATGGTGAGTATATTGGAGTCATTTTCTGATATGGGGGTAAGTGCGGCGATAATCAGTTATCGCGATGTTACGCCGGTCGAGTTAACTTCCCTCTTTTATTTTAATATACTGGTGGGCGTTTTCCTAACGATTTTATTGATACTGGCAACTCCAATTATTGTCTACTATTATAAGGAACCCAGGATATATTTATACTTATGGATTCTTGCCCTTAATTTTACGATTACATCTCCGGCAACGGTTTTTAACGTGCTGTTGAAGAAAAACATGAAGTTTGGAATTTTATCGAGAATAAATATGACCGCCACCGTGGTTTATTCGGTATCAGCCATCCTGTATGCCTGTTTCTCCAGGGATATCATGAGTCTCGTGGTGGGTACAATGTTGCAATCCTTTGTATCAGCGGGTTTGAATGTTTATTTCGGTTTGAGAATATGGAAGCCCGCCAGATTCGTGCTTCAATATAAACACATTAAACGGTTTTTGTCTTTCGGTCTATATCAAATGGGGGAAAGAATTATAAACCGGTTCAATAAGAACATCGATTATTTATTGATCGGCCGGTTTTTAGGGGCAGCAGCCCTGGGCTACTATTCAGTAGCTTATACCCTCATGATGAAACCCATTCACAGGATTAATCCCATCATTACCAGTGTGGCGTTTCCAGCCCTATCGGAAGTCCAGGAGGATAACGCTCAAATTAAGAAGTATTTCTTGAAGATGATACGGTATATCTGTTATACCGCGGCTCCCATCTTCCTGTTGTTCTTTGCGCTATCCGAAAATTTAATTCTTGTTTTCTATGGTAATAACTGGCTTTTATCCGTACCGATACTGGCGATATTTTCTTTCCTGGGGATACTTTATTCGGTTGGGAACCCCATGGGGAATTTAGTTTTAGCCAAAGGCCGGGCCGATATCGGGTTCTGGGAGAATCTTGCGAAAACGTTTTTTTTATTTGTGGCCAATTATATCGGTCTCAGGTGGGGGATTTACGGGGTTGCTTGCAGTACCTTATTTGTCACCCTTTTCCTGTTTTTTCCCGCCGGCTTCTTCATCAGGTATTACCTGGTAAAAATGAAAGCTCCGGAATACCTGGAACAACTAAAAAACCCCCTGTTGTTTGCACTTACGGCAGCAGCAGTTATTCTATTATTGCAAAAATATATTATATCTTTAGGTATATTGGGAGAGTTGTTATTGCTCTCAGGTATTTTTGTGATAATATACATTATTTTACTGCTTATTTTTGATAAGCAGGAAATCTGTTTCATATGGAAAAACTTAAAGGAGTACGCTTCAATAAGAAAAGAGAAGGTGGTTGAATAGGGGAATAAAGGTGTCCTGATGATGATTAACGGTAAATCCAGACCTGTGGCGGCACATTTTAGTGGTGCGTTTTTTGTGAAATCCGAGACGTTTATTTATCATTATCTTTCTCACATGAAATCTTTTACGCCCATTTGCCTGGCCTGGAGGATTGAGAACCTGGGAGAGGGAGGTTTTTTCTTTTCGCCGCGGGATATTTATTCGCTTCAGCTCAGGCGGTACAGTTCCAAATGGTTTTATTACGGTATTTTAAAGCGTATTTTAAGGCGGAACCTCAATTTTGAAAATATTTTAAAAAAACGGGGTGCGCGGCTGCTTCATGCGCATTTCGGTCATAATGGGGTACAAGCGTTAAAGGTGAAAAAGAAAGTAAAGATTCCCCTGGTGACCACATTCTATGGTGCAGACCTCTCCAAAAGCGATATGATTAAGCCGTTAATGAAGCATTATAAGAAATTGTTTGCACAGGGGGAGATGTTCTTGGTGGAAGGCGAGCATATGAAGTTAATGCTCCAGGGGTTGGGGTGTCCGCCGGAAAAAATCCATATTCAACGGATTGCCATACCTGTAGAAACCATTCAATATAAAGAGCGTAAACCCAAAGGGAAAAATATTACATGGCTGCTTTTTTGCGGCAGGTTTACTGAGAAGAAAGGCCTGGTTTATGCATTAGAAGCGGTGAAAAAGGTATATAATGAACACCACTGCCGGAATATTCGTTTTTGTATAATCGGCGATGGTGAGTTAAAAGAAGAGATCGAAGCATTTATCGATAAAAATAAAATGAAGAAGTATGTAGAGCTGCCGGGTTTTTTGAGCTATCGTGATTATTTAAAGAAAGTAGAGGAAGCAGATATTTTCATTCATCCCAGTGTGACTGCTTCTGATGGAGACAGTGAAGGGGGTGCACCCACGACTATTTTGGAAGCCCAGGCCATGGGTCTGCCAATCATTTCTACTGAGCATGCGGATATTCCCAATGTTGTGGTTCCCAATAGAAGTGCGTTGTTATCAGCAGAAAGAAATGTGGAGGCACTCACCCGCAACATCTTGTTCCTCCTAGAGAATCAGCAACTCTGGAGCCCAATGGGAAAAGTCGGCAGAGAATTTGTGGAAGAGTACCACGACATAAAAAAAGAAGTCCTGAACCTGGAAGAGAAATATAAGAGCCTTTTAGAATGAACATTCTTTTGATTTCTTCATTGTATCCTACCACTGCCGAACCCAGTGCCGAAGGTGTTACCTCTGTGCTGCATAGTTTTGTAAAGCATTGGCATCAGGATAAGAACCGGGAAGTAAATGTCCTGGTGGTATGTCCGGTTTATTTATACGTAAGGGAATGGTTTACACGCAGGCAAAATCAACTGTCTGGGAAAAGCTTTAGAAGCAAAATTATTTCCCTGGATAATGTGCCGATTATTGTTTTTCCCATTTTTAAAATTCCCAGGATTGCGTATTTTTATTATCCGCTGTACCGGTATTTGAATAAATATTTAAAGACTATTGATTTTAAACCGGATGTGGTGGTGGCTCACTATGATAAGAGTTTGTACATCGGTTACCGGTATTCCCGGATGAGGGAATTGCCTTTGGTGGTTGGTCTTCACATTACGCCGGACCTGGTGGAGGATGACCCTACTGCTTTTGCGAAGCGCTGCGGCAGCGTCCTGGAGGCGGCTTCTGCTATTGCCTGCCGTTCCCAATATATTTACAATAAAATCCAAAAATGGTTCCCTCATTACCGGGAAAAAAGTTTTATCGCATTTTCCGGCATTGAAGAAGACCTTATCGAAAACCCGGAAAATGCCGCTGCCCGGATGAGACAATGGAAAACCGGCAAAACCGGCGGCAAGGTTTCTATTATTTCCGTATGCAGTTTAATTGAACGAAAAAAAATTGACACCAATTTAAGGGCACTGGCCCGGTTGAAAGATAAATTCGACTGGACATATACCATTATCGGAGAGGGTGAAGAGCGTCCCCACTTAGAGGCATTGACGGTGCAGCTGGGGATTCAATCCCGGGTGCGGTTCAAAGGGACTGTGCCGCGAAGACAGGTGATAGAAGCGTTGAAACGCTCTCATATTTTTGTAATGGTCAGTTACCTGGAAACTTTTGGGTTGGTTTATCTTGAAGCCATGGCTGCCGGTAATATTGTTATCGGGGGTAGGGGAGAAGGCATCGACGGCGTGATTCAACACGAAAAAAACGGCTTCCTCTCCCTTCCCGGCCAGGTAGAACCGCTGAAAAACCTCCTGGAAACAATTATTCTCCAATCATCCACCGCTGAATTGGAGAACATTTTAAAGAATGCCCACCAGACTATCCGGGAATATAACGATGAGAATGCGGCCCGGAATTATTGGCAGCAATTAGAGAAGGCGGTCGGTTAAACACATGTGTGGAATAGCAGGAGTTATTAATCTTAGCGGAGAAAAAAGTCTCCTGGTGCCTCCTATTCAGCGGATGGCAAAGCAGATGAAGCAGCGGGGGCCGGATGATGAAGGTTATCTCCTGGTGGATTTGGAAAACCGTCGTGCATATCCCTTTTATGGAGACGATACCCCTTTAGAGGAAGCCAAAGCTAATGTAGAGGGGATGAAACACATCAAAGATGCCTATCAAATGGAGTCTCATCTTGCTTTTGGGCATCGGCGCCTAAAAATACTGGACCTCTCTTTCCGGGGGCATCAACCGATGTGCAGCAGTGACGGCCGGTTTTGGATCCTGTATAACGGTGAAGTTTACAATTTTAAAGAAGTCAGGAAAGAGCTGGAAAAACAAGGTCACACCTTTTCCAGTGATACGGATACGGAAGTGGTATTGGCTGCTTACATGCAGTGGGGGGTGGATAGTCTTCAGCGTTTTAACGGTATGTTTGCCGTGGTTATTTATGACCACAGCAGACAGGAAGTCTTTTTGGCTCGAGATCGAATCGGTATAAAACCTCTTTATTACACGCATCAAAAGGACTGCTTTATATTTGCCTCAGATATAAAAACCATTATTGCTTCCGGTCTTTATAGACCTGGAGTGAATTGGGAGGGGTTGTGGCACAATCTTAGTTTTTCTGTTGCGCCGAGGCCCATGACGGTTTTTAGAGATGTGGCAGCGCTGCCGCAGGCCCATTGGATGAAAATCAACCTGGCCACTCAAAATATAACCCAACAGCGATACTGGCACATCCCCACACTCAGCCAGGAGGAATCCATGACCGAGCAAGAGGCGATAGAACAATTAGAAATGCATTTGAAGAAATCCATCCAATACCGGTTGGTGGCTGATGTGGAAGTGGGTACCTTTATGAGCGGCGGGATTGACTCCACCACCATATCAGCTATTGCCTCCTCTCTTCATCCCGGGATCAATGCCTTTACATTGGCCTTTGACAAAACCGTACCTGAATATGATGAATTGGACCAGGCTGTAGAAACTGCCCGGATGCATCCGATGCATCATATTATTGAAAAAGTTAACCCGGATGAGATGTTGACGGATATCCACGACATGGTGCTGGGATATGAAGAACCCATCTGCACCCTGGCACCCAATTATCTCATATGCAAATGTATTGCCAAACATGGGATCGTGGTGGTATTGAATGGGTTGGGGGGTGATGAGCTCTTTGCCGGTTACAGCCATTACCGGACTATCAATACCTGGAAATGGAAAAAATTCGTTGCTGCGTTTTTACCCCTGTTTTTGAGCCGGTATGGCCGTTACCGCCAATTGAAAACCATTGACAATTACTATGTTGATCAATATTCCAATTTCAAGGAGCATGAGAAGAAAAAATTGTTTTTGAAGAATGACGGCTTTGATACCCTTTCCCTCCTGGATAAATTGTATAAGCCTCTAACAGGAAGTTTTACCGATGATATCGAAGCCCTCAGTTACTTTGATATCATGTCGTATATTGGCAATCATCATGTGTATCGGATTGATCAGTTTACCATGTGGTTTTCATTGGAGGGGCGGTTCCCTTACCTGGATCATCATCTTATTGAATTGGCGTTCCGGATGCCTTCTTGTTATAAAATCATGAAAAACCAGCCCCGGTATCAGAAATATGTTCTGCGGAGAGTGGCGAAGAAGTATATTGCACCGGCTTGCTTACAAATGCCCAAGCGGGGATTTGGGCTGCCGGTAGGCAGGTGGATGCAAAAAGAACTCAAAGAATTAACCGAAACCTCACTGGAAAGTCTAAAAAAAAGAGATATATTTAATAACAAGGAGATCGATAACCTGTATAACACGTTTAAGCAAAGCAAACCCCATCTTTACAAAAAGGTCTGGCACCTGGTGATGGTAGAATTGTGGTTCCAGCAGTTTATTGATAGGCAATAATAATAAAATGAAAAAGAACTATAAGCTTTCTTTTCTGAGGCGTTTAGCCAAGTACGGTCATCCGTTTATTAAGGGGGTGGAGAAACGAAAGATTGAAAAATATGCACGATTGGGAGAGAAGAACTCCCTGGTCTTTATAGTGGGTGCACCCAGGACCGGTTCTACCATCCTTTATCAACTCCTCACTCATTACCTTGATGTGCTTTATATTAATAACTTTGCCGGTCTGTTTTACCAGGATTTGTTTTCAGGTGTTTGGTTAAGCCGGAAATTTCTCCGGGACAAGCCCCACAATTGTTTTGATTCTTTCCAGGGGGATACGTATCAATGTGGTTTGAAAGGACCTGCAGAGTGTGGGGATTTTTGGTACCGATGGCTGCCCAGGGACAGGCACTATATTGGAAAAGACGAAGTAGAAGAAAGGAAACGGGAGGAAATAGGCAAAACCCTTTTTGCTATTATAAATCGCTGGGATAAACCGTTTTTAATCAAAAATCTCAACGCCGGGCAGCGGATGGGGCTGTTTACTCAAATAACACCCAATGCCAAATTTATTTTTATTAGACGCAATCCGTTATATGCAGCACAGTCCATCTGGTTATCCAAAAAGAAGATCGGTTTGGAACCCCACCAATGGTGGTCTATTATGCCCAAAAATTACCACGACCTGGTGAAGTTGCCTGCGCACCGGCAAATTGTACGACAAATATTTTTTTTAGAGAAGCAGATTTTAGACGACCGTAGATACTATCCTGCTGAAAATTTTATAACTGTCGAGTACGAGGAATTGTGCCGCCATCCCCTGGAAACCGTTGAAACCTTGCAGCAGTTTATTGGACCTGGAGTCAAAGCAAAAGAAGGCGCAGAGATTCCGAACCTGGATTTTAATGAAACCCAAAAAATAAATGAAAAGGATTTTTTATTATTAAAAAAAGAAGTGAATCGATTGGACTGGGAGAATTACCAATTATGACATCCAATAAAGAGATTTACCGGGAATTTTGTAAACAAGAGCAAAGCCTGCCTATTTTTTTACAGGACTGGTGGTTGGATGCCGTATGTGTTGAAGGTCCCTGGGACGCGGCCGTGGCAGTTGAGGCAGACAGCGGCAGTGTTAAAGCAGTATTGCCCTATTACCAGGTGAAAGGAAAGCTGGGACATCGATATTTGACCATGCCCTACATGACCCAGTTTATGGGCCCTTGGCTTAAATATCCCCCCGGGCAAAAATACGCCCGCAAACTCTCTTATGAAAAAGAGGTAATGGCACACCTGATCCTTCAATTACCCGAATTTGACAGCTTTTCCCAGAATTTTAATTACTCAGTCACCAATTGGCTGCCCTTTTATTGGCAGGGATTTCAACAATCTACCGGTTACACCTATGTACTGGAAGATTTAACAGACCTGGACAGCCTTTTCAATAATTTCAGGAGTAATATCCGCCGGGAAATCCGCAAAGCTGAAAAACAAGTCTCGGTGAAAGTGGATAACGATATTGAAACGTTTTTTCACATGGCCTGTAAAACCTATACTCGTCAAGATTTAACTTTCCCCCTCTCCCTGGAATTTATGAAACAGGTGGATGCTGCCTGTGAAAAAAATAAATGCCGGCGAATCTTTTTTGCTGCGGATAACACCGGGCAAGTGCATGCAGCGGTTTACATTGTCTGGGATTCGCTGAGTTGTTATCATTTAATTAGCGGCGGCGATCCCCAATTACGCACCAGCGGTGCTACCAGCTTGCTAATGTGGGAAGCGATTCGATTCGCCTCCACGATTACGAAGAAGTTCGATTTCGAAGGAAGCATGATTCAGCCTATCGAGCGCTTTTTCAGCTCCTTCGGCGCCGTGCAAAAACCCTATTTCCAAATATCCAAGGTCAATTCAAAGTTTTTGAGATTAAAGAAGTTTATTTTTAATTAAAGATCACGAAAGTTGAGATGATTTTAGTCACTATTCCTCAAAATTTTTCTGCTGAACGCATGTACGCTATCGATATCGTGATGGATGAAATCCTGGGACTGGACTATCGCATCGAAACCAAACATCAACACGATTATGAAATTATACTGGAGAACGGCAATAAAGTGATTATTAAAGATCATTTCTTTTCGCAAATTCCCGGGGGTTCCGGTTATTTAAATGAAAATTGCCTTCCCAAACGTATTGATTTTATTAAAAACCGGTTTGTAAAAGGAGAAGATATCCCGGTGATTTACGGCAGCCAACAGTTGGAAATTACAGACCGACGAATTGTTTGCGGTATCGATATTTTTGCTTCTGTGTTTTTTATGCTCACCCGGTGGGAAGAGGTTGTGATTCAAACCAGGGACACGCATCAACGGTTTCCTGCCACTGCTTCATCGGCCTTTAAATACAGTTTCCTGGACAGGCCCGTGGTCAACGAGTATGTGGAAATGCTCCGGCAAATGGTGCGTCACCTTGGTTGTCAACAGCAAGGAAAAGAAGAGCCTTTTACTTTTGTATTGACCCACGATGTGGATGCCTTGTTGAAGTGGTTGGGATGGTATCATGTGCTGCGTACTGCCGGCGGGGATATTATCAAACGAAAGCAAATCCGTACTGCTTTTTCCCGTATAAAGGAGTATAAAAAGATACGCCGTGGACAGGTAAAAGACCCGTTCGATACCTATGACTGGCTCATGGACCTGTCGGAATCGTTGAATCTTAAATCTCATTTTTATTTTATGAGCAGTGGTTTGTCTGCCGCACCCGAGGACAATCATTCTCCTTATTCCCTTGATTCCCCAAAGGCGTTGGCAATTTTTGCAAAAATAAAAACAAGAGGTCATGTGATCGGGATTCATCCCGGTTACGACAGTTACAACAATGAGTCGTTGTGGAAAGCGCAAAAAAAACAACTGGAAGGGGCCTGCGGGTGTGAAGTTACTCGCGGCAGGCAGCATTATTTGCGTTTCCAGGTGCCTCATACCTGGCAGTTGTGGGAAAATCAAAACATGGAAATCGATTCCACATGTGGTTATTCGGATCGTGAGGGGTTTCGCTGCGGCACGGGTCACACTTTCAGTGTGTTTAACATTATGACCTGTAAAAAATTAAAACTTAAAGAACAACCATTGATTTTCATGGACATGAGGAATTTCGAATGCGGCGGCTACAAAGGTAAATCACTTTTTGATCATAATCTTTACCGGATCATTGATAATGCCAGAGAATTCAACACCCCGGTTACCCTATTATTTCACAATGACACCTTTGCGGATAAAGCCTTTGTCCACATGTATGAGGAAATTTTGCAAGTAGGAAGATAATGATGGCCACAAAGACACCAAGACACAAAGAAACACAAAAAAATATTTTTATAATAAAATTCCTTTGTGTGCCTTCGTGCCTTCGTGTCTTAGTGGCTAATTTTCTTTTTGGTTCCGGCTCGTCCGGGTTGTGGGCACGGTAATGAAAAAGGTTTTAATAATTGCTTTTACGGATTTGGAGAATGATCCCCGGGTATTTCGGCAGATCGATTATTTGCGAAAGCATTACCGGGTAACTGCGGTAGGTTGGACCGGGCCGGAGCTTGAGGGAGTTGAATTTTTCAAAATCCAGCCTATTCCCCGTTCCCGTTTAACACGTATGCGGCGGGCTGTGGAATACAAGCTGCGTCGTTATGAAAAGTTATACTGGAGTCTTTATGAATATCAACCGCTGCTGGACATTTTGCAGCGCAGCAAATTTGATCTCATCCTGGCCAATGACCTGGACACGCTGCCCTTTGCTTTGAAGATCACCAATGGTGCAAAAATTCTCCTGGATACGCATGAATATGCTCCCCGGCATTTTGCAGATCAACTGACCTGGCGGTTTTTTTTCCAGGGATTCAATGAATATCTTTGTGGCACCTATATGAAACAATGCGATGAAATTATCACCGTCACCCCTGGAGTTGCCGTCGAATATAAGAAAAATTACGGCATTGATCCCATTGTAATTACCAATGCGGTGGAGTATGTGGATTTGAAGCCGTCGCCTGTAGATAAAAAAAACATCCGAATGATTACGCATGGTGTTGCCAATCCCAATCGCAGGTTGGAGTTGATGATTCGTATAATGGATTATATGGATTCCGGGTTTCACCTGGATTTAATGCTGCTTCCTGTATTTCCGCGGTATTACCGGCGGTTGGAAAAAATGGCGGCAAAACGCGGCAATGTCTCTGTAATTCAACCTGTAGAGCGAAAAGAAATTATTCCACGAACTAATGATTATGATATTTCGCTGTTGGTATTCAAACCTTATACGGTTAACTTCAGGTATGGGTTAGGCAACAAATTTTTTGAATCTCTCCAGGCGCGGTTGGCGATTGTTACCGGTCCTTCCCCTGAGCCCCAGGCAGAAATCGTCAATCGATACGGATGTGGGATTGTGGTAGATAGTTTTGAACCGAAGGAAATTGCTGCGCGGTTAAATCGATTGACTGCGGAAGAGATTGAGGGGTATAAAAGAAAATCTCACCTTGCCGCCGGCGAATTGACCGCCAGTAAGAACATGGAACAATTGGGCCGCATTGTTGAACGATTAATTGAGTAGCCACGAAGGACACGAAGAAACACGAAGGAAGATAAAAGATGAAAATTAAACAGATATCGGGGAATATCTTAACAGGGTTGCATCGGGTTTTGCTGCATTTCGGGCCTTACAGGAAATGGATTTATTCTTGTGGCCTTGATAGTCTTAAATTCAAACGGTACTACAGGGACCTTCATTTTGATTCTATTGTAGGCATTGCTTGCAGTGATGTGGATGGTTATAAAGATGAAGGTGATAATCAGAAGATCGTGGAATTGGTGGACAACCTGGCCAGGGTGGTACCCAAACCTGAAGCTGTGTTGGACATCGGCTGCGGAACTGGCAGATACCTGAAGCAAATGGAAGTTGTTTGGCCCGGTACTCACCTGGAAGGCATTGATATTTCCAGGGAGATCGTGGAGAAATTTACCTGCAAGTTAGTGCCGGGTGTTCCTATTCATGTATTGGACATTGAGATTGATGAAAGCTTTCATATTGAGAACCGGGGGAAATTTGACCTGGTGTGTATGATTGGTATCATCCAGGTTCTTTCTTTAAAAAGGGTCCCCGGGATTCTTGATAAGGTCAATGTTTTGTGTAAAGAGGGTGGTTATTTGTATGTTCAATTTTATGTAGAGACTGAAGAAAAAAAGTCTGATGTGGGTTACAAGCGTTATTCTATTGAGGAATTGGAAACTCTTTTGGCGAAGCATGGATTTACTATGATTGAAAGTGCACGAACGGATATTCTTAAAGATTACGCATATATCGTTGCCTGGAAAACACTAGAGTAAATTTAATTCTCTCTTCGTTAACCTTCGTGTCCTTCGTGCCTTCGTGGTAAAAATAAAAATAAACATGAAACTACTGATTATTGCGTATTACTATCCTCCCATTAGTACGGGTGGTACTATACGGCCGGTGAAAATGGGAAAATACCTGGCCCGGTTTGGGCATGATGTTACTATCCTGACCCATACCTATGGGAAAAACAAAACCGAGCCGGGGAATCCCCGGATTATCCGTATCCGTGATACCAGTTATAACAAAGAGCGCACTGGTATTCGTAAGAAAATCCAGTGGCTGGTGCTGCGGTTGTTTACTGAAGTGTTGAACAAATTGGGAATCTATCATTCTATCTATACCTGGTGGAAACGCAAAGTGCTTAAGAACAGCGATGCCATTATTAAGCAGGTCAAACCGGATGTGATTATTGCCACGTATCCGCCGGTGGAGACGCTGGAAATCGGTCTCTATTTATCGAAGAAATGCAATATTTCTCTTATATCGGATTTCCGGGACGGATTGATGTTTGAACCCATTGAGACCAGGCGGATGCGGCAGTACCGGTGCATCCGTGAGAAATATGCGGAAATTGAAAAGGAAGCGGCGTCTTATTCGGCGGCTGTTACTTCGATTGCCCAACCCATTACGGACTACTATCGAGAAACCTATCACCTTCCGTATGTAGATGTTATCTCTAATGCGTTTGACCCGGAGGATTTAGAGGGTCTGCCGGAGGGCATCCGCTTCGACTCCTCTGATTTTAACATTGTATTTACCGGGCGTTTTGCCTTATCCGATAAGTACAACCGGGTGGATTTTTTCTTTGCTGCGGTCAGGCTGTTGATTGAAAAGGAGAAGGACCTGGTAAAGAAAATAAAAATTCACCTGGTGGGTGAGTACCGGAAAGGGGAATTACTGGAGGTTAAGGATTTAATTGATAAAGGTTTCATAGTTCTTCATGGGTTTGTGGAGCGGAAGAAATCTCTGGCGTTTCAGAGAGCCGGGGATTTGTTGTTAATCATTACCCTGCCGGATCGTCGAAGTTCTACCTCTGCTAAAATTTTTGAGTATCTTTATGCAGGTAAACCTATTTTGGCGTTGACTCACAAAACCGTATTGGAGGATATAATCAATGAAACTAAAACCGGTTGGGTTGTGCATCCGCAGCAGGTGGAAGCCATTGCGGATTTGCTGAGGAAGATTGTCACGGATCGTAATTTTTACAATTCCCTTGAAGCGGATCACGAGAAGATTGAACAATATTCCGTCAAAACCCAGATGGAGAAGCTTGATGGTTTAATAAACTCTGTGTCCTCTGTGGCTTAAAAAATAAAAAGATGATTGCAGCGATTCATCAACCTAATTTTATCCCCTGGAGTGGCTATTTCTACAAAATGCTGAAATGCCACCGCTTCGTCTTCTTGGACGATGTCCAGTATAACCGTAGAAGCGTCACCAGCCGTGTGAAGATTAAAACTCAACAAGGCGAAAAATGGCTGTCCGTCCCGGTAAAGAAAAAAGGCCGCTATCACCAGTTGGTCTCTGAAGTGGAACTGGAAACCGATAATATCTGGAAGAAAAAAATCCAGGGCACCCTCCAATCCTCTTACGGCAAGGCTCCCTATTACAAAATCTATTTCCCGGAATTTGAAACTATCCTACAAAAAGACCACCGTAGTCTCGCGGAATTGAACATTGAATTAATTCAATGGTTGGCACAGGCATTTGAGGTTAAAACCCCGATGGTGAAGTCCTCTGAATTGGCAGGGATCAGCGGCCAATCAACGGAACGACTGGTGACTATCTGCAAAGCTGTTGGTGCCAGCCAATACCTTTCCGGTTTTGGCGGTCAGAAATACCAGGAACAGGAAATGTTCCGGCAAAACAACATCGAACTGGTGGTCTATGATTTCAAACATCCGGAATATCTCCAGTTGTGGGGCGATTTTATACTCGGTTTATCTGCCATTGACCTGCTGTTCAACTGCGGCCCCCAAAGTGCTGAAATATTAAAAAATATTTAACCGCGAAGGGCATTTACAATGCGGTTAAAAGCGCGAAGTACGCGAAAAAATGAGGGAAGATAGGAAGATAAAAAGGTGCAAATCCCTGGTAAAAAAGGTTGACAAATTTTTGAAATCGAGTTATATTTAAATAGAAAATAAGTGGAGGTTTTTAAATGTACGCTGTTGAGTTTGAAACCGTCGCAGAAGGGAAAATGATTCATATACCGGATGAATACCAGGAATTTGAATCAAAAAACGTTAAAGTGATCCTAATGATAGATGAGAAAGACAGGTCCCGAGGAGAAAGAAAACCAGGGTCGGCAAAAGGTAAATTCTTCATGTCTGATGATTTTGAAGAACCATTGGATGAAGAGATAGCTAAACAGTTCTACCAGTGAAATACCTGCTAGATACTCATGTATTTTTGTGGTGGATAAAGGATTCCCCCAGGTTATCCCAAAATATAAAAGACATTATCAAAAACAAGAAAAACACCCTGTTTTTAAGCGCAGCCAGTATCTGGGAAATGATGGTAAAGTCAAAACTCAGAAAGCTTGATTTACCAGATAATCCAAAAGGATTTATAAAAGAACATTTGAATATTAATGCTGTTGATATTTTAAATATTACCATGGAGCACTCTTTTGAGATATACAATTTGCCGGAAATTCATAAAGACCCATTTGACAGGATGTTGGTCGCTCAGGCAAAAGTCGATAAATTAACAATTCTTACATCCGATCCTTACATCAAACAATATCCTATAAAAACATATTGGTAGTAACACGTGGTTAAAACTTGAAGATTGCACTTCACGCCCCTTCGTGGTTTTAAAAAAAAGGACAACCAATGGATTACAAAAAAGTCAAAGAAAAAAACCTTACATATTTCAGCGGCCTGTTGGATGAATCCGATGATGAGCATTATGTCGTGGCCCAATCCAAAATTTCCCACCGGAAACGGTTTGAAAAAATCTTGGACCTGGGAGATTTTAACAACAAAACCCTGCTGGATGTGGGCTGCGGTATTGGTGGCTTTTTTGACTTTTTAAAAGAAAAAGGCATTAATTGCGACTATACCGGTATTGAAATCAATCCCCGGATGATCGAAATCGCACAAGAAAAACACCCGGATATTAAAGATAAATTCTTTGTCTTTGATATCATTGAAGATAAGTTGGACCGGCAATTTGATTATGTCATATCCAACGGCCCCTTAAACCTGAAATTCGAATCCACAATGAACATGGACATGACCATGCGGCTGATTCAAGAGATGGTTAACCTGGCAAAAATCGGGATTGCCATCACCATGACCTCTGCCCTTACCCGGAAACCCCACCCGGAGACGTTCTATTACCATCCCCTTGACATCCTGGCAGAAACCGTTAAATTCTGCGTCAATGTCCGGTTTGATCACACTTATTTGCCGCATGATTTTACGCTTTTCTGTTATAAGAAGGACCTCTACGATTTCTAATATTTTTTTCTTCTCCTTTTCTTTACATGCACTTAATTTTTTTATACAATAATATACTGATGACAAGGAATGGGTCAGCAAAAAAAGTAAAAAATTTAGAGATTCTTATGGCCCTGTTTATTTTTTTGGGGCTCCTGTTTTTTTCGCACATTGGTTTTGCCCTGCACTATAATTTCAGGAGCTATTCCGTAGAGGAGGGTTTGGCCCAATCCCAGGTTTATGTTGTTTTCCAGGACAGCCGCGGGTATTTGTGGATAGGAACCTGGGGGGGTGGTGTGAGCCGCTTTGATGGAAAAACCTTTGCCAATTATTCCACAAAAGACGGTTTAAGCGATAATTTCGTCTATATGATTATTGAAGACCACCAGGGCAACCTGTGGTTCGGGACCGATTACGGGCTCAATAAATACGACGGTAAATCCTTTACCAGTTATACTAAAAAAGACGGTTTACCTGACGATACCGTCTGGGTAATCCAGGAAGACCGCAGCGGTTATTTATGGCTGGGTACATATGCCGGTGGAATCAGTCGATTTGACACCGCTAATCCCAACAAGCCGTTTATCAATTTTTCCGCTGACCAGGGCCTGGCCCATAACAAAACCAGGACTATTACCCAGGACCGGGAAGGAAATTTGTGGATTGGCACGTCTAAAGGTGTCAGTAAATTTGACCCTCAGACTCTTACATTTATTCAATGTCCGTTCACGGAGCGTTTATCCGATTATGAAGTTGAACATATCCTGGAAGATAAAAAAGGAAACCTCTGGTTTGCCACATTAGGAAATGGCGCTTACTGTTGGAACGGCAAAATCATGACCGTCTACACCACAAAGCAAGGCTTATGTTCTAACGAGGTTAACCACATACTGGAAGACAGCCGGGGTGACCTGTGGTTTGCTACTGCACATGGTGCCAGCTATTTGAACCGGCGTACTCATAATTTCACTTCCTACACCCCCAAAGAAGGACTTTCCCATAATAATGTGTCATGGGTAATGGAGAGTCGCGAAGGGCCGCTCTGGTTCGCAACAGATTCGGGGGTCTCCCAATTCCGGGGAAAGGCATTCTCCTACCTCACGGTAAACGATGGATTAATGGATAACACAGTCTGGTCAATATGGGAAGATATAAACGGTGAAATGTGGCTCTCCACGGAAAAATGTGTCGCCAAATATAATAAAAAAGATTCTTCGATTGTAACCGTCCCCGATGGCTGGGGAGGGGGGATTCCATATTCTTTTTATAAGGACAGCCGGGGCAACCTGTGGTTCGGGACGGGTAAAACCCTTATTAAATATAACGGAAAAACCTATACGGACATGGAGAACATATTAAATGTCGACGCTGTAAATATTGTTGCTATTTATGAAGACAGCGGGGGGAACCTGTGGTTCGGTTCCGAAGACCACGGCGTTAAAAAGTATGATGAAAAAACAAAAACAATTACAAGTTTTATTGAAAAAGATGGGCTGCTGCACAACACGGTAAGTGCGGTCATCGAAGACCCCAGGGGAAATATCTGGATCGGCACCAGTCGCGGTATCAATATATATGATGGAAAAAAACAGGAAATTACCGATATTACTATAACAACAGAAAATGGCTTGACGAATCGTGTAATTAATTCTTTACTGGAAGATAAAGATGAAAACCTTTGGATTGGAACATACGGCGGAGGAGTCCTCAAATACACGTTTGACGAATCCCGGGATATCTTGAAAGGCACGTTTGAAAGCTTTTCCTCCAAAGATGGATTGGTAGACGATGAAGTTCTCCTGATGATCTTCGACAATAACGCCAATCTCTGGATAGGCACCAATAAAGGAATTACATTACTGGATGTGGCCCAATTTAATGAAACCGGTAAGAAAGTTCTTAAATATTATGGTAAAGAAGATGGGTTTATCGGTATCGAATGCAATCAAAATGCCGTATATAAAGATAAAGAAGGTAATCTATGGTTTGGAACCATCAAAGGAGCCGTTAAATACGATCCCGAAGAAGATCAACCCAATCCAGTGGAACCCGCGACCCATATTACCAATGTGAAGCTTTTCTTTGAAGAAGTAGATTTATTCCTCTATTCAAGGGATAAGCAGGACAGGATGAAGGCGGGGCCCACCCTCTTGCCCTGCTTACCCGGTAACCTGGAGCTGCCGCATAATAAAAACCATCTGACATTTGAGTTTATCGGTATTAGTTTAACGGTTCCCGAGAAAGTGAGGTATCGTGTCAAGCTGGAGGGATTTGACCAGGATTGGTCTCCGGCTTCGGAAAGTAATTTTGTTACTTATTCCAATTTGCTGCCCGGAGAGTATATTTTCAAAGTCAAAGCCAGTAACAACAGTGGTATATGGAATCAAGAACCAACCGTTTATTCGTTTCGAATCAAAGCGCCTTATTGGATGACGTGGTGGTTCTATATGTTGGTGGGCGCAGCAATCATCAGCACTGTCTTTGGATTTGTTAAATCCCGGGAAAGGCACCTGAAAAAACGGCAGCGAAAACTGGAAGAACAGGTCCGCTTGCGGACACTAGAATTACAAGAGGAAAAGAAAAAAGTCGAACAGATCAACCGCGAATTGGAACAACGGGTAGAAGAGCGAACCCAAAAGTTAAAAAAAGCACACAAACAATTGCTCCATGCCCAGAAAATGGAAGCCATCGGCACCCTGGCAGCAGGGGTCGCCCATGATCTGAATAATGTCATGGCCGGTATTGTCAGTTACCCGGAACTATTATTATTGCAGCTGCCGAAGGAGAGCCCGGATGAGAGCCCGTTAAGAAAAAGTATCTTAAGAATTCAACGGTCCGGGGAAAAGGCCGCTGCCATTGTCCAGGACCTGCTGACATTAGCAAGGCGCAGTATTGAAGTTGAGGAAGTGGTGAATCTCAACCATATCGTATCCGAATGTATGAAAAGTCCTGAACTGGGAAAAATTCTATCCTATCACCCGTGGGCAGACGTGGAAATCCGGTTGGGTGAAGGTTTAAAAAACATGGTGGGCTCTCCCCTGCACCTGTGCAAAACCCTGATGAACCTGGTATCCAATGCAGTGGAGGCCATACCGGGACAAGGAAACGTCACCATTACCACCTTCAATAAATATCTTGATCAACCCCTGGATGGGTACGACGAGGTGGCAGCGGGAGACTATGTAGCCCTTTCGGTTTCCGATACCGGTGTAGGTATGTCTGAAGAAGATGCGACACACATTTTTGAACCCTTCTATACCAAGAAGAAAATGGGAAAAAGTGGAACAGGATTGGGAATGTCCGTGGTGTGGGGAACCGTACAAGACCATAAAGGATATATTACCATCCAGAGCGAAAAAGGAAAAGGATCGACATTCACTCTTTATTTCCCTGCTACCCATAAAAAAGAAGAAAAATCCGAGAAGCAAACAATCCTGCAAAACCTTATGGGCAATGGGGAATCGATCCTGGTGGTAGATGATGTGGAAGACCAGGGGGAAATCGCCACACTGATGTTGAAGAAGTTAGGATACTCGGTTCAGGCTGTCTCCAGTGGTGAAGCGGCTGTGGATTTTGTAGAAAAGAATCCGGTGGACCTGCTGGTGCTGGATATGATAATGGAACCAGGGATCAGTGGTCTTGAAACCTATAAACGAATCCTGCGGTTATATCCGCAGCAGAAAGCTGTCATTATCAGCGGCTATACCGAAACAGAAGAAGTCAAAGAAGCGCAGCGATTGGGGGCAGGGACTTATGTCAAAAAACCCTTTGGCATGGAAGGCATCGGCAAGGCTGTTAAGGACGAATTATCCAAAACCATCAAATAGTAAGCGTGTTATAATTAACTCCCCTAAGCTTGATTTATTTTTCTTTTTTCTTTAAAATCTCCAAATGCAATGAAAAGAGACGTGAAGTTTAATATTGTAAGATATAAGGGCGCTGCCGCTTCAGCATTACTCTTCTATATATTGCTCCGTATTGTCTCCGTTCCTGTTTTTGGGCAGCATTACCATTTCAAAACCTTTACCATGGATGATGGATTGGGAGATTCTGTTATTAATACAGTCTACCAGGACAGGAAAGGATTTTTGTGGATCGGCACACATGGGGGAGGAGTGGATCGATTCGATGGTAATACCTTTATTAATTATTCGAAAAAAAACGGTTTAAGCGATAATTCTGTCTCCTGTATCATGGAAGACCGGAACGGTCACTTATGGATCGCAACCCTTAACGGCCTTAATAAATATGACAATGGTAATTTTACCGTTTATACTAAGGAAGATGGTTTAAGTGGTAATTCCATCTCGAATATGGTGGAAGATAGAAATGGTAACTTGTGGTTTGCTACCTATTCCAATGGAGTCAGTCGATATGACGGCAGGAATTTTACAACGTTTACCACCGCAGACGGTTTAATTGACAGCGAAGTTCGCTGTATCCTTGAAGACAGGGCAGGCAATTTATGGTTTGCTACGCCCAAAGGAGTCAATAAATATGAGGGGGCAGCCTTTAACACAGATGTTGTAACCCGACGTTTACAAGGGTATTTTGTCCAATATATCCTGGAGGATAATAACGGCAATTTATGGTTCGGTACCAGGAGAAACGGTGTGTTGTGTTTTAACGGCGAAACCTTCACCAGTTATACCAGCAAAGAAGGATTATGTGAGAACGATGTGAGTCATATCATGCAAGACAGCAGCGGTAATTTTTGGTTTTCCACATTTGGGGGTGCCAGTAAATTCGATGGTCACATGTTTACTAACTATACCACAAGACAAGGCTTGAGATATGATGAAGTCACCGATATCCTGGAGGACCGCGAAGGTAATATCTGGATGGCTACAAGTATCGGCGTATCTTGCTTCAGGGGTGAAATCCTCACCTATTTAAATGAAAAGGAAGGTTTAAAAAACAATATTGTATGGTCCTTTTGGGAAGATCATCAAGGTACCATGTGGATTGCCACCGAAGGAGGCATTGCAACATATGACCAAAAAGATAAAATTATTAAAATGGCGGAGGGAAAATACTGCAAAGGGCATATAACTCTATTCTATGAAGATAGTAAAGGTAATTTGTGGTTTTGCTCAGATGATTCAATCATTAAATATAACGGCCATATTTATACAGATTTCAGTAAAAGAAACAATTTGGTCCCCCTTGGCATTTATTGTATCCTGGAAGATAGACATGGAAACATGTGGTTCGGAACCGAAGACAGGGGGGTGATGGTATGGGATGGGAACACGATTAGAAGCCTCACAAAGGAAAAAGGATTATTAAATAATTTGATAAACGACTTATTGGAAGATAAACAGGGAAATATCTGGATCGCTACACCCGAAGGCTTATGCAAGTACGATGGAGTAAATTTTAGCCATATCACCACCGCCAACGGCTTGACCAACAATTTCGTCATGTGCCTGGAAAAAGACCGGGAAAATTCCCTATGGATTGGCACGTACGGTGGGGGGATTGTCAGGTATAAGCTATCTCAAATAAATGGAGACGCCGAATTCGAGGCAATTACCACTGAAGACGGTTTGTTGACTGATGAAATCCTCTCACTGTTGTTTGATGATGATGGAAATCTCTGGATAGCCAGCAAAAAAAGTCTCACCCAATTGGATGTGGTTGAATTGAATAAAACAGGTAAAAGAAAATTTAAGCATTACGATAGAGACCATGGCTATCCTGGCATTGAACCCAATGAGGGCGCAATATACAAAGATAAAGCAGGCAATATCTGGCTGGGCACGATAAATGGGGCAATTAAATTCAATCCCAAAGAAGATAAACCCAATACTCTAGAGCCGGCAACTTATATTACCGGTTTGAAATTATTCCATGAAAAGGTAGATTGGTCTGATGACTACCATAAATCCAGGACTGACTTTGGGCTGCCACTGGGAGTGGAACTCTCCCACAATCGGAATCACCTGACCTTTGAGTTTGTGGGAATTTGTTTAACGGTTCCCGGAAAAGTAAGGTATCAGGTTATGCTGGAGGGTTTTGATGAGAATTGGTCACCGGTCTCTAAAGACAACCATGCCATCTATTCCAATCTGCCCCCTGGTGAATATGCGTTTAAAGTGAAAGCCTGTAACAATGATGGCTTATGGAATAAAAAACCTGCCGTGTATCGATTTAGAATAATCCCCCCCTTCTGGAAAACCTGGTGGTTTTATTTGTTGGTGTCTATAGCTGTAATTAGCAGTGGTTATGGTTTTATAAAATTACGGACCCGAAAGTTGAGAAAACAAAAGCGAATACTGGAACAACAGGTTCATTTACGTACGTTAGAACTGGAAAAAGAAAAAGCAAAAGTCGAACAGATCAATGAGGAACTGGAACAACGGGTGGAGGAACGGACCCGGAAATTGGAAATCGCCAACAAACAATTGCTGCGTGCTCAGAAAATGGAAGCGATCGGAACCCTGGCAGCCGGTGTGGCGCACGACTTGAATAATATCCTGGCTGGCATCGTCAGTTATCCGGAGTTGATGCTGTTAAAAATACCCCAGGACGACCCATTAAGAAAGCATGCACTCGCCATCCAACATTCCGGTGAAAAAGCAGCTGCTATTGTCCAGGACCTGCTGACCCTGGCCAGACGCAGTGTCGAAGTTACAAAAGTGGTGAATCTTAACCAGGTGGTTGGTGAATTTATGGAAAGCCCTGAGCTGATGAAGATTCTATCTTATCAACCGGAAATTGAAGTAGAAGACCGGTTGGATAAAGATTTAAAAAACATGATAGGCTCTACGGTGCACCTGTCCAAAGCCCTGATGAACCTGGTGTCCAATGCAGCCGAAGCCATGCCGGGGAAAGGGAAAATCATTATTTCCACCTTCAATACATACTTCAGCCAACCCCTCGATGGGTACAGGGAAGTGGTAGCGGGAGACTATGTGGCCCTCTCGGTTACCGATACCGGTATAGGTATATCTGAAAAAGACATGACACATATTTTTGAACCTTTCTATACCAAAAAGAGAATGGGAAAAAGTGGAACAGGATTGGGTATGACAGTAGTGTGGGGAACCGTCAAAGACCACAACGGATATCTTACCGCAAAAAGCGAAAAAGGAAAAGGCTCCGCTTTCACCCTTTATTTTCCTGCTACCCAGCAAAAAGTTATCAAAGAGAAACTCCACGTTTCGATAGATCAATTAATGGGCAATGGGGAATCGATCCTGGTAGTGGATGATGTGGAAGAGCAGAGGGAAATTACTACCCTGATATTAAAGCAGTTGGGATATTCGGTTCAGGCTGTTTCCAGTGGTGAAGCAGCGATTGAAACCGTGAAGACAAGACCCGTGAACCTCCTGGTGTTGGATATGATTATGGACCCCGGGATCAGTGGGCTTGAGACCTATAAACGGATTCTCAACATGTATCCCCGGCAAAAGGCCATCATCGTCAGTGGATATTCGGAAACCAAAGAAGCTAAAGAAGCCCTGCAATTGGGAGCCGGCACTTATATCAAAAAGCCCTTTGGTATGGAACAAATCGGCAGGGCTGTTAAGGACGAACTCAAAAGGGCTTAGGTTAAGGTTAAGGCTGAGGTTGAGGAAAAGAAATCCCCTCTTGAGAAAAACAAGCGGTGGCCGCCAGGCCGGGGTGTGTCATCAACCTAAACCTTAACCTGAGTTTAGTAATTGTTAATTATTAATTGTTAATGAATTCTTTGAACTCTATAGGAGGCGCGAACCAATGAATCAAGCGATCGAACGTATACTGGTATTGGCACCCCATACCGATGACGGCGAATTCGGGTGCGGCGGCAGTATCGCCAAATTTGTCGAAGAAGGAAAACAAGTCTTTTATGCGGCTTTCTCAACCGCAGAAAAATCCGTACCCAACGGATGGCCCAAAAACATCCTGGAAACAGAGGTAAAAGAAGCCACCAAACGCATCGGTATTCCACCCGCTAATCTTATTATCTATAAATACGAAGTGCGAAAGTTAAACTATGTCCGCCAGGAAATCCTGGAAGAACTGATAAAAATAAAAAAAGAACTGAACCCCCACCTGGTATTTATGCCCACCCAGAACGATTTGCACCAGGACCATCAAACCGTTGCCACCGAAGCTGTCCGGGCATTTAAACAGGTCAGTATCCTGAGCTATGAATTGCCCTGGAACACCATTACGTTTCATACCCAGGGATTTATCAAGCTGCAGCAGAATCATGTGGAAAAGAAAATTCAGGCGCTGCAAGCGTACAATTCTCAAAGCGGCAAGGATTATGCTTCAGAGGATTTTATCCGCAGCTGGGCCAGGACCCGCGGCACCCAGATCGGCACCACATATGCCGAAGCCTTTGAAATCACCCGCTGGGTTATTGAGTAGAAAGAAAAATCCGAAATTCGAATATCGAAATTCGAAACAAATCCGAATGACCAAAATCCAAATGACCAAAACAATAAACCACTTACCCCTGTACAGGTTTTTCTGTTTTGAATTTTGAACATTCGAATTTTGAATTTGTTTCGGATTTCGGATTTCGGATTTCGTGCTTTTAAAACAACAGGAGGTTACTTATGCCCATTGTAACCATTCATATGTTGGCAGGACGGGACAATGAGAAAAAAAAAGAATTAATTAAAAATGTTTCCGATTCTGTCATTAAAACATTAGAAGTACCACCGGAAAGCGTACGGGTCATTATTAATGAAATGCCGGTAGAACATTACGGCATTGCCGGCCTCCCCGTTATGGAATACCGTATGAAGAAAAAGAAAAAAATGGATTGATAAAAGCGTAGTAGTTTGATAATATATTATTACTATGAAGTGTACAAAATGTGGTGTTGAAAATAATGAAGAGGCAAGGTTCTGCAGAGCCTGTGGAGAAGTCCTTCCTTCCAGAGAAATGACTCTTGTCTCAGATGTCTCGGATACAATCCTGCCGGGTGGGTATATCATCCAGGAACGGTTTAAGGTTTTAAAGAAACTGGGTAAAGGAGGAATGGGGGAAGTCCTCCTGGCAGAGGATGTAAAACTCAAACGAAAAGTTGCCATAAAAAGCATTTTATTAAAAGACAACATTGGACTCACCGACACCACCTCCAAGCTCCGGTTCTTAAGGGAAGCCCAGACCGCTTCTCAACTGGATCATCCCAATATATGTACCATTTATGAAATTTACGAAGAGGGTGACAGAGATTACATTGTTATGCAATATATTGATGGTGTCACCCTGGATCAAATCATTGGGATGCAAAAACTCAGTGTTGATAAAATTTTAGATATATGTATCCAGGTATGCGATGGTATAATAGAAGCCCATTCTCATGACATTATCCACCGGGACATTAAACCTGGCAATATCATGGTAGATAAAAAAGGAATTGTGAGAATCCTGGATTTTGGCCTGGCAAAATTTAGTGATGATTCGTTTGTTAGAGACGGCGACCGGGTGGATTCCGATTTAACCGAAAAAGGTTTTGTCATGGGAACCGTCGCCTACATATCTCCGGAACAGGCACGGGGAAAATTACTGGACTGGCAAACCGATATTTTCTCCTTTGGGGTCGTGCTTTATGAAATGATTGAGGGTAAAAATCCCTTTAGAGAAGACGAACAAATCGAAACCCTCTACAATGTGCTCAACAAAGACATTGAATTCACCCGGGATATACCGGAAGAATTGAAACAAATCGCAGGCAAGGCATTAGAAAGGGACAAGGCAAAGCGGTATCCTGATTTTTTCCACTTAAAACAAGACCTGGAGGCATTTCGAACCCTTTATCAACAGACAAAGGAAGAAAAACCCCAACCAGTGGGAGCAGAAACTGAAATCATCCAGTATGATGAACAGGCCAAACTATTGGAAGAGGTACAAAAAACATCGGACAAAGAAGATTTAGGTGACCTGGTTTACCGGATCAAACAATTCAAAGCCTCGACGGAACGGGTACCCCACACTACCGGCAAAAGAAAGCTAAATTTCAAATGGATTCTCCTGGCCCTGGCAGCAGCCGTGGTAGTAGTTGCGGGAGTTTATCTCCTGCTTAAACCATCCCCCCCGCCCCCACCCGTGCCCACTGAAAAATTCTATATTTATTTACACCCCTTTGAATTCAAGGGCGGGGACAAGTTTTTACCTGATATGTTGGATTACCTCTTGATGGAATCCCTGAACCAGTTCGAAGAATTTAAAACCATTAATAAAGACTTTGTTGTCTCTTTTGCTGAAGGTAAAAATGAAGCAGAAAATCTTAAACGGTTGAAAAGTAAATTTGATATCAAATATGAATTAATGGGAAAGATTGTCAAAAATAAAAATTTTTACAACATCGATGCTGAATTGAGCCCCATTAAGGAGGAGAAGGGTGAGGCTCAGGAAGGATACAGACTAACTTCTGCCGGAGAACTAAGAGACTCATTCCTGGGGAACCAGGTAGACCTATTAACCCGACTGGTATATCAAAATCTCTTTCCTCGAAAAGCGAAAAAGCAGAAGAAATATAAAAGAGTAAAAGAGATATTTGGTACCCAGTGGAAACTGTTTTCAGAATTTTATAGAGGGCTTCGTCACTATAATCGCCTGGACCTAAAGAAGGCGGAACCTAATTTCTTAGATACTACGGACTTATTGATCTCAAAGTATTACCTGGCTGATTTGTATGATTTTGATGGAAGTCGCACCAAAGCATTGGAGATCATTGATGAGATTATCCCTCAAATCGACAGTTTAACCCTTTCGCTGCAGTTAAAGGTTCGTACCATCGAAGCCAAGTTGAAATTTCGATTTATCGATGAGATATCCAACTTAGAAAAGTTGAAAGAAGAGTTTCCCTATTCGAAAGAGGTTTTGTATAAATTGGGCGAGGCTTATTTTCACATTGCCAACCCGGAAAAAGCAATGAAGCATTATAAAGAGGCGCTGAAGTTGGACCAACGGTATTCCCTGGCCCTTAATCACCTGGGCTACTGCCACTCCTACCTGGGTGAACATATACAGGCCCTTAAAGTATTCCAGCAGTATCGTGACATTGACGAGTCCTACAACTCCTTTGATTCCCTTGGAGACGGGTATTACTATTCCGGAGACCTGGTCAATGCCGAAGCCATGAAAAAGCGTGCTGTTTTGGAGGATGATCCCAAAGAACGACTTCCCTGGCCCTACCAGACCCTGGCGGATATATACATCTTAAAGGCCCAATACAAAAAAGCCGATGAATCGTTGACTGAGTATAAAGAGTTGCAGCGTATCACTAAATCCAATCTCCCCAAAGCCGAAGCGTATGCCCAGGCAAAACGTGCCTTTATTGCTTATAAGGACCGGCGCTATGATGATGCCCTGCGAGCCATTAACCTCTCGCTGCAAACCTATAATTCGGACGACATTAAAGAAGATTCCTCAGAAGCTATCTGGCTCAAAGGGCTCATATTACTGGCCCTCGATAACCTGGAAGAAAGCAAAAAGCAATTGAAATGGCTGGAACAATTCAAAAACAAGTACAACCTGGATTGGAATAACTTCAAAGCCGCTTATAAGTACTTCATCCACCTGGAAGCATCAATACTGGAAAAAGAAAACCGCCGACAAGAAGCTGAAGAACGCTTTAAACAATTACTCGATATGAAAACCAAACTCTCCTATTGGATCACCTATTACCACTACCAGTTCTTCCATACCGAATACGCGAAATTCTTAACCAGGAATCAAAGATATGAAGAGGCTTTATCTGAATTGGAAAAATGCTTTGAATTTAACGGCAATTACATTCCTGCCCTGTGGCTGAAAGCAAAAATCCTGAAGGAGCAAAATAAACCGGAAGAAGAAAGGGCGATCTATGAAAAAATTGCCGAATTGTACGGCGAATCCCTGGAAAACAATTATCATCGAGATTTATTAAAAACCAAATTAAATCCAACGTAATTTGCACAATGCCTAATGCGTATTTTTAAAAAGTCTTACCCTCCCTTTTCAATTCTGAAAAAAATATACTCACAGATACGGAAGCTGCAAATTCTGCCAATCGTATACTGCGGTCTATTTCTACCAGGCGGTATAATCGACTGGTCTTATGGGTAAATAAACCGAAATAACCCAGGAATTTGCCCCCGATTGCCATGGGTACAATCAATGCCGAACGAAAAGGGAATTGGAACTTATCCAGCAACTCCTGGCAAAACTCTTTATCTGTATTTAAATCCGGGATATGAATCGGTTTGAAATATTCAAACAACTCCTGGAAATGGTGGGAGTCTCTTAGTGGGATATCATAAGTTTCCGGCAGGAAATCAGGATAGCGGGCGGCCACTACTCCCCGGGTAGGTGGTTGGGTATCGAATCGGGGAATGACACAAACCGCACAATCCACTTCGATGTTTTCCACCAGGCTTTGACAGCCATTTTGGCATACATCTCTTATGGTAGTGCATTCAAAAATCGGCTTGCACAACGAAAGAATTTTACCCACGTTCTCACTCCATTTTTCCAGGCGGAACATCTCATCGGAATAATAAGAAGGTATATCAAGTTCTTCGTGGTAATTGGGATTAACGATTTCGTGGAGAGTGGAAAGATACAGCACATTGGGGCCATAGTCCTGGTCTTTTATGGTTCTTAGAACCTGGGATGTGGTCGGCAGTCCCACCACATCTTCATCTAAAATTGCCAGTTCATAGGAGTTGTCATCGCTTCCAATTCGCTCAAGTACCTCCAGGGCATCGGATGTCTGGTCCATGGTAAGATTGTAACGCTGAAAAAAATATGATTTCATTTTTTGGGTTAAAAATTGATCATTGGTCATAAACAGGACCTTTTTCCCATCGCTGTACATTGGATATCTCCTTTGGATTAATGATCTCTTTTTAATACTCTGTAAAAACGCGCAAAAAAAAACAAAATTTTTCCGCCAGGTTCCTTTAAAACGTCATGAACAACTCCTATAGGGTGTGGACGCCGTCTACCTTTTATTAATACTCGTAAAAACGCCCTAAAAAAACAACGTTTTCCCGGATGGTACCTTTCAACTGTCATGAACGACTCCTCTAGGTGGGGACGCCGTCCCCTTTTGGGTAAATGTCGGAAACCAGGATTGATTATAATGGTTTTTCCAGTATTAGTCAAGAGGGAAAATTACTTGGATTCACCTTTAGTGCCTTCGTGGATTCTCAACTATTGCCTGTCAAGTTCCATAAAGCGTCATAAATTAATCGTGCTTCATCCGATATTTTCTCCCTTTGGGTAAAATAAAGTTCAATCAATATTTCTACTGCTTTATCTTTAAGGTCCAGACTCCCAATGGCTTTGGCACAAAAACGCCGCAGTAAGGTATCCTGGTTCCTATCTTCAGCAAGCGTAAGTAACCGCTCTACCACCGCCTTATCTTTAACCTCCAATTTTTCCATGGCTTCAGCACAGAAACCCCGCAGCACATCTTCCTGGTTCTCATCTAGGGCAAGCGTGAGCAAACGTTTCACCACCACTTTATCTTTAACGTATAAGTTACCCACAGCAACGACACAGGAACGCCGCACCACAGCATCCGGGTACCCATCTTCAGCAAGTGTAAGTAACCTCCCCACCACGGTTTTATCTTTAACGTTTAACTTACCGATGGCTTTGGCACAGGCCCCCCGCAGCGCACCCTCCTGGCTTTCATCTTCAGCAAGCGCCAGTAACCGCTTCACCGCTTCTTTATCTTTAGCGGTTGAATTTCCCACGGCCTCTGCACAGGAACGCCGCAGCATGCTATCCTGGCTCTCATCTTCGATAAGAGTAAGTAACCGCTCCACTAACTTATTATCTTTATCGCTTAATTTCCCCACAGTGTCGGCACAGGAGCTGCGCATCAAGCCATCCTGATTTTCATCTTCCAAAAGAAGAATCAGCAGTTCCACTGGTTTTTCTTTAATGCCTGACTTTATGAGAGCTTTGGCACAGCCGCTCCTCACCCAACCATCCTGGTTCTCATCTTGGGCAAGAGCGAGTAAGCGCTCCATCACGGTTTTGTCTTCAATGCCTAACTTTCCCAGGACTTCGGCGTAAGCACCCCGCAGCCAGCCCTTCTCATTCTTGTTTTCAACAAAAGCAAGTAAGCGCTCCACAGCGGTTTTATCTTTAATACCCAATTTCCCTAGGGCCCGGGCACAGGAACTCCGCAGCCAATCCCCCTGGTTGTTATCTTCTGCAAGTGTAAGTAAGCGTTCGACTGCGGTTTTATCTTTAACACCCAATTTTCCCACGGCCCGGGCACAGGAACTTCGCAGCCCTTCATCCCGGTTTTTATCTTCAACAATAAAAAGAAGCAGTTCCATGGCTTTATCTTTCATGCCTGAATTTCCCAGGGCTTCGGCGCAGGCGCTCCGCAGCCAGCCTTCTTGATTTACATCTTCAGCTATCGATAAAAGTTTTTCCTGCAGCATAGAGGAGACACACAAATCCTTCACAGAGAAGACCCAGCTCATAAATCTCTCCCAGGTTTTATTTCCGACAAAACTTCTGCTTTTGCCTTCATTCCATGAGAAGCGAAAAAAATCTTCGATTTGGTTTTCAAGGAAATCTCTATTGTTGAGCCATTCACCGTGCTCACCGATAAACTTCATGACAAAATAGTGATTATGATAGACATGGGCCTCGATTTCTTTTGGATCGCAGGTTAGAATATGTTCCAGCAATTTTTGGGCCTGGTCTACGGGTAAAGTACGAAGGGCTGGTAAAAAAGTTTCATGCCAGGAGATGGTGTGGCTAAATGTTTTGTTAATGACAACTGAAATAGACTCCGCCATTGGCTGCTCCTTCATGTTAGTGTATTAAATTTGTGAAAAAAAGTCAAAGTATTGAAAACAAGAGCTAAATTTGGTTACAATAGGTATAGTTAAATTAATGGAGGCGTAAACCATGAAACGAATAAAGCGGTTTTTTAGAACCACTATCCTGGGTGGGGTGATTGTCATCCTGCCAGTTGTAGTGACGTTTCTTTTCTTGAGGTGGTTGTTTCGTCTTATCACAGGGCTCATCGAACCTCTCACCCGGATGCTCATGGAACAATCTCAACTCCAGAAATATATCGCCGATATCCTGGTGATTGTTGTTATTATATTGCTCTGTTTTCTCGTTGGGTTGGTGGTAAAAACCAGGTTTGGGCGTTTTATTCATCAGACATTGGAAAAGCGAATACTCACAATCGCACCGGGTTATAGTCTTTTTAAAGAGACCATTAAGCAATTGTTGGGACGGGAGCGTGCTCCCTTTTCAACCGTGGCCCTGGTGCAGGTGTTTGGTCCTTCTTCCAATACCATGATGACGGCTTTTGTTACGGATGAACACCCGGATGGATTTTATACTGTATTTGTGCCCTCTGCGCTTACTCCCACATCCGGTTTAATTTATCATGTGGAAAAGCAGTATGTTCATTTTGTGGACGCATCTGTGGAAGATACCATGCGGACGATTATCAGCTGCGGCATGGGTGCGCAAAAGCTGTTAGAGGACTATCTAAAGAAAAAAAGGAAAAAGCAGCTCGAGAGTTAAATAGCAGCCCGCAAAAGAAAAAACTTGCATGTCCCCTTTTCCTTTTCTTGACCTTTTCTCCAAAACACGAAGGGACAAAGGAAAAGTTGAGTTGCTTTCCTCTACCTCTTCTGATAAAATAGGGTCGAATCCCCAATGCGGATCAAGATAAGAATACTAAACAAACAGGAGCCGAAGATGAAAAAATTTTTCATTTTTACGGTATGCATTTGGGCAGTTGTTTTTCTCTTTGAAAACTGCTCAAAAACAAAAGTGACGGATGATATGTACAGGTTTATACCAAAATATATCTTATCGCTGGTTTCATTTGATTTTCAGAAATTAAGGAAAATTAGAGATTTTCCTGTGATATATTCAATGTGGGAGAAAGACATAAATGAATCAGGCGTTGGCAGGCAATTTCATGAGTTTATAAAAATATCCGGCATCGAAATTAAAGAAAACCTGGATAAAATTATTATTTTTACCGGCCCTTATAGAATTGACAAAATACCCAATATGGGAATGGTGATTAAACTTAAGTTCGACAATGATAAGCTGGCCAGGGCAATCAATACTTTCTCAAGTAAAGAAGAGCAAGAAATCTATTTGGGAATTACTATAAAGGGGGTCTTTTTTAAAGATACAAAAGAGAAGCATAATATTGCCGTACCGGATTCCAGCCACCTGCTCCTTGCCCCGAAAGAAATATTAAAAAATATGATCGACGTATATAAAGGCAACAAGAAAGGTGTACTTACCAATAAAAAAATCCGGCCTTTTATATATAGTGAAAAAGAAAGTCAAATAGCCTGGTTTGTGTGGTTGTTTGAAGATATAATTAAAGAGAAAAAACTGGAGACTCCTCCCGGTTTTCCACCCACGGGCCTTGAATCACTTTCTGTTTTTGCAGGAGAAAAAGAAGGGGAAGCAAAAGTAATCTCTCGTAGTGAATTTGAAATTAAACGCTTTTCTCAATACCTGATGAATGCCAAAGCAGCGGTTTCGGTGATGCCGCCTCCCGATAATGATCAAGAAAAATTGATTTATACCCTTTTTAAATCCGCTTCAATTAAGGTAACCTCCTCTTCCATACAAATGTTTTTTAAAAATCCACGCATGATGATCCTGGCGAATGAAATTATCTTTAGGAGTTTTTTTAAGGCTCTCTGGACTGGCAACTTAAATATAAGAAAACTGATATGAGTTTTTCTTGCATGTCCCCTTTTTCTATCGCTCGTTGGTATTTATCCCCTTGTTGGTGGTATGTTACCTGGTGCCAGGCTTTATGCTTCGTAAAGGGCAGCAAAAAATATTAAAAAAAGAAGAGTAGGGGGGAGCGTGACACACACACAACTGGATGCCGTCATCCATGCGCCGGTGCGGTTGGCCATCTTATCGGTGTTGGTTTCGGTCAAAGAGGCGGATTTTAACTATTTGAAAAAAATTACCGGCGCAACAGACGGCAATTTAAGCACGCATCTTTCTAAGTTGGAGCAAAAAGAGTATGTGAAAATCGAGAACGTCTTTAAAGGGAAGAAACCGGCCACAATATGCCGCATGACCAGACATGGAAGAGATGCGTTTTCAAACTATTTAAAGGCATTGGAAGATGTTATCCATTTCCCGGGACGAGAAACAGAGGTAAAATCTTCTGAAACAAAGGTTTAGAATCACTTCTTGCCTGTCCCCTTTTTTGTCCCCTTTTTCGTACTTGCCAACTGCCAACTGCCAACTGCCAACTATAAAAAGGTGCCCTTCGGGCAAGTTTAAATCGCCTGCGGCGAAAGGTTAGAAAGCCAATGGGTCAAAAATTCTTTTTATGTTTTCTTAAAATCCCGTAATTTTGAATTCTCGGGCAGACCTCTGAGCCGCGACCCCGTATGTTTTATATCATTTCCTTTTGTAAAAAAAGTACAAAGGCAAGAATGGCTCTATATTACATATTAATATATACTTTAAGAGAATAAAGTACCTGGCACCTTCGATTCTGGCGATTTTTCTATTTTTTCATTACTCTGGAACATCACCGTCACAAATGATTGAAACTCCTCCATAACATTCTATCATGCACATGAATTGAGTACCCGAACCAGAACAACAAAAATCTCCACTACACCCTTTGAAATCTTTACAACATGTGCGCCCTGATATATGGCTTGGCAAGAATATTATTGTTAAGGTTAAAGCCAAAACCGTAATAAGAACCAAAATCTCTTTTGCTTTTGACATCTCTATTCACCTCCATCTTATCTTAATTTGTTTTTTTGTGTTGATTAATATTAATTGAAAGGTAATTTTTCCGCTCTTGGAGCCTAAAAACAATTTCAACTTTTTTACGTATTGCAATTTCATTATCTCATCATAGATTAAATTTTTCTCAACTTTGAAATGCCGCCGTTTTCAGTGATTTCCATATATATATTATTTCTCCAATCCGAAAATCTGTTGCAGGCAGCAATTTTCTTCAAAAAATCAACGACTATTTGATCGCCTTTTTTAATATTTCCTTTCAACATAAACGTATCTTTCAAATTGAAAATATCCGTTTCAGAAAATTCCCCAGGAACTACATATAAGATATCCTTCTTATCTTTAAGAGCCATAAGAAGTTTACCAGGTGGGCAGGTGCTGCATATTCCGCTGCCATAAAGTAAAAAAGCTTTCTTATTACCGGCAATAACCCCTGGTATAGATGAAAGCTCCAGTACAATGCAATTATAGTACTTAACCACGATGAATATCAAAACAACTACCACCACAAACAAAATCCTCAGCAGTAAGCTTATCTTTCTGTTCTTCATAATAAATACTTCACCGGATTTAAAATCCGCATTTCATTTTTTCTGGTTTTGACATGGCACTACCCTGTAAACATTGAAATCTTGCATTTCCGGTTTATCATCCGACATGGAATAACCCAAAATATAAAAAACAATCCCTTCTTTTTCTCTCCGGATATCAAAATCTCTCCACCACATAAATTGAAAATCATTATAATTATAGAAATGATTTTCAATATTTCCAAGGGTGTCAAGTACCAAAATTTCAAGTTTTGGAAGTTGTAAAAACAAATAAAGCTTCCCTTCGAATAT
>JABAOH010003887.1_pt1 | contig 38607 bp, 39 predicted proteins | sample 7062181 | NCBI WGS metagenome assembly JABAOH01 (sample SAMN14538630, study PRJNA623070) | marine sediment metagenome | biome: marine biome [ENVO:00000428]; feature: marine pelagic biome [ENVO:01000023]; material: deep marine sediment [ENVO:00002113]; isolation source: pool of 5 deep marine... | reverse complement strand
GTGAGGGTGTTATGGCCGCCTTCACCAAGATCCATAAATTCTATGTGTGGCCTGTATTGGGCAAGTAATGGGTAGTGCGAGGGTGTCTCGACTATGAGGCAGGGTCAGCAACGGCCCTGCCTTTTTTCTTGTAAACCCCGTTCTACTCTGATACCATAGGCCCATGAGGCGGCCTTACCAGAAGACTTTCCTACCCTTTTTTGTCTTTCTACTCCTATCTATTCCCCTATTTTCTCTCGCCACTGACACCTTCACAGGCAAAGTAGTAGGGGTAGCTGACGGTGACATCATCTCAGTCATGCGCCAGGGCCGAGCTGTGAAGGTCCGCCTGCACGGAATAGATTGCCCGGAGAAAAAGCAACCCTTTGGCACACGAGCCAAGCGATTCACCTCGGAGATGGCATTTGGTATGGAGGTCGAGGTTCGGGTCAAGGATACGGACAGGTACGGGCGCATTGTCGGGGAAGTCATTCTCCCGGACGGCTTAAGTCTAAATAAACAACTCGTCTACATGGGCCTGGCGTGGTGGTACCGTAAGTATGCTCCGAATGACCGAACGCTGAAAGCACTGGAAGCAGGAGCCCGGGCTGAGAGGAGGGGCTTGTGGGCGGACAAAAATCCCGTGCCGCCTTGGGAATGGCGAAGAGGCAAACGTGGCCGGCGTAAGAAATGGACACCAGATACATTGAGGAGTTCAGGCTATACGAGAAGATGGCGAGGGTGAATATAACAGATTTACTTTCATTGTTTTTTTGATTACAATTCAAGGGATTGAGTGTGCTTACCAATGACTAACATTTGCCTCTTTTCAAGTCTTAGGAGGAAAAAATGAAGAAATCCAAAAAAAAGAATCTGGGCTTTTTCGGGTTATCGACCGGAACTCTCGGTGGCGCAATCATTATTATTATTTTCAACATACTGTTGGGTGAAAAAGCTCCTTGGTTTGTTGAACGTCTTTCTGCACAGGTAAAGGATATTTATTCTATTAGGGTAAATGTGGAAAATATCTTTGATAAGAAACATCAAATTGGAGAAATTGACTCAGACACCTACCATGTCGATTCAGAAAGAAAGTTTTATTTGAAAAAACCACCAACAGACCTCTGGGAGGTAGAATTTTCTAATCCCGGTCATTTTTTAGACGATGTCTCAGTTGCGTATGTTCCCTTTCTTAGGAACAGTATAACCGGATTTTCTACTCTGTTTGGACCTAGCAAAGTTTTGCAAGATGACATTACTACAACAAACTTTTCCAATATTGAATCAGGCCATGAGATAGAATTTGCTAAGGAAAGCAAAATTGGAGGTATTCCTTTTAACTTGAACCCCTTTCAAGATCTAGATATTGTGAAGTCTTCTATTAGGGCAGGCGGGATTATGATGCGCGGTGATAAGGAAAAAATTGAGTCATTGTTAGACGAAAGTACAGAAGAGGGAAGAAAATTTCTAAAAAGAGCCAGAGTTGAAATGGTAGCTTTTGGGGAAAAACTGATAAAAGATCTGTGGCCTAAAAGTGATAAAATGTCAAGCGAAGTTTCGGTAACAACATTTCGAAAGAGTCTTTTAGAAAAGAATCCTATGTTTAAAGTAATGTCTCAAGGAACTAAGATTAACTTATATAAAATAATGCAACCTTTAATGTTTATTAATCCCGAATTAAGTGCAGGCAATGTTAACCATATTGATTATAGTAAAGACGGTAATTCTGTCTTATTCGATACTTCAACTAGTCTAGAAAACATAATCATAGACGGTGAAAAAATTAAAAATATTGAGCTTGTGAGAATCATTTTAGTCACAATGCAAGAAGATACGGTATACGTTGTAACAATGAAATATTTGTATGGTTTACCTGGGTCACGGTCAATTTCAAGGGAACTTGAAGCACTTTTTGCTTCCTTTCGAGTTACTAAGTAAATGTGGAGGAACCATGGCAACCCCACTCGACCCAAAGGAAGTCGTCACCGTCCAGGAATTGGCCGTCTCGAATATGCTGGAGATTGAGACATTGAGACAATTGCTATTCGAGAAGGGAGTCATAAGCGAAGACGAGTTTATATCTAAGTTTAAGCAGCTGGATAGGAAGATGAAGAAGAAAGGGGGAAGGTAACTATTTCTCCCGCAAATCTTCAATCGCGTGCTTATCCTCCATTTCAAACAATTGCCTAAGTTCCCGATTGAGCTCCTCCTCAATCTTAGGCTTTGTTGGGATTTTTTCAGTCCGCCATGGGTATTTGGGTTTCTTTTCCTGTTGAGCAGATTTTATTATTTGTCTTTCCCCTGCTAAACTAAAACTATCAGTCCATTTGTCGTATTTAAATACCCAACCTTTAATTACAATGATTTTATACCTTGCCTCGAAATAAAGCCAATAACCAGCCAATCCCGAAAAAATTATCCCTACTGACAGTAAAATTCCGATAAACACCTTTCTCATAGCTTACCTAAGTGTATCTTGAAGCGACATATTTTATTCGATTCCCATGGCAGTGTCAATTTTGGTGCTAGTTTTGGTGCCAGTAGCAGATAAAAATCCATGTATCTCGGTGATAATTCAGAAAGGGCTAAGCCTCCGATTTAATGGCGAAAATGTAATTTGATAAATCTCCATAAGACTCAGTGAATATGGTTTTAAACGGTCTCACATACCGGAGGTCACTGGTTCAAGTCCAGTTGGGCCCACCAATAAAATCAGGGGGTTAGGTGATCTACCTAACCCTTTCTTTTTCCCTGGTGTCAGTTTAAACCTCAATTTTGACCTTAGTGACGGTTAGGACAAAGCCCATTTTTTGGCTGGTGAGAGGCGAGCGTAAGGAAAGAGCAAAGGTTTCTAACGCAAATCAGTAGAATTGGCAGGGGGAGATGGTGATCGATCTTGAATTAAATAAAAAGGGCAAGCCCCAAAATGAACTTGCCCAAATTCTTATAAACATTATTTAATCAGTCTTCTTTCAGCGCTCATTAGAAGGAATTTCTCCCATAAAGCATTTACTCAGTCCCAGCACTGGATAAAGGCCTATCCTCACCATTTTCCTCATCAACGGATGCTTAGCAATCCAGTCAGCCAAGGGAGGACTGTATTTGTAGTAGGAAGACACGAAGGCCTGTCCGAGTTCGTTGGTCAGAAGGTACTTATCCCTGAACTGTTTAAAGACATTTACCTCATTCGATAGAGCCAATCCATAGACCGCGGTTGCAATAAAACAGCCCCCTCCGCTGCCGCCGTCACTAACACCTGGATTAACCGTTAAATCCAGATCATAGGAAGGATCTCCGAAGGAGTCGATCGTCCCATCTGTGACATCCACCTCTGTTGTTTCAGGCATGTAGGCGATCAAGGTTGCAGCACCTGTGTCACTCACACCGTTGGTGAAATTGACCGTAGTGGGAGTTCCCACGTCTGTCCCTTCCACAGTGGGCATCGTCCCATAAGGAGTGCTGGAAGGCCCTGAAAAGGTCAAATTTTGAGATCCTATATAACTTATGGCCACATTGTCATTTGCATTATAGGCGGTAATGGTAAGCTCATTGCTTGTTCCAACAGTCATCGAGCTGCTGCCGGTTACCATAAAATAAGCAGGAACTCCTTCCTCTGCTCCCCAAGAACCATGACTCGGTTCGGGCTCAACATATTTCCTTATAAAAAAGACATCAAACCATCCAGTCGATTGGCCAACTATGACCTCGACTTGTCCAGCTCCCACATGAGTAGAATCTGTTGCAGTTAGTATCACTTCATCAGCTTGTCCTTCATTGTAGATTCCCTTTAGACTATTACTGTATATGCTTAGCTCCGCTGTATGGGGAGTTCCACTAAAAGGATGAAAAGTATTACCTGGTGGAGATGCAATAATAGTAGTTCTGCTATCCCTAATTAGGGCAGGAGCAGTATAGTTTCCTCCCGCCACATAGAAACCATAAAAGGCATTATTTCCAGTCCATCTCCCTAGAATTCCATTTGTTGTGTTTGGAGCATAAAATCCTGTAACTCCAAATGTAACTTTTGCAGCGAAATTCTAGATGGAAAGGTTCCAGCTTTTGACCATCCACCCTCCAGTAAAGCCATCACCTGTATCATATGCGACACGTCTGTTAACAGGATCATAATAAGGATTGTATATCCCTGAACCATGCCAGACAGTGGCGTGCCTTCCAATATCGTAGTCAGTCGACGTGTCTAATGCAAAATCATCAAACCAATCAAATGTATTCTTACCATTGCTTGTAGTTGTTGCGGCACTATTACCATAGTAAATGTATATTGTGTTAGAACCGGGACTGGCAGGAATACTATCAACCTCTAACCAAAAAATAGCCCTATCACCATTAGTCTTCTTTTCAATCCAGTAGTCTAATGGAGAAGAACCATCACTTCCTGTAAAACGGATGTCCTCAAAATCAACTCTACAATTATTGTCAAGATAAACATCTTCTCCGCTATCAGTACCACTTCCATAGTGAACAACAATTCGGACTGCATAATCAGACAGCAGACCTACAGGCGATCCGTTTATGGTATGGCTTTTTCGGTAATCCCAACCAGGGGGCAACCAGGCTAAACTAAAATCATTTCTATGAGTACTGTCTCGATGAAATTCCATCTCATCAATTCTGGCTGTTTCGTATTCTGTGTCCCCAATTTCGCAAATTACCGAAATATGGTCGCCAGTGGGTAAAACCAAAATCCCGCCGTCTTCCATTTTGTTATAATAGCTTGGCGGCGATTTGGGGTTGTTTTCCAGACTATCAAAATAGACATAATATGTTTTTGAACTTTAAGCTTCCATAGACCCTGTGAGCCAAATAATCTCTCCTGAGCTTGGCTCAAATTGAGAAAGCACTTCTCTGGGAGATTCGCTTTGGTCTATGACCCTTACGGAGTTTGTATCCAAACTGCCCGGGATTCCCCATAAGAAAAAAAGGGATTCAAAGTCTATGATCAATTCAACAGGTTCATCCTTCCTTTCAAAATTCCCACTGCATACGTCGACCTTTATCCTGTAATGCCAATCTTGGTTCCACCACTCAGAAGACGGGGAGGCAGAAACAGTTCTTGTCTGGGCAAAGGAAACAATAGATAAAAGGGCCAACATCACCACAAAAAATTTCTTTATCATGATATTCCCACCTAAGCAGAATTCTCACTCCATTGGTTTGGCTTTGTCGTTCCCATTATAGTAGACAGGCAGCTCATGTCAATAAGAAGAAGGGAAAGAATACTCCTAAGAAATATGTAGATTTGCCGACCCTGGGCCGATCCTATATTTCAAACGCTAATCAATAGTCTTTGATTGTTCCTCAGCCCCACTAATTATTTTTAGGGGCTTAGATGTGTTGCCTAACCCCTTTTTATTTTGTCAGGTGCTATTTTTTCCCACTTCGACCTTTCCTGAAGAAATGATCCATCCGCAAGTAAAATCGCTCCCAGATAGATTTCAAGAGTTGGGAATTCCCTTCAATTTTCCTGGAATTAAATGGCTATCCAAAACAATCCAGCAACACTTTCTCTGAAATATTTTCATATCACCATGAAAAATTGTCCAGATTTGATCGGAATTAACAGGAAAGGTTCAGTTTTTAGTTTAATTTCAATCAACTACGGATACGAAATTGATTGGCATAGAACATGCAAAAATACCAAGAGCGCACTTTTTCCGGGAGGTTTTTAAAATCGAGTCTAAATACTATCATCACTTCTTGAAGCCAAGGAAGGGGACATGATTTTAAAAAAGGCTATTTTCATTATTCCCTTTTTGATTATTTCCTTGTGTTATATTGCTTATCCCCAAACCATCTATAAATGGATGGACGAGCAAGGCAACATACATTTCACGACTCATATATGATAGCATTCCTCCAAGATATAGAAACTAAGTCCACAAACCACAAAGGGCTGAGGAAGCTGATACGGTGAAAGAAACTCAACGGGAAAAGGAAGACGTTAGTTCGCCAGTGATATATCCCATTGAAGAAAGGGCAGAAACCCAAGCTGCTCCGCCCGTGTCCCAACCTGAGAAAACGTTACCCAGGGCGGAGAAAAGACCTGCTCCAAAAGTCGAATTCGAGGGTCGCTACTGGATTACCGATTTGACTGCCAAGGCTAAGGTAACTGAATCTAGGATAGGAACAGAATTTGATTTCAAGGATGACCTTGGGCTGAAAGATGAAAACCTTCCAGATGGACGGTTTACTTGGCATACGGGACCCCACAGTAAATTAAGACTTGCTTACACCCAAGTAGCCTATAGTGGTGACAAGAATATAGAACGGACAATTGAGTTTGATGGACAGACGTATCCCGTAGGCACTCGTGTCATAACAGACCTTGATGTAATATATCTTAGGCTTGGATGGGCATGGCAGTTCATCAATATCGCTGATGACAAGGTGAAATTCGGAACGCTTCTTGAGGCAAAGGGATTTTTGGTGGATATATCTCTTGATGCACCAAATCTGATCCCCCCGGTTAAAGAATCAGAAAAGTTCGTGGGTGGACTACCCACAGTGGGTGTCGCCCTTGATATTAATCCACACAAGATAGTAAACATATTTGCGGAGGCATCCGGGATACATGCGGGTGAGTATGGTTATTTCCTTGATGGTGAGGCAGGGGTTAAAATAATACCCATAAGGAATGTTAGCGTGCTTGGTGGTTACAGGATCTTTCACTTTAAGGGAGAAGATGACCCTGACTTTGCAAAGCTGAAGATTTCAGGGCTATTTGTAGGAGCAACGCTAAGGTTCTAAAGAGATCTTAGATAAGGACATATAAGTACAGGCAAGCATTTAGAATCTTCAGTTAATTTCCTTCCGATCCAAATAATCTCACCTTCAAATCCAATCCCCCATAGATTCTGGAATCAAGTATGGGTATAATTATGAACAAGGGAAGCGTTATCTGATCCCCGGAACAGAATTTGCATACAATTCCAGAAGCTCTTCCTTCCTGCCAAATGAAAGGAGAAACCGTTATGCTCTACTATACGATCGGGATAGACGAAAAAACCTGGAAGATGCTCGAGAAGATCTGTGAGATTAAGAACCTTAAACCCGATCAACTGATCAAACAGGGTATAGAGGAATTAGTTCAAAAAGAATATCTCGACATTAGTTAGGGCGGATGATGAGTACAGATTCTGCGACAATCAGCCCATAGACACAGGACAGTGCAATAACTATCCGTAAATACAACCCTCATTTACCTCCTTTCAAAGCCTGGAACCCCTTTTTTCCGCTTGATTTTTCTATCCTAAAGATGGTTAAATGAACGGTGTAAGTTGTAAGGGATTTTTCACGTATCGTAAAGAAAGACTTAGGTACCATTCTATTTTGCGGCTTTATGATAGACCTGAAAGCCGTTGCAACTTACCTGAAAATGTTAACCGAAAGGAGGTGAGTTGTAATGGCCAACGGGCAGGTTAAATGGTTTGACCGGAAGAAGGGCTATGGGTTCATTACCCAAGAAGATGGGGATGACCTATTTGTCCACTACTCCGCCATTAACGGAGATGGATTCAAGACCCTTGACGAGGGGGATGAAGTGGAATTTGAAATCTCCCAGGGCAAAAAGGGTCTTCAAGCCACAAATGTTACGGTATTGAAATGAAATAGGAGGAGTAGCGTTATCAAGAGAACCCCGGGGTTCGTTTTCGCCCCGGGGTCTTTTTGTTCCGGAGCGGCATGGAGCAGTGTAAGGCGGTCAGTACCCAAATTTGTCTTGACTTCTTGAATAACCTAATCTATTAACTAATCTATTAACAATATGGGGTTTTTTGATTTACGTTCTCAAATGCAATCCTTGAGGTGGGGTTATGTCAGGTCATTCGAAATGGAGTACCATTAAGAGGAAAAAGGGCGCGGCCGATGCTAAGAGGGGAAAGGTGTTTACCAAATTGATCAAGGAGATATCGGTAGCAGCGAAATTGGGGGGAGGTGATCCCGAGGGAAACCCGAGGTTGAGGACCGCCATTGTCGCGGCTAAGGCCGAGAATATGCCCAAGGAGAATATTGAACGGGCGATCAAGAAGGGAACGGGCGAGTTAGGGGGAATAAGCTATGAGGAGTTGACGTATGAAGGCTATGGGCCGGGCGGTGTAGCAATCATGGTTGAGGTACTGACGGACAACAAAAATAGAACCATTGCGGATATTAGAAATAGCTTCTCAAAACATAACGGAAACCTTGGGGAGTCGGGGTGTGTTTCGTGGATGTTCACCTTGAAGGGCCTTATTCTGTTTGATCGGGACAAAGTTGACGAAGAGGCCTTGATAGAGGTTGTCATTGATGCGGGAGCGGAGGATGTCAGGGAGCGAGAAAGGGAATTCGAGGTGATTACGGATGCAGCCCAATTTGAAGACGTCAAGAGGGCTACTGAAGACGCGGGATTGGAGTACTCCTTTGCAGAGGTGACCATGATCCCTCAAAGCACTATTCAGCTCCTGGGAAGAGAGGCTGAGCAGATGCTGAGGTTGATGGAGCGGTTAGAGGATTCCGATGATATTCAGAAAGTATACGCCAACTTCGATATTCCGGATGAGGTGATGGAAAGACTGGTGGCGTAGGGAATAACGGGTGTAATGTGATGTGAGTGAGAGCTGTAGATAGACTGGGGTCCCTCCAGGAAATCCTCCTGTTACCTTCCTTTAGAAGATATCCGAAAAAGTCGCTCCTCGCTGCTCGAAATATCTTCTCGGCCATTCTCAAGATCGCTTCACTGGGAAGAGGGCTGAGCCGCTCCTTCGTTTCTAAAACTCGCCTTCCAACCTCAGACGTCAGATTTGCGCGGGTTTCACTTCACCAAGAATGGTTACCGGAAAAATCTTATGTCCCCCTCAGAGCTTCCATTTTTCGTTTTAAGGGATTTCTCTAAAAATATGGAAAAGGCATTGGGAAGGGATTGCAATCCATCAACCCTGGTTGTATACTGGGGACGGTGGCATGAAATGATTAACGATTTCATGGGTTATGGGGGAAGTCGTGAGGATCATAGGGATTGATCCCGGCTTAGCCAAAACCGGATTTGCCGTTGTCGAACCCCTTGAGCGAGGCGGGCGCGTGTGTCACTCGGGCAATATCAATACGGATTCGAAACATTCCCTTGAGGAGCGGTTATCGACCATCTATCATGAATTGTCTCAATTATTCCAACAGTGGACCCCCGATTTGATGGTTATGGAGGATGTGTTTGTTGTGAAGGAATTTCCGATGGCGGCCATGCAACTGGGGGAGGTGAGGGGTGTTATCCGGCTGGCCGCGAAAAATACTGGCATCCCCATATCGGAGGTAAAGCCTACCGAAGTGAAGAGCGCGTTAACGGGAAGCGGAAGGGCGGGCAAGGGACAAATCAAACGAGTGGTTCGGAGGGTTCTCTCTATTGAGGATAAGATCAAATCCGATCATATCTCCGATGCAATGGCATTGGCTTTGACGGGTTTGACACGAAACGGTCTTTTTCGGTGGTGACGCCTAGAGGGAAATGATACGGTATATCAAAGGGCTTTTGTTGAAGAAAGAGGATGATCGGGTGGTGGTTTTCGCCAACGGGGTTGGATATGAAATACTGCTCCCAACCGTTGTGAGGCAGACCTACAATCAAAAAAAGGCCGGAGAAGATGAGGTTGAGCTCTATATTTCTTTCCACCAGACAATCCAGAACCCGAAACCCAACCTCATCGGTTTCAATTTTGAAATAGAACGGGAGTTTTTTGAAAAATTTATTACGGTCAAGGATATTGGGCCAACCCTTGCCGCGAAGGCCCTCATATACCCCATTCCCAAGATTGCCAGAGCCATCGAGGAGAGAGATGTCGACACGATCATGCGGCTCAAGGGAATCGGAGAGCGGAAGGCCGAGATGATCATTTCCGAACTCCGGGGCAAGGTGGGAAAATTCGCCCTCATGAGGGAGGATGCGATTCCCGTCGTGCCAGAACCCGAGGACTTCCGCAAACAGGTCGAGGAGATCCTGGTAAGGGATTTGGGGCATAAGGTCAGCGAGGCTCACCAACTGGTCGATGAGGCCATAAGGAGGAATCCGTCAATATCCTCGCCTGAGGAATTATTTGAGGAGGTTTATCGAGGGCAGAGTGAATAGGAGGATATCTGATGAATGAAGGAGTTCTTGGGGAACCAAGGGTTCGGGCTGAGGGCGATCAGATCTTGGATTTGAGGCCAAAGAGATTATCCGAGTACATCGGTCAGCCTCGAGTCGTAGAATCCCTGGAGATCGCCATAACAGCGGCAAGGAAGAGGAGAGAGCCCCTGGACCATGTGCTCCTTCATTCCCCGCCGGGGTTGGGGAAGACGACTTTGGCCCATATCATAGCAACGGAGATGGACGTCAATATCGTAACCTCCTCCGGTCCGGCTATTGAGAAGGGGGGGGACCTCATCAGCATACTCACCCATTTGGAAAAGGGAGATGTTTTGTTTATCGATGAGGCACATCGGTTGTCCAAGGTGGTTGAAGAATTTCTCTATCCGGCCATGGAAGATTTCTCCATCGACTTTATCTTCGATAAAGGGGTTCATGCAAGAAGCCATCGGTACCGGTTGGAGCAATTCACATTGGTGGCGGCGACCACCCGATCGGGGCTCCTTTCAGCCGCATTGAGGGAGCGCTTTGGAATACAGAGGACTTTGGAGTTTTATACGGTCGAAGAGCTGTGTCAAATAGTCGAACGATCGGCTTCCATATTGAAAGTCTCCATCGACGAGGGAGGGATATTCGAGATCGCCAAGCGATCCCGCGGAACTCCGCGCATTGCTAATCGGCTTCTGAAGCGAGTGAGGGATTTTTGCCAGGTCCGGGCAGAGGGGGTCATCGACAGGGAGATCGTTAATGAAGCACTGAAATTGGAGGGGGTAGATGAGATCGGCCTGACTGATTTGGATCGACAGTTTTTGGAGACGATCATCCGCTACTACAAGGGTGGACCGGTAGGTTTGGAGGCAATCGCTGCCACATTACAAGAGGAAACGGATACGTTGGTGGATACGGTGGAGCCTTACCTGCTCAAAATTGGTTTCGTCATAAGAAAGCCCAACGGAAGGAAGGCCACGGAGTTGACCTATCGCCATTTTGGCCTCTCTTTCCCCCATGGGTCCAAAAAACAGCTCTCCTTTGGATGATGGGGTAAGGGGCAGCGAGAGGGGGCCGGCAGGGAAAGGGACGAACTGGAGGAATATCGGGAATTTCAGTAGGGATTGGCCGGTTTCACCTCATCTCCATATTCGGGTACTTCAAAATCAGCCCTTTTCTTAAACTCATATCCATTTTGCGTTAGGCTCAATCGTACAACCCTACCGGGACCTCCCAGAGAGCCGAGGTCCTCTCCGTTAAACGTCACATTCACACCGCCGGCATTGCCGATTTTCAGGCTGATGTGGTCATTCGCGCGTTGAGAGAAGGTCTCACCGGCCCTTAACGTGATTTCCCTGGGGAGATTAGAGTCCACCTGGAAGGCGATCCAGGTTTCCTTGATAGCCTGGATCCGAAGGGTCAATTCCCGTGCTATTATCTCCGGCGGTTTGCTCGTCCTTTCGACGAATAGGGTTTCAGGTGCCGTTTCAGTTGGGGTTTCACCAGGGGGAGCATCTCTAATCACAATAGTCTCTTCCAAAGGAGGGGTTTCTTTAACCACGATGGTCTCTTCGGCAGGAGGGGCGATTTTATCTTGATCCGGAATGACGAGAGGTGAAGGGGTTTTCTCTTGAACCACGGGGATTTCCTCCGCACCCGCTGGGGCCTGTTCTTCCCTATCCCTGGGTTCCCTCCAGAGATTGAAGAGCAGGATGGCGATTCCCACCAGTACGATAACTGTTCCCAATGTAAATCTTCTATCCCACCCCTTCTCCCGTTCCTTGGGGAGCCCTTTCTCCTCGTATCCATGGAATTCCTTAAGATCGCTCTCGTATCGGAGGACCACATCGCTTGGGTCCAGGCCGACGTGTTTCACGTATGCGACGAGGAATCCCTTTACAAAGACCGGTGTGGGGAGAAGGTCATGGCGATCTTCTTCAATGGCCTTCAGGATGTTTTCCCTGATTTTCGTGGCCGTTGTTATTTCTTTCAGGGAGATATTTCTGAGCTCGCGTTCCCTTTTGAGATATTTGCCGAGGGTTTCCATTGGGCTGTTGTTTCATTCAAGGGTATTGATACATCTTATAATAAAGACCCGGGCTGAAGTCAAGGCAATTAGGTTCCGGGGCTTGAGAATCTCAACGATAGCCCATTTTTTTCAAGGCCTTTTGGCTCTTACTCCAATTCTTCTCCACGTTCACCCAACATTCCAGGTAGACCTTTGCTCCCAGGAAATGCTCAATCTCCTTTCGGGCATTGCTCCCTATTTTCTTCAGCGCTGCACCTTTCTTACCGATGATGATCCCCTTTTGAGAGGGCTTCTCAACGTGTATGATTGCCCTTATGACGATGAGGTTCCGATCTTCTTTTTCCTCAAATTGGTTGATGGAAACGGCGATGGAGTGTGGGATTTCCTGGTACGTATTCCGAATGAACGTTTCCCTGATTATTTCGGAGACAATGAATCGTTCCGGCTGGTCGGTGATCATATCCTCGGGGAAATATTGAGGCCCTTCTGGGAGTAATGCAAGGATTTCCACTACCAATCGATCTACTCCATCCCCTGATAAGGCGGAAATGGGGATAATCTGGGAAAATTTGAATAGATGACTGTACGCATCGATCAAGGGGAGGAGGGATTCTTTTTTGACTCGATCCACCTTGTTAATGACCAGGATTGCGGGAAAAGGGAGTTTTGAGAGGAATTCAAGGGTGTAGCGATCTTCTTCCGTTATTGAATGGTTCGCCTCAACCATGAGGAGAATGAGATCCACATCTTTGCATGAGGCCAAAGCCACCTTAACCATGTACTTGCCGAAAAGGGATTTGGGCTGGTAGATCCCCGGGGTGTCGAAGAAAATGAGCTGCGCATTTTCGAGATTTCTGATCCCGAGAATTCGGTTTCGGGTCGTCTGTGGTCTGTTGGAAGTGATCGCGATTTTCGTTCCCAGGATCCTGTTGAGCAGTGTTGATTTTCCCACGTTGGGTGGGCCGATAATTGAGATAAATCCGGATCTGAACTCACTCATCGTTTTTCAGAGGCAATCGATCAAAAATCACCATAATACTATAATCAACTTCAGGCATTTGTCAAATTTGCCCTGGGTGAAATGTTTCATTGAATTTTCGAGAAAGGCTGGTCATGCTCTAAGGATAGTCCGCTTCTCCAACAGGTTACCGTTAGCGAAAACGGAGCACCCGAGAAGCTCACACATTTTTATTGAAAAGGCAAAAAAGGCATGCTAATGTAGGGATGTATTCATGGAATCTTTTGGAGGGAAAGATGGCCGGGGTCAATAAGGTAATCCTTATCGGGAATTTGGGGGCCGATCCGGAGGTGAGGTATCTCAATACCGGAACGGCGGTAGCCAACTTCAGAATGGCCACCACTCAGAACATCAAGAACAAGGAAGGGGAGAGGCAAGCTCGGACGGAATGGCACCGGGTAGTCGCTTTCGGACGTCTTGCCGAGATCTGCGGGGAGTACCTCAACAAGGGAAAACAGGTCTATATCGAGGGGAGACTGCAAACCCGCTCTTGGGATGACCGGGATGGAAACAAACGGTGGACAACGGAGATCATAGCCGCAACCATGCAGATGTTGGGGAGTCCTGGAGATCAAAGGGTGATAGAGGGCGAAATACCGGATCTGGAGGCACCAACTGATGTGGGCGCTGGTCAAGATCAAGAAGATGATATTCCCTTCTAGGGTGGGAAGGGCTACCTCTTTCTTCTCGTTTGAACCTCCTCAAATACCTTCATAATCTTAGGGGATATATAGGTAGGGTCAAGCTGAAGCCCTGGGTGAATAGCCAGTGCTTTTTCGAAGGCCCTTTTGCCCAAATTTCTCTGTCCCAAGGCGATATGGCTATAGGCGAGAAATCGATAAGACTTGGCGATATCATCCTTCCTCTTCAGTCCTCTCTTTAGGGCTTCCTTCAGGTTTTCCAAGGCCGACCGATACTCCCCGGCAAAGTATAGGTGAATACCCTTTTCCAGCATGGGGAACCCCACTTGGGCTTCCGGAAGCAGGGGAGGCTTCGGGGATTCGCTCATGGAAGGGGATTCTTCCCAGATCTCTAGGTTGACAATGGGAATGAGAATTTCGGTTCCCGGTTTTATCGACTGAGGGTCCGTTATGAAGTTATAGGATGCGATGAGGCTAAATGTATTCGGATCCCCATAGTATCGCTTGGCGATGATGGCCAAGGATTCCCCACTTTTGACGGTGTGCGGGATTTCAATGGGGATTTTTATGATGCTCCCGACGCTGAGAGAGTGGGATGGGTCGAGATGATTTATCGAGGCCAGGACCTGGTATCTTCGATGATCCCTCAAGAATCGGCGCGCTATTGTGGCCAGGGTATCCCCTTTTTTCACGGTATATCGCATGATTTTGGGGATTGCGATTCTCGTGCCAGGGAGGATCTTTTTCGGATCGGAAATACGATTGTACTTTAACAGGAGGGCGGCCTTATCCCGATCTCCGTAATGGGACCTGGCAACATCGGCCACCGTTTCCCCTGGTTTCAAGGCATGGTAGGTCATGGACCAACTGCCTGAGCCCACCAGGTGAAATAGGAAGATGAGAAATATGAGCTTTTTGTACACCTTCTCCCTCCGAAATCCCAATGGGATCTTCAGGACCCCATTCTCACCGAAACAGACCGCGTTTCTCCTGGTTTGAGGATTATTTTTATTGTTTTAGATTTGAATTTGCTATGGGAAAAGGAGAGGATATGTTCCCCCGGTTCCAGCCGTATGGGGCGGGCTATGGGAGTCGTATCGAAAAATTTTCCATCTATGGAGACCTTTGCCCAGGGATAAGCGGTGAGTTTTATGAAGCTATCTCCTTGGCTCTTATCGGTATAGAATGCTATTTTTCCCTTGAGGCTCTTGGGAAGGAGGGTCGCAAAGTCAGATTTTCCATGATATCCATAGAGCAAATACGCGGAAACGAGGGCAATGACAGCGATAAGGCCATAACCGAAGGGTATCCTTTTTTTCCGCCGAAATTGAGCAGGTTCTTGTCCATCGGTCCCCTCGGGAGGGAGGATCACCTCCAAGAATGAGGAGAATGCGCGGGTCCGGTCTTCGCTCTTCTTAGGGAGAAAACGTTCCAATGAGATCTTGAGGTCTTCCATGGTCTGGAAACGTTTTTGGGGCTTCTTCTGTAGACACTTCATAGTTAACCAATGGAGTCTCCATGGGATTCCCCCGATCAATTTTCGTGGCCCTTTGGGTTTCTTACTGATAACGCTGGCGATAACCTCCTCATCTCCATCTTCCCCGAAGGGCCTTCTTCCCGTAAGCATTTCGTAGAGGACGACTCCGAGAGAGAAGACATCCGACCGTGGATCCGCCTTTTCCCCTCGGATCTGTTCGGGGGACATATATTCGGGCGTTCCAATGGCAATCCCAGGCTGTGTTAAGGGGCTTTTCCCCGGAACATAGGCGATGCCGAAATCCGTTAGCTTTATCTCTCCTTTATCGGTGATGAAGATATTTCCCGATTTGACATCTCGGTGGACGATGCCCCTTTGATGCGCGTAGTGCAAAGCATCGGCGGCTTTGGACGCTATCGTCACTGCGGCCTCGACGGGAATTGCTCCTGTTGCTTCTACTACTTCCCCCAAATCCTTGCCCTCGAGATACTCCATGGCTAGATAGTAGGACCCCCTCTCAAGCCAGAAGTCGAAGATATTGACAATTCCCTCGTGGGCCATTGAAGCGGAGGCTTTTGCTTCCCTTTTGAAACGTTCCACCATCTCGTTATCGGTTTTAAGGGAAGGAAGCAACTCCTTGATTGCCACCCTTCTATCAAGGGATTTCTGATTGGCCAAATAGACCGTGGACATCCCCCCCTTGCCGAGCTCCCGAAAAATTTGATAGTTGCCAATCTTCCTTTTCATGGGATTTCAGGTATCCCTCATGGAGTTTCTGCCCCCCTTACTCCGGTGAAAGACTCTCGCTCGATCCCGAACTGTCTCCCTGTATCAAGAAGGACGAAATTGACTTTTCACTCCCCCGGTGATAGGCTATAGAAGCATTTTTTTACTGATACGACTCATTAATTATGACGGCAAAAGCGAAAAAAGGCAAGCCTACTAAGAGAATTCCTGTTCATGGTGGCACGGAATTTCCATTTCGAAGGGGGAAACTGGTGGTTGTTGCAGGAACGGACCTCCAAAAGACCTTTTCCATCGGGGGAAAGGAGGTGACAATAGGCTCTCAGGACGATAACCATTGTGTCCTCAACGATCCAACCGTATCGCGTCATCACGCCGCTATTGAGGAAACCGGGGAAGGGTATGTTTTGAGGGATTTAGGCAGCACAAATGGGACGTCCCTCAGCGGGATTCCCATCAAGGAAGCCTATCTCGAATATGGATCAATTATTGGCTTGGGAAACACCCGGCTCCAGTTCGTTCCCCTTGAGGAGACAGTAGAGATTCCCCCATCCCGAGAGGATTATTTTGGGGATGTTTTTGGAGGCAGCGTCGAGATGAAGCGTATTTTTACCATGCTGAAGAAGATTTCCCCCACTGATATTACCGTGACCATAGAAGGCGAAACGGGAACCGGCAAGGAGTTGGTTGCTCGGGGGATTCACTCCCGGAGCCAGAGGGCGCAGGGGCCCTTTGTGGTCATCGATTGTGGCTCCATATCCAAGAGCCTCATTGAAAGCGAGCTCTTCGGACATGAAAAGGGGGCGTTTACCGGAGCCACTCAAGCCCGCAGGGGAGCCTTCGAGATGGCCAATGGGGGGACGATTTTCATCGACGAAATCGGCGAACTTGGCTCGGAAATGCAGCCAAAACTGCTCAGGGTGCTGGAACAGAGAGAGGTAAGAAGGTTGGGCGGAAATGAGGTCTTTAGGGTTAATGTAAGGGTTATTGCGGCCACTAATAGGGATTTAGCTTCTGAGGTCCAAAAGGGTCGGTTCAGGGAGGATCTCTTCTACCGGATCTCCGTGGTGAAGATTGCTCTCCCCCCCTTAAGGGAAAAGGGAGAAGATATTCCATTTCTCGCTCAAAAATTCGCCAGGGAATTCAGCGACCAGTATGGCAGTGGGGAAGAGGTGGGAGTTTCCACAGAGGCCCTTGAGATCTTGAGGCATTACCATTGGCCGGGAAATGTAAGGGAGCTGAGAAACGTCGTCACCAGGGCCATGGCCATGGGAAATGGCGAGGTCCTTCAACCCCGAGATTTCATCATGCCCCTCCCCTCCGAAGGGAAACCACGGGGAGCCACCCTTGATTCCTTCGTTGGGAAGACATTGGAGGAGATCGAGAAGGCTGCCATCATGAAAACCCTCGAAGCCAATGGCGGAAATAAGAGCGCCGCTGCCCGCGTTTTGGGCATCGCATACTCCACCCTTTACGAAAAAATCAAGAAATATGAACTCTCCTAAAACCGAATAGCAGCATTCGATTTTCGCATAGTTCCCCTTGTTCAATCCCCAAAATTCATCTCATACGAAGATTTCAAGTAAAAAAATATAATAACATCAATACCTTATAAACTAGTAATCTTCGAATACTTTCGTGTGGGTTGGTACGGAGATTGCTGACTGTGGTCAGGTGCTTCAAAGCCCACTCGTCAGGGAGACCGCATATGATGAAGGGAATTATCGAAAGAATGATCGGAATCGGAAGAGCCGGGGGTAATTCGGATGAGACCGCCTTGAAGGGATGTAGTGTCAACGGTTCCAGCAAGACGAGCTCAGCACCCGGGCGATTGAAGACCGGTAGGGTTTTGAGGGACAGATATAAGGTGAGGGGTTTTTTATTTTGGGACGGAAGGCATAATCATTACGTTGTCACGGATATCGGAGGCAAGCGGATCTATGAGCTGAGGGAATCTCCAAACGATCAAGGAATTGAAGTGGAGAGGGAGATTATCACAAACCGGTTGAACCACTGGGGGATAGTCCGAAGATATGACTTCTTTACCGAGGATACTAGGACCTATATCGTATCGGATTACCATAAGGCCCCTGACCTCGAGAATACCCGAAGATCTCTTTCGACCCGTGATATCCTCGGGATCGCCTTCACCTTGGTGGATACATTGCATTACCTTCACAGCCACGGAATAGCTCAGATCGATCTCTCAGCCAGAAACATCAAAGATATGAAGGAAGTCCAGAAGATCATGGATTTCAGTGGTTGTCGACTGTTCAGCCGACGTTCGATCGAGGAGTTCAAGGAGGCAAGGCAGAGGGATTTTTTGGGATTAGTCGATTTACTCGAAAGGCTAATCCTGAGGATAATAGAAGAATCTGAGGCCCCATGCCTTCTCCATCTTATCAAGAGCTTGGAGGACATGGTTGCAACCCCCCCCATTTCGGCAGCGGATTTTAAGGAGAGACTATCACAGTGCAATACCATGGAGGCGAACATGGGGAACGATGGGGGAAAATCCTAGGGGAAACCCGAGAATGAGAAGATATGAAGAGTCTTCCCCCTGGAGACACCCTTTAGAAGACATACCGGCGCATGCTGATATTGAGCAGCAAACCCACCCCCGCCATCATGGATAGGATGGCTGAGCCCCCATAACTCATGAAAGGAAGCGGCATTCCCACAACTGGCATCATGCCCAAGGCCATGCCGATGTTAATGATCACATGCCAGAAGACCATGGACATGACACCGAAGGCCACAATGGCCCCGAATCGATCCTTGGATCGGATGCTAATATTAGAACCCCACGCTATGAGGAAGAGATAGAGGCCCAGGAGGATGAGTCCACCCGCAAGTCCCCACTCTTCGGCCCAAACCGAGAAGACGAAATCGGTGTGCTGGGCGGGAATGAAGTGAAGTTTGCACTGGGTTCCCTTGAGAAATCCCTTTCCCAAGCCTCCCCCTGAGCCAATCGCGATCTTTGACTGGATAATGTGGTATCCGGCGCCCAAGGGATCGAGCTCCGGCCTGAAAAAGGTGAGGACCCTTTTTTTCTGATAAGGCATCAGGAAATTCCACATAAAGGGGAGGATCGAGATTCCTCCGATGATCATGATCATCAAGGATTTCCATTTGATCTTGACAAAGAGGATGACCGAAAAGCCGATGAGCACGAGGCTGATCGCAGTACCCAAATCGGGCTGTTTCGCAACCATCAGCGATGGAACCAATAAGATGATAAACGGGAAGATGAGTTCTCTCAATTGATACCCATCCTTTTTGGGGAAGCGATCGAAATATTTTGCCAAGGCGAGTATGACGGCGATCTTGGCCAGCTCAGCGGGTTGGAAGAAGAACGGTCCTATTTTTATCCATCGGGACACTTCCGGATGCATGGCACTGTAAATGAACACTGCCACGAGTGAGAGTAAGGAGATTCCATAGAAGAGGTAGGCGAAATCCCGGTAAAATCGATAGTCGAAGGCGGTGATTAGGAGGGCGAAGGCAAGACCGATTCCTATCCAGAGGATCTGTTTGGCATATAAATGGGATTCCGCTTCCCCAAAGGTAGCGCTGTAGAGGTTGAAAACCCCGATAAAGGAGATGATGAGGACGAGGACGAGGAGAGGCCAGTCGAAGTGGGCTAGCAGTCTTCGATCTATCATGTTCCAAGACCTCTAAGGGCGATCATCGAGTAGAATCCCTGGAACTGAGGGAATCCATCCGCCTTCCCCGTGCGATCAGAGGGGGGAACTTTCCCTCCTCTTTGAGGATATTGAGATACTTTTGAAGAACCTTCCTGGCGATGGGAGCGGAGGCGGATGCGCCGTGCCCTCCATGTTCCACCAGAACCGCGACCGAAATGATGGGGTTCTCCATGGGAGCATAGGCCACGAACCACGCGTGGTCACGGTATTCATAGGGGATATCCTTCTCCTCCACGTCTTCTCTTAAACTGATGACTTGGGCCGTTCCCGTCTTGCCCGACACGGTCACATCCTTGATCCGGGCAACGCGCCCCGTGCCTCGGTCTTCGTTCACCACGCCAGCGAGGGCCTCTCGGATGAACATCAAGTTCTCCGGGGAGACGGGAATCTTGCCTATTGAAATAGGCTTATATGATTTCAATACCTTCCCATTTGCCCTTTCGATCCGCTCTACTAGTTGGGGACGGTAGAGGATTCCTTCGGTTGCGATGGCGGAGAGGGCGTTCAGCAATTGGAGTGGGGTGACCAAGACATACCCCTGCCCGATGGCCACGGAAAGGGTTTCCCCCTCATACCAGCTCTCACCATAGACCTTCTTCTTCCATTCCGAGGAGGGGATAAGCCCGGGTTTTTCATCGTTGAGGGAGATCCCAGTCGGTTCACTCAAGCCAAATCCCTTTGCATACTTGGCCAACGTGTCGATCCCCAACCGTTGGCCGACTTGATAAAAAAAGACATCACAGGATTCCACAATGGCACGGTGAAGGTTTACTTTCCCGTGTCCTCCCTTTCTCCAGCATCGGTACGTACGATTTCCAAGCCGGTAGCTCCCCCCACAGAAAAGGATTTCTTGGGGAGAGATAACCTCTTCTTCCAAAGCAGCAAGAGCAGTTATCACCTTAAACACCGATCCCGGGGCATATTGACCCTGAATGACCCTATTCTGTAAAGGGTGAAAGGGATTCTGGATCAGGGTTTCCCAATCATCGTGATCGATTCCTCCCGCAAATAGGGAGGGGTCGTAGGAGGGGTGACTGACCATTGCCAGGATTTGGCCGTTTTGCGGATTCATGGCCACAATGGCCCCTTCTTTTCCCTGGAGCAGGGCTTCAGCGGTCATCTGGAGGTCGAGGTCAATGGTGACAAAGAGGTTATTTCCAGGGTGAGGTTCGACCCGTTGTAATACCTTTATCTCTCTTCCATAGGCATCTACCTCCACCTGTCGCCCTCCATCTATCCCTTTAAGGAAGGGTTCCCATTGTTGTTCGACTCCGTACTTCCCAATGATGTCGCCCATTTGATATCCCTTGAATCGATACCGTTTCAGTTCACGGCCGTCGATTTCCCCGAGGTAGCCCATCAGGTGGGAGGCCATATTTCCGTAGTTATAGGCCCGCCTGGGGCGAACATCGACGATCAATCCGGGCAGATCCAATTGATGGGTTTTTAGGAGGGCCAAATGCAACCTGTTGATGTCCGATTGGATTCGAATTGGTTTGAACGGGGGCCTGTGTCTATTGGCTTCCAGCCTTTTCCCCACTGCCTCGGGAGTAACCTTCAATATGCGATGCAAAAAACCGGTAGTTTCCTCGATATCCACGATATCTTCCGGAACCAGGAGCACCTCGAAGCTGGGCCGGTTATCTATAAGGATTCGCCGCCTTCGATCCAAGATCATTCCTCGGCTGGCTGGTATCTCGCGAATTCTTATCCGATTATGTTTTGATAATCTCGAAAACTCTTCTCCCTTGATGATTTGGAGGTACCACATTCTCAAACCGAGCGCCAGAAAACCAATGAGACCGGCGATCAAAAATAGCTTATACCTGCGTTGTAAATCCTCTATGCCTTGAGAACCCAGTCGCATCGTACGTAACCCATTAATATCCTCGTTATTTCACAGGTTCCCCCTGGGAAAGGAGGAGAACCCATTTGATCAGAGCTATGAAGAAAGGTCCCACCAATCCCGTAATGAGGGATTTTGGGATGATGAAAAGAAAGAAGGGGGGGAGGAGGTTTTCGATGGAACCCACCATCCCGAGAATCGAAATGATGATAAATGCCTCGATGATGCTAAATGAGAAGATAGTCCCAGCCTGGAACAGAGGGCTTTCTATGTAAAATCGGTCCTTGATGAGAATGGTTAAGAAGAAGATGGCGGTTTTAGAGAAGGTTTGGACGCCGAAGATGCTTCCCGAAAAGGTATCCATCATGTAGCCCGCCAGAAAGACGAGAAGTGCTCCGGCAAGGGGGCTTGAGTAAAGCCCGAGATAGACGGTCATTATGAGGAGGAGATCTGGCTTGGCCAGCTGATGGGGAAACTTACCCAGTGCGGTCGTTTGGACCACTAAGCTCAAGAAGATGAGGCCGACCAGGGGGAGATTCTTCTTCATGGGTTTCCCCTATTCACCGGACGGAATGCCTTTTTACCGGGTGCATTTCCGTGAACGTAAGGATATCATCATTGGATTTCCACGGGATGTGTCTCGGTAATGATGAACACCTCCTCCAGTTTACTAAAATTGACGCTCAGCATAATTTCCGCGTATTGAAAGAGGCCGTAACTCTTTTTTTCGATTTTGCTGATTTTGCCGATCATCAAACCCTTTGGGTATCTACCACCCAGCCCTGACGTTATCACTCTATCCCCCGGTTGAATATCCTGTGTCCGCTCTGCATACTTTAGGCGACAGCGGTCATCCCCATTCCCCGCTACGAGGCCTTTGGCCCGACTCCTCTGAATAACGGCATCTACGGAGCTATTGAAGTCCGTGATCAGGAGGGCCTTTGAATAGTGAGGCGATGTTTGTAGGACGTGTCCTACGATTCCCTCCGGGGAAACAACGGCCATCCCCCGGCTAACCCCATGCTTGGTTCCCTTGTCGATGAGAATCGTCCTGAACCAACTTGATGGATCGATTCCGATGATTTGGGCGGGCAACATGGATCTGGGGATCTTCTTGCTGAATTGGAGGAGATTCCGCAGCCTTTCACTGGCGATGGCCTTTTCCCTCAGGAGATCATTCTCTTTTCGAAGTTCGGCTACCATTCTCCTGAGGGCTACATTTTCCCTCTTTAGGTTGACCAGAAAGACGTAAGAATCGATAAGGTTACCAACCGCGTCCGTGGAATAGGTGATCGCCTTTTGGAAAGGGGACGTAATTTCCAGGAGGGCCCAATCGATAAAGGCAAACCTTTCCACGTTATTGATTCTGGAGGAGATGGTGAGCAGGGCGGTGGTGAGAAAGACGACGGCAAAAATTGAAACTCGGTATCTCCTGAATATCGATATTTCCTTTTCCACCATACGCGTAGAAGACGTGCTAAAAGTGAACCGTTGTCAATTTGAGCAACTCGAGGTCGTCCAGTACCTTGCCAGCGCCTAAAACCACGGCTGAAAGCGGATCATCGACAATAGTGATGGGAAGATTCGTTATCTCCCGCAATAGAACATCCAGGTTTCTCAAAAGAGCCCCACCACCTACGAGCACAATTCCCTTATCAACGATGTCAGCCGCCAACTCAGGAGGAGTGCTCTCGAGGGAAATCCTCACGGTCTCCACGATGGTGTTGATGGATTCGGCTAAGGCCTCTCGGACCTCTTCCCCACTGATCTCTAACGTTTTGGGGATGCCCGTTACAAGATCCCTTCCCTTCACCTCCATCGTCTTCGGGTTTTCTTCGGGATATGCGGTGCCGACATCAATTTTGATTGACTCTGCAGTCCTTTCACCGATCAGGAGGTTGTATTTTCTCTTAACAAATTGGAGGATGGCTTCGTCCATTTTATCACCGGCCACCCGGATGGATTGACTCACGACAATGCCCGAAAGCGATATGACGGCTACTTCCGTTGTGCCCCCACCGATATCGACGATCATATTCCCCGATGCATCGGTTATCGGGAGGCCAGCACCAATGGCAGCAGCCATCGGTTCTTCAATGAGGTAGATCTCCCGTGCCCCGGCCGACTCGGCGGACTCCCTTACAGCCCTCCTCTCAACCGGGGTAATCCCAGAGGGGATGCAGACGATAACCCTTGGTCGCACCAGGGTTTTTCGGTTGTGGACCTTGGTAATGAAGTACCTCAGCATCTCCTCAGTAATCTCGAAATCGGCGATCACCCCGTCTTTCATTGGCCGGATGGCAAAAATGCTCCCGGGGGTCCTTCCCACCATCTCCTTTGCCGCCTTCCCCACGGCGAGCACCTTCATCTCCCCTTTATTGTCCTTTTGCACGGCAACGACCGATGGTTCGGAGGATACGATCCCCCTTCCCCTGAAGTAGACTAGGGTATTGGCCGTTCCGAGGTCGATGGCGAGATCATTGGAGAATACTCCCCAGAGACTATCGAATACCATAACGCCTCCCCACTTGAATCAGGCTCAATCCACATCAACATCGGTTGACAATCTGCGCTCGATGTGGTTTTCTACTTGAGGGTTTAAATAATTTATTATTACCAGATAAAGACCTGTGGTCAAGTAAATAAATGTCGATTTTGGAATTTCTTTTTCTGAAGTGAGGGAGGAAATCTTCAATGCTCAAATACATGCGGACCCATGCCACCTCATGGATTATAAAGGTGGGCCTCTTTTTCATTATCATCGTTTTTGCCTTCTACTTCGGGTGGGGACGCATCAGGGGAAGGCACGAGGGGATGGTTGCAGAGGTAAATGGGCAGTTTATCACCCGAAAAGACCTGAACGAAAGATATCAGAACCTACTGGCATTCTACAGGGATAGATTTAGAGGCCAGGTTTCCGAAGAGATGATTAGGACTCTCGGGTTAAAAAGGCAGGCCCTGAATGAGCTCATCAACAGCATCCTCCTCTACCAAGAGGCCCTTCGAATGAACCTGAGGATCAGCCCCGAGGAACTCAGGGAGAGTATTCAATCATCCCCCCTCTTTCAAGTCAATGGGCAGTTTAGTAGGGGAAGGTATCTGAGGATACTTAGTCTCAATCGGACCAAACCGGAGGATTTCGAGCAGATGCACAAACAGCATCTCCTCATCGACAAGCTGAGGAATCTCATCCTGCAAAATACCGGCATCGTCTCCGAGGGGGAAGCCCGAGAGGCGTACCTCATGGAGAATGAGAAGGTAAACCTCGAGTACATAAAGGTAGAGCAGAGGGGTTTTTTGGCGGAATCGGAGGTGACGCCCGCTGAGGTCGAGGAGTACTTCTCCAACCATCGGGAGGATTTCAGAATCCCCGAAAAGGCGAACCTCCAGTACATGGTATTTCGGCCCAAGGACTACAGGGATAAGGTAGATATTTCCCAGGAGGAGATCAAGGCCTCCTATGAAGAGAATATCGATGATTTCGTCATCCAAGAACAGGTGAGAGCGAGACATATTCTCTTCAAGGTACCTCCCGATGCGGATGAGAAGAAGGTCGAGGAAATCCGTAAGAGGGCGGAGGAGATTCGAGCGCGGGCCAAAAAGAAGGAGGATTTCGTCTCTTTGGCGGAGAAATATTCCGAAGGACCCACGGCCAAGAAGGGTGGAGATTTGGGTTTTTTCCCTCGGGGGAGAATGGTAAAGGCGTTCGAGGATGCGGCTTTTTCTCTAAGACCCGGGGAACTCAGCCGCGTTGTCAGGACGCAGTTTGGGTTCCATGTCATTAAGGTCGAGGATGTGAAGCAGGAGAGGACCCAAAGCCTCGATGAGGTGCGGGAGTCCATCGAGTCTACATTGAGGGATCAAAAATCCCGGGATCTGGCGGAGAGAAGTGCGGAAGAGGCCTTCTATACCCTTTATAAAGATGGCGAGATGGAACAGGTTGCCGAGGAGTATCATGTTTCGGTAAATGAAACGGGTTTTTTCAGCAGGGAGGAAAAGATCAAGGAACTTCCCGGCAGCGATGAGATGATATCCATTGCATTTTCCCTCAAGGAGGGTGATATTTCCCCGCCTGTAGAGATCTCCAAGGATTTCTACATTTTGAGGCTGACCGAAAAACAGCAATCCCGCTTGCCCGAATTGGCGGAAGCGAGAGATCATGTCGAGAAGGAATTGAAGGAGAAAAAGGCAGAAGAGAGGGCCCAATCGGTAGCGGAGGGGTTATTTGCCGAGGTGAAGGCGGGCAAGTCGATGAAAGAGGCGGCCGTCTCCAAGGGGTTGAAGGTAGAGGAGACGGGACTCGTTAAGAAGCGGACGAATTACATCCCCCAGATTGGCGCCCTTGAGGGTTTGGCCGAGGTCATCTCCCCTTTGGATGCCGAACACCCCTATCCGGATCGAGCGTTAAAGGCCGGAAAGGATTGGGTCATTATACGATTCAAAGAGGCGGAAAAGCCCGATATGAAGAAGTTCGAATCGGAGAGGCAGTCCTGGGAAAATATGCTTCGCTCTAGGAAGGGTGAGGAGGGTTTTCAGAGATGGCTGATTGCCCTCAGGGAGAGATCGAAGATCGAAATCATAGGGGATGTAACAGAACTGTAGGGGCCACATTCCACGGGATTTCCTGTTACTCTTTGAAGTTGTATTGGTATATCATACCCACTCGAAGTCCGCGATTTTGAACAGAGAAGCAGATGAATTCAGCAGTCTTTACCGAAGCTCCGGTCTGCTGATTTAGGGAGAAAATAGCCCTACCTTACGGGAGTATTTTCCTACCTTCGTGGGTGCCCGCCAGGGCATGATAGTTGTGTTTGAAATAGTGTAAAAATCGAGGTCGGGAGAATCTGCATACCCCATAGAAAAAACCTACATGTTTTGTTTCCCACACTTGTTACCTTTCAGAGATTTACTCAATCTGTTTTACTCATCAAAACAAATTTTAGATTTTGTTTGACAGGGTTTTCCAAATCTGAGAGGATTGGGCTTGATTTCCAACGCAGCTAAACTACCCGTGAGGATGGGATGGAATGCCACGACTCGGCACATAATTCATGCCGATGATGATATTCATAATCACGGTCTCATACCAAGGACAGCGAGCGAAAAAAGGAGGTTAGAGATGTGGGGAAAGGCAAGGTGTGCACTGATCGTATTTGCCGTCTTTTTTGTTATGGTATCAAGGGCTGCTCACAGTGAAGGTGCTGTTAAGGATGATCAAAAGAACCCTCGTTATTTGAAAAAAGATGGCAGCGAGTGGGTTACGGTAACGAAAGAACACGGAGTATTAAAGATCCATGGTGGGGCATTCGGTCCGGATACAGGAGAAATGGCATTTGAGAATTCGGGCCTGTTTCTTCCCTATCAGGCCTATCCGGTAGGCTCCTGGCCTGAGGCAGTAGCCATTGGGGATGTGAACAATGACGGAAGAAACGACGTGGTAATGACAACCTCTCGTTATTTTGATCCTGATAATGATTACCACATATTTGTTTTCTTACAGAATCAATATGGAGAACTTGAAGCCCCTGTTAAGTATCCAGCGGGCAATGGTGAGTCGATAGACATTGGTGATGTGAACAACGATGGAAAGGCTGATGTACTTGTTACTGCGCAAGATGCCATTGGCGTTTTCCTCCAGAATGACTCTGGGGGGCTTGACCCCATGGTTACCTATCCTTCCAATCACAGCAGTCATTCGAATACATATAAGGTCGGAATCGGAGATTTCAACGATGATGGACTTCTCGATGTAGTCTCAATTGACTGGGGCACACAATCGCACGATGTAGACGTCTTCCTTCAGAATACAGGGGGTACACTTAATCCGCCTGTTTCTTATGTTGTTGAACATGGGGGCTGGGACGACCTGGAGGTGGGGGATGTGAATACAGATGGGCTCCAGGACATTATCGTTATGAGCGGTCAGGGTGCGTACGACGACATCGGAATACTTCTCCAGAGAGAAGATGGCATCTTCGAACAGCCGGTTTACTATGATCTCGGGAGCGGCGAACTCACTAGGGGAGTAGGCGTAGGTGATATTAATGGTGACACTTTGGAGGATATTGTGGTGAGTTATGGAGGAAACAGGCCAAACTCATTTATTGCGACATTTCTCCAAAACAGCACGGGCGCCCTTGATCCGCCCATAAGCTACTCATCTTACGATATCCCAGAGCCTGTGGAGGTAGCAGATGTCGATCTTGACGGCCGAAATGATGTCATCGTGGCCCACGGTGGCTGGAATGCTATGGGGGTTTATCTTCAAGGTGCTAACGGGACACTCCTGCCGTATGAGCTGTATTCCCTTCCCTATGCGTCCCATTATAATCCACACGGACTCGTTGTTGGCGATTTTAGTGGAGATGGAGCGAATGACGTCGCTATTGCGGATTACAATCACGGCTTGGTGGTGCTCTATAATTCTAATCAAACTCCGGGGCCGCCTGTGGTGACTATCAAAGCCAATGGCCAGGGTGGGCCGTTTCCAGTGACAGTTGGACCTCTGGACCCTGTTACGGTCACGATCAGCCTTGACCCACACTCCCGAGTTGGATGGGTTGCAGACTGGTGGATTGGAGCCCTGACGACATTCGGTACCTACTGGGTTGATCCCTCACTGACGTGGAAGAAGTCTAATAAACCGATCAGCGTTGGTCAATACCCGTTGTTTGATTTGCCGGAAACTCTATTGCTCAACACTCCATTGCCTGAGGGAATTTACACCTTTTTCTTTGCCCTCGATAAAACACCGGATAGGATTTTTGATCTGACATGGTACGATTATGTCAATCTGATTTGCCGGGGAGAAGGACCACCCGCTGCCGCAGTGCCAGATTTTGAGGCCTTTTCCCAGGAAAAGTGAGTGGTTTCATAGCGAAATAAAGAGAAACAGAGGGAGAATAGACTGAATTTCGAGTTAAAAGGGTTAAGGGGACAAGCTATAGGTTCAGCGGACCGCGGATAGGCCACGGCCGCTGGGTACGATGAGGTCAAAACTTTACTTTATACTTTTACCGTGTTTCGGGTGACTATTTATCTTCTTCGGCGAGTGTGCAATGTACCGATCAAAAAAGTAGCTGTATTGGGTAAGATATCGGTTCCGCCCGTTTCACAAATTCAGCGGCAGATTGAAGATTCGGGTAGCTTAGGAAATGCACTTCAATGGGCCAAGAAGTTGGAAAAACATATAAAGTAAAGGGTTGACGCCCTCCTTAGTTAAGAAAAGGGGTTGAAGCCATCAGGGCTCATTTGTCCCAGGTCAAGGGCTGCCCTCTTTTTTTACCGTTGTTTCGTTAAACAATAGACCTAATGTGCTTTTGATCTGGGATATATTCTTCAATAAAATGGTTTGAGTGGTAGACTGTTATTGCTTTTTCAATTGCCAGAGCTAAAGCAAATATGAACAACCCAACAGCACTTCCTTTAGCGCCCTTGAATACATTCAATAGAGATACAATAACCAGGACAAGGAGTAAGGTTTCGGTTATCGCGTCACCGACTCCAAGAAATGGATGCCTCGTATAGAAATAGCCCCCACCAGGGTAAATGAGCGATATTGTCCTACCCTCAGCTTTGTTCTTGAATTCAAGGTGGCAGTTTGGACAAGTATATTTTTCCTCCTCTAGTTCATGTATACACCGGGGACAGATGTGGACTCTTCCGAGTGCTTTGCTAGGTGAACCTTCAAGCGATATAGTCTCGAGCAGGGTCCGAATTTTCTTTTTTTCCCTCCATGCAACATAGTGGAATTTCTCCGTCTTCCCATTCTTATACTCAACAAGGAGCGTTCTTCCTTTCATCCTGATTAGTTTACAATCGGTATAGAGAATCTGAGCTATCGAATCTCTGCATGAGTAACTCATGCTGGTTGGGATATGGAAGATACGTTTATTAGTGAAAATAAACATGCAACGTTTCAGATAGATAAAAATCCACCCAGTCACCAGCTGTTCCAAAATAGACACAGGGGAACATCCAGTAGTTACGAGAAGTATTTTCTCTTCGTCCTGCAAGAAATTCTTAATGAATGGAATCTTTTTCAATAGATTTGTTTGACGTTTTTCCACCCTTTTGTTGTAAACATTTCTATGATTGGAAAATAACGTCTCACGATCCAAAGGAAGATCCACGGGATTTTGTTCCTGAAAACTCACTGGTTGATTTGTGGCCTCTAATTTCATAAATATTACCTCCCTCGGAGAAATAGCAATTTTGAATATTGCATTTCATATGGATCCAACTATTATTCCCACAGGGAAAAATCAACATGACCTAATAAACGGAAAAAGTCACGCCTCATTGTGAGGGTTGGTGTGTTACTAGAAAGATTCTGCTTCGGCGATGGTTTGCAACGAACGTGCCAACCTTCAATGCCATGGGAACAATAGGATGCGTGCGTACTTTAAGATAGATTCTTGCGGGAGCGGAGGATCAAGAAGTGTTGATGTGCGTTTGAATCCTTATATGGATCCAGCAGCTTGACTCTATGGATTTGACGCTTTCCTCTCCGAGGCTGCGATAGCCTTCTGGAACTCATCTCTTGCTTTTTCATGCATCCCCATCTCGGCATAGACCACGCCTAGGTTGTTATGTATATAATCGATGTCAGGATTAATCTCTATTGCCTTCAGGAAGTACCGAAGCGCCTCCTCATAGGATTTCTTTTTGAAATAGATGATCCCCACATTGTTTAGAGCCTTCACATTCTTGGGGTCTCCACTGAGAATGGCCTTGTAGTCCTCTATGGACTCGTCATATCGATCCTGAGACACCAGAATTTCGGCAACTTTGAATCTCAGCTCCATATCTCGCGGATTTATTCTCAGTGCATTCCGATAACGCCTCAAGGCAAGATCAACCTTTCCAAGCTCGAAATAGGCCCTTCCAAGGGCCTCATGGACCTCAGCCCCTTCCGGATTGAGCCCGAGAGCCCGTTGATATGACTGAGCTGCCTCCTTGAACTTCTTTTGACCGTAAAAGGCCATCCCCAGATTGTAATGATCCTCCCAGAATGAGGGATCAAGGAAGACGGTTTTTTTGAGGGAAGTAATGGTTTCAGACAGGTTCCCCTGTTCCATATGGGCTAATCCCAGGGCTCTATGGGCTTCGACAAGCCGTCCGTCCAACTCCACCGCCCTCTCGAATCGTCCTATCGCTTCCTCCAGAAGTTCTTTGCGCAGATAAGCCAACCCAAGATTGTAATGGCATTTAGCAACAGTGGGAGCGAGGACGATTTGCCTCTCGTAAGCCTCAATAGCCTGATCGATCTTACCACTCTGAAGAAGAGCCGATCCGAGGAGGCCGTGAAGATAGGGGTAGTCGGGATCCAGTTCCAGCGCTTTCTGGAATTTCTCCACAGCCTTTTCGTACTGGCCTATTTCATAGTAGTTGAGACCCACGTTTATATAAAGGCTTGCCTTCTCCTCCCCATTCAAAGGGGGCGTTAGCCAAAAAGTAGTGAACATCAGAAGCGAAAAAATGGGAAGACAATGCTTTATTCGTGGGCTCATTTCTCTCCTCACCAATAGAAGAGAAATCTCAGGTGCTTCCTGCTAATAGCTGCATATTACACCTTTTGGGGCTCCCAGTCAAAAATGGAAAGGCCCGAGGGCAACCTTTACCTTTTGAATTAACCATGAAATGGTTACTTTGCATTGACGTACTATCCCGTTGATTTGGGGTAGAAATCTGCATTTTGAAAGAGGCCTTATCCCCATAGGGCCTGAGAGTCTTCCCCTTATCCGTAGACAAAGAACATACTGGGTGGTACTGCTTCATTTCCATTCCAGCCAAAATTTCCTTGACAAAATACCACATATTGTGCCATTATTGTATCGTAAGTACTAAATAGGGGAATTATTTTTTTGCGATTTTGTTCAACTGATTCAATTGAAATGATATGAAAATCAGGAGTCCGTTGACCAAAATGGGTTAGTTGGTCCTGTCAACAATATTATCTGGGATCGGCGCAACTCTCTATTTCGTTTTGTCAATTTTTAGATAGGCTAAAGAAAAAAGGGCACAGGGGAGATATATGGAGGAGGGGTTCGATCTGATCGGGCGAATGAGGCCAAGAGAAAAGATCCTTTTGGTGGTAGCTATTTTGTGTTCATTTCTCTTTGCCCCAGGCCTTGTGGCCATGGAGGATGCGGGGAGGATGCGGCCTATCCCGGTCACGGTGACTGCTTATAATCCCGTACGGTCTCAAACAGATATCTCCCCCCTGATCACGGCCAGTAATAAGCGGGTGAGGGCTGGGATGGTTGCCCTTTCGAGGGATTTGGAAAGGGAATTCGGCTTCAGGTTCGGTGATACCGTTCATCTGTATGGACTTGGAAGGTTCGTTTTTGAAGACAGGATGCATCGAAGAAAGAGAAGACACGTGGATATCCTGATGTTGAATCCAATGGAGGCACGGAGGTTTGGGGTTAAGAGTTCATATCTATTTGTCCTGGAGGAACCCCAAAAGAGACGGAAGAGGAAAGGAAAGTTATGAGGTAAGGAAGGATCAACGGGGCGGGGGCTCTGAATGAACCCGCAGGGTCTCCGTTGGGGAGGCGGCCACATTGGCCGCCTTTTTTACCGCTATTGATCTAAATGTTTCAATAGCTTTTTCAATTTCAAGAAATTATTGCTATCCATGTCTATAAATTTGAGGCCATATTCATACCCATCCCCATCATTGGCTCCCTGCAATTGGGTCCAGACGATCTGGGTAGTGGCCTTGATGGATTGCAATCCGCAATATTCCGGGGGAAAGATTTCTATATCCAGATTCGTCCCCACGGCTAGATTATCCTTCACATAGATGAGGATACCTCCCTCTATGGCCTCTTCCATATGACCGATGTAGTCTTTGTCATCATCCCTGACTGAATATAAGAGGGGAACTTCGAGGTGTTCGCGGGGAAATTTTCTGCTCTCTAAAATGACAATTCCCTTTCCCGATTCGGATTCCATGCTATTCATGGGGATGGGCTCCTTATGGTTTAATGATTGTTTGAAGTTTTAGGATTTGCAATTTTCATTCCAAATTCAGACAAATGCTTATGGGAGAGCTTTCGTTACAGTGGAAATGGGTTTCGGCAAATGGAGAGGCATGAGATTTAAGGAAAGAGGATTTTCATCTTGACAAATCCCTTTCAGTTTGATAGGAAGGCCTGGAATTGGAGATAGATGTTCATGTCATGAAAAAAGAATTCTATTCAACTGCCAAAACGGTTCAGACAGCCCTTAGACTCTCAGAAATCCTCGGAGAAAAACAGCGTACACGTCCCCCCCAGTTGGTCCACCTATTTGAGATCTCCCGAAACACCGTCCATCGCGTTCTCAAAACGTTACGGGAAATGAACTTTGTGGAGGAGGACTTGCCTCGAGATACCGTTTCAGCTTCAAGGTATTTATGCTTTGGAATACCGTTCTCCATAGGAATCACCGATCTGATAGAGCACATCCTTACCTAGCTCGTTTGGCCGAGATATCTCAAGATGTTAAAAGGAAGGTGAGAGCTTTCATGCCTAGTATCCCGGAAATTCGTAATTTTATGGAAAAACAAGGCATTCCTGGTCGTGATCTCTATGATCTCCCGGGTTCGGAGAAGGCATTTCCGGATGGTGCCAATTATCGCATCGAAATTGCAGGCATAGAGAGAGCCACAACCATGGAGGCCATGATCGATGAAGCGAAGAAGAGAAGCGTCACAATACACAGGGCCATTGCAACGGTTGGTGGATCAACATTTTGCGATTTTCAAGAGCTCAAGGCCATAGCCCGGATGGCCTTTGAAGAAAGAATAGAAGTCATCATGACCATTGGACATCGTAAAGGCTGGGATCCTGGATCAAAAGAGGCTTCGACACATGAAGGGATGATGCAGGGGTTCAGATTGAGGGGGTCTGACAATATTTCGTATTGGATCGCGGATATGATGAGAAACATTGAAGCCGGTTTTAGGGGCTTTCTGGTTTATGATGAGGGGGTGCTTTTCATCGTAAATAAGATGAGAGAGGAAGGTCTTATACCCAAGGAAACGATTTTCAAATTTTCGGTCTTTGGCGGATACTGCAGTGCAGCCGGGGCGAAGGTTATTGAATCCATGGGCGCGAATACCATGAACCCTTCATCGGATGTTTCCCTTCCGATATTAGCCGGTATTCGAAAGGCGGTGGATATACCTTTAGATGTCTATATCATCGTTGTTGATTCCTTTGGAGGAATGTTCAGGGCCTATGAGGCCCCGGAAATTGCCCGCGTGGCTTCACCCTGCTACTTTAAATTCGAACCGGGAACTTCAGAGGCAGATATTTACAAACCCTGGGTCACGGAGGGATGGCATCAAGAATTTATCAGGCAGAAGGTTAAGATAGCAACTATTGTCACAGAGATTATGGAGAGGCATGCGCCTCAGCTGAAAATGTCGGGAAGAGGACCTTCTGATTTGACTCTTTCTGTACCTGCATAAGCGGAATTTACGGGTAAATGATATGGTTTCTGCGCTACTTCGAGATAATTTCCACGCTATTACGATCTTATAACGAGGAAAGGGGGTGAAAAAGTATTTCCTCTTTTGTGCAGAGGAAAGTCTTTATCTAGTCCAATATCCAAGGATAAGGGAAGGAGGAAGAAAAATGAAGATCAATTTTCCCAGAAAAGGCTTAATCTTTTTAATTGTGATTGTATTGTTTCTTCCCGCGAGTCTTACCGTAGCTGCGGAAAAGTACCCCGGTAGGAACATAGACTATGTGGTTGGGTGGGGAGCCGGGGGAGGGAGTGATATCTTTGGCAGGATTATCAATTTGCCGGTTCGAAGGATATTGAAGACGACCGTTACCGTGGTGAATATGCCTGGAGCAGCCTCGGCTATTGCCATGGAATATGTCCAAAAGCAGCCGGCCGACGGGTACACTCTTCTGGGCCTTACTTCAGAGTTGGTGAGCAATCAACTTCAGGGAAGGACCCGTTACACCTATAAGCACTTCACCCCTATTATTCGGGCCCATGTGGACATCGGGATGATTCAAGGAGGTCCAAAGAGCCCCTTTAAAAACTGGAAAGAGCTTGTTGATTTCGCCAAGGCCGGGAAGCGGAAAATCCGGTTGGCAGGAACAGGGGCTGCAAGCTTTGATCAGATCGCCAGCATTATTATTCTGGATTCTGCGGGCATCACGGACAAGGTAACCTATGTTCCCTTTGATTCTGCGGGAGAAATGCATGCAGCCCTTCTGGGGGGTCATATTGACGCCATGTATGAGGAGCCGGGAGTTACCCTGAGTCTCATTGAAGCGGGTAAGATGCAACCCCTTATCGTCTTCACGCAGAAGAGACTTGAGAAATTTCCCCAGGTGCCATCGGCGGGGGATCTGAAATACGAAATCCCCCCCATGATGTGGAGGGGTATCGTGGTGAAAAAGGGAACGCCTCAAGATATCGTGGATATCCTTGAAAAGGGGTATACAAAAGCGATGGATAGTGCCATGTATAAGGCTTTTGAAAAGGAGCGGCTCCTCACTCTTTTTCCGGGGTACATGGGCTCTAAGGAATTCGCGGCGGATCTGGCTAGGGAATATGAGATGTATAAAAAGGTGCTGAAAAAAATGGGGCAGCTGAAGCCGAAGTAGAAAGGCGTTATCCCTTCCCGGGGAAAGATGACTTCCCAGGAGGAAATTTATCTCGAAAAGTGCGGACATGCCCTGAGCCTTCAAAGGGCATGTCCGCACCCGTTATTACATTCTCGTGGACGGAAGATTTTTCGTATGAGCGTGAAGGGCGAAATCATTATCAGCGGAGTAACCTTCGCAGTCGCCTGGGTGCTTTTCTATGTTGCAACAACCTTTCCACAACTAAAGTTCGCCGATAGGGTGGGGCCGGCCTTTTGGCCAAAGACCATTCTCCTTGCCATCATTGTCCTGAGTGGGTTCTTGTTCCTCAAGAACGTCATTGCGGGGCTTAGAGCTAACAAGTTCGGTCGTGGGGAGGTTGCTGTTCTGGAAAAAGAGGGGACTAAAGGGTTGATCGTGGCCATCGGACTATCCATTGTCTATGGCTTCTCCGTACCCTATAGTGGGTTCCTCTTATCCATTTTCCTCTTCCAGGTGTTCTTTCTCTTGATTCTCAAGGTCAAAAAAGTTCTAGTATTGGTACTGTTCCCCCTGAGCCTAACGGTTACCCTTTATATCATCTTCATTAAAGTACTGTATATCCCTTTGCCCAGGGGGGTGGGTTTTTTTTTAACACTTAGTCGTCTTTTCTATTGACCGACGTAGGGTTCCCATGCTGCACGATATTTTGACAGGATATTATTATGCATTTCAGTTGGATAACTTCACCATCATTGTACTGGGCACCCTGGTAGGGGTTGCGTTGGGCTCTTTTCCGGGTCTGGACTGCTCTATCGGTGCTGCGCTTTTTATTCCGATTACCTATGGGATGACCCCTTCTCAGGCCATATTGCTGTTGGCTGCCCTGTACAGCGGTGCTGTGTACGGAGGTCAGATTCCGGCCATTCTGTTCAGGGTTCCCGGAGCATCGGAAGCCGTTATGACAACCCTTGATGGCTATCCGATGACATTAAAGGGAAAAGCGGGCAAGGCGCTCGGAACGGGACTTCTTTCATCCCTCGTTGGTGGACTTTTCGGGGTTGCTGGTCTGACGCTCGTGGCACCACTTCTGGCCAATGTCGCCTTGATGTTCGGGCCATCGGAATTTTTCGCCCTGGGGATATTGGGTTTAACGGCCTTGGCATCCCTGGGCTCCAAATCCCCAATCAAGGCCATCATTTCGGGTCTCTTCGGACTGCTTTTTGCCACCGTGGGGCTCGATCCCATGATTGGGTTTCCTCGGTTTGCGTTTGGAACGACTGTATTGAAGGGCGGAATCACCTTTATCCCTGCGGTTATTGGTCTCTTTGCTGCTGCGGAGGTGTACAACCAGATCTCCCGAGGTAAGGCTTTCTCAAGGATAGACAACGGCGCAGGAAATCAACAGAAACGGATCCGCGTCACATTTCCTAAACTAAAAGAACTAAAGCCCCTTAAGTGGAGCAGCCTTCGATCTGCCCTGCTTGGATTGATAGTGGGCATCCTTCCGGGTGTCGGCGCCACAACGGCGGCTATCGTAGGCTACAGTCAGGCGGTTCAGTTTTCAAAAGAACCGGAGAAGTTCGGGAAGGGGACCGTTGAGGGGATTGTTGCCCCGGAGATAGCCAACAATGCGGCAGCAGGGGGAGCTATGGTTCCACTGCTCTCGTTGGGGATTCCGGGAAGCGCGACGACCGCTATCATGTTGGCCGCGTTTCTCATGCACGGGCTGAGACCCGGCCCGCTTCTTTTAGTCCAACAGCGCCCCCTTGCCTTTACGATTTTTGCGGGCATGGCTCTGGCAAATATTCTCTTCTTCTTTATTGGATTTTTCGCCATCCGTTTTTTTGTCCGCCTCAGGCAGATTCCTTACCCATACATAGCCGTGGGGATTCTGGCCTTCAGCGCGGTCGGAGCCAACGCTATGGGAGATATAAGCGGCATGAAGATGATGTTTCTCTTCGCCATATTGGGTTTCATCATGGAGAAGTACAATTATGCCGTGGCTCCCATGGTATTGGGACTGGTCCTTGGGCCCATTATTGAGCCCTCCTTGAGAAGGGCGCTCTTGATACACGAATATGATGTGTTCGCGGTCTTGACACGACCGATAACGGCCATGCTGTTGATACTCTCGATCGTTGTCATCATAACCCCAATCTATTGGGAACTGAAAAGAAGAAGGACGTCCAGGCTAGTGGGAAACTGAACAAAGTTCCGATAAAATTCTATGGATGAACAAGAGGATGAAATGAGTAAGAAAGCGAATTTAGCCTTCAGCGGAATTCCAACGTTTTGCCGTGCCCCCCACGTTCTCTCTTTCGATGACATTTCTTCGAATATAACAGTCTTGGGAATTCCCTTTGATGAGGGGGTGGGGTTCAGACCTGGAACTCGATTCGGCCCACGGTCTATTCGAGAATATTCCATGCGCTTTTCCTATTTTGACCCTTCTTCTGATGATCGGGGTTATTGGGATATGGAGCGTAGGGAGCGGCTTTTAACCCGTGTCAGCATGGTGGATTGCGGCGATGTGGATATTGTGCCACTGGGTCTGGAGTACGTATATCGGCAAATCGACGAATCGATGAGAACCATCTTAAAAAGGGGTGCATTTCCTGTCGTCCTGGGAGGTGATCATTCCATATCTTATCCGGTAGTCCGGGCATTTGAGGAAAAGGGGCCTCTGGGTATTATCCAGCTGGATGCCCATCTGGACCGGAGGGAATCGGTGCTGGATGTCAAGTACGGGCACGGAAGTCCAATCAGGAGGATCGGTGAGCTTGAGTTCGTTGGAGCTATTGTAAGCTTAGGGATGAGGGGAATCCGGGGTCCTGAACGGGATTTTCTTGAGGCGGAGGAAAGGGGAGAGGTTTTGATTCCCAACAGTACAATTCAACAATTAGGCATAGAAAAAACTCTCGAGAAAATACCACAGATGGAAAGATGTTATGTCACCATTGATATTGACGCCCTTGATCCTTCCCTGGCGCCCGGAACCGGGACTCCGGAAGCCGATGGTCTCAACTATTCCCAGGTCAAAGGTATTCTCAGCGGAATCGCCGCGAAATCAGAAGTTGTGGGCTTCGATGTAGTTGAGGTGAACCCATACTTGGATCCTTCGGGAAGGACGTCCCTTTTTGCCGCCCAGTTAATCGTCGAGTTTCTGGGGGCCATATTTGGCTGACCCCGTGTACCCCGGAGAAATTGGAAGCGTGTGAGGTGATGAAATGATCATAGATACAGAGATATGTACCGGTTGCGAAAGCTGTGTTCTTTACTGCCCCGTTGAGGCGATTTCGGTAGAGGACGATCACGCTGAGATCAATGAGGATATGTGTGTGGAATGCGGGGTATGTTATAGGGCCTCGGTGTGTCCCGTGGATGCTATCGCGGAGCCAGAGCTCACGTGGCCCAGAACCTTACGGTCCCTCTTTAGTAACCCCATTACCGTTTTTGAGGAGACAGGGGTTGCGGGTCGGGGCAC
>JABAOH010113109.1_pt1 | contig 38644 bp, 18 predicted proteins | sample 7062181 | NCBI WGS metagenome assembly JABAOH01 (sample SAMN14538630, study PRJNA623070) | marine sediment metagenome | biome: marine biome [ENVO:00000428]; feature: marine pelagic biome [ENVO:01000023]; material: deep marine sediment [ENVO:00002113]; isolation source: pool of 5 deep marine... | reverse complement strand
TATGGATTTGAGGTGGGGAAATACGACAGAAATTGTGAATTAATTATCGATCCTGTTATATTGGCCTACTCCACCTACCTGGGGGGAGGGGATTATGAGAGTGGTGATGCTATAGCGGTGGACAGCAATGGCAATGCCTATGTGACCGGATTTACCAGGAGTACGGATTTTCCCATCTTGAATGAATTCCAGGCAGATCAGCCAGATTATGATGTCTTTGTTACAAAGATAGATACCACTAAAGGCGGTGCCGCGAGTCTTGTCTATTCCACCTACCTGGGGGGCTCGAGTAATGATTCCGCCTATGGAATCGCCGTTGACGAAGAGGGGAATGCCTATGTGACCGGAGGTACACATAGTGCAGATTTTCCCATCCTGAATCAAATTCAGGCAGATCAACCATATAAGGATGCCTTTGTTACAAAGCTAGATACCACTAAAAGCGGTGACGCGAGTCTTGTCTATTCCACCTACTTAGGGGGGGAAGATTATGATGGTGGCAGGGGAATAGCGGTAGACAGCAGTGGGTATGTATATGTGAGCGGATCGACATATGGTGCAGGTTTTCCTATCCTGAATCAATTCCAGGAAGATCCGGGAGTTGAAGATGCTTTTGTTACCAAGATAGATACGACCCAGAGCGGTGCCTCTTGCCTCATCTATTCTACCTACCTTGGGGGCAGCGATACTGATTATGGTCAGGGAATAGCGGTGGACGGCAGCGGCAATGCCTATGTGACCGGTTTTACATATAGTACGGATTTTCCCATCCTGAATCAATACCAGTCAGACCCGGATTATGGCGATTCTGATGCTTTTGTTACCAGGATAGATACGACTCAGAGCGGTGACGCAAGTCTTATCTACTCCACCTATTTAGGGGGGCTGTATCGTGATGCTTGCGGTAAAATAGCGGTAGACACCAGTGGGTATACCTATGTGATTGGAAATTCAAGCGGTCCTGATTTTCCCACTCTAAATCCATACCAGTCAACCCATCGAGGAGGAACCTGGGATTTGATTGTTACCAAGTTAGATACGAACCAGAGCGGTGCTGCCAGTCTCATCTATTCCACCTACTTAGGCGGGTCGGGTGATGATAGGCCCGCTGGAATAGCGGTGGACAGCAGCGGCAATGTTTATGTGACCGGATATACACTGAGTACGGATTTTCCCTGTCTGAATGAATTCCAGACATATCAAGGAGGATATTCCGATGCCATTGCTGCCAGGATAGATACCACCAGGAGCGGTGCTGCCAGTCTCATCTATTCCACCTGCTTAGGCGGTACGTCGTCTGACTATGGCCATGGAATAGCCCTTGATCCAAACGCCAATGCCTATTTGACCGGGTCTACAAGTAGTCAGGATTTTCCCACCGTGAATCCATACCAGACATATCAAGCAGGTGACGCCTTTGTTACAAAGCTGACTTTCATTGCACCACCTACGGTTATTACCACACCCGTATCTTCGATAACCACCACCTCTGCTTCCGGTGGCGGCGAGGTTACCTCTGACGGGGGGGCGGAAGTCATCGCCAGGGGTGTATGCTGGAGTACTTCCCAGAATCCCACCACTGATGACAGCCATACCGTGGATGGAAACGGGACAGGGGTTTTTACCAGTTCATTGACAAATTTAACCCCAAATACCGTCTATTATGTAAGGGCTTATGCCGTCAATTCCGTGGGTACGGCTTACGGCAATGAAGAGACCTTTGAAACCGATGACCCGTCTATAACCGTTACCTATCCCAACGGCGGCGAAACCCTGGTGGTGGGTTCGGGAATGAATATTACCTGGACCAGCGACGCTGTCGAGGGAAATGTAAAAATCGAATATTCCGCTGATAACGGCGGTTATTGGACAGTAATTATTGCATCCACAGAAAATGACGGTATGCATCCATGTACAGTACCTGCTGCGCCTTCTTACCAGTGTTTGATCCGGGTTAGCGAGACCGACGGCAGTCCGGCGGATACCAGTGACAGCGTTTTTACTATCGCTGTTTCGGCCAATGCAATTCCACTCATTGAAAGAGAAGCCCTGATCGCCCTCTACAACAGCACAGATGGAGATTATTGGCTGGCAAGAACCAATTGGAAAAAACCGGACGGAAGTTTTAATGACCCGGGAACCGAGTACACCTGGTATGGAATAACCGTAGAAAATAACCACGTGAAAGAGATCGATCTCAGTTACAATGAACTGGGAGGAACAATCCCCTCTGAAATCGGAGACCTATCACAATTAACAAAACTCGATTTAAAGCAAGACGGGAGCCCTCAATCTTATGATCCTATTTCCGGTCCGATTCCCACCACCATAGGAAGCCTGGGACAGTTAAGGTACCTGGATTTCAGCGGCAATGATTTTAATGGGAATATTCCCACTGAAATTGGAAATTTGACCAACCTGGAATACCTTAACCTGGATAATAACGAGCTTACCGGCAGCATTCCCTCGAGCCTGGGAAATCTCGTCAATCTTCAAACGCTTAGAATCCTGGACAACCAACTAAGCGGAAGTATCCCCGGCAGTTTGACTAACCTGGTCAATTTAAGATATCTAGATTTAGGTTCCAATGATTTAGGTGGAAATATTCCCTCTGAAATTGGAAACTTGACCCTTTTAGAGTATCTTAGTCTCCGTGCCAATGCCCTGAGCGGCGGTATCCCATCCGGTTTGGGAAACCTGGTCAATCTTAATACCCTCTGGCTCAGGGGCAACAAACTAATTGGAAGCATTCCCACCGGTTTGACCAACCTGACCGGCTTATCCGATACCGATATCGGGTACAATGCGTTATATACCGATGATGATACTTTAGTTGCATTCTTGAACCAAAAGGACCCGGATTGGGAAAGTACCCAGACCATTGCGCCTTCCGATGTTTCGGCATCTGTTTTGTCAAATAATTCCATAGAAGTGTCCTGGACACCCATTACTTATACGGCAGGTGAAGGAGGATACAGGGTTTTTTATAGTACCACACAAGGAGGGCCTTATACGTTTTTTGGAATGACTGTTGATAAAACCGTTTCATCCATGATCGTTACCGGCCTGAACTCGGGAACCCCCTACTATTTTGTGGTTCAAACCCGCAGCCAACCTGGCGTATTTAATGGAAATACGCTTGATAGTGAGTACAGTAATGAAGTATCCGATACCACCTATTTTGCCATTACCGTGACTTCACCCAACGGCGGCGAACAATGGCAGATGGGTTCCCAACAAACCATTACCTGGAGCAGCGAAGGAGGTGGGGGAAATGTTATGATTGAATATTCCATCAATGGCGACAGAACCTGGAAAAAGATTACAGCCTCCACGGAAAATGACGGCAGTTACAATTGGCTCATACCGAACCAGCCTTCAGACAACTGTTTGATACGGGTAAGTGGCAATGATGTCGATGAAGGCTCATCGGATACCAGCGACAATGTCTTCTCGATTGTTTCCCTTGTTCCCGGCTCTATTATTGTCAGGTCTCCCAACGGCGGCGAAAGCTGGACTGCGGGTTCTTCGCAGGAAATCAAGTGGAACAGTACCGGTGATATTAATCATGTCACCATTAAATATTCGACAGATAACGGGACCACCTGGAAAACCATTACTCAAAACACATCCAATGACGGCAGCTTTAATTGGACCGTACCGGATACCGTGTCGGATAAATGCCTGGTTCGAGTTACCGCCAATGATGGAAGCAGTGATCCCAGGCCGTCGGATGTCAGCGACGGTGTATTCTCAATCGTCCTTCCCTCATCGCCGCCGACTATAACGGTTATCGCTCCCAATGGCGGAGAACAATTAATCGTGGGTTCAAGTATTCATATCACCTGGCTTGCACTCAACATGGAAGAGCCCAGGATAGATGTAAAAATTGAATATTCTGTCAACGGCGGCCAGGACTGGACAATAATAACCGAGGCGGTGGATAATAACGGTGATTATGACTGGATCGTCCCGGATACGCCGTCGGATAACTGCCTGGTTCGCATCGGTGAAATTGACGGTCAGCCGGAGGATGTGAGCGATGCGGTATTTACCATTGTTTCACCGTCACCCGGCGCCATCACCGTTACCTCTCCCAACGGTGGCGAAACCTGGGAAGCGGACTCTTCTTATGAAATCAAATGGACCAGTACCGGCATCGATTTTGTCACCATCGACTATTCGCCAGATTACGGGACCACCTGGAAAACCATTGTTCAAGCCACACCCAATAGCGGCAGCTTTGATTGGACTACACCGGATACTGCGTCGGAAGAATGCCTGGTTCGAATTACCTCAAATGATGGGGGCAGTGATCCCAGACCGTCGGATGTCAGCGACAGTGTATTCTCAATCGTTCTTCCCCCCTCGCCAACCATAACGGTCACCGCTCCCAATGGCGGAGAACAATTAATCGTGGGTTCAAGTATTAATATCACCTGGCTTGCAGTCAACATGGAAGAGCCCAGGAAAGATGTAAAAATTGAATATTCTGTCAACAGCGGCCAGGACTGGACAATAATAACCGAGGCAGTGGATAATAACGGTGATTATGACTGGCTCGTCCCGGATACGCCGTCAGAGACCTGCCTGGTTCGCATCAGTGAAATCGATGGCCAGCCGTTGGATGTGAGCGATGCGGTATTTTCCATTGTCCAGCCGGTACCCGGCGAAATCACCGTCACCTCTCCCAACGGCGGCGAAACCTGGACCGTGGGTTCAACGCAAGAAATCAAGTGGACCGGTAGCGGCATCGATTCTGTCACCATTGAATATTCGCAAGATTACGGGACCACCTGGAAAACCATTGTTCAAACCACAGCCAATAACGGCAGCTTTGATTGGACCATACCGGATACGGTATCGGATCAATGCCTGGTCCAGGTTAGGGCCACTGATGATGACCTGGACCCCAAACCGTCGGATGTCAGCGACGATGTATTTTCAATTGTTTCCTCGTCGGATTCTTTTAAAGTCACCTCTCCCAATGGCGGCGAAACCTGGGAAGTAGGTTCGGTACATGCGATTACCTGGACCGGTACCGGGACGATTAACACTGTAATGATTGACTATTCCTTCGATAACGGCAGCACCTGGTCAACCATTGTTTCATCGACAGTAAATAACGGCACCTATGATTGGCCCATACCGGATACGGTGTCGGAAGAATGCCTGGTTCGAGTTACCGCCAGTGATGGGGCCGGTGATCCCAAACCGTCGGACGTCAGCGATGAGGTATTCTCCATTGTTCACCCCTCATCCCCAACCATAACGGTCCTTACCCCCAATGGCGGAGAAGAATTACCCATTGGTTCCCGTTATAGTATTACCTGGTACGCAACCGACCCCAGGGAAGAAGTGAAAATCGAATATACCATCAACGGTGGGGATTCCTGGACAGAAATCACTGGTTCCATTTTCGATGGCGATTTTGATTGGCTCGTACCGGATGAACCCTCGGAGACCTGCCTGGTTCGGATCAGTGAAATCGACGGTCAACCGGTTGATGTGAGCGATGCGGTATTTTCTATTGTCCAACCACAAACCGGCGACCTGACTGTTCTCACTCCCAACGGTGGAGAAAACCTGGAAACCGGATCAGAATATAACATTAGCTGGACTTGCAGCGGTCTTAATAACGTCATCATTGAATACTCGGTCAATAGTGGGGGTACCTGGTTATATATTGATAAGGTCCCGGCCGATAACGGCAATTACACCTGGACTGTACCGGGAACACCGTCGGATAATTGCCTGGTCCGCGTCACTGGGGCAGATTCCGATGAAAACCCGTCGGATGTCAGCGATGGAGTATTTACTATTTCCGATCCATCACAAGCCTTTATAGAAGTATTTACCCCCAATGGCGGCGAAAGCCTGGCCGTAGGAGAAGAATATTATATCACCTGGACCAGTGCCGGAGTTAACAGTGTTATCATCGAGTACTCCGTGGACAACGGGAACGAATGGATAACCATCGATACGGTTTCGGCTATAGGCGGCCGTTACAACTGGACCGTACCGGATACACCGTCGGATAGTTGTTTGATCCGTATCAGTGGGAACACCCCCGGTGAACCCCCCTTCGATGTCAGCGATGAGGTATTCACCATCTCCAATTAACAGGCTGTTATGCGATTTCCCCTTTCCATTGCTTTGCAATTACATGGCTTAATTTTTCCCCAAAAATCCAAATTTTAAAGTTCCGTCCCTGTTATTTTCCCCTCCCCTTTACCTCCTCCCGATCGGAGCCGACAAATTCGTTAATGGGGCCTGAGAGGCAAAATGGTCCTGGTATCATGACCTGCTTTTTAGTAAAACCCCAGGTGCCTATCCCCAGGTATAACCCATCGTGAATCTTACGAATTTCATCTACCATGTTGATGATACCCGTAATAGAACTATATGCGGGGTAATATAATTGAAAAACATCTTTCCCGTCGTAACGGGAAGGTACAATTTCCGTTTTCATGCGGAATTTACGAATCACCTTGCCGAATTTTCTAAAAGAATTATAACCGTGGCCATGGTTTTCACCTTCCGTTTTAAAGGCCTTGCAAAGCCAATGGCCAAACAGGAACGGATTGAACAAGAGGAATTTGCTCATGGCATTTTTGATCACGGTGCCTTGATCGAGCAAATCAGCCTTGTACTCACCATTCATTTCTGAAAAGGGTGGTGCGGACAGGGTAGAAAATAATTCCATGATTTCGTCACAGCTTGAAGCCTTGAGCTTTTCAACAGTGAATTCCCTGACAAACCCTGATTCATCACTTGCGATCGTGGTAGTCATTTTTCCCCTCCTTTGCTGTCTTTATTACCTGTTATTATTCTACCTGGAATACTTTTTAATAGAGAACTGATAGGAAAATCGTTTTTTTTCATAAGAAAATATATTAAAGGAAATTATTAAGAAATGCAATAGATGAATGAATGTTTTTTTCCCGATTTTTTTCGCTTATCCCGCTGGTCAGCCAAAAATCCTCTCTATATAAATATTATGTGTTATTCTTACCTGTCCTTTTCAACTTCTTAAACCCCTCATTTTGGTGGTACCAGTCAACGGTTTGACGCAGTCCGTCTTCCAATGACAACGAAGTTGTGAACCCCAATTGTTCTCGAGCCTTTTCGCTGGAGCAGACCCAAAAACGATAACGCATTTCGTTCAGCCTTCCGAAATTCAGCACTGTAGGTTTAGCGGACAGCTTCGAGCAGAGCCTGGACAGTGCAGCGATTATCGGGAAAATCCATAGTGGAATAGTAACAGAAATTGTTTTGCGGTCTATTACTGTTGCAATCGAATCAAAGAATTGAGACCAACTGTAGGGCTCCGGATTAGCCAGGAAATAAGTCTCCCCTAAGGATTTAGGGTGCACGGCAGCGGCCAAAATACCCCGCACCAAATCGTGAACATGAATTAGGCTAATCAAGCGTGCGTGTCGTTTGAAACTTAGACGAATTCCGTATCTGAGTTGTTTTTCTAAATATCGGTAGAGGGTACGCTCACGAGGGCCATAGACTATTGGTGGACGAATAATAGTAATAGGCAATTGTGACTGGAATCTCGCGCAATATATTTCGCCCTCGAGTTTTGAGCTGCCATATATTGATACCGGTCGAGGTACTTGATCTTCGCGTACGGGACTCCCGTCAGGACTGGGTCCGGCAGCGGCCTGACTGGAAACATAAACAAAAAGCCTCAATCGCTTTGCCTGCAGGGCGCAGGCTTGAAGTAAATTGTAAGTACCTAATCCGTTGGTTTGATGATAATACTCTGAGGTAGGCGCCCTGGTTACGCCGGCTGCGTGGAATACATGAGTGATTTTACCCATCACCTCGGAAAGCAATTGGAGAGAAAAGAGGTCACCATATATGAGATTCACCGGTAGGTTTTGTAGATACTCCAGTGAGCTGGTTTTGCGAACCAGACAGTAAACTTCCCATCCATCTTCTACCAATTTCTCTGTTAAAAAACCCCCAACAAATCCTGTGCCTCCTGTAACTAAGGCTATCATTTTTCCTCCGATTATGTTTAGAAATAATAGACAGCGCAGCCCACCTGGATCCCGGAACCAGTATTAATAATCAGCCCAACGTCACCTTCATCCACCAGGTGATACTCCCTGGCGTATTGAAAGGTGTAAGGCATCGATGAGGTGAATAGATCTCTCCCCTCCCGGGCAATATCCACGAATTTATCTTTGCTGACATTCATCTGATCACTTAATTTTAAAATAAATGAGGAAGAAATTTGCGGTGGAAATATTATTTTAATTTGTGAAATATCCAGGCCCTGGCGGCTTAGCAGTTTATGGACAGTCCCGGGAATGCATTTGCAGTAATAGTCATATATATTAGGGTCTTTATTGAAATTTAGGTATGCTTTCCCGTCTATCCAGGTCAGGTGTGAAGTAAAAGCTCCCAGGTAATCGGTGAAATAGTCAAAAATAAAATGACCGAAACCGGATTTTCCGTTATCTTCACTGGTTTGTTCCAAAATCAGCGCTGAAGCGGTCTCTTGTAGGCCCAGTTGTTTTTCCGGGAAGGCGTCAGCATTATTCTCAATTTCTGAGGTGATAATCATGGCGTTTTTGAGTTTTTTCGCGCGAATCATCTGTATAGCTACATAACATGCATTCAAGAAACCGACGCCCCCATTAAAAATATCAAAAGCAAACGTTCTCTTTTGATCCAGGGAATTAATGTCGGCATTGATGCTTAGTTGGCCGGCCAGCAGCGTGGCAATTGCAGGTTCGCACAGGAAATCTTTTCGATACACCCCGGTATAAATCAAAAGGTCTATATCGCTGCGATCATAAGATGAGTTTTTAAGGCATTCCTCGGCAGCCATTTTGGATAACTCCAGTGAATCTCCGTTAACGTCTTTTGCTTCCGTGATGGTAGGGATGGTACCTATACTCTCAACCCGGAACCTGGGAGAGGGAAGCGGGTTTAACTCCCGGGGTTTTTGTTTTGAAACTTCCTGCCGCTGCATGCGGTCCGGTAGATCATCCAGTGTATAATAAGCCGAGCCGATAGTAAGCCCTGAACCGTATATGCTGAAAAACACGTTATCCCCGGATTTGACCCTGTTTTGCTCAATGCAGTCCTTTAACGCCACCATATGGGTGGTAGTAGCCGTATTACCGCGTTCAATAAGATTATTGATTACGTTATCCTGGTTACAGATATTCCTCTGGTAGAGCTTGTTGATTTTACGTATGGCACCATCCAGTGACATTTTGGAAACCTGGTGCATGATCAGGTGTTGAAATGTATCGGGTGACCAGCCGATACGTTTTCGCGTATAGTCCGCATGCATAATGGCGTGTTGAAGATTGACGGCGGTCAGCTTGAATGTGTCCGTCAACATAATGGCGCCGCCGTGCTCCTGGTCTGTGACCATGGCTGTGCAATATTGAGAATATCGACCCACCGTATACAGGTCGATTTCATGAAAACCGATGTTGTTGTCCGGGGCCCTTTCCAAAATAAGGGCGGCCCCGGCGTCACCCAGGGTTAAACACGCCACACGCTTATCCGTAACCCCTTTAATCTCCTTTTGTGCCGTTTGGATGAGGTGGGTAATATACTCACCGCTGACCACCATTCCACACTGGATCATCCCCAGGTTGAGAAAAGTGTCAACAATACTGACACCGGTCCACATGCCGGTGCAGGCATTGGTAAGATCAAAAATGAGTGCATTGTGAAAACCAAAGTGCTTTTTGAGCTTGGCAGATGTGTTGGGCTCGAAGGAAACTCGAAGCGGGGCATCGTACCTGGAAATATTACAGCATATCAGCATGTCAACATTTTCCGGTTTATATTTAGAATAGGCCAGGCATTCTTCAATGGCTTTTTTGGCTAAATCAATAGAAAATTCCGTTTCTCCTGCCATGCGCCTGGATTTGATGCCTGTCAGCCGTTCCAGTGGCAGCAGCACCTTTTTTTTGCAGCCTTTTAAAACTTCTTTAGTGGAGACGCTTTTTGGAGGAAGATATACGCCGAAACTTTCAATGATGGTATTGCATCTATCCTTGTCCACAACCGGGCTCAGCCCCGGTTCTGCATCCGGATCAGGGAAGAGTTGAAGGTCCATCTCACGTTCTGTAAACATGTCCTCAACGTTTTTTTTATTTTGTATAGAGGACTCGGAAGCATCCGCCAATTTTCGCAGCTTCTCCTCCAGGAGTTTTCGCTTTTCCTCCGGAGAAAGATTCGAGATAGATTTTGATTCGTGGTTCATTTGTTATCCTCCTCGGCAGCCGAAATTTCATTCAGCAATTGTTCCACTTCCTCATCCGAAAGTTTGTCGATGTTTGCCAGTAATTGTTTTGCGGTTTCCGGGGCTGCCGGCGTTTTGGGTACGGGTGCCGGTCCTGCTCCCGGTAATTGATCGAGTACTTGTGCCGCAAGGCGGGCCAGGCTGTGGCCCTGGAGAAAGGCTGCCACAGGAATGGACAGCCCAAGATCGGCTTTGAGCTGGTTTTGTAATTCTATCGATGTTAAGGAATCAATGCCCAGTTCGAGGATGGATTGATGCACATCCACCCTGTCTGCAGGGAGCTGGAGTATTCTTGCCAATTGGTCACGTAAATAGGACTCCAGCAGTGTCTTTCGATCTTCTGTATTTGCTTTCAGGAGGGCATCCGGGGTCAACCTTCCTTTTTCTTCCCGGTCTTCCCTCGACAAAGGGGTCTCACGTACCATATGGGTAAGCAGGGGTAATCTACTGGCTGCCGGGTAAGAGCGGAAAAATTGCTGCCAGTCAAAAGGCATCACCCCGACTTGCACCGAATCCTGGCAAAGCAGCCGTCCCAGCACTTCTACGCCCTGTTTTGGCGTGAATGAGCCCATGCCGTGGGGCATGGCATTCCTTCCCACGGTCTGCAGTTGCCGTGCCATCATACCCACCTCTGACCAGGCCCCCCAGTTGATACCCAGGGCTGGCAGCCCCGAGGCGCGGCGGTGATGGGCCAGGATATCCAGGAATGTATTGGCGGCAGCATAACTGCTGAGCATCGGGGGATTTAATAGGGAAGCCGCAGAAGAGAAGAGAACAAAGAAGTCAAGGGGAGCATCCTTAAGAAGACGGTGTAAGAGCCAACCGCCCAACACCTTGGGGCGAAGCACCGTGGTTAAATCTTCAACACTGATGGTTACCAGTGTTTTAACCTGCACCAGTCCCGCTGCATGGATCACACCCCGGATCGGCGGCCAATTTTCATTATGAAATTTTTTTAGAAAAGAAGCCAATTGTTTTTCCTCGGCCACATCAACAGACGCCAAGTGCACACTGGCACCCATGGCTTCCAATTCCCGGATGCAAGCGACTTGATGGGCCAGGCGGCTTTTCTTGTCTATTTTTCCCCACTGCGAGCGCCGGGGCACCCGGGTACGCCCCAGGAGGATCAATCGCCGTGCCCCCTGTTCTACCATCCAGCGGGCAACCTGGAGGCCAAGGTCCCCGAGCCCCCCGGTGACCAGGTAGCTGCCATCGGGCCGCCAGCGGATGGAGTGTGACTGCAGGGCTGCTTCGCGACTCCGCAGCAAACGGGCAGCGTAACACTCTCCCTGGCGGAAGGCCAGTTGATCCTCGCTGCCAGGGTTCTTGATGCATTCCAGTAAGTGAAGGGAGCATTTTTCTCTTGATTCTCCCGGGTCCAGGTCCACCAGCCCTCCCCAAAATTCAGGATGCTCCACAGCCATAACACTACCGAACCCCCAGATGGGTGACCCGGCCACTGCCAGGGGGCCGTGGGATTCCTCCACCGGTTGGACACCCCGGGTAACCAGCCACAAACGGGGAAAAGTTTGTAAACCGGCTGCTGCCAATTCCCGGACCAGGTAGAGGATACTGGAGCAGCCCAAGGTCTGTGCCATTTCCAGGGAGGCTGCTGTGGTTTCTCCTGCGGGATCAATATCCACTCCCCATAGGTGGACAATTCCACGGCAGCCCGGCAGCCCCGGCCCTATCGTATTTTTAAGGAGCTGTTGAAAATCTTCTTGCCGCCCCGGGTGAATCCTGAAATACTCCCTGTCCTTACCCTTATAAGTACGCTTATAGGTATCCCCAGGTGAGACGAGGATACACGGTTCCCCCTGTTTTACTAAATGCCGGGTAAGTGCCTTGCCAATGCCGCTGCTGTCGGTAAAGATCAACCAGGTTTCTCCTGCGGGCTGCAGCAAAGGCCCCGGGGCCTGCTGGTTCTTTGATAGCGCTGCAGGCTGCCAGTGCAATTTATAGAACCAATCGTCCACGTTCCCTGGCAGCGTATCTATTGTCTGCTGCGGTTCCATGCGGTTGTCCTGCGTTCTTTCCCGGTTGGACCTCATATTTACATCCCTGGTTTCCAGCCAATAACGCTCATGCTGCCAGGGATATGCCGGCAGTTGCACAAAGCGGCCGCCGGAGGGGTACAACTTACGCCAGTCCGGTGAATTTCCCCGGGTATACAGGGCCCCAAGAGAACCCAACAATACTGCCCGATCATCTTTCTCCCGGTGCAAAGAGGGAAGCACAGTACCTTCTTTGCTTAGAAAATCCAGCCCTTCCCTTACCGAAGTAATAAGGGTAGGATGGGGGCTGAGTTCCAGGAAAATCTCGTATCCTTTCTCCAGCAGTTGTTGGACTGCTGCTGAAAAGAGTACGGGTTCCCTCATATTTCGCCCCCAGTAGAGAGCATCAAATGTAAGGTCCTCGCTGCTCTTGCCGGTAACGGTGGAAAATATAGGGAGTGATGCGGGCTGGGGGTCCAAGCCTGGCAGAGCCTGGACCAATTCATCCCGGGCCAAATCCATCTGGGGGCTGTGGAACGCATAATTTACCTTTAATATCCGACTGAAAATTTCCTTTTTCTGTAAACGGTTGTTAACTTCTTCGACATCGGCAGGCTCACCGGATAAGACAGTTGAAATTGGGCTGTTGAAGGCAGCGATGCCTAGTCGATCGTTGTATTCCACCAGTATCTGCTCGGCCTCTTCCCGGGATAAACCCACTGCCACCATCTTTCCCAGGCCTGCCATCTTCTGCATCAATTTTCCCCGGTAGTAAACCACCTGTATGGCCTCCTCAAGACTCAATACCCCTGCTGTATAGGCTGCTGCTAACTCTCCCACGCTGTGTCCCACCACTGCGTCAGGAACAATACCCCATGATTTCCACAACGAAGCCAGCGCTGCTTGCAGGGCAAAAATTGTGGGCTGGGCCACCTCGGTGTCTTGTAGACGGGATTTTTTATCATTTGCTTTCAATACATCCAGGAGAGACCAGTCGGTATAATGACCCAACAGTTGGTCACACTGTTGGAGAGTCTCTCGAAAGACCGGTTCCCGGTCCATGAGTTTTAGTCCCATACCTGGCCATTGATTTCCCTGCCCGGGAAACACGAACACCAATTTTTGGCGGTGGTCTTGAGGTTTTTTCCCGGAATAAAGGCCGGATGCGGATTCCCCTTGTAAAAATACCTTGAGTTGGGTGATGAGTTCTTCCCTGGTGTTTCCTACCAGGGCCAGGCGGTAGAGGTGATGGTTTCGCCGCAGGCTGGCAGTGCAGCAGAGGTCATGCAGCAAAATGGCAGGGTTTGAACCATTGGCGGTTAAGAATTCGAGATAATTCTTTACCACCCATTGCAGGGCTTCCGGGTTGTGCGCTGAAATTGGCAGCAGGTATGCCCCATCCCCGGGGAGCTCTTCTTGCTGCTGGTCCTCCGGAACCCGGGGTGCTTCCTCCAGGACCACATGGGCATTGGTGCCGCTGAAGCCAAAGGAACTCACCCCAGCAATGCGCGGTTCCCCTGTGGCTGGCCACGGGGTTCGTTCTGTTGGAACTTCAATGGGAATCTCTTCCCATTTGATGTGAGGGTTGGGGGTTTTAAAGTGTAGATGCGGTGGTATTTCATTATGATTCATGGCCAGCACCACCTTCATTAGACCGGCTGCACCGGCGGCGGCTTCGAGGTGACCGATGTTTGTTTTAACCGAACCGATTAGCAGGGAGTGATCGTTTGACCGCTCCTTACCCAGGACCGCTGCCAGGGCCTGTACCTCGATAGGATCTCCCAAGGATGTGCCGGTGCCGTGAGCTTCCACATAGTTGACCTGCAGCGGGTTCACCCCGGCATTGGCCAGTGCTTTACCAATGACCGCTTCCTGGGCCAGTCCGTTGGGAACCGTAAGACCGCTGGTATGACCATCGTGGTTGATGGCCGAACCGCGGATGAGGGCCAGGATGTTGTCTCCATCAGCCTCGGCATCGGAGAGACGCTTAAGAACCACCACCCCGCAGCCCTCTCCCCTGACAAAACCATCAGCCGCGGCATCAAAGGTTTTGCAACGGCCATCGCTGGCCATGACATGGATGCGGGAATAATAGGCTGCTACTTCTGGCAGCAGGATGAGGTTGACACCGCCGGCCAGTGCCAGGTCGCATTCCCTATTATGCAGGCTCTGGCAGGCAAGATGAACAGCCACCAAAGACGAAGAACAGGCCGTATCAAGCGTCATATTTGGCCCTTGCAGCCCCAAAATATACGACAACCTGCCGGAAGTGATACAGGCGGCAGTTCCTGTACCGGTATAGGCGTCAATGCAGTTAAGATCGTTGAGAGTCGCTTGAAGCCGGAGATAGTCGTTAGTGGCAAGCCCTATAAATATCCCGGTCTGGCTGTCACCCCGTTTATCCTTTATTTGACCTGCGTTTTCCAGTGCCTCCCAGGTAACCTCCAGGAGAATCCGCTGCTGGGGGTCCATATTGATAGCCTCCCGCGGGGAAATGCCAAAGAAACTGGCATCAAACCCATCCACATCCTCCAGAAATGCCCCCCACTTTGTGTTCATCTTTCCCGGGGTATCCGGGTTCGGGTCAAAAAGAGCATCTGCATCCCACCTGTCTGCCGGGACCTCGGTAATGGCATCCACGCCATCCCTTAATAAAGACCAGAACGCTTCCGGGTTATCGCAGTTTCCCGGGAACCGGCAGCTCATCCCAATAATAGCGATGGGTTCTGTTTTAGAGTGCTTGATTTCATCGAACCCGGCGGCTGCCTCCCCGGATTTCTCCGGCGCTTCCAGGGGCACCATTTTACTTTCAAGATGCTCTGCAAGAGATTCAATAGTGGAATAGTTAAAGGTTAAAACCGACGGAAGGGGGATGCCCAGGCTGGTTTCAATACGGTTCTTCAACTCGATGGCCATGAGGGAGTCCATACCCATATCGAACAATCCCTGCTGCGGTTCCACCGGGTGGGATGGCTCAAGTTGTAAAACCTTGATCACTTGATCTTTAACATGAGCAAACAATAGGCCCCGACGTTCTGCCCGGGGGGCTGCTTTTATTCGTTGTAAGAGTTCGGTCTGTTGTAAGGACTGCTGCCTGGTTTTCATCCCCGGATGTGCTTCCTGGACCAGGTCGGAGAGTAATGGGAGGCTGGCACCACTGGTGGCAAATTGCTGCATAAATTCCTGCCAATTGATCGGCAGTATTGCCACCTGGGCAGAGTCCTGCCGGAGCATTTGTCCCAGTATTTGCAGTCCCTTTTCGGTGGGAATCGTGTCCATCCCCATTGCTTTCCAGCGGCGTTTGTAACGGCTTGCCAGGGCTGCCGCCGTACCCACCTCGGTCCAGGGTCCCCAGTTCAAACACAACGCTGGCAGCCCCTGTCTTTTTCGATAATGCGCCAGCGCGTCCAGAAAGGCATTGCCCGCCACATAGTTTCCCTGGCTGTTGGCCCCGAGGAGTGAAGCCACTGAAGAGAAGAGAACAAAGAAGTCCAACGGTATATCCCGGGTCAGGGCGTGCAGGTTCCATGAGCCTTCAACTTTGGGGGCCAAAACCTTAGCAAACCGTTCCCAATCCAGGAGATGAAGTACGCCGTCGTCCAGGGTGCCGGCAGCGTGGATAATGCCTTTAAGCGGCGGCATGGATTGACTGATTTCTGCCAGTACGCCTGCAACCTGGTCTTCCCGGGTAACGTCTGCCCTGGCTGTCACAACCCGGACGTCATCCTTGTTCAGGGCATCCACAGCCTCCCGGGCTGCTGCCGAGCCCTTGCTTCTTCCCACCAGGACCAGATGGCGGGCACCCTGTTCAACCATCCATTTGGCCACTGTTAACCCGATACCACCGAGTCCACCGGTGATGAGATACGTACTATCCGACCGAAACACTGCTGCCTCATGGGACTTTGATTCGTGAAAGACCAACCTGGGGACATAACGTACCCCGCGGCGAAAAGCGACTCGATCTTCTTGATCTTGATCTTGCACCCGGATTTCTTCAAAAAGGGACTGGGTTTCATCGGTTTCACCCGATGGATCAATATCCACCCTCGCACATCGAAGCTGTGGGTGTTCAATGGCAATCACATGACCAAGGCCCCACAACGGTGCCTGGGCTAAAGCCACAACATCCGTCTCCGGGTCTACCAACTGCCCTCCCTTTGTCACCAACCACAGACGGGGCAGCTTCGACCAACCTGCAGCCACCAGGGCCTGGCACAGGTATAGCACACTGCCGCAGCTCAACGCCTGGTCAGTCTCCAGGGAGGCTGCTGTCATCTTTCCCGGGGGTACGGTATCCAGGCTCCAGAGATACACCACATGATGGACCCGGGGTTGACCACCTCCATATGCCTCTTTTAACAGCCGGTGGAAATCTTCAGGCTGTGTCGGATCTATCTTAAAATGTTCTTCCTTTGAATTCTCATAAGTCTCGCCGGGAAAGACTATCACATAGGACTCACCGAGTTTTTCCAGCAGGTCTGCTAGGGAAGCTCCTAAGCCTTCTCGGTCGGAAAAGATCAGCCAGGTTCCCTGCTTGTCCGACTGCTCCTGGTCCGGGGCCTGGTCTGATTGGACGCAGGCCTTAGGCTTCCACTCAACCTGGTAAAGCCAATCACCTGATTGTTCCTTTGTGGTGCGCTTCAGCGCCTCTTGACTCACCCGTTTGAACATCATTCCCTTAACTTCCGCTGCCACCTCTCCTGTCTCATTGATCAGGATAAAATCTCCGCCGAGGATTTCCTCTTTCAAGGGGTCCCCTTGCCGAAGAAAGGCCTGGCTCCACAACCGGGTGCCGGGGCGGTTAAAAAAGCGGTAACTCTCCAGGGCAAATGGCAGGTAAATACCTCCTTTAACGTTCCATTCATCCTTTCCAGAAAGTGCAGCGGCAAAAAGCTGGAAACTGGCCTCCAGGAGGGCAGGGTGAACATAGTATTCCCCAACATTGGAAACCAGGGATTCAGGGAGAGATAACTGGCCCAGGGCTTCTCCATCTTTTCGCCAGACCTTCTTGATCCCCTGGAAGTTGGCACCATAATCTAGTTCATTTTCTTTAAGTTTCTGGTAATACCAACCGGCAGACAACTCCTCCTGGTATTGCCCGATTATCTCTTCCGGGGAGATAGCTTTGTCGGTGAAGGAAGTTTTGTCCGGGTTCCCGGTACGAGCCTTTCCCTCCGCATGTAATCTCCAGGAAGAGGATTCTCTTCCTGTCTCCGCTGCGAGGCTGAAGACCTGGAAAGAAAACTCCCCGGGCTCCCCGGGACCCAGTATTAACTGGACGGTCTGAACATCACCTTCTGAAAGGACTAGGGGCTCATGTATGGCTGCCTCTTCCAGGATATACTGGTCTGACCCGAAGGCCTCCGCCACAGCAGCCAAAATCATTTCCAGGTAAGAAGCTATTGAAAAAATCACCATTCCCCCTACCCGATGATCCTGTAAAAAAGGCAGCGAATCCGTGCTGATCCGGGACTCAAATAAAATCTCATTAAGGGGTGAGTGCAGCCGTTGGTCTAACAACGGATGAAGCATTGAGCCCGGGGCCCACTCTTGTGAAAAGGCAGTTGTTCCTTTACTGCCTGGCTTCGGGGTATCAATCCAGTATCGTTTCCGCTGCCAGGTATAAGTGGGCAGCCAGAGGCAGCGCCCTTTCTGCGGGTAGAGCTTGCCCCAGTTCACCTCGAAACCCAGGGTATACAAGGTCCCAAACGAATCCAGTATCACCCCGGGTTCACTTTTCTTTTTTCGCAAAGAAGGAAGCACCGTACCTTTTCTACGCAGGAAATGCATCCACTCCTGGACCGAACTGGAAAGGATGGGATGGGGACTGATTTCCAGGAAAATTTCATATCCATCCTCCAGCATTTGCTGCACCGCTGCGGAAAAAAGGACGGGTTCCCTCAGGTTTCGTACCCAGTAGGCCGCATCAAACACCAGGTCCTGGCTGGTCTTTCCTGTAACCGTGGAGTAGATAGGAATGGATGCCGGCTGGTGTTCCAGTCCCTCCAGGCACTGCGCCAACTCAGCACACAACGGGTCCAATTGCTGCGTATGAACCGCCACATCTTCTTCCCTGGGCACACAGAATATGCCTTGATTTTTTAGGGTTTCCAGGACCTCTGGCAGCGCTTCCGGGTCCCCGGACAACACCGTTATAGTGGGACTGCTGCTGGCAGCAATAGATACCCGGTTATCCCATCCGCTCAATGCTTGTTGGGTTTTCTCCAGGGAAAGTTCCACCACCGCTAAACTTCCCTGGCCTTTTAGTTGCTTTAACAACCGGCTTCGACTGCAAATTACCCGTACCGCTTCTTCAAGATTCAATGCACCACTGACATGGGTGGCTGCGATTTCCCCCAAGCTGTAACCCACCACTGCGTCCGGCTTAATACCCCAGGATTGCCATAAAGCTGCCAGGGCCACCTGGATACTAAAAAGAACCGGCTGCATCACATCGATTTCCTCCAGCCGGGAATGGACTTCATCAGCAGCCAGTTCTTCCAAGAGCGACCAATTTGCCTGGCGCTGTATTTCCCTGTCACACTGCCGGATAGTTTCCCGGAAAACGGGCTCCTGGTCCAGGAGTTCCTGTCCCATACCGGGCCATTGAGACCCTTGCCCGGAAAATACGAAAACTAGCTTTTGTTGGCGTTTTAGGGGTTTGCATCCAGAAGAGAGTCCTGGCAGACGGGTTTCCCCCTGGAGAAACGCATCCAGGTGTTGGGAAAGTTTTTCCCTGGAGTAATCCACCAGGGCCAGGCGATAATCAAGATGATTTCGCCTTATGCTGGCGGTGTAACAGATGTCTTGCAGTGGTGCGGCAGCAAAAGGCCCGTCATTTGCCAGGAAATCCTGGTAAGCCTTTGCCATGGCCTGGAGGGCCTCGGGGTTATGCGCTGATATGGGCAGCAAATATGGCCTGGCTGGTGTAACCTCATCCTGGGGAGGTACCGGTGGAGATTGGGGGGGCTGTTCCAGGACCAGGTGGGCATTGGTGCCACTAATGCCAAAGGAACTCAAACCGGCAATTCGCCGCCCCTTTGCCAGGGGCCAGGGGGTTCGCCCTCTCTGGACCTGGATGGGGATCTCTTCCCAGGGGATGTGATGATTGGGATCGTGGAAGTTCAGGTGAGGCGGTATTTCCTGGTGCTGCATGGCCAGCACGACCTTGATTAGACCGGCTACCCCGGCAGCTGCCTCCAGGTGCCCGATATTGGTTTTTACCGAACCGATTTTCAGGGGCTGATCGTTTGACCGTTCCTCCCCCATTACTGCTGCCAGGGCCTGTACCTCGATGGGGTCCCCCAGGGATGTGCCGGTGCCGTGGGCTTCCACATAGCTTACCTGCACAGGTGTGACCCCGGCTTTGGCCATGGCTTCGCGAATGACTGCCTGCTGGGCCAGTCCATTGGGAACCGTGAGCCCGCTGCTGCGGCCGCCGTGGTTGATGGCTGAACCCCGGATAATAGCCAGGATATTGTCGCCAGCCGCTTCAGCGTCGGAAAGACGTTTTAACACCACTACCCCACAGCCTTCTCCTTGCACATAACCGTCAGCAGCGGCATCAAAGGTTTTGCACCGACCATCCCGGGACAATGCCCCCAGTTTAGAAAAATAAATAATGCTTTCCGGCGAAAGGATCAGGCTGACCCCACCGGCCAGTGCCATGTCACACTCCCCGCTGAGCAGGCTCTGACAGGCAAGGTGAACCGCCACCAAAGATGAAGAACAGGCCGTATCAAGCGTCAGGTTCGGCCCTTGCAGCCCCAAAATATATGACAACCTGCCGGAAGTGACACAAGGGGCAGTACCTGTACCGGTATAGTTATCAATGCGTTTAGAATCGTTGGTATTCATTTGCAGCCGAAGATAATCATTACTGGCAAGTCCGATAAACACCCCGGTATGACTGTCAATCCTTTTATCCTTTACCTGGCCTGCGTTTTCCAGCGCCTCCCAGCTCACCTCTAAAAGAATCCGCTGCTGGGGGTCCATGCTCACCGCTTCACGTGGGGAAATACCAAAGAACTGGGCGTCGAACTGGTCCACCTGGTCCAGGAATCCACCCCATCGTACATAGGTTTTCCCGGGGGTATCCGGGTTCGGGTCATAGAACGCATCCACGTCCCACCTGTCCGCAGGAATCTCGGTGATGGCATCTACCCCATCATGTAAAAGCTGCCAGAAGGTCTCCAGGTCGCTGCAGCCCCCGGGAAAACGGCAGCCCATCCCAATAATAGCAATGGGTCCTGACTCCGGGTGTGTGAACTCAGCGAACCTGGTGGTTATCTCCCCGGGTTTCTCCGGCGATTCCAGGGACAGCATTTTACTCTCAAGATACTCCACAAGGGATTCAATGGTGGAATAGTTAAAAGTTAAAACCGACGGAAGGGAAATGCCCAGGCTGGTTTCAATACGTTTCTTCAACTCCATGGCCATGAGAGAGTCCATACCCATATCGAACAATCCCTGCTGCGGTTCCACCGGGTGCGATGGATCAAGTTGTAAAACTTTAATCACTTGATCTTGCAGGTAATCGGCCAGGAGATGGCGCCGTTCCCCCGGGACTGCAGCCTCTAATCGCTGCACCAGTTCAGGCTGTGGTTTCAACACCCGGTCATCTTTTCCCTCCATGTTTAACCCGCGAAGGACTTCTGAAAATAGTGGTGGAGGGCTCCCTTTCAGGGGAAATTGCCGGATAAACTCTGACCATTTGATAGGCAGTATGGTAATTTGGGCATGCAACTGCCCCAGTAATTGGACCAGGACCTGCAATCCCTGGTCTGGTGCAATCATGCTTATGCCCGCTGCTGCCCATTGGCGCATACCCCGGCTGCCTAAATTCGCTGCCATACCTACCTCGGCCCAGGGTCCCCAGTTAATACTCATTGCGACCAGTCCCTGGTTCCGTCGATGATGGGCCAGGGTATCCAGAAAGGCATTGGCCGCTGCATAATTTCCTACACCAAACGATCCCAGAAGCGAGATGGCGGAGGAAAATAAAATAAAAAAGTCCAGCGGCGTGTCCAGGGTCAGGGTATGCAGTATCCAGGCTCCTTCTACTTTGCTGGCCATAACCCTGGTAAAATGTTCCCATTTTTGCTGCATGAGCATGCCATCTTCAAGAACACCGGCAGCGTGAATGATGCCTTTTAAAGGTGGCATGGATTGACTGATTTCTGCCAGCATGCCAGCAACCTGGTCTTCCTGGGAGACGTCTGCTTTGAACACCACAGCCCGGACACCGGCTTCGGCCATGGTATCCAGTACCTCCTGTGCTGCCGCTGAGGCCCCCCTTCGCCCCATCAGGACCAAGTGTCGTGCGCCTTGCTCCACCATCCACTGCGCCACTTTTAAGCCCAGTCCTCCAAGGCCGCCAGTGATAAGATATGTCCCATCCGGACTGAATACGGCTGCTGGCCCGGGGGCCGCAGGGGGAGGTGAATTGTGAAAAGCCAGGCGGCGGACATGACGTACCCCGAGACGAAAGGCGATTTGATCCTCCTGTCCCTGGTCTTGCTCCTGGTCCTGGCACCGTATCTCTTCAAAAAGAACCCGGGCTTCATCTGTCTTGGCCATTGGATCAAGGTCTACTCTTACAGGATGTAGTTCCGGGAGTTCGAGGGCAATCACATTGCCCAGTCCCCACAACGGTGCCTGGGCCACCGACAGTGGGCCTGTTTTCGATCCCACAGGCTGGGCACCCCGCGTGACCAACCACAGACGGGGGAAACCGGGTAATCCGGCTGCCGCCAGCGCCTGGACCAGGTGAAGCACACTGCCGGAACCCAAAACCTGGGCTGCCTTCAGAGAACTCACTGTCGTCTCTTCCCAACCCACAGCATCCAGGCTCCATAGATGCACCACCCGATGGCACGGCAGTTGACGCTGACCATCTCCATATGCCTCTTTTAACAGCCGATGGAAATCTTCAGGCTGTGTCGGGTCTATCTTAAAATGTTCTTGTTTTGAAATCTCATAAGTTTCCCCGGGAAAAACCATCACATAAGGCTCACCCCGCTTCTGCAAGAGCTCTGCCAGGGATGCCCCCACACCGTCCCGGTCAGAGAAAATCAGCCAGCTTCCCTGCTGGTCCGGCTGAATTCCCTTCGTTGTTTGTTCTGCCTCCATACGCGCTTTAGGCTTCCACTCAATCTTGTACAGCCAGTTGTTTATTCCTTCCCCCGAGTAGCCCGATGGAAACACAACCCTTCCGCTGTCCTTGAACGCGGTGGTTTCAAACCAGTAACGTTTTCGCTGCCAGGTATAAGAGGGCAGCCAGAGGCAGCGGCCTTTTTGCGGATAAAGCTTGCTCCAATTCACCTGGAATCCCTGGGCATACAAGGCCCCCAACGAATCCAGTATCACTTCCCGTTCCTTTTTCTTTCTTCGCAAAGAAGGAAGCACCCGACCTTTTTTGCGAAGAAAATGCATCCACTCCTGTATCGAACTCAAATGGATGGGATGGGGGCTGAGTTCCAGGAAAATTTCATATCCATCCTTGAGCATCTCTTGAACCGCTGTAGAAAAAAGCACGGGTTCCCTCAGGTTTCGCACCCAGTAAGCGGCGTCAAACATAGGTCCCTCGCTGAGCGTTCCTGAAACTGTGGAGTAGATGGGAATGGATGCCGACTGGGGATCAAGCCCCTCCAGGCTCTGTAACAAATCGTTAAGCAAAGGGTCCAATTGATGCGCGTGAACCGCGACATCTTCCTTCCGCAGCACACAGAATATGCCTTGATTTTGTAGGGTCTCAACAAACTCTTGCAGCGGTTCCGGGTCCCCTGACAACACAGTTATGGTGGGACTGCTGCTGGCAGCGATAGATACGCGGTTTTCCCATCCGGTCAGTTCTTGCTGCGTCTCCTCCAGGGAAAGTTCCACAACCGCCAGTTTTCCCTGGCCTTTTATTTGCTTTAACAACCGGCTCCGACTGCAAATGACCCTTACCGCATCTTCAAGATTCAAGGCACCACTGACATGGGTGGCTGCGATTTCCCCCAGGCTGTAACCCATCACCGCGTCCGGCTTGATACCCCAGGATTGCCACAGGGCTGCCAGGGCAACCTGGATACTAAAAAGAACCGGCTGCATCACATCGATTTCCTCCAACCGGGAATGGACTTCATCAGCTGTTAATTCATCCAATAAAGACCAATTGGCCTGACGCTGTATTTCCCGGTCACACTGGTGGAGAGTTTCCCGGAACACGGATTCCTGGTCCAGGAGTTCCCGCCCCATGCCCAAATATTGGGACCCCTGCCCGGAAAATACAAAAACCAGCTTTTGTTGACCTTTTTGAGGTTTGCAGCCGGAAGAAAGCCCCGGCAGACGGGTTTCCCCCTGGAAAAACGTATCCAGGTGTTGGGAAAGTTTTTCCCTGGAGTGCCCCACCAGGGCCATGCGGTGCTTATGGTGACTTCGCCGCACACTGGCAGTGTAACAGATGTCATACAGCGAGCCGTTTTGACCGATTGTTAGGAAATCTTTGTATGCCTTAGCCATAGATTGGAGAGCTTCGGGGCTGTGCGCCGACAGCGTCAGAAGGTACGCCCGATTTGATGGAGTCTCTTCTTGTTGCTGAATCATGGAAACCCGGGGTGCTTCCTCCAGTACCACATGAGCATTGGTTCCCCCAAAACCAAAGGAACTGACCCCTGCTAGCGCAGGTCCGGATGCCTGGGGCCATGGCCCCGGATGCTGTTGAACCTGCAGTTGGAGTTCATCAAATGGAATATGGGGATTGGGTTCCTGGTAATGCAAGTTCGGCGGAATGATTCCATGTTTAAGAGAAAGCGCAACCTTGATCAATCCGGCAATACCTGCTGCTGATTCCAGGTGTCCGATATTGGTTTTCACCGAACCGATAATGCAGGGGTTACCAGGGGGGCGATTGGCTGCTAACACTGTTCCCAGCGCTTTTGCTTCGATGGGATCGCCAAGGGCCGTACCGGTGCCGTGGGTTTCAATGTATTGGATTTGCCCTGGTGAGACCCCGGCCCTGGCAAAGGCTTCCCGCAGTACCTCTTGCTGGGCCTGCTGGTTCGGTGCAGTAAGGCCATTGGAGCGGCCATCCTGGTTAGTGGCGCTGCCCCGGATTACAGCATATATGGGATCATTGTCGGCCAGGGCATTAGACAGGAGCTTCAGTACCACCATACCAACCCCTTCCCCCCGCACATAACCATCGGCACGTGCATCAAACGCTTTACAGCGGCCGTCCGGGGCCATGAAACCTGCCTTTGAAAAATTGATCGTGATTTCCGGGGAGAGAATCAAGTTAACCCCACCAGCCAGGGCAAGGAAGGACTCTCCACTGGAAAGACTACGGCAAGCCAGGTGAACCGCCAGCAGCGAAGAAGAACAAGCCGTATCCACAGCTATACTGGGGCCGCGAAAATTAAAAAAATAGGAAAGACGGTTAGCTGCAATACTTAAGGCGTTTCCCGTCCCCAGGTAAGCATCAATGAGTTTGGGATCGCTCCCTTGAAAACGGCCGTATTCATTGGTAGATATGCCAACAAAAATACCGGTTTTACTACCCCCCAAACGTTCCTTCACCTGCCCGGCGTCTTCCAATGCCTCCCAACTCACTTCAAGTAACAGCCGCTGCTGCGGGTCCATTTGCGCTGCTTCCCGGGGAGAAATACCGAAAAAATGAGGGTCGAATTGGGCAATGTGTTCCAAAAAGCCTCCCCATCGTGTGTTCATTTTACCTGGCTTCTCAGGATCAGGATCATAAAAAAAGTCAATGTCCCACCGATCTGGCGGGACCTCGGCGATGGCATCCACACCGTCGCGTAAAAGTTCCCAGAAAGCATCAGGACCGTTGGCACCGGGAAAACGGCAGCCAATCCCAATTACAGCAATCTCTTGAACGTCGGATCCTGGGGTTTCATCAATGATAGTACCTTCCTTTAAAACATTTGATCCATGAGCTAAATATTGGGAAATGGTTTCGATATTGGGGTATTCGTACAAAAGAGTCGGAGAAAGCCGACAACCCAACCACTCTTCCAGGTCTCCCGAAATAACAATCGCTTCCCGGGAAGATAAACCAAGGTCGGTAAAAGGCTCCCGGATATCAATTTCTTCGGGACCCATTCCCAATCGCTGGCAAATTTGTGAAATCAGCCAGGACTGAATCTCTTCGGCGGTATGAGATGTTTTTGCATGTTCCATTCACACCTCCAATGCCTTCAGGGTACCGGATAAATAAGCTTCCCTACAGGCTTTACGCTGAACCTTACCACTGGAGGTTTTGAAAATACTCCCTGCTTTGAGCAGTCTAATGTCATGAATTCCCAGATCGTGATTTTTTGATACTGCTCTGCGAATAGCCTTGATCGGATTCTCAACATCAGGCGTTTGCGGATTCTTCCCAGCTTGCTGCTTGCGCATCCGGTAGTAACGGGGGTCTACCTCTGCCAACACCACCAATTGTTCCTGGCCGTCTGCGTCAATCGAAAAGGCGGCACAGGAACCGGCTCTTAACGATTGATGGCAGTTTTCCATTGTCCATTCAATATCTTGAGGATAATGATTGGTACCATCGATAATGATCAGGTCCTTGATACGGGCGGTAATAAACAGTTCGCCATTCTTTAAAAATCCCAGGTCCCCGGTTCGTAAAAACGGACCCTCCCCTGTATCGGCCAGGTATGCCCGGAAAACATATTCCGTTTCATCCGGTCTGTTCCAGTAGCCCTGGGCGACGCTGGGACCGGAGACCCAAATCTCCCCTTCCTGGCCTGGAGAACACCGGGTTAAAGAATGGGGGTCTGCGATAACGATTTCTTGGTCCATTATAGCCTGACCACAGCCGACTAATGGTTGGGCGCCTTCATTCTTGACATTGTTTGTATTCAATTGTTTCTGATTGCCTGCTGACTTCTGGAAGCTGCAAAGTATGGGGCGAGCTGCTTTTGAACCGCCGGAAACGATTAACGTTGCCTCGGCAAGCCCATAGCAAGGATAAAATGCCTCCAGTCGAAAACCGCAGGGTGCGAAGTATTCTGCAAATCGTTCCAGGGTCTCGTAATTTATTGGTTCAGCACCATTAAACGCCACGTCCCAACTGCTGAGATCAAGTGCTGCCCGCTGCTCAGGAGTAATTTTTCTGACACACAGATCATAGGCGAAGTTTGGCCCTCCGCTGGTGGTGGCTTTAAAGCGGGAAATAGCTTGCAGCCAACGAAAAGGACGCTGTAAAAATACAAGCGGAGACATGAGGGTAACAGGAAATCCACAGTAAAGGGGTTGCAATATCCCACCAATGAGTCCCATATCGTGGTAGGGCGGTAACCATATCACCCCCCGGCTGCTTGATGAATGTTCAAAGTATCTCCGGATTAAATCCAGGTTGTACATAAGGTTACCGTGGCTTACCATAACGCCCCGCGGTGCAGTGGTGGATCCTGAAGTATACTGGAGAAAGGCAATACTATCGCTCCTGATTTCCCATTCCTGCCATTTTTCTCCCTGTTCTGCAGGGACTTCGTCTGTGGCCAGCCAACGCATTGTTTTTATTACCGGCTCTTGCGTGAATAAAATCGCGGCCTTGCTTATGAATGATGAAGTGGTCAGCACGATTGAGGGGCTAACATCACTTACTACAGCCATAAACATCGGCATCGTCTTTTCCCACCGGGCTGGATGAGGTGGGTATATGGGGACGGCAATTATTCCGCTGTATAAACAACCCAAATAAGCCCCAATAAATTCCAAACCAGGTGGATAAAGTAACAGCGCACGATCCACGGTTTTCCCTGCAGACTGGAGTCTGGCCGCTGTTTCCTGTGCCTGTTCATCAAGCTCCTTATAAGTTATGCTGACCTCTTCTGTTTCCCCATCCGTTAAAAACCTGTAGGCTAACCGGTCAGGCTGGTGCTGGGCTCGCCAACGGAGAACATCCACCAGTGTAGTGGGATAAAAGTCTGAACCGGGAAAACAATTAGTTTTGTAATAATTCATTTTGGCTTCTCTCTCTTATACTTAACGTTCAATGCCATTTCCATTTTTCAATACTTCAACTAAGAACCGCTCATCCTTATTTTGGTAGTTTAATAATATACTACAAAGCAGGGAATACTTCAAGACAATTTTTTGTTAGGGGTGTGAGACAAATTTATGGGTGGGCACAATTTTTATCGAGATGCCCGATATTCCCAGAAATCTTCCCAACTATTGCTAAGAATACAGCATCGTAATGCAATTATATTATTGGCACCCCGTACTGTCCAATGCATCCCGGATTGTTTTAGCCGTTGCCCAATAACCGTACGGCAACCTGCTTCAACAACACCTGACCCAATAAATAATCCCTGATCTCTGAATGCTTTATAACGCATTCTTTCTTTATTTTTTTCAAAATAATTGATCTCTTTCTCCACTATTTCTTTCTCTTCTTCAGTAGCGGGAGATATTTGCTTCATAGCAGCAATGACCTTTTCAACATCCCCCAAATCTAATTCTTTACGCCGCTGCTCTGCCCACGTTTTTATTGTATTAATATCGCCGGAAAAAATCTGTTTTGCGACATTCCAATAATGTTCCCGCGCATGATAAATATCAATAATTTGTATTGCTCCTTTAAAATGGAAATCTGCGATATTCCAGATCCAGACAGCACCGTCTCCTATCACACAAACCGTCTTCACACTTTCCAAACCTCGTGATAACGCTTCGGCATAAATTCTATCCCCAAAATCCTCAGCCGTTTCAATGTAACCTACATAACTGGTAGAACCTTCATCTCTGATGGGAAAACCCTTTTCATCCAGCGTGGTTTGAGTAAAAACACATCCTAATTTTGCTTCCCTTGTCTTTGCCTGACCATCTTCATTTTTACCTTTACCCCCTTTACCCTTTCTATTTTTTGTTTCTTTCTTGACAACCGGAACACCTGTCCCATCAATGCATATATACATTTTCGGGATGGACTTGAACTGGATAATGTTATTGTTATTGTTATTGTTATTGTTATTTGTTGATAGTGTTGATAGTGGTAGATCTGTTTCATCTTTATAATTAAAATACTTTTCCACATCGGTTCCTAATTGGTAAGATACTCTCTCTATTTCTTTGGAATTAACTTCGATACCAGCCATTTCCTTAATATCTTCATGCCCAAGCCCAAAGGGCCTAAGAGCTCCAACCCGGGCCATGATTCGCCTAATCCCAGGGCTAAGAGAAGTTCCGATGATATCCAATGTTGCATCTTTTGGACAAAACCCCTGCTTGCAATATTCATCATAGTAATAAGCCCGTTTTACAGTTACTGGACCTAAAACAGTCAGAAGGTTTTTGTTTCTATATTCCTTGAATTCAAACTTGTGCTCACTGTGTCCTTTGTGTCTTTTGTGTCCTTTCTTGCACGGTATGGTTGTGCCCTGAAAACCGCCATTATCAGAGTTTAATATTTTTTCCAACATAACGCTGCCAATTTGATGCATGGAATAGCGTATATAGGTTTCGGTGGATTCAAGGTCGAAATGCCCTTGTGTGCTCTTGTCTCTGTAAGCCATTGTAACAATAAGGTCTACTTCTTTTTTAATTTCTGCCTGAAGTATAGCCGTAATTTTTTTTTAAGGGCTTCAGCCTCTTTATCATCCATATCAAGAGGAGGCCGTAAATTACATATTTCTTCGTTTACCAGAATAATTTCTCGATAAAGGTCCATAAATATTCGATAATTATCAGTTTCCTCTTTATACTTTTGTAATTCAGGTCCTATTTTTAGATTTTTGGCATAGCTTTTTCCTTTAATGGTGGTAGTCCATAGATATTGTGGTCCATGTCCTGGGTGGCCGGGTTTTGCGCACTTACAATTTTCTTTTCCACATTTTCGATAATTTACAGATATAGTACCTCTTCTGAAATCGCCGAGACTCATTATTTTTTTGTACAAAGCATTCCTTTTAGCTTCTAATTTTTTCAATTCATCATTCATGTTACCTGTTACCTCCTTTTGCCTGAATGCATATAAAACATTCAGATTATAACGCAAAAAAAAACAAATGTCAAATTTTACCCATATTTTTGTCTCAGACCCTTTTGTTAGTATTCTACTTTTGCCAGGGTTAAACCGCGGGCCGGGGCTGTTTGCCCCCCCATTCGCCGGTCTTTGGCGGCAAAAATGGCAGGAATATCTCTAACCTCGATCTTGCCCCTGCCCACATCAATAATAGTTCCGACAATATTGCGTACCATGTACCGTAAAAAACTTTTCCCGGTTATGGTAAAGGTGATCTCTTCTCCCCTGATCCGCATGGTAAACGCCGTTACTTCCCGGATGCGATTTTTTTGCGGTTCATCCGAGGTAAAGGAACTGAAATCATTCTCACCGATAAAGTAGGGCACTGCCCTTCGCATTCTTCTCAGATTTAAGGGATAGGGGATATGGGTGACATACCGTGATATAAAGGGTGAACATACCTGGCCGAAAAAGATTCTATAGATGTAGGTTTTACTTTTGGCATGAAATCGAGCATTGAAAGATTTGTCAACGATTTCACAGCTGGCTACCCGGATGTCTTCGGGTAATAGGGCATTCAGGGCTTTTTGTAAGGATTCTGCTTCTATCCTGATTTTCAGGTGAAAATTTGCTGTTAAACCCGTGGAATGGACACCGGCATCTGTTCTGCTGCTGCCGGTGACCAGCACACGTTTTTTGGCGATTATTTTCAATACTCGTATGAGTTCACCCTGGATGGTTTTGTGCGGCGGTGCCTGGTATTGCCACCCGCTGTAATCGGTGCCGTCAAAATGAATGTTGATTTTATAATTATTAACCAATTTACGGGTTATTGTTTATTGATTATTAAAATATTGGTTGATGCGCTGGATTGCTTCTTCCGGGGTGGATAGGGGGATTACACCTTCAATATTCCAGGTGTTCAATCCAAACACGATCCGGTTGTAAATCCGGGCATAAGCGATTTCGGTTAAGGTTCCATAGCTGCCGTCAATGGCTACTATGATATCGGAATTCAAAATAACCATTGGATTTCGCATGTATCCAAGGGCTGTAGGAATGGCGATATCCACAAATGCATTGCATTCATCCCGGGATTTACCCGGTAATATTCCAATTACCAGCCCGTTGGCGGATTTGGCGCCCCTGGCAGAGGCTTCCATCACCCCTCTCATTCCACCATTTACCAGGATGTACCCGTTTTGGGCAATTAATTCACCCATGCGTTCGGCATTCTTTAAGGATTGAGCGTCCGGTAAGTTACCGCCAATGATGCCGACCCGTTTTTTTGCTGAGAAATCGCTCATACTGCTTTTTCGATTTTTCCTGAACGGATACAGGACGTACATACTCTCAACCGTTTATAACCACCACCGTCAACCTTTACTTTTACCTTTTGCAAATTGGGCAGCCACCTGCGTTTGGTTAATTTGTGCGAATGGCTGATATTATGACCGGTCATCGGTTTTTTTCCACATATATCACATACTTTAGCCACTTTGAGTTCCTCCTGTGCGAAAAGTAAGCCATATTGTACTAAATTTTTCCTTTAAAATCAATGTGTAGTTCTAATTATGACTTGACATCATCCTCATAAAGCTTTAAAATCTGCTCTTAAGGAGAAAAAAAATGTTTGGAAGTCTTGGATTACCGGAAATTTTGTTAATACTTTTGGTTATAGCAATCCTGGTTGGCGGCAAAAAGTTACCACAGTTGGGCAAAGGTCTTGGGGAAGGAATCAAGAACTTTAAGAATTCACTGAGAAAAGACCCGGATAAGGATAATATATCAGAGGGTGAAGATAATAAGAAATCAAAGAATGAGACGGATAATTGAAGAACTGGTTGAAAAACGAAAACAAAAGCAAGCAAAGCTAAAAAAGACCTGTGAAGAAATAGGTCAATTAATTGAAGGCAGAAGTTTCTTCAGTAGATTATTTTCAAGTTCCAAAAAGAAAGTTATCAGCGAAACGTTTTTGCAGTTGAACCATGATCTCAATGAATTAATCACCCTCCAGGACAAGGAGTGGGATGCTTATGCAAACAATCATTCCACCATGGTATTTAAGTCGCTGCAGTGGAAGATTGAGAAATTGGAAGCCGAGTATTCCAATGTCAAAACGCTGTTAAGTAATTTTATCGAATTGGAACGGTCTTTGGAACGGTTGATTGCTTCCATTGATGAGAAAACCAAAGCGGATGAAAAGGCGAAAGAGGAGACACTTACCCGGTTGAAACGTATGAAGGAACAAATATCGCCGTATCAGTACCCGGATTTTGAACAGCGTTTTCGCGGGGATGAGCAAAGGGTTAAAGAGAAACTTAAAAAATATCTTCCTGTTTTTGCCCATGCGAATCATATATTGGATATCGGGTGCGGCAGGGGTGAGTTCATGGAACTATTGCAGGCAGAGGGCAAAAAAACCGAAGGCATTGATATTTCCGAATCCATGTTAAAGATGGCCAGGGAAAAAGGATTGAATTGTACCGCGGGTGACGCCCTTCATTACCTGGAACAGCAGCCCGCCGGGTCGTTGGGAGGTATTTTCTCCGCCCAGGTTATCGAACACCTGGAACCGGACTATTTACGAGAATTGGTACGTGAGTCTTTCCGGGTGCTGCAGCAAAATGCACCGATTGTGCTGGAGACGCTTAATCCCCTCTCTCTTTTTGCCTTAAGTAATATTTACTTTCTTGATGTTACGCACCAGAAACCTCTTCACCCCGAGTTTATGAGGTATCTCCTGGAAAGCTCAGGTTTTAGCGATGTAAGTATCATCTACTCGGACGAGTTAGTGGAAGAGCAGCTGGAAGGAATTAGCCCTGAAAACCATTTGGCAAGAGAATTTAATACCAATATTGACAAGCTCAATAAACTGCTGTATGCTTCGCCGGTATATGCAGTAACAGGAATAAAGAGGTAGTAGGTAAGAATTCACAGCAGGGCGCAGGGTGCAGGGCGCAGGGTGCAGGGAGCAGGGTGTTATGCGCTTAAGGATTTAGATGGTTACCAGGGTTTTGAATTTTTTATAATATTTCAGCATTTTCTTTAATTGTTTTTTATAATAACTGATGTTATCATTTGCCTTTAGAAGCGCTTTTTGGGAAGCCAGGAATGCTTGTTTATACATTGAATTTTGGAAATAGGCTTCTGCCAGGGTGTCAAGAATATGGGGGGGTTGTGATAACTCTGCGGCATCTTCGGCAAGGATTAATGCCCGTTTGGGATTGAGAAGTGTCTCATCCGGGCATTTCAGATACAACCATGCCAGGTTGTTCAGCACTTCCGGCTGCTGATACTCTAATTTCAGCGATTTCTCATAGGCGTTTTTGCTTTCTTCCCATTTTTCAAATTGATAAGACATTTGTCCTAACCCTGCATATAATCTGGGGTTATCGGGTTCTTGCTCAATTCTATGCTGAAAGACTTTTTCCCACGCCTGGTAAAGTAAATTTGGCGGCGTGTAAAAGGAAACAGCTGTAATGATAATCATTGATGTGAGAAAGACCCTGAGGGATCGTTTCAATTTTGTTGCATGCCTGGTGATTTCCCCGGGATTATCTTTGCATTTCCGCAAAAAGTCGATTCTCTGGGAGATGTTGTAGTGGTGCCAATTGGGTTTTTTCCCGTCGTCTCCCACATGGACTCTCAATTTCATAAAGGAGGTTACCAGGTGGTTGGGGTCAACCCCGGAGGCGAAGCAGTACGTATCTGCCTGGCGCTCGAAATTTCTCATAAAGTATCCGAAAACAAACCGGATATAAATAACGAGAAAGATAAGAAGGATGAAAATAAAAATATAACCGACCGTTTCGCTGTTAACAGTTTCTATCGGTAGAATAAAGTAGGATAAAATGTTTATCCAGCCAAACAATCCCGTTACCAGGACGAAAAATCCCAGGAAAAACAAAAGGTAGAAGAGGAGGTGCCTCTTCTTCACATGCCCTACTTCGTGACTTACCACTCCCATTATTTCATCTTTATCCAGTAAATTCATCAATTCCGGGGTAATCATCAGGTAACGGAAGGGAGAAACCAGACCGATTACTCCGGCAGTGACCAGGGTGCCGTTTAAGGCATTCCATGACATGATATCCTTGAATTTTACTCCCTGGGAGCGGCAGTAAGCAGCAATCGTTTTTTTGATTTCCGTGTCTTCCAGTGGTTTGCAGTCCCACAGCCGGGTGATGAAAGCGGGGGCAACGATTAAAAAGATCACAATAAAGCTTCCGAAATATCCGGTATTGAACAGGAAAGACCCTTCTAATTTTTCCATTAATGAGGGGATCAGCATGACCAGAAAATCATGGATTAATAGTAACGAGAGCCAGGGGATCACAATCACCAGGTTAAACTTAATATTGGAGCGGACATAGTCACCCGGGGATTTGCCGATGGCAATCGTGTCTCCCACAGCCTTATAGACCCAGTACCATATAAAGGTGAGGTGAAGAATAAATACAGCAAGTCCTGCTGCATTTAAAAACGAGGTTATGCCCCCAAGGTCCGGTATTTGAACCAGGAGTTTTTTTAAATCAAATACGTAAATTTCTGCTGCAAATAAAAATATCGCAATAATGGTGTGGAAATTTATGGTATTGAAAAAGCTTTTTTTGGCTTCGTTCATGGATATGGTTTCGCTTTTGACAATAGCCCTCAGCTTCATGAATTTATAGCGATTGTAGTGCCAGAATCCCAATAGAAAAATTATAATCCCATAGAGACTGAGAGCAGGCGAAAATTCACGGGCGGTAGATACCGGCGCCATGGCAAAAATCAAAATAGCAATGAAAAAGAATATAAAGTTCGCAATTATCATAATCTACTTTTCCTTATTTTTTTCTCTTATAATATATTATATCAATTGTTAGATTTTATCAAATAAAATTGTTCCTGTCATTATTTTTTTATTCTTTACAGTTTCTGTAAATTGGTATAAACTATAGATTAAAAAGACGCAACAGCATAACCGATAAAAAAAATAATGGACGATTATCATGGAAAACTGTAAACGAGTATACGACAATATTTTAGATGTTGTGGGAAATACGCCGCTGGTGAAGCTGAACAGGATAACCGACGGTATAAAAAAGGACATTGAAATTTTCGCCAAGTTGGAATTTTTAAACCCCATGGGAAGTGTCAAAGACCGCATTGCCAGGTACATGATTGAAAAAGCAGAAAGAGAAGGCCGAATAAAACAAGGGCAGTTGATTATTGAGAATTCTTCCGGCAATACAGCACTGGGCTTGGCGTTGGTGGCACTTCAAAAGGGGTATCAATTAAAAGTGGTTGTCCGGGACTCTCTCAGTAAAGAAAAAATGGACCAGTTGAAAGCCCTGGGAGTTCAGATACACACGGTGGACAGCACTCTGCCGCCGGAATCACCGGACAGTTACAACAATATCACGCCCCGCATCGTGGCTCAAACCCCTGGTTGTTATTTCCCGGACCAGCACAACAACCGGGAGAACAACGAGGCCCATTATATGACCACCGGGCCTGAACTCTGGGAACAGATGGATGGCTGCATTGATTATTTTGTAGCTGGAGTGGGGACCGGGGGCACCATTGGTGGAGCTGCCCGATTTTTGAAAGAGAAAGACCCCAATATCAAGGTTATTGGTATTGATCCCAGAGGTTCTATTTTTTACGATTATTTTCATACCGGGAAGATTGTGAAATCCGAACGTTACCTTATCGAAGGGTTGGGGGATGAATTTTTGATCGGATGTGCGGATTTTGAGGTGCTTGATGACATGTACCAGGTACCGGATAAAGATTCCTTTTTTCATGCCAGGAAATTGGTAAAAGAAGAAGGCATTATGGGCGGAGGTTCCAGTGGCGCGGCGCTGTGGGGCGTTTTGAAGTTAGCCCGTACACTAGACAGGCAGGCCCGTATTGTGACGATCTTCCCGGACAGTGCTTCCCGGTACCTCAGTACCATTTTCAACGACCAGTGGATGAAAGACAAAGATTTGTTGTAGAAAAACCACGAAGGCATTTACAATGCGGTTATAAGGTTTTTCCTTTGTGGCCCTTCGTGTAACTTCGTGGCTAAAAATAAAGGGAGGTTTATTATGGTAACGGTTCGTATTGTTGCAATTGTATGTTTATTAGTGATATTAGTTCTGGGAGCGTTTTCCTCGTCGCCGTTGGTTATTGTTTCCGATACCAACCGGGATGGGAAGGTTAGTTTTGTCGATGACCCGGGAGGCAAATCCGGGTGGACCAACCAACGTGGTGCTGTGTTTATGTGTAATAATGACAGCGATCAAAATTCAGGAAAACCCGACCATGCCGACAAGGTCATCAACGGTGACAATGATCTGCCGGACCTGGCGCTGATAATGATTAAACAAATTCCTGGGTTGAAAAAAGGCAGTAAGCTTTATATCTCAATTTCTGAACCGGCATGCCAGTACGTCCATTTGTTTTACAAATCCGGCAGCGACTATATATTTATAGAAAACAATGAAAAGCAGGAACTTCCCGGCCATTTGCTGGGGGATGCGAATGTGGAGCTTCGCATCGAGGCCAATTCTTATGCCCATCCAGGTTGGGATGGCTGCGTAACCGTTACTGCTGCATTGGAAACGCCTGGCAAGACCCACAAGGATTCAATTCAATTGAAAGTGGCGCCTTTTATCATGTTATCTGCTGTACAAAAAGCGCAGCGTATGTATGTTCGGGAGTTCCCCGCTAAAAATGAAGCATTTATCAAGGATTTAAAAGAATTGACCTCTAAGATTGGTGTTCAACTCAAGATAATTCCTGCCGGAACTTACAAACCCTGGAACATATGGCTGCAGGATGTTATGGAAGTGGGATATTCCAAGACGCCCTTTAAGTGGCATCATGTGGTATTAAAAGCCAACCGCGGTAAATCATTGGATGACATGCCTCAGCAGATGATCCTCGGACCGGATCACGGCTGGCTCAGGGTAGGGGAGTTCAAACCGGAAACCGGAAAAGGTAGGGGAGGGGATTCCTGGTTGGATTGGTATGGAAACCTCGAGGTGACACCTCCTTTGCCTGGCAAACCGTTTGGCCGTATTTTTTATGGGTATAATAAATATACCGGTCGTTCTTTAAACCCGCAGATCGTAGAGGTGTTGGCGGCCCAGGGTGTACAGGCGCCGTTAATAAAAATTCATACCGGTTGGTTGTTAATCAAGCATGTGGATGAAATTTTTAATTTTGTCCGGGTAAAGGGGGGGAAAGGGTTCAAGCTCCTTGTAACCGACGTGACGGTTACCTATAGATTATTGGACCAATGGAATAAGGAGGGAAAGGGGAATTTGCCGGTATTGAGGGATTTAAGGGAAAATAAAACCGTGGTTTCCCTGTTGAATGATAGGGAATTGTGGGAATATAATCTTGAGCTTCAAAAAAAGGAAATTGAGGTGAGTATAGAGACCATGAAGCGGGCCATTGGGTTGGATGAGGGTGATATTATACGGATACCTTCGTTATTTGAGAAGGTATATGGGTATGCCGGGGCGTTGATACCCAACATGGTAAATTCGGTACACATGAATGGTCATCAAATAATCGCGGACCCGAAGGGGCCCGTGGATAAAGCAAGTGGGAAGGATTTGCTGCAGGAGTATGTCCGGGGGTTATTGGCTAAGGAGAATATTGTGGTATATTTTATCGATGATAAGCCGTATCATATATGGCATGGTGAGGTGCATTGTGCCACTAATGTGACGTATCAGCCGTACGATACCCCCTGGTGGAAGTGACACACCCCGTCTGCTTCGCAGCCACCCCTCTCAAAATAAGACACACCCCGGCTGCTCCGCAGCCCCCCCTCTCAAGAGGGGATTTCTTTTATCTGGTTTCTTACCTGCGTTCTTCTATCCATGCTTTTATAGCTCTTAGAACACCATCCAGGTTATTCTCTACTTGCTTATCACTGAATCTCAGGAATTGAACCCCCAGGGCTTCCAGCCGTTTTTGCCTGTATTCATCTTCTTCCTCTTTGTTATCATGGCTGTCACCATCGATTTCAATAGCAAGCATGAACTCATTGCAAAAGAAATCCACGATATACCTGTCAAGGGGCTTTTGACGGTGAAAATCATAGCCCATCATTTGCTTCCTTTTCAAACAATCCCATAGAAGAACTTCAGAAAGAGTACTGTTTTTGCGTAATTCACGGGCCAGTTCTTTCAAGTGTTTTTCATATGGGAGTATTACACCTTTTTTGATGTGTCTTTTTCTACCTTTCATCTTTTTTACTCCAAGATACCTAATTTAAAAGAATCAGTCATTACAATTAATTGTATCATTTTGCACAGAAAATAGAAATCCCCTCTTGAGAGGGGTGCCCGAAGGGCGGGGTGTGTCGCTGATTTATTTTTGCATTTTTTACCTGGCAACTAACCACAAATACCAATTCTCTCTAATAAACTCCCATTCGCTGTCTTTTTGGGCCAGTTCTTTTTTGGAAATAATTTACCTGGCACCATATCCCCATATCCTTTCCAGGGTCGTGCAAGGAGGACCCACGCGCCGCGTGGATTTCCGGGTGGCCGTTTTTATTAATTTCTTTTTGGATTTGTTTTTTTCTGTTGCAATTTGGGATGATTTCGTATATATTTACACCATGAGTTTGACTTCGAAAACGTTTGAAGTTGATGAGCATAAGGTAGAAGCTAGCAGCCTGGAATTTTACGGTTCTCTTCTGGATGAGATAAAAACCCGTATCAGGCAAGCGCAGGTTAAAGCAGCGCTTTCTGCGAATGCCGAGATGATTGCCTTGTATTGGGACATCGGCAAATTGATCTTTAATCGCCAAAAACAGGAAGGCTGGGGGGCCGGAGTAATACCCCGTTTGGCTAAAGACATAAAAAATGAACTACCTGAACTTAAAGGATTTTCTGAGAGAAATATCAAGTTTATGGTCCAGCTTTTCAAAGAATATGAATCTGATGCAGCAATTGGGAAACAGGCTGTTTCCCAATTGGAAAATGTGAAACGCCTTGTTTCCCAAATTCCCTGGGGGCANNTGGGGGCACAATATTCTCCTCATGCAGCGAATCAAAGAAAAAGCTATCCGTATCTGGTATATTGAGCAAACCATTCAAAACGGTTGGAGTAGAGACATCCTTGGACTGATGATAAAAAGCGCTGTGCATTTGCGACGGGGAAATGCTGTTACTAATTTTAATCTTACCCTGCCGGACCCGCAATCCGATCTAGCTCAACAGTCTTTGAAAGACCCCTATATTTTTGATTTTCTCACTCTAACAGAGCCGTTTAAAGAAAGAGAACTGGAAACAGAGTTGGTAAAGCACCTTGAAAAATTCCTGTTGGAACTGGGAGTAGGCTTTGCTTTTGTCGGCAGACAATACCACATGGAAATTAGCGACAAAG
>JABAOH010002571.1_pt1 | contig 38659 bp, 39 predicted proteins | sample 7062181 | NCBI WGS metagenome assembly JABAOH01 (sample SAMN14538630, study PRJNA623070) | marine sediment metagenome | biome: marine biome [ENVO:00000428]; feature: marine pelagic biome [ENVO:01000023]; material: deep marine sediment [ENVO:00002113]; isolation source: pool of 5 deep marine... | reverse complement strand
TTTCCTCCGCACACTCGTTTCACCTCGCCTACGTATTTGCCGAGATTCATCTCGGGGACTAGGATCTTCTTAACTGTCTCGGCTGTTTCCTCAAGCACTTTCTCTGGTACGGGCCATATCGTTGTCAATTTGACGTGGCCTGCCTTTATGTTTTCTTCTCTTGCCCTAGTTACGGCTTCAAGGGCGATTCTGGATTCAATGCCGTAGGAGACGACGGCTAGGTCGGCGTCCTCTAGGAAACATGTCTCGAATTTGGCGTAGCTGTCGATGTCGCGGGTGATCTTTCCGCAGACTCGGTCGTAGAGCTTCTCGTAGACGTCAGCGTCCCACAGTATCCTGCCGGTCTCGTCGTGGGGATTAACCGAGTATAACACCCTGTATCCGTCTCCGAAAGTCGACATGGGTGGAACGCCGTCTTCGTCGGCCTTGAAGGGTAGATACTCCTCGGGGGGCACGGTGGGCTTCTTTCTGTTGATTAGCTTTATCTCGTGGGAATCCGGGATCTTCACCCTTCCCCTCATGTGGCATATGCTTCCATCGGAGAGCAGCAGCACAGGGTTCCTATACTTCTCGGCGAGGTTGAAGGCCTCTATCATCAGATCAAAGCTCTCCTGAACCGAGGCCGGGGCTAGACAGATGATCTCGTAGTCCCCGCTGGCTCCCCACCTCGCCTGCATCACATCGGACTGGGTGGGCTGGATGTCCTGTCTGGTCCTCTGAACATTGACTATGACACATGGTGCCTCCACGGCAGCCGCGAACCCTATACCTTCCTGCATATAGTTGAAGCCGGCGCTAGCCGTAGCGGTCATCGCCTTTGCACCTGCGAGGGAAGCTCCTGTAACCGCAAAGATGGATCCCATCTCATCCTCCATCTGTATAAACCTCCCACCTACCTGAGGCATCCTCAGGGACATGATCTCCGCGATCTCGCTCGCAGGGGTGATAGGGTAGCCGGCGAAGAAGCGGCAGCCCGCCGCTATAGCCCCCTCGACAATGGCGTGGTTTCCTAGCATGAAGTGCAGACCAGAAATGCCGCTTACTCTACTCGTCATGATTTACACATCCCACAAGCTTTATGTCTAGTGCTTCCAAAAAAGCATTCTAAACGACTTTTTTTAACTTAATCAACCTTTTTCTACTCCAGTCTTGTAAAAAACTTTTAGGTTGGATTCTTCATATATTGATAACCAGTCATTTGAGGTGTTTAATGTCGGAATGGAAAGTGATTTGACTTCCTTCGGAGCTAAGAGGCTTAGTAAAATCACTCCCTCCCCAACTGTCAGCCTACCGGATAAGGCGAGGGCACTTAGGGCCGAGGGCTTTGAAGTTTTCGATCTGGCCGAGGGAGAGCCTTACTTCGACACACCTGAAAGGATCAAAGAGGCTGCCAAGGCGGCTCTCGACGAAGGCTTTGTCCGCTACACCCAGAGCTCAGGGATCCCAGAGCTGAAGGAGGCCATTACAGAGAAACTCGAGAGGGAGAACGGTGTGACGGCCGATCCTTCTGAGATCATCGTCACCGTTGGGTCCAAGCAGGCCATCTTCTCGGTCTTCCTCAGCCTCCTCAATCCAGGGGACAGAGTTATAATGACAGATCCTCGTTGGGTGAGCTACGAGGCGATGGCCCGCATAGCAGGCGCTGTTCCAGTGTTGGTCCGACTCAAAGAGAAGGAGGACTTTAGGCTCGATCCTGATGAGCTCGAGGCAAAAATAGGGAAGAGGACCAGGATGATCATGATAAATTCCCCCAACAACCCCACTGGCACGGTTTTTACGAAGGACGACCTTGAAGGCATCGCTGAGATCGCCAAGAGACACGACCTCTACGTCGTCACAGACGAGATTTACGAGAAAATCATCTATGACGGCTGGAAGCACTATAGCATCGCGTCTTTTCCCGGCATGGAAGAGAGAGCCATCACCGTCAACGGCTTCTCCAAGACCTATGCCATGACAGGATGGCGGCTAGGCTACTTGGCCGCGGATAGAAGGATCATCGAGAAGATGAATATCGTTCAGCAGCACTCCGTCACCAACGCCACCTCCTTTGTCCAGAAGGCTGCCGTAGTAGCGCTAAGAGAGTGTGAGGAAGACGTCAAGCGGATGGTCGGAGCCTATGAAAAGAATAGGAACTTCATCGTCAAAGCGTTAAACGACATAGATGGGCTCTCGTGTTGGATGCCCAAAGGCGCCTTCTACGCTTTCCCAAGGATCAACAAACCAGATGTAAGCTCTCAGGAGGTCACTGAATACCTGCTGGATAAGGCAAAGGTGCTCATCGTACCTGGCATAGCCTTCGGTCAAAGAGGAGAAGGATACCTGAGAATTGTCTACTCACGCAAATTGGAGGAGTTAACAGAAGCAGTGGAGAGCATCAAAGCCGCCTTTGAGGAGATAGGATCTTAAAGATAATCTATAATAAGGAAACTCTATTGCAGCGTCTAGTGCTTGGTCAGCCGTTTTAGGCAACTCATACCCGCGATCCTGAAGACATCTATTTCTGGCGTAACCGGTGGAGCGAAGTTCGTCTCCAATTTAACAAGCTCTTCGACGCTTAATTGTTTCGTTATTGCGAGGGCTATGGTATTTATCCTTAAAGCCGCTCCCTCTCCGATACATTGGCCACCGATAATACGTCCTCCATCCCTCTCCACCACCAGCTTGGCCACCACCTCTGTCCTATCTGGAAAATATTTAATCCTGCTCGATCCCACCGTCCGTCCATGAATGGCGTCAACTCCCCTAGCCAGCGCGGTCTTCAACGTGTATCCCACAGAAGCCACCTCTAAGCCCCATAGCTTTACTGTGGAGTTGCTTATGATTCCACTCATCTCCTCAGCGGCGCCTACGGTGTTTCTGCCTGCGACATCGCCCATCATAACCGCGTCAGGGGCGAGCCCTGGTCGTAGAGGATGGCCGTAGACTCCATCCATATATTCGGCTGCATCTCCTGCAGCATAGATGTTATCAACGCTAGTCTCCATCATCTTGTTCACCTTGACGCCCCCTGTGACGCCTATCTCACACCCCGCCTCAGAAGCTAGCTCCTTGTTGGGCACCGTCCCTACTGCCACAACGACCATCTCGGCGGGTAGGTCTCCACTACCCGTTATAACCTTCTCCACCCTTTCCGTGCCCGAGAACCCTCTAACCCCAGTATTTAAGTGGAGTTTCACCCCGTTGGCCTCAAGCACATCTATCAATCTGCTCCCCATATCTCTGTCTAAGATGACGGGCAAGGGTGAATCCTCGATCTCTACAACGTCGACATCGACATCTAACTTTCTTAACGCCTCGATGATCTCCAAACCTAGGAACCCGGCTCCCACGACCACGGCAGAACTCACACCAGCCTCTATCCAGCCTCTCATCTCCTCTAAGTCCGAGAGACTGTTTAAAACATAGACTCCTTCTAGAACGGAGCCCGGTAGATCCAGTAGCCGAGGACGTGCCCCCGTGGCGTACACCAGTTTGTCGTAAGAGAGTTCTAGCCTCTCTCTCTCCTTGTTCTCTACGAGGATCCTCGTTTCTTCAACATCTATTTTGAGAGCCTTCGTCTCAAGCTTGAGGTCCACCCCTAAAATCTTCTCATAGAAGTCCGTTGGATGCATAATAAGATCCTCCTTCCTCCTCACAGTCTTCGAAAGCACGAAAGGAAGGCCGCATCTAGAGTATTCAGGAAGATCTTCATCACCTATGATGGTGATTTCGGCGCTCCTATCATGTCTTCTTGCTCCTATAGCAGCCGATTTACCAGCTGAGCCGCACCCGATTATAAGAACCTTCATCCTCTAGCCCTCATAATGTCGTTCCAGAAAGGATTTGAGGTAGGTTAAAAAGGGTTTTGAGTCCATCGGCATCAGGGCTGAGGGAAAGACTTTTACATATGTAAACATATGATATTATATTTGTAAACTTCAAACTCTGTGGTCAAGTTTAGGGCATAAGAAAATTCATTGAATCAGATTGAGCCGGGAAGGTTTCAAGAGGTTTAGAAAATGGCGAAGCCAGCTAGAAAGCCTCTGACACCGCCTCAGGGACTTAAGATAAGAGAAGTGGAAATCTTCATCATCGAAGACCGATGTAAGGGCTGCGACTTCTGTATTGACCTTTGTCCAAGGGACGTCCTTGAACGAAACCCCAAGCTCAACATTCGGGGAGCTCACCCTCCAATTGTGAAAGATGAGGAGGATTGTGTCGGATGCGGCATATGTGAGGAGGTCTGCCCCGACTTCGCCATCTTTCTCAAAAATAGGGAGGAGAAGAGATGAGAAGAGATGTCCTTACGGGGACATATTTCGCCATGGGCGATGTGGCCTGCGCCGAAGGCGCCATAGCGGCGGACTGCCGCTTCTTCGCCGGCTACCCCATAACCCCTGCCACAGAAGTGGCTGAGCACATGTCTAGGAGGTTGCCTGAAGTGGGAGGAGTTTACCTCCAGATGGAGGACGAGTTGTCCTCCATAGCCGCGATGATCGGGGCTTCCTACGCCGGAGTCAAGTCCATGACCTCCACTTCAGGGCCCGGATTCAGCCTGATGCAAGAGAACCTCGGGTTGGCCTTCATGACCGAAGCACCATGTGTCGTCGTGAACATCCAGAGAGGTGGCCCGAGTACGGGTCAGCCCACCAAGAGCAGTCAACAGGATATGATGCAGGCGAGGTGGGGTTCCCACGGTGACTACGAGAGCATAGCCCTCGCTCCCTCTTCCGTCCAGGAGATGTTCGACCTTACAGTTGAGGCCTTCAACCTCTCGGAGACCTTTAGGTGCCCAGTCTACGTCATGGCCGACGAGATCCTCGGACATCTCAGAGAGAAATTGATTATACCGAGGCCCGAGGATATCAAGTTAGTTGAACGTAAAAAGCCCACGGTTCCTCCCTCAGAATACAACCCCTTCAAGCCGGATGAAGATCTTGTACCACCCATGGCATGCTTCGGAGAGGGTTATCGATTCTATGCAAGCGGATTGACCCACGACGAAACCGGTCACCCCCAAACCGACAGCGCTGAGCACCAAACGGTGCTGGTGAAGAGGCTCTGCGACAAGATTAGGAAGAACGTGGATAAGATTATAAAAAAGGAAGAGGTTTTCCTCGAAGATGCTGATGTCTGCGTCATAACTTACGGAATTGTAGCTCGCTCGGTGATGACAGCGGTGAAAAAGGCCAGGGATGAGGGAATTAAAGCTGGGTTTTTGAGGCCCATCACAGTATGGCCTTTCCCAATTGATACCGTCGAGGAAATAGCTGAGAGAGTCAAACACATCATCGTAGCAGAGATGAACTATGGACAGATCGTGAGAGAAGTTGAGAGGAGGGCCGATCATAGACAAGTGACCTTCCTTCCAAAGCTTGGAGAAGACCCACACATGCCGGATGAAATTCTGGCTCATATAAGGAGGGTTAGAAGATAAACGAACTCGAACACCCCCTCGACAAATACCTAAGAAAAGGCATGATCCCCCACATATGGTGTGAGGGATGTGGAGCCGGCATCATGTTGACCGAGTTTCTCCTATCCCTTGAAGAGTTGAATTACGACATAAACAAAGTGGTTGTGGTATCGGGCATAGGGTGCATTGGTAGAATCTCGGGCTACACGAACACCGACTCCTTCCACACCACACATGGTCGACCCATAGCTCTAGCCGTAGGGATTAAAGCTGTGAGGCCGGACCTGAAGGTCGTGGTGATAAGCGGTGATGGCGACCTCTTCGCGATCGGGGGAAACCACTTCATCCACGCAGCCCGGAGAAACATCGATATAACGGTGATCTGCTCGAACAACTTTAACTACGGCATGACAGGAGGTCAATCCGGTCCCACAACGCTCCTAAAAGGCTACACTACTACCACACCCTACGGAAATATTGAGCACCCCTTCAACTTGGTGCACTTGGCGGCTGCGGCGGGCGCTGTCTACGTGGCGAGGTGGACCAATATACACGTCAGGCGTCTCAGAGAATCCTTCAAGAAGGCCCTTCAGAAGAAGGGCTTCACCTTCATAGACGTGATAACGGCGTGTCCTCCTCAGTATGGAAGGAGGAACAGGATGAGGGATCCTATGGACATGATGAACTGGATGAAGGAGAAGAGCGTGGTGCAACACTTCACCGACCCTGCCGAGGCTGAAGTCGATCTCGAAAGGATCGTCGTGGGCGAGTTCGTGGACACAGAGAAAACCGAGTACACCGAACTCCTCCAAGAAAAAAATAGGGTAATACAAGAGGGGTTGGATAAGGAGGGAAAACTGACAAATGTCACGCTTTGAGATCAAGATAGCCGGCCTGGGCGGCCAAGGAATAGTTCTGGCGGCTGTCATCGTGGGGACAGCAGCCTCTATCTACGCCGGAAAAAATGCTTCTCAGGCCCAGTCCTACGGACCGGAAGCTAGGGGAGGTGCCTGCAAGTCAGAGGTGGTCATATCTGACGATGAAATAGATTACCCTAAGGTTCTGAGGCCTAATGTCTTGGCGGTGATGTCCCAGGAAGCCTACGATAAATACATTCATGAAATCAAACCCGGCGGCATTCTCCTTCTTGACCCAGACATGATCACCGAGACAAGGCCTTTAAAAGATGTTAAGATCTATCCCGTGCCCGTGACGCGCATGGCTGAACAGCTCGGCAGGAAGATCGTCGCGAACATGGTGATGGTGGGATCCATCACCGCCGTGACAGAGCCGCTCAACATAGAGGCTGTTGAGAAAGCTATCGTGGATAGGGTGCCGAAGGGCACGGAGAAGTTGAATATCGAGGCTTCAAAACAAGGATATGATTATGTCAAGAAGCTCTTGGAGGTCGGAGAGAGGTAATGATGAAGGACGAAACTAAGATAGGCGTCTACGTGTGCCACTGCGGCCTCAACATCGCCGGCGTCATCGACTGCGAAAAAGTGGGCGAGTACGCGTCGAAGCTACCCAACGTCGCGGTCGCCCGAGAGGATAGGTACATGTGTGCGGACCCAGGCCAGGAGTTGATAAAGAAAGACATCGAGGAGCTAGGGCTCAACAGGATTGTGGTCGCCTCCTGTTCTCCGCGCATGCACGAGCCCACCTTCAGGAGGTGCGTCTTAGAAGCGGGCCTAAACCCTTTCCTCTTCGAAATGGCTAACATCAGAGAGCAATGCACGTGGTGCCACCCCCACGAACGAGAAGCCGCCCAAAAGAAGGCTGAGGATCTGGTGGCTGCCGCGGTTGCCAAGGCACGATACCTCAGGCCTCTAGACGCGCTAGAGGTGCCGGTCACCAACCGAGTTCTAGTGATCGGTGGCGGCGTCGCCGGCATCCACGCAGCCCTGGATCTCGGTGACATGGATTTTGAGGTCTATCTGGTGGATAGGGACCCTACTATCGGTGGTTGGATGGCCCTACTAGACAAGACTTTCCCCACTCTCGACTGCTCGATCTGCATCCTCGGCCCTAAAATGGTGGAGGTGGCGAGGCACCCCAACGTCAAACTGCTGACTTATGCGGAGGTCAAGGAGGTCGAGGGCTATGTGGGCAACTTTAAGGTAAAGATCCTTAAGAAGCCGCGATATGTTGACGTGGAGAAGTGCAACGCCTGTGGAGAGTGTGCCAAGGTCTGTCCGGTGGAATTGCCCGACAGATATAGTCTCAACTTAGGATGGCGGAAGGCGATCTATATCCCCTACCCCCAAGCGATACCTGCTTCCTATGTACTTGATGAGGAGAACTGTCTCGGTCTGGTTCCCCTAGCCTGCTCGAAATGTAGAGTGGCTTGCGATGAGTCGGGGGCCGAAGCCATCAACTTCGACGCGAGGCCTGAGATCATAGAGGTCGAAGTTGGCACCATCATCGTCGCCACGGGCTATGCCCCCTACGATCCCTTAGAGGTCAAGGAGTATGGCTATGGTGTTTACCCTAATGTTTTGACCTGCATCGAGCTCGAGAGATTGATAAACGCCGCTGGACCAACTGGTGGCAATGTAGTGCGCCCCTCAGACAGAAGAACACCAAAGAAGGTGGCCTTCATTCAGTGCGTGGGCTCGAGAGATGAGAGGAGGAATATCTATTGCTCTGGCTTCTGCTGTATGTACACCATCAAAAATGCGATCCTTCTCAAAGACCACTACCCAGATATCGACATCCACATCTTCTACATGGACATAAGGGCCGCCCAAAAGGGTTACGAGGAGTTCTACCAGAGGGCGAGAGAGGAGGGAATCACCTTCATACGGGGCAGACCTAGCGAGATAGCTGAGGACCCTGAAACCAAGAATCTCATCATCTACTCGGAGAACCTCCTCACTGGGAGACCAATGGAGCTTGAGGTGGACGCGGTGGTTCTCTCCACCGCCGCCGTTCCAAACCCTGGCACAGAGGAACTGATGAGAACCCTCAACATCTCCACAGATCCAAGTGGCTTCTTCATGGAGTCACATCCGAAGCTCAAGCCCATCGACACGGCCACTGACGGCGTCTTCCTCTGCGGCTCCGCCCAGGGTCCTAAGGACATACCTTACAGTGTGGCCCAAGGCAGCGCTGTGGCGGCTCGAGCGGCGCGGATCCTCTCGAAAGATAGGTGGGAGATCGAGCCCATTGTAGCCTACGTGGATCCGGAGAAGTGCCTTAACGTCAAGGCGAAATGCGAGATCTGCGTCACCAGATGCCCCTATGGTGCCATCACCGTTGAGCCCGAACAGTCTTCCAAGATCTCACCCGCTAAGTGCCATGGATGTGGGACCTGTGTGGCCGACTGCCCAGGCAACGCCATAACGCAGATGCATTTCACCGACATCCAGATCATATCTCAGATCCACGATCTTCTCAAGGAGAAGCCGGAGGAGAAGATCCTAGGCTTCCTCTGTAACTGGTGTAGTTATGCTGGTGCAGACTTAGCCGGGATGAGCCGTTTCGAATATCCTCCTAACGTGAGGCCCATTAAGGTCATGTGCTCCGGGAGAGTAGACCGCGACTTTGTTCTGGAGGCTTTTCGGAAGGGAGCAGGGATGGTGCTCGTGTCAGGGTGCCGACTAACAGATCTGGGCAGCGACTGTCACTATATATCTGGAAACGTCCATGCCAAGAAGCGCATCGAAACTCTCTCACGCGTGATCGAGAATATGGGGATCAGTCCCCATAGGCTCCGCCTCGAGTGGGTCTCGGCGGCCGAGGGCGAAAAATACTCCCAGATCATAAAGGAGATGACCAAGCAGTTAGAGACCATGGGTGTAGACAAGATAAAAGAGGAGAACGCGCGAACAAAGCCAAGACTCGAGAAGATGTTAAGACACCTCCCTGCGGTGGAAGTTGAAGCCCTTGCGAGCTAGGAGTGAGGCGGCGATTCCATGAGTGAGAGGGAGCTTCTGAAGCGGATTGCCTCGGATAAGAACCTCTTGAAGTGCTACCAGTGCGGGACATGCGTAGGGGGCTGTCCCGTCTCTAGAACCTTGCCCCAATACAATCCCCGCAAGATCCTGGAATCTCTCATCACAGGCGAGTACTCGGATCTACTGTCTGATAAGCTGGTGTGGCTATGCGCCTATTGCCACTCCTGTCTCGAAAGATGCCCCCAGCGCATCGGCCTCTCCCACGTCTTCGTTGAACTCAAGAACGCGTCGTTCAAGACGGGGAATGTCCCACAAGGAATTCTTGAAGAGGTAATGCAGCTGGTGAAAAGCGGTCGGACAGCCCCGCTTACCCCAGCCGTGGAGAGGCGGAGATCGGAGCTGAATCTACCGCCTTTAAACATTTCCATTGACGTAGGAGAGATACAGCGGATCGTTGAGGGAACTCACCTCGACTCCCTCTTAAAGGCGGCGAGGAGGAAGAGGGGTGGGAAAGATACCTAGGTACGCACTGTTCCTAGGATGCCTGATCCCGTACCGCCTCCAGCAAATGGAGGCTGCGGCTAGAAGGGTCTTGGAGATCTTCGACATCGAGCTGGCAGAGATGCTTGAGGCGGGCTGTTGCCCCGAGCCCGTAGGAGTTCAGGGATTAGATCAGCGTACTTGGCTCGCCCTTGCCGCTCGGAATCTCTGCATCGCAGAAGAGATGGGTCTAGACATATTGACCCTCTGTAATGGATGCTTTGAGACCCTAAAGATGGCCAATGAATCTCTCAAAGCAGATGCCAGCCTCAAAGAAGACACCAACAAATTGCTAAATGAGGCTGGTAGGCGGTTTAAGGGAGAGATTGAGGTTAAACACTTAGTTGAGGTTCTCTATAACGAGGTAGGACCAGGAAGGATCGTGGAAAACGTTGAAAAATCCCTAAAGAGCCTTAGGGTGGCTGTTCACTATGGCTGCCATCTCCTTAGGCCGAGCGACCTCCTGAGGTTCGATGATCCTGAGAGACCCTCCTCTCTTGATGAACTCATTGATGCGACCGGTGCTGAGAGCATACCATATGTGGGAAAGATGCTTTGTTGTGGCTCAGGCCTTCGGTTCGTGGAATCAGAGGCGTCCCTCGGCTTGGTGAGGAAGAAACTCTCGAGTATAAAGAAGGCGAGGGCTGACTGCGTCGTCGTCGTCTGCCCTTTCTGTTGGATTCAGTATGATCTCAGCCAACCCCTCCTCCGGCGGACCTTCAACGAGACCTATGAGTTACCTGTCTTGTATTATCCTGAGTTACTCGGCCTAGCCATGGGCTGGGACCCCGAAGATATGGGTCTCAGGTTTCATCGGGTAAGTGTTGAACCAATCCTTAAGAAGATCCTGTAACACAAACGCGAAGCCTAGAGCTAAAGACCACATCATGCAGTCTTTCTTTGCCTAAATCTTTGGAGGTTTTCCACTTGTTCTCCAAATTCCTTCTTCAAGACATCCTCCAGCTTCTCAATCTCCCTCTTCTTGAAACCTATGTATATGCCTCCCTCTTTCCCACCTACCCAGGTTCTCGTCTTCTCTCCTAGCCTCATAACCTGGTTTAGTAGGGAGTGATGGATCTCGATGGCGCTTTCTTCAACCACCTTTATTCTAAGACCCTCCTCAATCCCGTATATGCTGTAAAAGCCTCCCTTTTTTGGGTCAATCCACTCGTTTAGGGCTTCGTGCTCGATGTCAAGGTGCGTCACCCTTGCGAAGCTGTATCCTTTCATGTGAATATAGACCGTTGCATCCACCTCAAGTTCTCTATCGGAATTCAAGACAAAGACCCGTGATCCTTCTAGCACGAACTTTCCCAGGCCGGGTCCTGTCACCTCGATCACCTTGTTCCAGTCACTTCGGGTAAATAACTCCTAGAATACATACCTGTTGAAACAAGATAAGACTATGCCGATTCAACTACAAATAGGAATAGTGAGACGCTTGTCATCGATAGAGGAGATCATAGATAGGTTAGAAAGAAAAAGAGGTCTAGTCATTGGGATCGGCGGTGGAGGGGATGTGGTTGCCACTCTTCCTACCGTACACTACCTTAGAAACCTCGGATTAGAGGTGATCATCGGAAGTTCTACCTGGGAGAGATTTGTAATAGATCCTGAACCGGGCCCTCGCTCCCTTAATGAGATCGAGAATATAGTAAGGGTCTCCGAGACCACCGCACTAGCCAACGAGAAGACTAGGAGTAAGGGAGGAGTTGTGTTCCAAGGTTCGAAACTAGCCGGGGCCATCGGCGAAGATGTCCTCTTCATTGACTTGACTAAGGGGGTTAGAGGCCTAGTGTTAGGCCTAGAGGAAACGCTTAGGAAGTACAACATCCGGATAGTTCTAGGCATAGATGGAGGTGGAGATGTATTGGCAAAGGGCGATGAAGAGCATCTTAGGTCACCTCTTGCAGATATGATGATGCTCTCAGCACTTGCTCAGCTTGAGGCTATATCCATTATTGGAGTCTTTGGATTCGGAAGTGACGGTGAGCTTTCAACCAAGGAGATCCTGGATAGACTCTCAGAGGTGGCGGAGGCTGGAGGCTATCTGGGGGCCAGGGGAATGACACCAGCGGACGTAGAGATGATGGAAAGGGCTCTGGGCGAGATATTTACTGAGGCGAGCAGGATACCCTTAATGTCAGCCAAAGGATTCCTGGGTTCAACCACTATTCGGGACGGGACCCGTAAGGTATTCGCTTCGATCCTTTCCACCATCACATTCTACCTCGACACTAGAATCCTATATGAGTTGAGGCCCATGGCACAGAGGATTCGTGACACCGAGTCCATCTGGGAAGTTAATGAGGCGCTTCACGAATATGGGCTCAACACCGAGTTGGACCTCGAGGTCGAAGCCAAAAGACGAAAGGCTAAATCTTACAGAGATCTCGAAGAGTAGTAATCGGAGAAAAATATCTTTATCTTTGTTCTAGAGATGGTTGATTCCTCGACCTCAATCTCCAAATTAGAGTTATAGTCTTGTGTATTCAGGACCTATGACGTTACGAGCTACGATGTATCTCATGATGTTTTGGGTCCCCTCGGCCCCGATGATGTAGGAGAAGGCTCCTAGCCAGGCCTTATAAAGGGGGAGCTCTTTGAAGTATGCTATCCCTCCGTGCCACTTCATTACTTCTTCGCAGATCCTTACAGCGGTCTCCGGGGCTTTCATCTTTGCGATTGCCGAAGCGACGGCTATATCACTCATACTGACAGTAGGGTCTTTCTTCAGGTAATATTTGTCCGCGAGCCAGGCTGCTCTATAGCAGAGGAGGCGTGCAGCCTCTAGCTCGGCGTATAGTTCGGCGAACTTAAAGCTTATGCCTTGGAACGAGGCGATGGGTTTACCCCATAGCTTCCTCTCTCTGATCCATTCGAGGGCCTGGTCCAAGGCCCACTTAGCGCATCCTATTGACGCAGCTCCTATGAGGCTTCTGGCTAGGTTGAAGCCCTCCATGGCTATGCGGAAACCTTTGTTCACATCACCGATTCTGTATTTGTCTTCGACTTCTATGTTTTCGAAGGTTATGGTCCCCGTTTTTAATCCATGTCTAGCGATTTCCTCGAAGAGTGTATGTTTGCAGCCGGCCTTCTTCTTCCCATCCTTCTTCGCCAGGAACGCGAAGTTGGTGATCGTCCTATGTTTCTCTTCAACAGGTCCTGTTCGAGCGATCAGGAACCATCCACCGCCCCAAGGCATCCTATCGATGGTAGGCGCCATACTCGCCATCACTTTCTCACCGTCGATTATCCATGTTTCATCATCTTTCCGTGTTCCTTTGAGGGTTCTGATGCCAGCCACATCGGATCCACCCTGAGACTCGGTGCTCGCAATGCCCAATGCACATTCACCCCTTGTTAATCTAGGTAAAATCTCCTGTTTGGCCTCCTCGCTTCCGTAGACTTGGAGCATATATGGCCATGCGCTATGCACCAACATGTAGATAGCCGTCGGCAGGGAGGGGTCGTGGTAGGCAACCTCTTCGACGGCCAAAGTGGTCATCACCGCCGTACCTCCGGGGCCTCCGTACTCGGGTGAGATTAGCGTTCCAATTAAACCCTGCCTTGCCATAGCCTGGATCAGATCGAGGGGTATCTCTCCCTTCTCATCAATTTCTATCCATTTAGGCGCAATGTATCTCTCGCAGAACTCCTTTACACTCTTCCTGAAGAGTTCCTCCTCTTCGGAAAATTTGAAATCCATGAAATCGCCTCAATACTTGCATGTTTGTAATCTTAATATCCCTTCCGATAATTATTAAGAGATCATGATAAGTTTAATGGACCAACTACTACTCCTAATTCAAAAAATAGAATAATAACTATCCATATTGATAGTTTACTCCAAATCCTCCTCTGGGATAATTCCAATCTATGGCTTCTAGTGGGCAGACTACTCTGCACGATCCGCACTCTAGGCATCCTTCATAGTTGAAATGAATTTCTTCATTTTCTAGGGTATATAGACCAGCCGGACAAATGTATAAACAAGGCTTTAGATCGCATCTAACGCACATCTTTGTGTCGACCTTAATATGGGGCACTTCATCAACTTCGAAGTTATCTACGGAAAGTCTTTCCTCTAGGCTTAGCTTTTTCTCTAATGCTTTCAAAGTGATCTCAACCCGTTGATCAAATCCCTGATTATAGTTATCATAGAGACTTTGTTCTTCATTTCTTTTCTAATTTTTTTGAATAGTTTGACTGGTTCCTCACCGTCAACCTTGTAAATTTTGTCTAATAAGCTGCAGAATAGCTCTGGATAGGTGGAATAAAGCCTTAAATTGGATAGAAAAATCGGGGCTTTTCGAAAAGCTCTTAAATCGTTTAGGATAAAGCTATTCTCTAACGCATCATAGTAACTAGCTAAGTACTCTCCATCGTTTCTGCCAGCGTCCCTTGCCATATGGATGGTTTCGGCCGCTATTCTACCAGATTCAAGCGCAAAATCCACACCTCTAACAGTCAAGCCTGTATTGAGGGTAAAGCCTGCTGCGTCACCTAGAACCAGGAACCCGTTTCCATAGATTTTTCCTTTGGGTTTTAAGCCGGCTTCCCATATCAGATGTGCTGAATACTCCATCAACGTCCCGCCTTTTACGTATTTTTTAACGGCTGGATGTAACCTGAAGCTTTCGATTAAATCTTCTGATTTTATCCTTGTCCTGACTAGTTCGCTTAGTCTGACGACGATTCCTAAAGCTACTGAATTTTTCATCGTGTAGAGGAAACCTCCACCGATTGTTCCCTTCAGAGGATAGCCTACATATAGGTTTGCCGTTCCGTCCTCGTCTTCTAGGTTGAATCTTTCCTTTATTGTTTCCTCTGAAAGTCTTATGACCTCTTTTACTCCAACAGCGACTTCATCTGTTTCAGTTTTAATATTTATGTTCGATTTCTCGAGTAAAGATCTGTTGGCGCCCTCTGCGATTAGAACATATTCTCCGATCAATTTCTCATCTCCGGACCTAATTCCCTTGATAGAACCCTCTTTGATTATTAAGTCATCAACCCTAACACCGGTCGCTATTACTGCACCGCTTTCCTCGGCTTTGTCTGAAAGCCACTTTGAAAAATGACTTAGATATGCTGTAAAACCGTTGCTTCCTAGATCTTCTTTGCTGTTATTTTGATATTCCAGGCTTACAGCGTCATTCTCTGTCATAAACGTTAATTTTTCTTTCCTAATCCATCTCTCAATAGGGGCATCCCTTACAAATCCTGGTATGTGTTTCTCAAGTATGTGCGAATATATTCTACCTCCATAGACATTCTTATTTCCGATTTCAACTCCTCTTTCCAAAACAACGACGTTAAACCCTTTTTCAGCTAGGAAATAGGCAGAGGATAACCCTGCAGGTCCACCTCCCACCACGATTACGTCGAATTCAGAAGTCATGTAAAATCATTTTGACTTGAGTTTTCTTATCAAGGTGGGTAAAATCTGGTATAGGTCTCCGATCACTCCGTAATCAGCGTATTCAAAGATGGGGGCATTTGGATCATTGTTTATCGCTATGATTGTCTCTGATTCCCTGATTCCTGCGATATGCTGAGGCTGACCCGAGACACCGACTCCGATATACAGCTTGGGTTTGACCGTGAGCCCGGATAATCCAACCCAGGCTGAGGCCCATCCGTGATCAGCTGCTAAGGGTCTTGAGACACCGCATAAACCGTTTAACGCTTCAGCCAGGTCCTCGGCTATGCTTAGATCCTCCCTTTTCTCAATCCCCCTTCCGCAGACCACAACGACCTCCGCTTTGTCTAGTTCAGTTTCGCTCTCCCTCGGCTTATGCTCTAAAACTCGAGATTTTGTCTCGACCTCCTCCAGTTCAACCTTTTCTATCTCAGATTTCTCATCTTTGATTTCTGACTCTGAGTAAGAGCCGGGTTTGATGCAGAGGACCATAGGTTTGGAAGTCAGTTCTTCTTTGACTACCGCCATACCGCTGTATATGGATCTAAAAAGGGTTAATTCACTATTTTTAAGCTCGACTTTGAATATATCTGTTGAAGAGCCACACTTTAACTCAGCCGCCAATTCGCCAGCCACGATTTTTCCTTTGCTAGTTGAACCAACTAATACCACTTCGGGATTAATTCTACGTGTCACAGAGGATACAGCGTTAACATATGTCTCCGGATGAAAAATTTTGAGATTGTCGTCGTCTAATAAATAAACCTTGTCGACACCTGTTCCAGCTACTTTATCAGCCAATTCCTTAACGTTAAACCCCAATATCATTGCGTAAAGGGACCCATTTGTTTTGTGGGCCAGAGTTCTTCCGAGACTACAAAGTTGGAGCGAAACCTCGGGATTTTCAGAGTAGAGAAGTATGTTCACTGCAGTGCTCCCTCCCTTAAGGCCGCGACGAGTTCATCCAATGCTTCGTCGATCTTAGCTGCATCGCTTGCGTCAATGATTTTCCTCATTCTCTTAACTTCGTAGAGCTTGGTGTAGGTGATCTTCAAGGTGGATTCAAGCTCTTTTATATCTAGGTTCTTCAGATTTAACACGTTAACCGACATTCTCTTAGACCTCAAAATGCCGCTGAGTTTGGGTATCCTCGGCTCGTTGGCCTCAATTGTCACAGTTACTAACGCTGGAAATCCACTCTCTATGACATTCGTTCCATCTTCGAACACGCTTTCAACAGTCACCTTTTCGTCTGTGACAGAAACTCTCCTTGCGTATGGTAGAATCGGTATTCCCAACAACTTTGCTATCCTTGGACCTATAAGAGAGGTGTATCCGTCCGTCGACGCAGCACCGCAAAGTATCAAGTCAAATTCGTTAATTTTTTTTACAAATGAAGCCAACACTTCACTCACAACAAGTGTGTCGGCGTTTTTAATCTGGGTGTCGATTAAATAGCCCTCGTCGGCTCCGACTGCGTACGCGTCTCTTATTATTCTGTCAGCTTCTTTGGACCCCACGCTTACCACGATGACTTTACCTCCGAGCTCCCCCTTTATTTTCAACCCCTCCTCTAAGGCTCTTTTATCCATGTCACTCATCTTCCTGGGGGTTTCTTCAATAAGTGGCTCCAATGTCTTCGGATCAAATTTTATCTGTTGAGGGTCGATTGCGTATTTTATGCAGACCAGTACGTTGACCATGATTTCACCCAGAGAGGAGTGGAAGGTCAGCCTCGAACGTATTTTGAGCCGAGCACTTCTCTTGCGATTATATATCTCATGATGTTTTGGGCTCCTTCAGCCCCTATGACGTAAGAAAAAGCGCCGAGCCAGCCGCGGAATATGTTGCTCTCCTTTACGTAACCATAGGCTCCATGCCACTTCAACACTTCCTCATATATCCTAGTAGCTGTTTCTGGTCCTTTCATCTTGGCTATGGATACTGGAAGGTTTAGGTCCTGAGGCTTGTATTTTGGGTCATGTTCGATGTAAATCTTATCAGCCATCCATGCTGCTTTATAGACGGCGAGTCTAGCCAACTCTAACTCTGCGTATAATTCTGCGAATTTAAAGTTGACGCCCTGGAAGGAGGAAACGTATCTCCCGAAGAGCTTTCTCTCTTTGAACCATTTAGCCGCTTGGTCAAGCGCCCACCTCGAGGTGCCTAGGGTCGCGGCTGAAACAAGGATTCTTGCTACGTTAAATCCTTGCATAACTAGGTAGAATCCTTTGTTTATCTCTCCCATTCTGTATTTATCGTCCACTTCAAATCCGCTTAGTTTGAAACTTCCGGTTGAGATTCCGTGTCTGCCTATCTCCTCGTAAATCGATGGATCGAATCCCTCGCGTTTTTGTCCATTCCATCTTCCGAGTAGGCTAAAAGCGGTTAAAGCCCTGTGTCCCTGTTGAGGGGTTCCCGTCCTAGCGATGAAGAACCATCCTCCCCCTGAGGGGAGTCTCAAAACCTCACCTACTCCGCTGATATATGCCTTTTCACCGTTTACAATCCATTTCCCACCGTTTTGTTTGGCGGTGGTTCTTGTTGCAGCGATATCAGATCCCCCCGTCGGTTCCGTCGTCGCTATGCCGTAAAATGCGTCTCCGCTCGCCACTTTGGGCAAGATTTCCTGTTTTGCTTCCTCGGAGCCAAATTCCTGTAGGGCAAGAGGCCAGCCGTTTACTAGTAGGGTGAATACGGCTAAAGCAACCGATGGATCGTAATAGGCAACTTCTTCTGCCGCTATCGCTGCTAAAGTAATGTTTCCGTCTGCTCCGCCGTATTCTCCCTTCACCGGAATTGCAAATAATTCCTGCTCTCCCATCTTCTTTATGAGATCAATTGAGATCTCAGCTTTTTCATCGATCTCTATCCATTTTGGTGCGATGTACCTCTCGCCAAATTCTTTAACACTTTCTCTAAATCGCTCTTCATCTTCAGAAAACTTGAAATCCATTTTTTCTCCAAAATTCCTTCGTTGATCACATATTTATAATAACGGAGTTCAGCTTAATCGATCAGTATAAAGCCTGCAAAGAATCTTAGGTCAGCTTAATCGATCAGTATAAAGCTAGAAACGATTGAAACCGTCACATCTAATGACTCATCAGTGAAGAAATTATGAGGTAGGACTAAAATTGGAGCATGAAGCGCCAGTTTTAAAGACGTATCTCAAGTCTATCCCTTAGACTTATCTCCCGTCCATCGAACTCTGTGGAGTAGGCGTATATCTCTACTCCTTCTCTCCATGCCTTTCTTAGGGCCTCTGAGAAATTGCTGTCGGCTTCGTCGTTAGTAGAAAAGGCCTCGACGTCTGACCTCTGGATGATGAAGAGGATGGCCGCCTTGTAGTCTTCCTTCAGAGCGTTTAAGAGCTCATAGACATGTCTTGTTCCCCTCTTCGTGGGAGCGTCGGGGAAGAAGGCCACACCGTTTTTTACCAAGGTACAGGACTTAACCTCAAGGAGGCACTTCTCTTCTTCATCCGTGAGGAGGAAGTCTATTCTACTCTCTCCGTATCGGTGTTCCGGTGTGATCGAGTCGTAAATGGCAAACTCTTCTATGGACTTCTTCTCGAATGCTTCAATGAAAAGTTTATTGGGTATCCTTGAGTCCACTGAAATGAGTATCGGGCCATGGTGAACACCAACTAAGTCGAAGTGGGTCTTCCTCGTCCCCCGCACCCTCCTCAGGATCACCTCAGCTCTAGGTTTCAGTAGCTCTTTGAGCCTCCCAGGGTTGGGGAGGTGGCATTCAATCTCTCTATTTTCAACCCAAACTATACAGGCGAACCTGTTTAGCCTTTCAATAAATGTCCCGGTGGTGATTTTCCCGTTTAACCTCATACAGTGGTAATCCGTTATATATATCGAGGCTAGACCATTCTGGTGATTATTATGTCCGCGATCTCTTCAAAGGTCTTTCTTTTCTTTTTTTCGAGGAAGGAAAGAGCATTTACTGCTCCCTGGACGAGTTCTTTCCCAATCCTTTGAGCCTCTTCTATGAGTCCTTGGTTAAAGATCTCTTGGTGGTCGGAAGGATTAACGCCTCGCTTCTGGGCCAGCACGTAGATTATGTTCGTGTGTCCCCTTATATGGTCTTTCCTCAGGGGTTTCCCGACGAACTCCTCTTTTCCGATCACATCTAAGACATCGTCCCTGACCTGTAAGCTAAGACCAATAAGCCTCCCATAATCTCCATAGGCCTCAACTTCTTTCTCAGGGATCCCAGCAAGAATTGCTGCCGATGCGGTTGACGACTCGATGAGGGAGGCGGTCTTTCTTTTGATGATGTCAAAGTATTCCTCTAGATTGATTTTCTCCCTTTTCTTCTCCATCTCCAGTATCTCACCCTCGCTCATCTTCCTAGCTGCATCGCTCATCAATTCGATGATCCTAGACCCCAAGTCGGCCGTCATCTTGACAGCGATGGAAATCAGGAGGTCTCCCGCCACGATAGCCTTTTCAATTCCATACTTCCTGTGGACGCTTGCGACGCCTCTGCGAGTCTCGGCGTCATCTATAATGTCATCGTGAATGAGAGAGGCCATGTGGAGAAGCTCAGCCGCCAAAGCAAGCCTCATGGCCTTATCGTGTTCGGCGCCGCAGGCCTCGCTAACCAACAAGGTTATCAGCGGTCTAAGCAGCTTTCCCCTGCCTAAGATGTGCGTTGAAGCCTCATAGAGGGAGATGGGTGCTTCTTTCTCATCGATGAGTTCGCTCAGCTCCCGCTGGAGGGAGGTGATCATTATTCTCAGTCCCTCTTTCTTCTCCTCTTCGAGGTCTAACTGTTCGAGGTTTCTCAGTGCTGGGTTCTGCATCAGTTCCACAAACCTATCATAAAGATCTTTCATATTCTTTAAAGATGTCTTCTTCCTCCTTGACCCACCCTTCGATTCCCGTAGGGGTCTCAGGGTATTCCTCGTAGAGCTCCCTCACCCTCCTCATAGCACCGCTGACGTGCGCAAGTCTCCTCAGAAGAGAGGGTCTCCTCAGGCCCCTGATGGCTCTCTCGACCTTCTTGTTGAGGCTGAGTTCGATAGATTTCTCCACCTCGACATGCTGTAGATCCGTCTCATCCACGAGCCTCTTCGCCATCCCGTAGTTTATATCCCGGTTCTCAAGCTTCTGCAGGAATATGCGGAAAATATCGAGTGACGCATTCTGCCTTCCGTAGCTCCTCATATAGGTGACGTTTATCCCCCAGAGCCTATCTCGTGATACGTCGCCCTCGGAGACAGCCTGAGCGGCGGTCTCTCCGGCTAAGGTCCCTGAGAACATCGATTGGCCTATCCCCCCTCCGTGAACGGGGTTAGCTGCTGAAGCCGCATCCCCTATGAAGATTACGCCATTGTCGACTAGGGTGTGAAGTGGTTTCCTCGTTGGTACAGATCCGGCTCCTGCGTCGATGAGCTTGCTGTTCTTCATAATAGGTAGTGATGCGAGATATTTCTCATAAAGCCTCCGGGGGTTGCTGGCGGTTTTCATCAGCACTCCCACCCCTATGTTTATTTTTCTCCCGTCTTCTTTGGGGAATAACCACCAGTATCCACCCGGAGCTATCTTAACATCCAGAAAAATATCCGTGTAGTTATATTCATCCAATGGTTTACTCAGTAGCCGGATTTCCCTGTAGCAGAGGGCCATGTCTTTGCTAGAGAATTTCTTCTCGACTCCAATGCGGGGTGCCATCTCCTTCCGGATGACGCCTCTCCATCCGCTCGCGTCTATGACTATCTTTGACCTGATGGAAACCTCTTTGCCGTCGACGCTCCTCGCTATGACACCTATCACATCACGTTCGCCACATATGGGCATGGTGACCCTTGTGTCCGAGAGCAGCTTTGTTCCCTGGGCAAGTGTCTCTCTCAATAGTCTCTGGCCGAATTGGTGCCTGTTAACCGAGTATCCCCGCCCTAAGACTGTGTAGCGGGTTTTGAGGTCTGGTGAAGTCACCCTCATCCCTTCATACTCTGCAGCGCAGTCCCCTTCATTGGGTGGAGGGATATTGGTTCGAGTGAAATGGTGGTGGGCCACCGCGTCGCCGCAGACCTTTTTGCCGACGAGTGTATAATCCTCCTTCTCTATAATGAGGGTCTCTGCACCTTTTGACGCTGCGGCTCTCGCGGCGGAAGTTCCTGCTGCTCCTCCCCCGACGACAATTATGTCCCATTCTTGGCTGACTGCCTCTTTGATGCTCAAGGTGTCCTCGAGTGGCGCCCTCGGCATCTCGTCTCTACTCCTAAAGGATTACCTAATGATCCCTTATCCAATTAAAATTTGGGAAACATATAAATTGAAGGTCGTATGAATTAAGGTTAACTAAAATCGTTATCTGCGGGGGATGATACCGGCAAAACATATTACCCGGAAGCAATTGAGGTTAAGATCCGGTAATGGGAACGGGCTTGGAAAGCACCTCATATTAGAGTTTTACGAATGTGACCCCGAAATTCTTCGAAAGGCATCCACCGTAGAAAAGGTTCTCATAAGAGCAGCGGAGAAAGCAGACCTTAGCGTCCTCAGAGCCCATAGCCATCAGTTCGAGCCCCAGGGAGCCACCTCCATGGTGGTTGTAGGAGAGTCCCACCTAGCCATCCACACATGGCCAGAGTTCGGCTTTGCCGCCGCCGATATATTCCTTTGTCAGAGAGACCCAGTGGAGGCCGCAGAGGTTCTGATGAAGGAACTGCAGCCTAAGAAGGTGGATATCCTCGAGATAACCCGCGGATCCGACATTCTCGAAACAGATTAGTAATTCTAATTGCAGCAAGTCCTGTTCCCCTAGCTCAAGGTCTAACTCCAAACTACTCTAATTATCTTAGCTCAACATACCGCTCGATTTTCTCCATCGTAACTCGTGGAAAATATCTGAACATTTTGGACAGTTGATTCTAGTTCGTCCTCTTTCTCCTTTTTTATTTTAAGTCTTTTTCTGTTGGAATCTTGGACTCACAAGGAACATTGGTTTGGCAGTGTCCGCAGCCATAACCATCGAAACCAAAATGAGATCTCACGTAGTCTCTGGTAACCTGGAATATGTACTTTTCACATTCTAATTTGTCGTGACCCGCTTCATTGATTGCTCCTGCAGGACATCGTTGGATACAGTTTCCACATATGCCCTTTGAATGGAAGAGGCAGTAGGCGTGGAGATCGCTGTAAGGTCTTTCTGTTGGTGGGATTTTGATGTGGGCGACGACTGATCCGCAGCGCATAGCCTTGCCTTTAGGAGTGATCAATCCATCGCAGAGGCTGAAGGTTCCCAGGCCCGATGCGTAGGCGGTGTGGCGCTCGGACCAAGTGGATGCTAAGCCGTAACGCTCGGATGTTTTCCTCTCCCATAGAGGGGAGAGTATGGGAGCCACGGCTTCGTATCCCGACTCTTGCAGCGTTGCCACCAAATGCTTGCGGAGTTTTTTGTTGACCTCTTCACCGTAGATGCGTGCCCTGGCCCATCTCTCTGAGGGATAGAGGGTCTCTCTACGGTTATCGGATTTTGTAGCCTCGGTGTGGGGTAGAATCCAGCTGATGACGGAAAGTTGATCCGGTGTAACATTCGACTGGGGAAATGTCTTGGTGAACACTTCTAGTGGTGTCCAGTAAAAGTCCCCGATATCCTCCTTATAGAATCGATAGAGAGGATCACTGCCACTTGAGAAACCCACGATAGGCTCCGCCCAGGCCTTCTCATCTCCTGTATTTTTGAGTGTGTTCTGTGGGGAATTGTTTATGAAACCCTTTATAATGGTTGCCAGCCAGATCGCTGGATTCTGAGCTTGCTTCATTTAATTTATCCTCTCGACGCCTATTATGTCTCTCATATTCATTTTCATTTATTCACGGTAAGGATGATTGAGCACTAAGGTTTTATTATTATCCTAACTGGGTTGCCTATCTTCTTATCTAAGACTTCTATTGCATGATTGATTTCATCCAAAGAAAATCTATGAGTGATTAATCGTTCAACGCGGATTTTCTTTCTTCTTACTAAGTCGACAATTATTCTCTTTTCTGCTCGACTGGCACCATAGGAGCCAAGTATATTTATTTGATCTAGACAACACCTCATGCCCATAATTCTAAATGGTGATGCGGAACACCCTACAATCACCGCCTTTCCATCTCTTTTTAAGCTCTCCACCGCATACTCCATCGTTTGAGGACTGCCGACGAACTCCATCGTAATATCTGCGCCTTTCCCATCAGTAAGATCTCTTATCACTTTGACTGGATCTTCTTCACTAGAATTAACGATTTCATCAGCACCAAAGTCTTTTGCAAGTTTTAACTTGTCGTTCATTATGTCCACCGCGATTATTTGAACCCAATTCATCATTCGTGTGAATTGAATCGCATTAACTCCGAGTCCCCCAACACCGAAAATCGCGATTGACTTATCCATAGGGTTTATGTTTGCCCTTCTTACCGCATGGAACGCCGTAGCCACTGCATCGACAAGGATTGCGCCTTCATCAAAGGAGATTTCTTTAGGCAGTTTGATCAAATTTTCGACTGGGACTTTGAGGTATTCAGCGAAACCTCCATTGATATGTCTACCAAGTGTGCCGTACCCTTCAACTTTTTCCCGCATCTCGCAAAGATTTTCTTTCCCTGTTAGACAAAAATCACAGGTATGACACACAATCAAAGGATCTATTACAGCTCTTTCACCTTCTCTTACTCCTTTAACCTGTTTTCCAATCCGAGTAACTATTCCTGCTGGCTCATGTCCAAGAATCTTGGGAAGCTTAATTTGGAAAGCACCGTTCACGACACCGACATCTGTATGACACATTCCACAAGATTTAGTTTTTACTAAAACTTCTTGGGTACCAATCTTCGGAGTTTCTACGTCCTCGATCTTCAATGGAGCTTGAAATCTATGTAAAACAGCAGCCCTCATATGAAATCCCACATAACCATAATTTACTTAAAAACATATTTACTTCGGTGTGGCAAACCCCTTCTCACGAGGCGCAATAAAATATCACTTCCCGGCCAATTTATTTGCAATGAACGATTCTCATTCTATATTTTGAGCCGAGATAAAACGCAAGTGACTCCTCGACGAGGTACGGTACTATTAAATAAATTCCTAGTCCGAGAAGAGGCCACAAGAGATCAATATGACCAAGGTGAGTGCTGAAGAGAGCAAGAAGAATGGCGCATCCACTGATTAATGGGGTTGAAAGCTGTTTTATGGTTTTGTTGAAAGATAATAAGCGTTCTAATAGTGAATTTGGCTTTTGTAGGTATTGAAACAGCTTCCAAGTTTTGGAGTGCTTTCTAATCAGATATAAATGGCCCATTTCATGTTCTATGGAGGACATTATGTCATTTTTATTCCTGTGTATGCGGGACTTTGGATTTATATAGATTTTGACCGAGCCTGAATCCTTTATTAATGCATCACAATCTATTTCGTCATCCAAAAACACATCTAAATCCAAATCTAATTTCATGTTTTCAGCTATTCCTTGAGCATATTGTTTCATTTCAAGCTCTAGATACATATTTTCCAAAACATTGTGTATTTCATTAAAATAATCTTTATTAAGGAAGGGGTAGGAAGTACCTAGTTTAATTATTGTACTTCTTTTTGTGATAAGAAGATTTTTAAAATGTCTCATTAAGAACATCCTTCTTTGGAAGAGTTCAAAAGAGAAGACAAATTGACTAAATCAAAAAGAGAAGATGGATTGTAATCCTTGAGTTAGAAAGTAGACGCCGAGTAAAGACATAAAAATACCTAGAATGATGGAAATCTCCCTTTGACGAGGATTTATGTATTCTCCATGCTTATGAACCACGAAGGATACGACGATATAGTAGACGAAATCTGAGAGCCAGTGTCCCAGGGTAACCAAGACGATACCTATTGCCCCCATCAACTCGATCCCCTTCAGTAGGAGCGCCAAGCCCGCTGTCGCCCACCAAGGTGGCTGTGTTGGGTTGAAGGCTGTGTAGAAGAGGCCGCCTAGAAGCGAGGAATCCACTTTAGAACTCTTCATCTCTATCTTTCCTTTTCTTCTTGTGATCATGCCTGCCCCCATCAAACCTAGAACTATACCGCCGAGTATGTAGACGATGGTTTTGTTCTGGATTACTACCCAACCAAACCCTGAAAGGATCAGTAGAATTATTCCGAGCTCCCACAAGGCATGACCTACTATTATCCTAGGGCCTGTCACCCTCCTCTTTCTAGAGGTATCGAAGATGGTAAACGCCAGTAGAGGTCCCGGGATCATCGCTCCACTAATGCCGACGAGGAAGCCAAGGAAGATCAATGAACAAATATCGAAGATCATTTTAATCCCGTGTCTATTCTTCGACTGCGACGCACGCATATTTGAACGACTCTACAGCCGAGACCAAAGGCAGCCATCAACAGAGTTGCGCTTAAGAAGAAGGGAGCAGCCAATCCAGCAAACTCAAAAACAACACCTCCAATGAGAGGTCCTGGAACCCGTGCTATGCTTGACACAGATTGGGTAATTCCCAACATGCCTCCCTGTTCATCTGATGGAGTCCTTTTTGAGATAAAGCTGGGAATAGCCGTTCGCATCATTCCAATACCAGAAGCAAGCAATGTAATTGAGACCAGAAAGATCGCAATATCTCTAAATAAAGGCATAACAAATATTCCCAGCGTCATAAACAGAGGACCAGACGCAATGAGTTTTTCCTCACCAAATTTTTCAGAAAGTCTTCCAATTATAAAGCCCTGCAGCAAGATTTGAATCGCTCCAATATACATGAAAACATAAGACATCTCCACCGACCCAAAGCCAAAAAAAGAGATGGTAAGCAGAGGTACGATGACAGGTATGGCCGAGAATGCAAGAGTTATAATAAAGAAGATTATAAGGATTGAGCCTATCAGCGGCTTGGCCAGGGCATTTGCCAGTTTGCCAAAGTATCCATCTTTAGAGTTTGATGCTTTTCGCATGTTAGAATATGTGTGGCGGATAGATTCCGGCAGGAAAAAGAATACGAACAGCAGATTTAACAATGTCAGAAAAACAGCTGCGAAGCCAGGTGCCCAGAACCCGTAGACACTCAGAAAACCTCCTATTGCAGGTCCGATTATGACACCTGCTCCATGAGCTGCACCTACTCTACCTATCCCTGTTACCCTTTCCTCTTGACTGGTTATATCTGCGATATAAGCTAGAGCCACCGCGACCTCTGTGGCCATCCCTGCAATTATCCTCGAGAGAAGGAGCATGAGGAAAGAGTTTGCCAGTGCAAAGAGGACGAAGCTTATGCTGGAGATCATTATAGATAGCAGAAGAACCGGTCTCCGTCCCACATTGTCGGATACCCTTCCCATTATAGGAGAGAAAATGAATTGCATTATGGAAAATGAGGCGACAAGGATACCTATACCCGTTGGTCCTGCTTGGAGGGTTGTTGCATAGAATGGCAAGAGAGGAATAATCATTCCAAAGCCTGTCATATCTATAAAGATAGTCAAAAGGATTACGAATGTAGGAGATAGCCCCAATTTGGGACGTTTACTGTATCCTAAATCAATGCCCTCGTTCATGTTCTATACCTTTCTTATAAATACCTTCACTTAAAATTACAAAAATGATTTAAAAAAATTAAGGCAACACCAAGGCGGAGTAATCAGATTTAGAACCATCTACAGGAATTAAAGCCACGAAAAAATATTAGACGGCGAGTTTATTTTTCCAGCATCTAATGAGATAATAGCTGAAAATCACATACGCACACGAATCTCTTTGAAAGAACTTCCCTATACAGTAAACGGCATCCACCAGAGCACCTAAGATAGCTTGCATTAGCTTCCAAGAGGAATCATACCTAAACTTGAGTCTGAATGATCTTTAGAAGTAAATATATTTTAAAATATTTGAAACTTATGGGAGACGTATGAATATTGGCTTACTGTTATCGAAAAGCGCTGTGGTTTACCCTGAAAAACTCTCCATCGTTTATGGTGAAGATGAAACAACATACGAACATCTGAACAACCGTGTAAATGGCTTGGTGAATGCTCTTTTAGAATTGGGGGTTAAACATGGCGAATGTGTAGCGACCTGGCAGTCGAATTGCCCTCAGCTAATCGAATCATTGTTCGCGTGCTTTAAGACGGGTATCGTCTCAGTCCCCATGAACGCAAGGCTTCATCCTAGAGAAATCTCGTATATTGTAAATCATTCTGAATCACGTGCAATAATTTTCGAAGAGAAATTTAAAGATTCTATCATAACTGTCGAGAAGGATATACCTTTTGTAGAGCATTTCATCTGTTTATCCAATCCCAGTAAAGAAATGCTAGATTACGAGAAACTTATTTTGGAGCATTCTTCAGAGGAATCGTGCATCGACGTTCATCCAGATGACTTGGCATGGCTGTTTTATACATCAGGTACGACAGGGAAACCTAAGGGAGCCATGCTCACGCACAGAAACTTGATGGTCATGGCCATGAATTTTTATGCTGATTTATATCCTTTACAGCCTGAAGACATTGTTTTTCATGCGGCTCCCCTCACCCATGGCAGTGGCCTCTACATCCTTCCAGCATTAGCTAAGGGGGCAACTAACATTATCTTTAGACCTAGTTCCTTCGACCCAGAATTGATTTTCGAAACCATAGAGAGAGAAAAGATAACGGTTTTTGCCTTCCTAACACCAACCATGATCAAGATGCTCATGAGTTCACCAGAGATAGATAACTACGATCTCAGCAGCCTTAAATGTATCATTTATGGCGGAGCCCCCATGTATGTAGAAGACTTGAAAGAGACTGTTAGGAAGTTTGGAAGAATCCTTGTTCAGCTCTATGGTCAGGGAGAGGCACCTATGACTCTTACTTACCTAAGGAAAGAAGACCATATAACTGAAGGACCTCCTGATCAGTTAGAACGATTGTCTTCAGCTGGGATTGCGAGGACGGATTTAGAAGTTAAAATATTTGATGGAAACGATAATGAACTACAACCAGATGAGATGGGTGAGATAGTAGCTAGGGGAGAAGTTGTCATGAAAGGATATTTTAAGAACCCCACTGCTACTGAAGAAACTTTAAGAAACGGATGGCTGCACACAGGAGACATCGGATATGTCGATAAGAGAGGATACGTTTTCATAAAAGATCGAAAAAAAGATCTAATAATCAGTGGCGGAGCCAATATCTATCCGAGAGAAGTTGAAGACGTGATTTTACGTCATCCCGCGGTTCACGAGGTTGCAGTCATAGGTGTCTCAGACCCGCTATGGGGCGAGTCTGTAAAAGCCTTTATTGTGTTAAAGAAAAATAAAGATGCCACTGATCAGGAAATAATCAATTTTTGTAAAGAGCAGATCGCCAGCTACAAAAAGCCGAAATCAGTAGATTTCATAGAAGAACTTCCAAAGAGCGCCTACGGCAAGATCCTTAAAAGAAAACTCAAAGAGGAATACTCAACTTGAATCACATTCAAGTATTAAACTTCTCTCTCAAAGGAATAAGTAGGATAAAGCATATCCGCTTGTGAAGAACTCTACTAATACTTCTCTTGAACTTTTTTTATTTAGCAGAATAGATATTCAATTCAAAGTTCCCATAGAGGCCTCAAACTCACCTAGCCTCGAGTGTTCTCTAGGGCTCTCTTGACTGCGGTATCTATCCTGGCTTTGCCGTCAACGATCCTGACAAAGTCAAATTCCTCTAAGAACTTCAAAATCTCTCTAATTTTATCCTCTAAAAAGCCAAGAATCTGAGCCAACTCTGCCTGAGTACAAGATCTCCCGACCATGAGTATGTCGAAGACATCATCAACTATAAACCTCATGTTCTCCATCTCAAATAATCATAGACTTTTTTATACCATCTGGAATAATGTAAATCTGTTGTACTTCAAATAGTTTGTGAAGGATATTTCTATCGTATTTTTAAGGAAGATTGTTCCAGTACTTAGATTCACTACTCAACTCAAATATAACCGATGATTTTAAAATGTTTGGGCTTTGTGTGCCCTCTGATGTGGGTGAGATGGCTGGCCAACGCCGCGGCAGGATGGAGATCATCGCCACCATTCTTCAAATCGCTAAGAGTGAAGTTAAGAAGACTCACATCATGTTTCGAGCCAACCTCAGCTATAAGCAGCTTCAAAGTTATCTAGACCTTCTCATCGAGAAGAATTTATTGGAGGTCTATCAGTCCGAGAGAGAGAGTCCTGTTTACCAAACAACGGATAGGGGCCGCATCTTTCATCGAAAGTACATGGAACTTAGCAAACTGTAGTATATTGTATATAGTCTCTAAGATCCTAGGGCTCTCTTGACTGCGGTATCTATCCTGGCTTTGCCGTCAACGATCCTGACAAAGTCAAATTCCTCTAAGAACTTCAAAATTTCCTTGATTTTTTCTTCTCTTAGGCTGAGTTTCTGGGCTAGATCTGAATAGGAACGTAGTTCTCCATCAATAAGCACTTCTAGTATCTCGTCTACCACAAATTTCATGTTCTCACGTACTCTTAGGCCTGTCATCACAATCTCAAAGTAAAAAGTCAAAATAAGTATTCTGTAACCAAATATATAGTTTACGGAAAAAATTCCACTGTTTTCCTCTTTATACACCCTTTATAAATAATTTCAATCATTTGATACATTAAACTATGTTTCTACACTCAAAAGAGACGGTGCGCCTTCAATCCCAAACAAAAAGTTGTTTCCCGTCCATCATCAAGTAACCACCTACTTCTAGCGTGAATCTTACTTCTTTGCTCGTTCTACGTAGTCTCCTCGTGGTGGGCTGAATGCCTCGATGATAACAGCAGATTTTTCTCCCGTTGCATCGAATTTGTGGCTCTCGTGAGGCGGGATCAGAAAGGAGGTTCCAGCCTCTATGTTGACAGATTCGCCACCTGAGAAGAGAACACCTCTTCCCTCTAAAAGGTAACCGATCTGCTCGTGAGGGTGACGGTGCGGTGGAGTCGAGATACCTGGTTCAACGGTAACTATCATCATCATGGCCTTTTTTCCTGACTGTAGAATCACTCCGTGTCTTCCCTTTACGGTCTCCAGTGTTGGAGCTTCTTCAACTTTCACTATTTTCATCTTTATCAGTCCACCTTTTATTAAATAATTACTTGAAAAAAAATTACTCTGAATTATACAAATCATATCTTGCTTTTTCTTCAGAATCACAATAGAAAATAATGCACGGATATGACGGGTCTATACCAAGTTGGGCCTTATCAGAGTACTCAGTTAGATACCTTCAATCTCAAAGTCAGAGTCAGGTAAGTTAAACTAGATAGTTTCATCTTTTCAATTCGTTATATAATAAGTCCATGATGTTGAACTAAATTTTGGTGGATTAGGCTTGGTATCGACAAAAGAGTTTAAGGAGTATGTCTTGGGATTGGGTATTGACTATGTCGGGATCACCTCGATGGATAGGCTTAACGCCGCGCCAAAAGGCCATAGACCTGGTGACCTTCTTTCAAAAGCTGAGTCTGTGGTTGTCATGGGTTTGAGAATAGAGGAAGGGGTCGTTCAAGCCTTGAAGACTGCCTATGAAGGTTATAGACATGCTATTTACTCTTACATCATCTACGGTTATGTCCTACCTCATCAACAGCTCAACTTTGTTGCCTATAAAGTGGCTAGAAACTTAGAAAAACTGGGTTATACCTCCCTTCCCATCCCTTCAGGTGTTCCAAGCGACCAATTAAATGTTAAAGGTATCTTTAGCGTGAGACACGCAGCTTTCGCCGCAGGTCTAGGAGAGTTTGGATGGAGCAGTATGTTCTTGAACCCCGAAGCAGGGGCTAACCTTAGGCTTGTTTCCGTGATAACTAGGGCAAGCTTTGATCCTGACCCCCTCTACAGTGGCGCAAAGCTCTGTGATCGGAAAACCTGTGATGTCTGTATTCAGGTCTGTCCATCAGGAGCTCTCAATAGGAATGAGGCTGTCTCCTTCCATATCGACGGTAGGAGAGTGGAGTACTGTCGCAAGGATAAGTGGAGATGTCGGTGGGCTAACAGAGGCTTACTGAAAACCACCCTTGGAAAGGTAGAGGTGCCGATCCCGGACAAGGTCAAGCCAGAAGACTATTTAAGAGCCCTAGAGCTACAGGATCCATGGCAGTCCGCTGAATTAAATATGGTTGGCACAGCCTCTATCTGTGGTCTTTGTCAGGCACTTTGCCCCGCAGCCCTATAGATGTATATTTTTCATTGGATATTTTTAGGAATTTCACCAAAAAACTTCGAGAATTCAGGAAAACAATTATTGCAAGGTATCGAATTTCATTGGAAGGTTGAGATTACCTTTTTAGCGAAGAGTGTCCAGTCATCTAAGGTCATGCTCCAGCCAACCAAGATATAGTCTATGTCCTCTTCAAGCCACTTCTCCAATTGGAGGACACACTGCTCCGGTGTACCCACCAACCTCCTACTTGCATACTCCTCTACAGATCCTTTCTCTATTAATGGGGCGTGAGGATCAAAGTATTGATGCTCATAGGCCTCAACCAACCTCTTCCGGGCCTCTCTCTCAGTCTTTCCGATGTGAACTTCCAAGCCCACTGACTTCTTGATTTCATCGTAGTTACGACCCACGGCTTTACAGTGTTTCTTCAGCACATCCATCTTGTGCCTATAATCCTCTCTAGACAAGTGTTGACCCATATTGGAGTAGTTAGCTAACTCAGCAACTACTCGTAGTAGATACTTCTCGCCCATGCCCCCTATCCAGATGGGTGGATGAGGTTTCTGTATCATTTTGGGCCCGAAATTCATGTTTTCTATGTGATAGTGTTTGCCGTGGAAGCTTGCTCCAGCCTGGGTCCACATCTTCTTTATGACTTGGAGAGCCTCCTTTAACTGCTCAATTCTCATATGAGGTTTAGGATACTCTATGCCGTACATTAAGTACTCATCTTTCTTCCATCCAGCGCCTATTCCGAATTCAAGTCTGCCTTTAGAGATTACATCTAGTGTGGCAGCCATCTTCGCAGCCACAGGCGGATGCCTATACGAGTTGCAGGTCACCAAGCATCCAAGCCGAATTCTCGACGTAACTGCAGCTAATGCTCCAAGTGTTATATAACACTCCATTACCGACGGGAGCCCGTGATAGGTGAAGTGGTCCATCACCCAGATCGAATCATATCCCAGTTTCTCACATGCAAGCGCAATCCGCTTCAACCCCTCCCAGTCAGACTTCTCCATCAGCTCTGGAGTATAATTCAAGACAGCGCCAAACCTGATCCTATCTCTTCTCGACATGTCACGAGACCAAGAGAAAAAGTCAACCGGTAATTATATTATCAGATATACTTTCTTTCACGAAGGTTATTCAGTGAAGATTTCGGAGCCTGTTTTAAGCGACATAGAGTTCTCTGCTGAGACCATGAGAAAGATCTTCACAACCCTTTTTTGTGACTAAGATAGTCTCCTCTATATTCAATCCGCCTGTGCCTATCTCAAAGTAGGGGGTCTCAAGGTTTACAACCATATTCTCTTGTAACTCTAGGTCACAGTAAGGGGAGAGATGGAGAAGCGGATTATAACACTCAATTCCTATGCCATGACCGATGTGCGGTCTTCTGTAGTGTGGGATTGTTTTCTTAATTTTCTCTATCGCCACATAGAAAATCTTGGAGGCTTTTTCTCTTGGTGCAATCGTATTGATGGCTTCTTCATGGCCAGCACGGCAAGCAGCATAATATTTCTTGAGCTTCTCTTTAGGTTGACCAATTACCATGGTACGACCGATGTCTGTCCAGTAATTCCGGTATAGCCCTTCGCAGTCCACTCTGATAAAGTCGCCTCTCTTAAGTGGTTGTTCGGAATAACGCCACCCGGGAACAAGCACAAATGCTGACCTACCTCCGCCTCCTATAATATTGTAACCAGGGTAAAATTCATCCAATCCCACCTCTTCCATGACGGTTCGCCAATATATTTTACTGAGCTCTTTTTCGGTAACACCTGGTGAAATGCTCTCGATTATGGCTTTTATGCCGTTAATGTTGATTTCAGCAGCTTTACGCATTCGACTGATTTCCTCGGATGTCTTCACCATCTTTATTTCGAAAAAATGATTACTTGCTTTTAGTATGGTTGCGTCACTCAGCTCATGCTTTATTCTCTCAAACATGTCAACTGTCAAGCCACGTTCATCTAATCCCAAACGTCCCTTGGATAAACCTTTCTCATCTATTACGTTGATAAGAATCTCGATAATTGTAGCTGGCTTGTCTGATATTGTCTCTAGCTGAGGAGGGTAGGAATTAAAGAGATTTCTTTCTAGAGGTGTCAACTTTGCAGGGTCAGCATCTTCAGCTTTGAAAACATAGAATTCTCCATAGCATCTAAAGTCCTTAATCCAGGAGGAGCATGCGTAATAGTAGTCTAATTGAATTATTGGCAGGATAATAGTTGGTTCAATGTTCTTCTCAAGCGGCAAGATTACATGTACAGGTATGTTCCACAGGCAGAGACAGGGTGGACCCTCATATACGGGATGGAGGGGAAACTCGCTCAGATAGAAGACATTATGTGGATGGGTGGCTATTAGTATGTTTAGACCGTATTGCTCCATTACGTTGCGTGTCCTTTCGAGATTAACAAGCATTAATCAACACCACTTTATCCAATCACGTATTAGCTTTGTTTTTCTTCACTTATTCCAATTAAATAATTATTTGAAATAAAAAATCGTTTCTAACAATACAGATCCCGTTTCTCGTTTTTTTCAGGAATTTTTTTAATCAACAGAGGAGCTCGGTCTTAATTCCTCTTCTTCACATAATTCTCCTCAATAGCTTTTGACTCTAGTTTTAATATAATTGTGCAACACTTTTACAATAATTTATTATAAATATTATTAAAAATTGTTGGACTACAAATACTCACAAGTTTTAAATACGTAAACGCACAACATACGATGGAGAGATAAAGATGGCAACTTCAAAATATGTAGCAGTAGGAACGATAATAATAGCAGTCGTGGCTTTCGTAGCAGGGCTATTTGCGAGTCCGCTTGTGTTTCCCTCCGAGAGGGAAGAAGATCCAGTGTGGGCGCGTGTTAGTGAATCAGGTAAAATAGTGGTTGGAACTGAACCTGGATGGCCTCCATACCAATTTTTAGATGAACAAGGCAACATTGTTGGCTTCGAAATCGAATTGATGGAGATGATAGCAGAAGAGCTGGGTCTCGAAGTCGAATGGAAAAACATGGGCTTTGACGCAATAATCCCAGCTGTCCAAGCTATGGAAATAGATTTGGGAGTAAGCGGGTTCTCGGTTACCGCAAAAAGATTAGAAGTTGTGCGATTTACTATGCCACATAGCGACACAGAGGGACAAGTAGTGATGCTTCAGAGTAGAGCTAGCGAGTTGGGCGTTACCACGCTAGAGTCTCTGGCAAAGCTGACAGATCTCGGTTTAGCATGTGGATCACAGGTAGGCACAACTCAGGAAGAGGAATTGAACGATGTCGCCCCTGCTTCTTTAAGAACCTATGAGGATTTCTTACTTGCGCTGGAAGATATGAAAAGAGGTGCCATTGACTGCGTCTATGCAGAAACGCCTATAACTTTTAATTGGATGCTTGAAGCAGAGCAAAAAGGAGAAGAGCCGATCATCGTTGTCTTTAGTAGGCCCTACTACCCTGTAGCTTTCGTAGCTCATAAAGACGCAGACACGTTTGTGAGCAAGATAGACGGTGCGCTTGCAGACATAATAGCGGCCCCACTGCTAGACGCGTTGAAAGAGAAGTGGAAATCCTAACAAACAGCAATGTGATAGATATTGGAAGTGTCCGAGCAACTGCTCCTTATGCTTAGAGGATTCTCCACAACTCTATCTATCTCCATCCTTTCTTTTTTGTTGGGACTGGCCTTTGGTCTTCCTCTAGCCTTTGGCAGAGCATATGGAAGCAGATCCTTCAGGGTGATCATTGAAAGTTATGAGAAGGTTTTTAGGGGGATTCCAGAACTTGTCTTAATATTTCTATTCTACTTTGGCTTTGGATTTTATTTCCCCAATCCATTCAAAAACGCGTTTTTCACGGCTACTTTCGCTTTAGGACTGAGAAGTGCGGCTAACCAGTCTCAGATATTCAGAGGAGCCATAAGAGGCATTGGAGAAGAACAAATGGTGGCCGCTAGGTCGATTGGACTCTCAAGACTGAGTTCAATAGCTCATGTTATAATGCCTCAGGTCTTTATTTTCTCTACTCCTGGTTTAGGCAGTGAATACGCACTTCTCGTCAAAGATTCGTCATACGCATTCATAATCGGAGCCGCTGAGATAATGTTTAACGCTTGGTCAATTAGAAAAGCCACAGCAGACTCTACCATTCCTTTCCTTGCGGCTGCATTGCTCTACATATTAATCACATTCCCACTCGCAACGTGGTTAGATACTTGGGGAAGCAGAAAAAAGAAGCAACTGGGCTTGTAGTAGAGGTAAAATGACTGACATAGTGATGGAATGTATAAACCTCTGGAAAATCTATGGAGAAATAACAGCAGTGAAGGAAGTTTCCTTAAAAATCGGAGAAGGTGAAATAAAGCTCATATTCGGACCAAGTGGCTGTGGAAAAAGTACACTTTTAAGATGTTTGGCAATGCTGACACTGCCTTCTAGGGGAGACGTTTTCCTTAGGGGAGAATGCCTGACAAAACCGGGGGTAGACCTTAGTAGAGCAAGATCAAGAATTGGTTTTGTGTTCCAACACATCTGGCTTTTCCGTCACCTAACTGCCCTTGGAAATGTAGAGTTGGGACCAAGACGAGTGTTGAATTTGACCAAGAAAGATGCCCAGGAAAGGGCCATGAATGCTCTCAGTAAAGTGAGGATGGAAGAATGGGCTCATCATTATCCAGCTCAACTGTCAGGAGGCCAACAGCAGAGAGTAGGAATAGCTAGAGCACTGGCGATGGATCAGGACATCATACTGCTTGATGAACCGACATCAGCACTCGACCCAGAATTGACAGGAGAAGTGATAGATACATTGAAAGACCTGGCGAAAATGGGAACAACAATGCTCATAGTTAGTCATGAGATGCAATTTGCCCGCGAAGTATCAGACGAAATGATATTCCTTGATGAAGGCACAATAGTAGAAAAAGGAACACCGGAACATTTCTTTACAAATCCAAGTACGGAAAGGGCAAAAAGATTCATGATGCGACTAATCAAACGAACAAGACGTGAATAGAATGGAATTTTTACTCGAATACCTACCTGACCTTCTCAACGGTTTTATTGTAACAGTTGAGATTACAATCTTTGGGGTGTTCATAGGGCTTGCACTTGGCATTCTTCTGGCAATAGGGGATTTATACGGGGGACGATCCATCTCAACAATTATCAGGCTTTACGTAGAATTCTTCAGAGGTAGTCCCATTATCACTCAACTATTCATATTCTATTTTACCATTCCCAGCTTGTTCCATACACTGATAGATCCTTATATAGCAGGCCTACTGGTTTTCAGTCTAAACAGTGCAGCCTACCAAAAGGGCTACATAAAAGGAGCGATGGAATCCGTTTATGAAGATCAAATGACAGCTGCTCTTTCAATAGGGCTCTCAAAGACCAAGGCAATCACCTACGTGATTCTTCCACAGGCTTTAAGGCTGGTAATACCGGCATGGAGCAACGAATTTGCCTCTCTAACGAAAAGCACACCTGCCCTCCTAGTGATCAGGGTAAAAGACCTTACAGGTGTAGCTAAAACAATAACCGGCCTTACATACAGACATCTCGAAACATATGCTTTTGTAGCGTTAATTTACCTCATCTGGATTGGTGTTGCAATAAAAATATCGGAAATAACATATGAGAAAGTGAAAATACCAGGAATCGAAATATCCGCATAATATTGCAGGCGTTGTCTTATACGGAGAACGAGTTATCTGAAGCTAACTGCAAAAGACTTAGTGGTGGTTATGAGATGATAAATCTCCAAGATATAAAAGATGCAAGGAGAACGATGGGAAATTTGGTTGAGAGGACGCCCTTAATGCGTTCACATTTCTTAAGCAATTTTTGTGGTGGAGACGTGCACCTTAAGCTTGAAAACCAACAGATTACGAACTCTTTCAAGATAAGGGGAGCCCTTAACAAGATGTTGCATTTGAGTGCCGAAGAAATGCAGAAAGGAGTTATTACTGCCTCTACAGGAAATCACGCTCAGGCAGTTGCAATCGGTGCAGAGAAGCTAAATTTATCTGCGAAAATAGTAATTCCTAGGAATACGTCCAAGGTAAAAATCGACAAAATCAAGAAACACGACGTGGAACTTATTCTATACGGAGATTACAACCAAGCCGAGAAGAGAGCTAAAGATTTAGCAACGAAAGAAGGGTTGACCTATATCTCCCCGTACAACGACAAAATGATCATTGCAGGACACGGGACAATAGGCCTAGAGATTCTAGAAGATCTTCCTGGCGTCGACACAATAATAGTGCCTGTTGGCGGTGGGGGACTAATCTCAGGAATCGGCCTTGCCGTAAAGAGCGTTAAACCAAGCGTACAGATTATAGGAGTGCAGTCTGAGGCTTCGCCAGTAATGTATGAATCCTTGAAAGCTGGTAAAATAGTCGATGTTGAATTGAGGGAATCTATTGCGGATGGTTTATTCGGAGATGTTGAAAAGGAATCCGTAACGCTTAGGATTGTTCAAGAGTATGTTAATGATCTCTTGTTGGTTAAGGAGGAGACCATAAGGAAAGCAATATGTCTACTCTGGGATAAAGAGAAACAGGTTGTCGAGGGATCAGGAGCCATTGCTATCGCCCCAATAATAGAAGACAAAAGTCTATTCATTGGAAAAACAATTGTTGCTGTGATAAGTGGAGGAAACATCGAAGAAAAACTCTTCCGAAATGTACTAGCTTCCCACACTAATGAGTTATATACAAAGTAAAATATTTGACTACCTTGATTTTAAATCTGAAATCCTCTGGTGACAGAAAAAACCAAAGAATATTCCAAAACTCAGAAAGATTCTGAAATTTTAAAATATATCTGCTTGTTTCTGATCTATTTTCACCATTTTCAATTTTATTGGTTATTAATACAAACATTTTGTCAAAAGACAATTCAGTGAAACATCAGTTTCAGCCAAAACGCTAGAGATATGATTATCAGCGACATCTGAAATAGATATTTACCAGGAGATTTCAATTTCTTTCTGTGATTTAAATGGAAAAGAAAGTGTTGATTCCTGAAGGGTGGCCACCTAATGCGTTTCTATCCCCTGGCTTTCGAGTTGGCGACTTCATATATACTGCTGGTAATGTGGGTCATGACCCAGTGACAGGAGAGGTTGCAAAGGGTATACAGAAGCAGACAGAACAGGCTCTGAAAAACATCGAGGCTATACTTAAAGCGGGAGATGCAACGTTGA